>Ga0272444_10000783_pt1 | contig 32280 bp, 25 predicted proteins | sample SSMForm13_FD_201033 | JGI IMG/M metagenome (GOLD analysis project Ga0272444, IMG submission 201033) | Marine sediment archaeal communities from Little Sippewissett salt marsh, Falmouth, MA, United States - SSM-Form-13 | ecosystem: Environmental > Aquatic > Marine > Wetlands > Sediment ...
CCCATCGTGGTTTCGAGCGACGTTCCGCCCTTGAGTGCGCAAACCGAGCTGCTGCCGCCAAGGTGACAGGCAACAACCCGCAATGAGTCGGCCGGTTTCTGCACCAGCTCGGCCGTTCGCCGCGCCAGGTACCGGAACGAAGCGCCGTGAAAACCGTAGCGCCGCACCCCATAGCGTTCCTGCCACGCCTCGGGAATGGCGTAGCGCCGGGCGTGCTCGGGAATCGTTTGATGAAAATCGGTCTCGAACAATCCGACCATCGGCGTCTCGGGCAGTTCTTCCTTAAACAGCCGGATAGCGTCGAGATAAATCTTGTTGTGCAGCGGAGCCACCGGCACGTACTCTTCCATCGCCTGAAGCACTTTCTCGGTAAGCCGCTGGCAGCCCGAAATCCGAAACGCGTGCACGACCTTGAAGCCGACCACGCCCAGTTCCTCAAGCGAAGCAAGCGCGCCGAAACGTCGATCGGTCAGCGTCGCGATCGCACGCCGGATCGCCTCGCTGAAAGTCAATCCCGAGCAGTGTTCCTCGTGCAGCGCACTGTCCGGCCGCTGATGTTGAACGCTGGACTGATCCGCGCCGATGTTCTCGATACGCCCCTCGGCCAGCAGTGTCTCGCCGGGCAACTCATAAAGCCGGTACTTGAGCGACGTGCTGCCGGCATTCGCCACCAAAACCTTCATTTCTTCTTCCTGTCCTTTTTCTTCGGTCGATACAGGGCGTACTTCCCTTTCCTGTGATCCCGTGCGATCTGGAGATATTCCCGCGCGAGCGCCTCGCCCAGGTCGTCCTCGCCGTCCAGTGTGCGCACCACCTTACCCGGAAGTCCCAGCACAAGACTGCGTGGCGGAACGACCATGCCTTCGGTCACAAGGCACCCCGCGCCGACGATCGAGCCTTCGCCGATCATCGCGCCATCGAGCACGATGGCTCCCATGCCGATCAGACAACGGTCCTCAATCGTGCAACCGTGAAGAATCACCCGGTGGCCGACCGTCACCCAAGCGCCGACCCGGCAGGGTAGTTCGTGCGTCACGTGCAGCACGGACAAATCCTGGATGTTGCTCGACTCGCCGACTTCAATGAAGTTGACGTCGCCGCGCAAAACGCAACCGGGCCAAACGCTGACTTTCGCCGCCAGCCGCACGTCGCCCATCACGCTCGCGCCGGGCGCGATGTAGGCCAATGGATCGATCTGAGGCTTGAGCGGCTTGGGACTCATGGGGCGCGGTTCCTTTTTCTTGTTAATCCGCTGTCACCGGATTTCGCAACACGCCGATGCCGCCCAGTTCCACTTCCAGCACGTCGCCGGGGGCTACCGGCCCGACGCCGCTGGGCGTTCCGGTGAAAATCAGGTCGCCGGGCAAGAGCGTCATACAATGCGAGATGGCGCTGACGAGCCGGGCGACGGGGAAAATCATGTCCGACGTGCTGGACTGCTGGCGAACCTGGCCGTTTTGCCGCAGGATCAGGTCGAGATTCTGCGGATCGGCTTCGGTTTCGACGATCGGGCCGAACGGCTTGAAGGTATCAAACGACTTCGCCGCCGAGATATTTTTCAGCGGGCCAAACTGCACGTCGCGATTCGAAATGTCCAGACCACAGGTATAACCGGCGACGTGATCCAGCGCACCGCTTTCATCCACCGATTGCGTCACCCGGCCGATGATCACGACCAGCTCGCCTTCATAATCGATCCGCTCGGCGCCCGGCACATAGTGAATTGGCTCCTCGTGCGCCAGGGCCGCCTGGGGCGAAACCGAGACAAAAATCGGCTCGGGCGGAACCTGTTTGCCCTGCTCCCGGGCGTGCGCGGCGTAATTCCGCGCGATAATCAGGATCTTGGCCGGATCGGCCGGAGGCAGAATCTTGAGCTCCGAGAGGGCAAACTCCCGACCGGTCTCGGGGCCGGGATGGAACAAATCACCTCGAATCTCCTGAACACGCTCGCCCTCTACGACACCCCATCCTCCTCGCGTTCCATGGGCAAATCGCACCAGTTTCATTCGTCCGCTCCTCTTTGCGGCATCTGCCCGGCTTTCTCCTGTTAGAAACGATAGAACACTCAAAATCGCTGGTTTGAGGATCAGAAAGCGGGTTTTAACAGGGAGGTATTTAAGCGGAATTCCCGCCCGCTGACAAGCTGCTCAAAAAGGATCGGTCTCGGTAAGCGCTACTTTGCTGGCGTGGGGATTGGAGAAGGCTGAAGGGGGGATAAATGATCTCCGAATCAGAATTCCCAGGATTCGAGGATTTTCAGGATTTCCTTATTCATCTTTTATCCTGCGAATCCTTAAATCCAGTAAATCCTGATTCAGACAGTTATGGAATTATTCTGTCCATTCTTTAATTCTGTAAATTCTGCTTCAGACAATTCCCCCCCAAGTTCCGAGCGTTCATTTCAGCCCGGCGAGAAGCCGTTCAGTCATCCGGAGCATCTCTTGCGGAACACTGCCCGAGGGGGCTTGCTGGACTTTTTGAAGGTAGCGCTTTGCCTCGTCCGGGTGGCCGAGTTCCAACTGCATCGCGCCATAGTAGAATTCAACGGCGTGAATTTGATCGCTCTTTGGAAATTCCTGCATCAGCTGCTGGAAGAATTTCGCGCCTTGTTCCAGTTTCCCCTGGATTCCAAACGCGTGCCCCAAGGCAAAGAGTGCTTTTTCCCGTTCGGGGTAGGAGCGTTCGGTATCCAACTCAATGGCTTTGCTCAGGTGCTCGGCGGCTTTCTCAGGCTCGCTTGATTCCCACAGTTGGAGCCCCAACCGGTAGCGGGCCGAGGCGTCGGCGGGATTTTTTTCGACCGCACTCTCGACGGCTTTCCGCTTTTGTCGCTCAGCAAGCATCGACTCGAGCGCTTCGACCATCTGAGGCCCGCGCGGAGCTCCCTCGATGCGTCCGCCGACCGCGCCATCGGCTTCCAGCAGAAGCAGCGTGGGAAAGGCTTTCACAGGATACCGGTCGGCAAAGGCCGAATCCTCTTCAAAATTAACTCGATAGGGCACGAATTTCTCGTTTAAGACTTTCATGACGTCCGGCCGGGGAAAGACGTCCTTTTCCAGCATCTTGCAGGGGCCGCACCAATCGGCATAGACGTCGACAAAAACGGGCTTGTCGCTCTCCTTGGCCTGTTTCAGCGCCGCCTCGAGGTTCACCGCCCAGCGAACCCCGGATTCCGCGCTCGAACATGCGGTCGAAAAAAGGAGCATCCCAACTGCAAAGGCGAGAAGAGGCATCTGTCTCAACCTCCTTTGGTAACCAAAGCAACGAAGGGCCTGCCATCTCATTGAATTCACCTTTCAAGATCGAAGTTTCAAAGGACCGGACTCAAGCATCATCGCGAACCAATCCCGGCCTGTCAAATATACCAACGCCCGGAGCGGCGATCCGGTTCCCTTCCGCGTCCGCCGGGGCGGCATTGACTTGAAGGCAACGTTCTTCTATAGTTTGACTTGCGTATACGCCGGAGGCAGGGTCTCCAGAGCGTGTCGTTATACTTTTTCCTGTGCCTTTTGTGAGAGCGGTTCTCGAAATGAAACACGAAAAGCGGCGATAAAACCTCTCTCCCCCTTACGAAGGGGGAGACAAAGAGGGGGTTGCTTTTTAGGGGCTTAGACAATGCCGCTGAAAAAACTTCCCCCTCCCGGCCTCCCCCGCCAAGGCGCGTCTGCGACCTTATAAAGAGGAGGAGAGGGAAACGGACAGACTTTCGAGAGATACTCTACGCCTGTTGTTGTCAAGGAATCGGCGATACCCCAGAGTTCCTAAGGAGGGGACCCGTGGAACGATCCCAATGGAAGAGTAATTTTGGCTTTTTGGCCGCGGCCGTCGGCAGCGCCATCGGTCTGGGAAACATCTGGCGCTTCAGCTACATGTGCTATGAGAACGGCGGCGGCGCCTTCCTGATCCCTTACGGCGTCGCGCTGCTGGTCGCCGGCATTCCACTGATGATTCTGGAATTCGGCCTGGGACACCGCAAGCAGGGCTCGGCGCCGAAGGCCATGCGCCTGGTGGGACCGCAATGGGAGTGGATTGGCTGGTACGCCGTGATTTTTGTCATGTTTGGCATCATGTTTTTTTATTCGGTCATCATTGCCTGGTGCGTCAATTATTTCGTTTATTCGATTGACCTAAGCTGGGGCGACAATCCCGAAGCGTTCTTTAAGAACACGTTTCTCAAGGTCAGTGGCGGCCCCGGGGAAATCGGTATGATTTCGCCCTCGATTCTCTTCTCCACGGCCTTGGTGTGGTTCGTTCTCTGGTTCATCTGTTACCGGGACATCTCGAAGGGCATCGAGCGGGCCTGCAAGATTTTTATGCCCGTGCTTTTTGTCCTGACGGCGATCCTGGTCGTTTGGTCACTCACGCTGCCCGGTGCGGGCAAAGGGATTTCGATGTACCTTAAGCCCGACCTGTCGAAACTATTCGCCGGAGACAAGTGGCATGAGGTCTGGGTCGACGCGTTCGGTCAGATCTTCTTCACCCTGTCGATCGGCTTCGGCATTATGATCGCGTACGCCAGTTATCTCGGCCCCAAGGCAAACATCACCAAGCTGGCGATTCAAACCAGTCTGATCAACTGTCTCTATTCCTTCTTCGCCGGTTTCGCGGTTTTCGGCACTTTGGGCTACATGGCGCACTCGACGGGTCTGCCGCCTGAGGAAGTCGTCCAGTCGGGGCCGGGTCTGGCGTTTATCACCTACCCGAAGGCGATCAGCTTGCTGCCTTACGGGCAGGAGGTTTTCGGCATGTTATTCTTTTTCGTGTTGATTCTCGCCGGGCTCTCCTCGGGAATCTCCATCATCGAGGCTTTCGCGTCAGCCGCACTGGATAAGTTCGGCGTTTCCCGGACCCATTTAATGAGTATCCTGTGCGTGATCGGGTTTCTTGGCAGTTTGCTCTTCACCACGCAGGCCGGTTACTACTGGCTCGACATTGTCGATCATTTCCTGAACATCTACGGGCTGGTGCTGGTAGGACTATTGGAGTGTCTTGTCCTGGGCTGGTTCTATAAAACAGTCAAACTGCGCCGGCACGTGGACCGGCTGTCGAAGCGGAGTTGGTCGCCGCTATGGGCGACCTGCATCAAGTGGATCGTGCCAATTATCCTGTTGCTCATCCTGGCCAAGAATTTTCGCACCGAGATCGATGAGCCTTACGGCGGCTATACGAAAGCGGCGGTGATTCTCTTGGGTTTCGGTTGGATTGTCATCACGCTGTTCTTGGGAATCCTATTCAGCATCATGCCCTGGAAAACCACGCTGAAGCGACCCGAAGAAATCTATGACGAAAAGGAAGAGTCCGCTTCCTAGTGTGGGCAAAAGGGCAATACGTCTTTGACAACGTGTGTATTCGCTTTCACTGCCGCGTCGATCCGCGATTCGAAAAGCCGGAGCGAAATCTCCCGAGCATTCGGTTCAGTGGATTCGCCGCCACTTTCCTCTCTCTCATGAAAGAAGCTGGGAAAACTCTCCTTCGGCGGCAGGACGAAGTCACTGGGATCGGCCACGGTCTTGAGCACCGCCCAAGCAGTCGACCGCTCCCGGGCGAACCGGGCGACCTCCAGCGCTTCCAGATCGACGCCCCGGATGTTCGAATTCGCCTGCCAAAGCCGCTGTTTCTCCGTCGTGTCCAACATATGCGGTGCGGTGACCCAATCCCCGCCCGGGCGGACGGGCGCATCCCTGCGTCCCAGCGCATCTTCCAGCCAACGCCAAGGCGATCGATCCCGCTCGAAAACCATCTCCCCGCTGAGGTCCTGGACTCGGGAGGGAAAGAGGGTCTCCCCGGTTTGAAGCGCCGGGTCGACGCCTCCGCAAATTCCGATCAGGAGAAGGCGAAGTGTGCCACCCTGCTCGAAGGCCTCTTCCAGTGATCGGCGGGTTCGGCGGGCTCCAACGCCGGTAACCAGGAACGCGACGTCCAATCCCTCGAATCGCCTGACGACCCTCTTTCCCACCGGGAGCATAGTTGAGCAATCCCCGCCGAGAACGCAAACCAGCGGGGCGAGCTCTCGCGGCGTAGCCGCCGCCAGGGTCAGAGGCACAGGATTCGGGTCGGGATTCTCAGGATTCATCGGAATGGAGGATGCGGGACAGAAAACGAGAATGCAAGCGGAATTTCAGTTCCACCGCCGCAGGAAAAAATTGCGCTAGCGTGCGTTCCGCCGGCGAAAAGCCTTGACCACCCGGCTCAACCATTTCGCCTCGGGTTGCCGGCCGCGGGGCGATTGCTGGAGCATTTGCCCGCGTTCCTCCCGGCTTTGAACCAGAACCCAATGCGTTTCGGCCTGTGAAAGCGTCTGCCACCAGAAGCGCCGGCAAATCGGTTCGAGAATCTCCGAAAACGGTTGAATGGTCTCTTGGCTCAATGCCGGCCGATTGAGGCAAAGCACCACCTCTCGGCCCTTCAGCGGCTCCAGCGGTTCGCCCGATAACATCCCGGCGGACGAAACGGTCCAGACGGAAAGCCCCAAAGTTCCCAAGCGAAACGCGGTCGCCAGCTCGGTCGTCAAATAGAGCCGGTGGGGCGTCGGAATGGGCTCGACTGAGGGAATCCGGTACGGAATCGGCCAATGGGGCGTCGGCGTCCGGATTTCGCTAAACCCAGCCTCCGGGTCCAGCCCGGCCAGGTAGACCGCTTCTCCCGCCTGCCGGAATGGGATCAGGATCCGATGGCGGGCGAAGCGAAACTCACCATCGGGATCGAGAATCCCCGCAGTCACAAGCGTTGGCTTCGAGAAACGCAGAAGGAGGCGGCGTGCCGCCTCGGCTTCGTCGGCAAGCCAAGCCACGCGCTGTTTCTTTAACGTCTTGAGGGGAATCCCATAGCGCTCGAACAATCGAACCCATTCGGGCTCCCCCAACTGATCCCCGGTTCGATGGCCGCCCCAGTTAAAATCGCCGACCCCCGGGCAATCGCTGGCCATGCGATGCAAAGCGGCATAAACGCGCTGAATGCGGTCGCAAGGCGCTTGCAGCGAACTCAGCGGAGCGGGTTCCAGCCCTTCAGCGCCCGCCAGGCGAAAGGCATTCTGACGCACTCGGGTTTTCGATAGTTTCAGCACAGTTTCTTGGTCCACCATTCGCAGCCCAACCCGGAGGGATCAAAGTCGAGAATCCACACCCAAGCAGCACTACCCATTGAATCAAAATCGCACAGAAAACAAGAAAGGCGCTTATCCCGCCTTTTAACTCAACATAGATAGTTTAACTTAAGACTAATTCTCTGTCAACCTCCTTTCAATGATTTTTTGGTGCATTTCTTGCTTCCAGATTCATTGACAAAATCCGATTTCGGTTGTATAAAGTTTAGTACACAGAGAGGGCGCGAAACATCGAAAAGCCCAAGCAGAGTATGTCCCCTCTTTTGTCCTTTGGAAGCGATCCTCAAACCGCGGGTGAGATTGGAGTATAGGGTGGAACAAAGACTGCATCTTCAACAAAGGCAAGTTCAAAGGCTCATCATGACGCCGAAGATGCAGCAGTCGATCCACTTGTTGCAGTTGTCGACGCTGGAGTTGAGCAACCTGCTTCAAAAGGAGATGGTGGAGAATCCGCTCCTGGAAGAGGCTCCCTCCATGGAAGCCAACATAGATGAGGACACTCCGTCGGGGGCGGAATCCCAGCGGGAAGCCTCCGAAACTCAATCTTCTGAAGACATTACACTTGGAAAAATCGAATTCGACACCAACTGGGAAGACTGGTTTTCCGATTCCAGCGACGTGGGGGAGGACATTTACGCCACTCGCGACGCGGTTGGGGCCGATCCGGAACTGCCCGACATGCCCCTGGCCCACAGCAAGACGCTAAAAGAACACCTCAAGTGGCAACTCGAGGTCTCGACCGATACCGAGCAGGAGAAAGCCATTGGGGCGGTCATTATTGAAAACCTGAACGAGAGTGGCTTTCTCGATACCCCATTGGAAACCATCGCCGAGATGACCGGCTCCGAGCTGGAAATCGTGGAGCGCGTGCTCAAAATCGTCCAACAATTCGATCCGGCCGGCATTGCCGCGCGCGACCTTCAGGAAAGTCTTGAACTGCAATACTTTTACTATGAGATGGACGATCTGCTGATGCTGGAGGTCATCCGGTTTCATATGGAGGACCTCGAGCGAAAACGCTTCACAAAGCTGTCCAAGGTCCTCGGGGTCTCGGAAAAGCGGGTTCAGGAAATCGCCGATGAAATCGGCCGCTTCGAACCCAAGCCGGGGCGAAAGTTTTCAGTTCTCGAAAACCAGTACATTCAGCCCGACGTGTTCGTCGAAAAAGTCGACGGCGAGTACCGGGTGCGGGTCAACGATGACGGCGCGCCCCCCTTGCGCATCAGCCGGCGCTACCGGCGAATGCTGCAAGAGCGGGAGAATCTGCCTTCCGAGACCTACGAATTCATCAAGAACAAGTACAAGTCGGCCATGTGGCTCATTCGCAACATCGAGCAACGCAAGCGCACCCTCTACAACGTGACGAATCAGATCGTGGATTTGCAGGAGGATTTCCTCAACAGCGGGATTACCGCTCTCAAACCAATGCGCCTGCGGGACGTGGCCGACGCCATCGGGGTCCACGAGGCCACGGTCTGCCGGGTCGTCAATGGCAAGTACGTGCAGACTCCGCGCGGACTGTTCGAACTGAAGTATTTCTTCTCCACCGGCCTCGAGAGCGACAATGGCGAGGATCAATCCTCCAAGAGCGTGATGGAGATCATCCGCAACATCATCGACGAAGAGAATCCATGCAAGCCCTATTCCGACCAGAAGATCGCCGACATCCTCAAAACCCGCGGCGTGAACATCGCCCGGCGCACCGTGTCCAAGTACCGCGAGAAGATGGGCATCCTGTCCACCAGCGCCCGCAAACGCGTGTAACACGAGACACAAACAACAACCGCCTGACGACTCCACTACAAACAGGAGAAGCACGGGTGCCATGGTCGCTTGTCGGCCATGCTGAAAATCGCAGGCGAGGACGCCTGCGGTACACCGGGCAGCAAGCCTTGTGTAAGTGAAAAGCCAACAGGCGGGTTGGCACCCACGCTACGCACCTTCCTTGTGTGGCAGGGTCTAACTTGCCGCTCGGATGAGGGTGACTATTCGATGGATGAAGGATTTTGGTGTTTGAAGGAAGGTTAATAGGGTGATCACAAGTTAGGCCCTGAAAGCCAAACGTTGCGGTTCAGGGCCTACTTTGCTTGGGAGTTGTTCGATCGTTCTCCCAGAAAAATGATTTCTACAATGCAACAGTATTCCTCCCAAGCCGGGCAATGTAGACCCTGGCACACGAGGCGGGTGTTGGGTTAATAAAGAGCCAACAGGTGGGTTGGCACCCACCCTACCCGCTGTCGTATAAATGCGCGCTACTTGTCCTTGGCCGCGTACTTGTCGACCAGTACGCGGACGATCGGTTCCTCGTGAAGTGCCTGCCCGGCCTGCTCAATGTTGAACCGGCCGGTTGCCAGGAGCAACGCCCTCGGAACGATTCTCTTCGCCAACGTCGCCTTGTCGACGTAGGCAGAAATCTTCGCTTCCAGCTGCTCCCGAGTCGGTTCGTCCGTGGCGAAAATGGAGCAGACCAGGCTTCGTCGGGCGGTGTCCACGTCCACGCCCATTAAATCCTGGATGATGCCGAGAGTGCGATAGAACAGCTTGTTGTTGGAAATTTTGAGGTCCACCATCCGGTTTTCGTAGACCTTGCCGGAGAGAACATGCGCCCCGGTGGTCAGCGCGTTAATAACCAGCTTGGTGGCGTACTCACCGAACGCCTTGTTGGTTTCGAAGAAGCCGACCGGGTCCAGCTCGATTCCCACCGCGCCGTCCAGCGCGATCCCGGTAGGCGATCCCGGATTGATGAGAACCTTGGCAATCCGCGCGCCCTGGGCCTTCGCCTTGCCGAGCGGACCGTCAAGCCAGACGGAGCCGCCACCGTAACCCAAGCCGCAAACGAGATCGGCGGAACCCACCTCGGGGAGAATCTTCTCCTCGAATTCTTCGATCGTAATTCGGTATTCCGGCCCGACGTGGCTGATGTCCTCGCCCGGACCGAGAAGAGTCATCCAGCCGCCGTCGAGAAAGCCCCGAACGTCGCCGAAGTCCGCGCCGAAGGTAGGGGGGCATTCCGAGGCGTCGATCAGGCCGAGAATGCCCGAAGTGTCCTGCCCAACATAGTAGATATGCCCCTCCCGGCGAAGTGCCTCGCCACCCATCTTCACCAGCCGCGCGATTTCGTTCGGCTGACGATAAACCTCAACTCGGACTTTCTCGTATTCCTGGATGAAGGTCCAAAGCGTTTCGATGGGATCTTCAGGCGAAAAGGGCAGTTGATAAGTCTCTTTTGGAATCAGGCCCGAGCGAATCAGCGCCAGGCCGATGACGATCTCCAGGAGCAGCTTGGTTGCCGAACCGCCTTTCATGCGCGTGGAGCCGGTAATTGGTTCCGGCCCGACCACGGGATTCAGGAAGAACGCCCGAGGATGATCGACCATGCGCATGGCCACTTGATGAAAAGTCTTATCCCAGTTTTCGACATCGGCGTCGCGCGCGCGTTCGACCGGATTAAATCCGAGCAGAACGCCGCTTAGGCGCTCGTCGTTCATGCAGTATTCCAGCTGCCCGGCAATATAAGGCGCGGAAAAACCGCACGTGACGCCGAACAGCATTCCCCGGTCGACGCCTTCCAACAGGGGCTTTAATTCCACAACCGCCTGATGGGGATCGTCCTCCGCGCCTTCCTTTGCCTTGATCAGGGCCGGACTGCCGCCCGCCATGAGGTGGCTAAAAACCGGCTCTTGGCCGTGAGCCTTCAGATGCCGGTTGAATTCCCGGCAGACGACCGTCGCCAAACGGCCGCTGGTGCCCGCGCCCGAAATGATGACCCGGCGCTTTCCCTTCGATCGCAGCACATCGACCAACGCCTCGATGCAGGCCTCGATCCGATCGAGCATCTCCGGGTCCAGCAAGGCCGGGTAAGTGGAATAGCCAACCGCGATCTGCGCGTCCGATTGTCGAAGCAACTTTACAATGCCCCCCGGCGACGCCAGATCGATGTCCCGGGATAATTCATTGGGGAGTTCGGTAATACTTCTCAGTGACTTCTGATCTGTGCTCATCATCCCTCGCTTTACGTGTTTTGGGCCGAGAAATCAAGGATTTCCGGCCCGTTAGGTTTTTCCATGAAACGAGTATTATACCTGAAACAGCCAAGGGGGAAAACCCTAAAATCAGCCGCCAGCCTCCTTCAATCGAACGCGGTACAACGTCACCTTGCGATGCTTGGACCAAATGAGTCTCGAGCGCTCGAAGGTCGCGATCTTCTCAAATGACGCTTGTTTCAACGCCTTTCGGAGGCCGTTCGGATTATCGGTATAGATGGCCAGGGGCGAACCGATTCGGTAGCGCGCTCTTCCCACCCGTTCAAGTCGAAACTCCGGAGCGTACCATTGCCCATGGCGGAACGATCCTCTCAGGAACAACAGCACGCGCGGTCTTTCAGCCGGCAGATGCTCTCGCTGAAGGTGGCGAATCATCCGGATCGGAGGCGCTTCCTGCCCGTGCGCCTCAATCGCGACAGGCAGCGAAATAGCCGCCAGGACGCCCGGCAAAAACAGCGCGGACCAGGGCCAGGGGCCTCTCAGGCTTGCCAGACCGGAAAGGGCGGGAAAAAGCAGCAGCGGAAAAATCGCCGTGTAGTACCGCTGATGATCCGGCGATGCGAAGAAGACCGTGGCAATGAGAAAGAGCGCCCAGGGCAGGTGGCGCTTCCAAAAGCCGGCGTGTTCGGCCCGGCGGAATAGCCCCCGGCGAAAGTAGAGAAAGATTCCCGCAAGATAAAGCCCATATCCAGCGAGGCCGAGAGGACTTCGCGCATCGAATCCGAACCCGTAGCGGAACCAACCGTACCAATGTTTCCGGATCCGGTTATAAAGATAGCGAGGCGAGAAGTCGCCCGCGCCAAGATATTCGTTTGGCCGGTCCAGTCTCCAGCGCCACTGTTTCCACAGTTGCTTCGGGTAAGCCGCCCAATCCCCGCCGCTTTCGGGCAACTGCGCCTGAGAGATCATGGTTGGAACCAGCCACAGCGCACAGAAAACAATTAAAAGAACAATTCCCAAAAGCCGGGTTCGGTTTGTCGCCTTGGACCACACGAGCAACAGGATGAGAATCAAAAACACCAGAAACGTCATCTGCGGTCGAAAGCCTGCGCACAACGCCCCTGCAAAAATACTGAACCCAAGAAAACGAAGCCTCTTCTCCCTTTCATATCGAAAGGCAAACAACAACTGAAGTGCCAGACACGCCGTCGCGGGCATATCGGTGAGGACCTTGGTCGCGGTCATCCAGTTGGAAGGCAGAAAGAGCAAAGACGCCCCGCAGGCCAGGGCAATTTTCTGCCCGAATTGCCGGGCCAGCAGGGAAAACCAGACCGCCGCCAGGAGCGCTCCGCCGAGGCACGACGTCAGCAGCAGCGCCGTCCCCGGTTGGACGCGAAGTATCGTGGCGAGCAGCCGGCCGCTGAAGATATAAAGGGGATAACCGGAGGGGTGCGGTTGATGCTTCCACAGGTTGAACTCCTCGACGCCCAGCGCGAACTGAACCGAGTCCCACTCGTCAAGCGAAATGCTTCGCGTGAAAAAGTAGAGACAGAAGCTGGCGGCAAACAGCAGCGCGCTCACGATGAAGCGACGACGATCGCCCGGAATATCGGATTGAAGCGCTGTCTTCAAGGAAAGGTGTCCTTCCATCGAGAGTATCTCTTGAAAGTTTTTTTGCCCTCTCCTCCCCTTTATAAGGGGAGGCGGGGAGGGGTAAATCTTTCCCAACAGTTTTGCTTCTTGCCCTTAAAAGAAACCCCCTCCAGCTCCCCCTTCGTAAGGGGGAGAGAGGTTTATCGCCGCCTTTCGTGTTTCATTTGGACAATTACTTCGAGAACCGCTCTAGCGGCTGCGCTCGACGCCGACTTTGGCGCAAAACGCTGCAATGGCGCAGCGGCTGCAAAAAGGCGAAATCGGCTTGCAAAGGTTTTGCCCGTAGGTCACGAGCAGGTCGTTGAGAACAATCCAGTGTTTTCGAGGCAGGATCTCCCGCAGCCGCATTTCGGTTTCATCCGGCGTTTTCGTTTTCACGTAGCCCCAGCGGTTGGTGATCCGGTGCACGTGGGTATCCACACAGATGCCCGGCTTGCCAAAGCCGAGCGTGACGACCAGGTTGGCGGTCTTTCGCCCGACGCCTTTGAGCTTGAGCAGCTCCTCCAGATCGTTCGGCACGCGCCCCGCATAGTCATCGAGCAATACACGACAAGTTTCACGGATCGTTTTCGCCTTGGTTTTGTAGAAGCCGACGGGAAAGATTGCCTTGGCAATCCGCGCTTCACTCAGCCTCCGCATCGCCTCGGGCGTATCGGCCAGGGCATACAGGCGCTCGGAAGCCGCTGCGGTGGTTTCGTCCTTGGTTCGAAGGCTGAGAATGGTGGAGATCAGGACGCGAAAAGGATCGCGCCGCCGGGCGACCTCGGTCACAATCGGAACCTTCCACTGGCGCACCTCGCGCTTCAGCCGCCGGACGACTTCATCAATCACGCCGTCCCAGGCCGCTGAGGCCGTTTTTCGAATCGTTCGAGACTTTCGGGATGAAGTCATGAATGTCAGTCCGTGAAGAACCTGCCAAAGAAAAAGCAGTGGCGGAGTGACCGGCGTACTCGCTCCGTGGACAAGGGGCAATCAAACCTCTTTGACAAGGGCCTGATGACCGCCGGTCACCCCGCCACGGTCTATGATATCTTCCCGACAATCAACTGTCAGATAATTTGTACATCCACGACGACGGATAAAGCGCCAACCACCCTTATTCTCGGCAAATTCTGAGAAAGTTTTTGAGCAAGGTTTTCCCCGGCAGCGTCAGGATCGATTCGGGATGGAACTGAAGGCCGAACGTGCGGTACTCCTTGTGCCTGAGCCCCATGATTTCCTTTTCTTCCGTCTCGGCTGTGACCTCTAACACTTCGGGCAGCGTTTCCCGCTCGACCAGCAGGGAATGGTATCGGGTCGCTTCGAAAGGATTGTCCTGGACGCCTTCGAACAGATCCTTGCCATTGTGGCAAATCTTCGAGATCTTGCCGTGCATGATGCGGCCCGCGCCGACGACGTTGCCGCCAAAGACCTGCCCGATCGATTGGTGCCCCAGGCAAACGCCCAAAAGTGGCAGGCGGGGCGAGAACGTTCGAATCACGTCGATCGAAATGCCGGCGTCCTCCGGCCTCCCCGGACCGGGCGAAATGACAATACCCTGCGGCGCCAGCGCTTCGATCTCGTCCAAGGTGATTTTGTCGTTGCGATAGACAGACAGCTCCGCGCCCAACTCGCCCAGATATTGAAAGAGGTTGTACGTAAAGGAATCGTAGTTGTCGATCACCAGGAGTTTCATGTCGCTTGGCTTCCCCTGTGAGTGTTTACTGCCACACTTCTTTTCACTTTCACCTTTTTCTAGAGCATCCCTCGAAAGTTCTGTCCGTTTCCCTCTCCTCCTCTTTATAAGGTCGCAGACGCGCCTTGGCGGGGGAGGCAGGGTGGGGTAATTCTTTCGGCAGCGGTATTACTTCTCGCCTTAAAAAACAACCCCCTCTAGCTCCCCCTTATCAAGGGGGAGAGAGAGCTATCGCCACTTTTCGTGTTTCATTTGGACAATCATTTCGAGAACCACTCTAAAAAAGAAGATTCTTTATCCAATCTCCCCGCATTCCGCCATTTCAATCGCCTTGATCAGTCCCCGCGCCTTGTTCAAGCACTCGGTGTATTCATACTCGGGCTTCGAGTCGTAGACGACGCCCGCGCCGCTTTGCACGTAAGCTCGATTGCCCTTAAAGAGAATCGTGCGCAGGATGATGCCCGTGTCGAGATCGCCCGAAAAGCCGAAGTACCCGACCGCGCCGCCGTAAGGACCGCGTCGCGTCGGCTCCAGCTCGTCGATGATCTGCATCGCGCGCACTTTCGGCGCTCCGGACACCGTGCCGGCGGGAAAGACCGCCCGCAAGAGGTCGTAGGGATTGTACTGGGGATCCAGCTCGCCCTCGATATTCGAGACAATGTGCATCACGTGGCTGTAACGCTCGATCACCATCAGCTCGGTGACATCCACCGACTTGTACTTGCAGACACGGCCAATGTCGTTTCGCCCCAAGTCGACTAGCATGATATGCTCGGCGCACTCTTTCGGGTCGGCCAGCAGCGACTGGGCGATGGCCTTGTCTTCTTCCTCGGTTTTTCCCCGCCACCGGGTTCCCGCCAGCGGGCGATACTGTACCCGCGAGCCTTCCAGCTTGACCAGGATTTCCGGCGAAGAGCCCGCCAGGTGAATGTCGCCGTACTTCAGGTAAAACATATAGGGCGAGGGATTGACCGTTCGCAGCGCCCGGTAGACGTCCAGCGGCGAGGCCTCGATTTGTATCTCCTGCCGGAGCGACGCGATGACCTGGAAGATGTCGCCGGCGATGATGTGTTCCCGGCTTTTCTCCACCGCGCGATAGAAGTCTTCCCGATCGCGGTTGAACTGAATCTCGAGCGGCGTCTTGCGCCGCGCGCCGAAGCCCCAGCGCCGGAGTGGCGCGTTCAATCTTTTGACCAGCCGGTCGATCTGCTCGGTCGCCTCGCGGTACGCCTCCTCCGGATTGCCCCGCACGTGGGCGTTGGCGACGACCTTCATCTTGTGATTCACGTGATCGAACAGCACCACCGAATCGGTCACCATAAAAAGGCAGTCGGGAAAGGAAGGATCGTCCTTGCCGGTCAGTGGGATATTCTCGAAGTGATGCACCATGTCATAGCCGAGATAGCCCACCGCGCCGCCGTAAAAGGAAGGAAGGCCCGGTACGGGAGCGGCCTTGTACCGCGCCATCAGCTGCTGCAGCTCGTGCAAGGGATCGCCGCTTTCGAGTGTGTATTCCCGCTCGGCGCCGTCTTCTTTGACCCGAATTGTGCGGTCCTTGGCCTGAAACACAACCGAAGGCGAGGAGCCGATGAAGGAGTATCGCCCCAGCTGCCCGCCCTCGACGCTCTCCAGGAGAAACGCGCTGTTGCCGTCCTCGATCTTGCACAACGCCGCCACCGGTGTCTCGAGATCGGCCAGCACCTCGCGGTACACCGGAATCAGGTTGGCCGAGGCGGCCAGCGCCTTGAACTCGTCCAGAGTTGGATGATAGGGGCCCTCGCTCACCCGTGTTCTCCGTTGTTCGCAGAATCCTGGAGTAGAGACTTTGGTCCCCGATTCTAGAACTCTTCACGGGACTGAAGTCTCTACTCCGATGAGATCTATTCCGTGTTAAGGAGTCAGGAACCAGGCTCTAATACACCTTATCCGGATCGAACACTTTCCGGCCGACGACTTTCCAGGTTTTACCGTTCTCGTTCAGCTGGCGATAGAAGCAGGAGTAAAAGCCGACGTGACAGGCGGCCACGTTCTGTTTGACCTTGATGACCAGCGTATCCATATCACAGTCCACGGAGATTGATTTCACTTCCTGCGTATGCCCGGAGGATTCACCTTTCAACCATTGTTTCTTGCGTGAGCGGCTGTAAAAGTGCGTTTTCTTTGTTTCGATGGTTTTCTCCAGCGCCTCTTCGTTCATATAGGCCATCATCAGTACTTCGCCGCTCTCGGCGTCCTGTACAATCGCCGGAACCAGGCCGCTGGAATCCTTCTTCAGTTCGTCAAATAATGCCATTGCTTTACCCAACCTTCTTTCTTGATTCTCTCAATCTCGGACCGGAATCCCGCGCTGCCGCAGGTAATCCCGCGCCTCGTGAATCGTATGCTGGCGAAAGTGAAAAATCGAGGCGGCAAGCACCGCGTCCGCCTTGCCCTCTTCGAGCCCCTGGCGAAGATGCTCCAGCGTTCCCGCTCCACCCGAAGCGATGACGGGGATCGAGACCGCTTCACTGATCGCTCGCGTCAGGGGGATGTCGTAGCCGTCTTTCGTGCCGTCGCGGTCCATGCTCGTCAGCAGGATCTCGCCCGCGCCGAGCGTTTCGGCCTGCTGCGCCCACTGGACCGCATCGATGCCGGTCGGCGTCCGTCCGCCGTGAATGTAGACCTCCCAGCCCGGGCCTTCGGCGCGCTGCTTGGCGTCGATGGCCACGACGATGCACTGGCTGCCGAAGCGTTCCGCCCCCTGGCGGATCAGCTCCGGGTTCTGGACGGCCGAAGTGTTGATCGACACCTTGTCGGCTCCCGCCAGGAGCATCCGGCGCATGTCGTCCAGAGTCCGAATTCCCCCGCCGACGGTCAAGGGCATGAATACGCACTCGGCCGTGCGGAACACCACGTCGACCATGGTCTCCCGGCCGCTGCTCGAAGCGGTGATGTCGAGGAAAACCAGCTCGTCGGCCTCCTCCTGGTCATAGATCCGGGCCACTTCGACCGGGTCGCCCGCGTCCCGGAGGTTGACAAAATTCACCCCCTTGACCACGCGGCCCTCAGTGACGTCCAGACACGGAATAATTCGCTTGGCGAGCGTCATTTTTGCTCGGTTTGCCTACCGATCCAAAGAGTGGCTGGAACCTACCAAAGCCCCTCAGCCCTGTCAACTCAGGAAAAGCCCCTCCAGCCCGACTGGGCCGCCTTGCCGCAACGCGCTCATGCGTTTATACTCCTGGATCATCGAATAGCCCCGAAACGGGCCTGGACAGGTTCGAAACGAAAGTGATCTCTTTGATTGTCATTCACCACGCCACGCCGGACCCGCTGGCGCAAACGCTGGCGGCGTTCTCCCTGTCGAAACCGGGCGATCCGGCAAGCGAACTAATCGTGGTGGATAATGCCAGCCTGGGCCCTCTGGTCGCCTCGCTTCAGGAGCTCTTCCCGAAAGCCCGGTTTATTCTCAACCGGGAAAACGTCGGTTTCGGCCGGGCGGCCAACACCGCGGCACGGCGCGCCCGAGGGGACACGCTGCTGTTCCTGAATGGCGATTGCTTTCTGAGGCCGGGGCAACTTTCGGAAATCGACCGGATTGCCCGCTCGCTCGACGGCGCCGGCGCGGTGGGCTTTCGACAGATCACACCGGAGGGGCGGCCCCAGCTGACCTTCGGCCGGTTTCCCACACTTCGAAGCGAGCTGGACCGCCGCCGCTGGCAGCGCGCTCTGGACGTCGAACATGCCGAGTGGGCCGTCCAACGCATTGATGCCTTGGGCGAGAATCCTTTCGAGGTCGATTGGGTCTCCGGTTCTTGTCTCTGGACTGCCAAAGACGTCTTTGAGAAGACCGGTGGATTTGATGAGCGCTTCTTCATGTACTTTGAGGACATCGATTTGTGCCGCCGGATTCAGCAAGTGGGCCTGAAAATCTATCATGCCCCCCAGCCGCGCGTGCTGCACGCTCATGGAGCCAGCGCTGAGCAAAATCCGCGCGTCGCCCGCGTGGCGTATCGGGAAAGCCAATTGGAATTCGCGCGCAAGCACAAGGGAGCGCTGGCCGCGCTGGCCGCCCGGGGTTATCTCCTGGGCCGAAGCGCCCTGAGTTGGCTGGCCGCCCTGGCGCAAGGCAATGCCGCCGACCGGCAAATCGCCGGGGCAGTCTTTTCACGGATGCTGCGGCCATGACCGAAACCAAGCGATCCTCGCGCAGAGTATTGTACGTCATTGCCTCGCTTCGAGGCGGAGCGGCCGAGCACGTGCTCTACCTGATGGATTACTTTGGCCGGCAGGGAAACACCCTTCTGCTCGTTGCGCCGGATGATTGCGAGGCTTCGGCGGATAAGGTCGAACGCCTCGGCGTTCGCTGGATCAAGGCTCCCTTGGACCGTCGATGGAGCTTCTCCGGATTGAACCTCATCAGCGGCATTCTGGAAACCGAGTCCATCGATCTCCTCCACACGCACGGCCTGCGCGGCGGCTTGTACGGCAGGCGGGCCCTGGCGCGGGCGCGAAAGGCGGGCTGCCGGGCGAAATCGCTCTATACGGTCCACGGCTTTCACCCGGCCTACTATCGAACCGCCTTGGCTCGCGGCTTGGCGTGCGCACTCGAACGGCGGCTTTTTCTCCGAACCACCGATCACGTGATTTTCGTTTCCGAGGCCGATCGGGCGGCCTTCTTTGAATGTCTCAAGCTGGATCGCGAAGAGCTCGCCACTCATTCGACGCTCGTGCCAAATGGAATTCACCTGTCCGGCGGCGATAATCCCCCCTCCCGCAAAGAGGCGCGGGGGGCGCTCGGGATTGCTCCCGATGCGTTTGCCGTCGGTACGCTCAGCCGCCTCAATCGTCAAAAGGCGGTTCACCGGCTGATCGAGGTCGCGGCTTTACTGAAGGACGACATTCCCCGCCTGCAAGTGCTGATCGCCGGGGACGGACCGCTGCAAGCCAGGCTGGAGCGGTTGGCCCGGCGCCGGGGGGTCGCGTCGCAGGTTCGCTTCCTGGGCTATTACGCACAAGCGCCTGCTTTGTATCGCGCCTTGGATTGCTTTGTTCTCTGCTCGTTATGGGAAGGTCTTCCACTGGTCTTACTCGAGGCGGCGGCGGCAGGTCTACCACAGGTTGCTACGTCCGTGGCGGGAACAACCGAAGTGCTGGAGCACGAGAGGACCGGCCTTCTGGCCGCCGGCGAAAGCGTTCAGGACCTCGCCGGGCAAATCCGTCGCGTTTACAGCGAGCCGGCGTTGGCTCAGAACATTGCTCGCGAGGCGCAAACAACGATCCCGGAGAAGTTCTCGCTGGAGAAAATGCTTGAGAAAACCGCCCGGGTGTATGAAACTGTTTCGAAAGTATAGCCCGTCCCGAGCCCGTGGCGGCGAATCATAGACACCGATAATCGCGTCGACGCGTGAAAGAGAAATTGAAAGCGTACTCCCTTTCCAGAAAAAGCAAGATCGGCTTCATGCTCTTCGACGGCCTGTTGATTGCCGGGGCCATCGGTCTGGCTTTCGCCTGGAAATACCAGACGTCGCAGACTCCGGAAAACCTGCCGCATGTTTACCTGATCCCGCTGAGCATCCTGCTGCGTTGGATTTTGTTCGAATCCTTTCGCTTGTATGATTTTTCGAAGCAGGAAACGGCACTGGAACAGTTCTACTATTTGTTCTGGGCCGGAACGCTGGCGGCGGGCGGTGAGTGGCTGGTGTTGTTAATCCTTAAGAGCTATCACCTGAGAGAGCGGGCCGGTGTTTCGCGCGAGATTATTCTTAACAGCTGGGCGATGATCCTGGTCTCAACGACGGCCTGGCGCATCTATCTTCGCTCGGTTCGCCGCCGCCGGGGCGAGCACATTCATCGCGTCGCCGTTGTCGGCACGGGGCCGACCGCGCTGCGCGTGCGAGAGGAAATTCGCCAGTTCGCCCAAGCCGAGCTTCAGCTCATTGGATTCATTTCCACCGGCAACGCTTCATCCGAGGCGAATCCGACAACGTTGGGAACGCTCGATGAGATCGATGCTCTATTGTCTTCCCACCGCATTGACGAGGTGATTGTTGCGCCTGAACCGGAGGAGCGTCACCGGCTTCTGGATATTCTCGGCCGGTGCGAACAGGCTGGAACGCCGGTGCGGATTCGTCTTCACCCGGACTTGGCCGAGATTTACGTGGGCAACGTGGTGCTGAGCGAGCTGGCGGGACTACCGCTGGTGGAAATACCCGAGCGTTGGCGATCGGGATGGTACTTGTTCTTTAAGCGCGCAGGAGACTTTCTGGTAGCTCTCTTGGGACTCATTCTTCTTTTCATTCCGGGCGTGATGGTCGCGCTGGGAATCAAGCTGGAGGGGCTCTTTCGCCGCCCGTCCTGCGGGCCCGTGTTTTTCGTCCAACAGCGAGTGGGGCGCAACCGCCGTCCTTTTCGGCTGGTCAAGTTCCGCACGATGATTCGCACCGCCGAGGAGGACTCCGGCCCGACCTTGGCGCAACGCAAGGACCCGAGAATCACGCGGGTGGGATGGCTGCTGCGGCACACGGGCATCGATGAGCTGCCCCAGCTATGGAACGTGCTCAAAGGCGAAATGAGCCTGGTCGGCCCGCGCCCGGAACGGCCGGAATTCGTCGAGCGCTTTTTGAACGAGCATCCGGCCTACGCCCTGCGATTTCGCCTCCGGCCGGGCATTACCGGGCTGGCGCAAATTCACGGTCACTATGCCTCCTCGGTGCCCAGCAAGCTGCGGTATGACTTGGTTTACCTGTCAAACTTCTCGCCGGTTCTCGATGCCAAGATTCTCTTTCGCACAATTCAGGTGGTCCTGATGGGAAAGAAACTATTGTAGAAACTATTGTAGAAACTATTGTAAAAGAGATAGCCAATGAAGAAAACATGGATAGGAATCACGATCGCAGTGGCCGTGCTGTCTTATTCGGCCGCCGCTGAAGAAGAATCAATTGCCTTGAATCCTTCGCCTTTTGCGATTATGGGTCCGCCGTACAGTCACATGAGCAAAGACCCTGCCCCGCTGGAAAAGGGAGAGGAGCTGTTGCAGCTGTTGGAGCTCAGCGGTGCGCGCTGGACGCGAAACGACTTTTGGTGGGGCGTCGTCGAGCCGGAGCCGGGGCAGTGGGAGTTTGATTACTTCGATCAAGCGATTGATTCCTATTGCCGCCACCGAATCCACCTGCTTTTGATTCTTTGCTACGGCTCGGCGTGGAACAAAGTCGCTCCGGACTCGGAAGAAGAAATGCAACAGTTCGGTGAATACGTCTACCAAATGGTCAACCGGTATCAGTATTGGGTCAAGCACTGGGAAATCTGGAACGAGCCGAACATTCTCCCCTTTTGGGCGCCGAAGCCGAACGTCGCGCACTACACGCGTCTGCTTCAGATCGCGTATCAGCGCGCCAAGGAAGCCGATCCGGACTGTGTGATCCTCGGCGGCGCCATGGCCGGAGCCGATCACCGGTTCCTTCGAGCCATGTACGAACACGGCGCGAAGGATCACTTCGACGTCCTGTCCTATCACACCTATGGCAACCATCCGACCGAAGCGGGCCAACAGGCGGAAATCAACGGGCTGCGCGCCGTGATGAAGCAGTATGGGGACGACAAACCACTATGGCTGACCGAGACCGGCATCTATACCGGTCCGGCGGGCGTGTCGCTTGAACAGCAGGCCGAGCGCGTCGTGCGCAGCGAAATCCTCTGGGTGTCGATGGGCGTCGAACGGATTGTCCAACTCACGCTCAAGGATTGGACCGACGATCTCCAAACCCGTGACGCGACCAGCTTTCGCGGACTGGCTTACGCCGGCGGCGAGGCCAAACCTTCCTTCTACGCCCACCGGACGCTGTGCGACCGGTTTGGGGACAAGCAGTTCAGGGGGCGGCCGAGCCTGCATCCCGAGCTTCATTGTTTCGTCTTTGCGGGGAGCGATCAAAACGTGCTGGTGCTTTGGGCAGACGAAGGCCAAACGGTAAAGACGAAACTGCGTTGCACGGCAAAGGCACTGCTACAAACCGATCTCTATGGAAATCGCAAACTGCTGTTGTCCCAGAACAACAAATATGAGTTGGAGATCGCCTCCGCTCCGGTTTATTTGGAAGGCGTGGGGGAAGACGTGCTGTTGGCCGCCGGCATTGATTGGCTCGACGTAGCGCCCACCGCTTTCGGGGATCGAGGGCGGATGACGCTTCAGATTCGTAATCCTTTCGATCGGCCGGTGGAACTTCAGCTCAGCTTTCCAGACACGGAGACCCTTGCCTTTCAACCAACGAAACACATGCTCTCGGTTCCCGCTGGAGGGATCGTCCAGGAAGCGATCGAATTTAAATCCTCGCCGCGCGCCGAACCCGGCGTCCAGACGTTTCCGTTTCTTCTCGCGAGCTCGATCGGCGGCGAGCAGATGTTGTATGGCCGGATCGAACTGGCCAATCCCTATTCCATCCGCTTCGAGCCTTACACCCTTTTGGCGATTCCCGAAGGGCAGTTGAGCCTGACGCTGGCCAATCGCTCCAGTGGAGACGTGAAAGGCGAGGTGGATTTTGACTTTCCCGAAAGCGTCCAGAGCGGCGGCGGCGCGCAGGTACAACTGGCTCCCGGACAGGAACAGTCTTTCCCGCTGACGCTCGACACCGAGACGCTTCCCACCGGTGTCGAACTTCCGCTGGTCGCCTCGCTGGCCGTCGGCGACCTGAAAACGACCGCTGAGACAACACTGCGCTTGCTCAAGGCCTTTCAGGTGCAAACACCGCCGAAGATCGATGGAAGCCTCGAAGACTGGCGCGCCTATCCCCGTAACGTATCGGTGGACATGCTGGCTGAGGTCGACTTTAATCCCAACCTGAAGGGCGGGCCGGAGGACATTTCCGCGTCCGGCTGGCTGGCCTGGGACAATGACAATCTGTATCTTGCTCTCGAAGTGCATGACGATCATATCTCGCTGCCCGAGTCGACGGTCATCTGGGATTTTGACTCGCTGCAAATCGCCATTGATGGGCAGAACGATGCCGCAACGGATGAAACTTTCGATGAGAACGATTTCGAGTTCGAGATTGCGTTACTTCGCGATGACAGTCTCATGGTCTATGCAACGCAGTATCCCGAGGGACACATCGCTTCGGTGGTCGAGCAGGAGTGCGAAGTCGCCGTCGTGAGACAGGACGAAAAAGATCGAATGGTTTACGAAATTCGAATTCCTACAACGGTGCTTCCCCAACTCGAATTGACCGAAGGACGCGTGATGGGATTCAACTTTATTCTGAACGACAACGATGGGCCGTATCCCACCGACCGTGAAGGCTGGTTGGAACTGACTCCCGGCATCGGCTACGGCAAGGAACCGGTGCTTTATTATGACGTAATTCTCTGGCCTTGACACCGAAGCGCACTGAAAGAGGGAACCATGAGGCAAACGACGATGAAGAAGCGCACGAAACCCCTTTTGGGCGTCACGCTGGGCGATCCAGCCGGAATCGGACCGGAAGTTGCCTTACGGGCCGCGACCACACCCCGAGTCCGCCGAGCGGCCAAGGTGGTCCTGCTGGGTGACACGCGCATTGTCGCCCGAGCTTGCGAAGCAGTGGATTGCGACTGGCCGGTTGAGGTGTTTCCAAGGGATGCGGACATTCGCACCGGCGCGGGCCGGGTGCGCGGCCGGCGGTTGGCCGTTCTCGACCTGAAGGGAGCGGACCCCAAGCGAATTCGCCTTGGCCGATTGTCGGCGCTCGCCGGGCGCGCCGCCTATCAGTGGGTCGTCGCGGGAGCCCAACGGGCGCTGGCCGGGGAGATCGACGGGCTGGTCACGGCCCCACTGAACAAAGAGGCGGTCTTACGGGCCGGAGTGAAAGGCTTTCAGGGCCACACCGAACTGTTGGCGAAAATGGGAAACACCCGTCGGTTTGCGATGATGCTCGCGGGAGGGAACCTGCGCGTTGTGCTCGTGACCACGCACGTGGCGGTGCAAAAGGTGTCCCGGATTCTTTCCCCCCCGCTGATCCTTGAGAAAATCGAGCTGACCCGGGAGTACTTAATCCGGTTGGGTATCCCAAAGCCTCGCATCGCAGTCGCCGCGCTGAATCCACATGGCGGCGAAGGAGGCGCATTCGGTGATGAAGAAAAGCAATGCATTCGCCCTGCCGTGACCCGAGCGCGGCGAAAGGGGATAACCGTTGTCGGACCTTTGCCCGCCGATACACTGTTCGCTCAGCACGTTCGCCGCCCTTTTGACGCCGTTGTCGTGATGTATCACGACCAGGGGCTGATTCCTCTGAAACTTTTGTCGTTTGGCAAAGGAGTCAACATTACTTTGGGTCTTCCCTTCGTGCGAACTTCTCCGGACCACGGCACCGCCTTTGAACTGGCCGGCACGGCAGCAGCCGATCCCGGGAGCATGATCGAGGCAGTACTCACCGCAGCCGCGCTGGTCTCCCGGCCCTGAGGTGCGCGACACCGCCGATACGGTGCATTCCTTTGCGGTGGATTGGGACAAGGATTCCCTCTCCAAGGAGTGGGCCACCCGGCTCTTACCCTAAGTCTTTGTTATTGTGCTGGTTCCAGCCTTATTAAGTTGGGCTGAGCTTTCTATCGCCGTTTTCACTTCTCAGTTGACACGATTCGCCTGATTTGGTAAAAAAGCCCATCAGGCGTGTGTCTTCAGGCGCTTGGCTCTTTGCCAGGCACTTCGGTTGGAGAGTTCGCGCGCATCAACGCCCGGAGACTCCCGCGCAATGCGTAAGGAAAGGAGGTGAAGGGAGTGAAAAACAATCGTGGTTTTACCCTCATCGAGTTACTCATTGTTGTCGCGATAATTGGAATTCTGGCAGCCATTGCCATTCCGAACTTTTTACAAGCTCAAGTGAGATCGAAAGTAGCGCGGTGCCAAGCCGATATGCGAACTGAATTCGAAGGCTACGAACTTTACAACGTGGACAATAATGAATATCCGATCCCGATGGATTATTGCTCGGCGGCGCCAAGCCAAGCCTTCCATTCAAGGTCGTCGGTCTTAATCACGACGCCGGTGGATTACATTACAAGCCTTACGTTGGATCCTTTCGTATTGAAGGACTCGACCTTCTGGGGAGGCGCGTGCAACTATCCTCAAAGCGTCGGACAACGCTACGTCTATTATCGAACCCAATGGATGGTGGATGAATTGGGGGATTATTGGGGAGGCACCCTCGTTCCCTGGGTCGGCCAAATTATGATGTACGGCTATGGACCCGACAAGACGCCGTTTCAAGGAGCAGCGGCGACCTTGCTGCCGTACGACCCCACCAATGGAACAATCAGTAGCGGCAATATTATTCGAACCCAATTAAAACAAGATGGTATTTTGCCCAATCCGGTGACGGGGACCTATCTGTGGCCATAGGGGTGTTATGCTTCAAGTCGATGCGGCGATGGATCGCATCGGGCAAATGACTTTATTCGTTTTTTTCGCGTTCGGTTCAGCAAAGGTCAAAAGACCTGCTGAACCGTTCCTTTGTTTTGTGATAGAATCCACAATACGCAATCGTTCAAGAAGAGGAGGAAGCAGCATGCCGAAGGTAGGTGTTGTCCTTTCAGGATGCGGGGTATATGACGGAGCGGAAATTCATGAATCGGTCTTGACGCTTCTGGCGCTTGACCGGGCGGGTGCGGAAGCGGTCTGCATCGCGCCGGATCTGGAACAGATGCACGTCGTTAATCACTTAACCGGCCAACCAGTGCAAGGCCAGACGCGCAATGTGCTGATCGAGGCGGCTCGGATCGCTCGCGGCAGCATTCAGGATTTGGCAGAAGTCAGGGCGGATCAGTTGGATGCGTTGATCATTCCGGGCGGATTCGGCGCGGCGAAGAATCTCAGCACCTTCGCCACCGAGGGCGCCGACTGTATGGTGCTTCCCGAAGTCGCTCATCTGGTTAAAGCAATGAACGCAACCGGAAAACCCATCGGATTTATCTGCATTGCGCCGGCGATGGCGGCGAAGATTTTCCAGGGCGCCGGACCGGTGACCTTGACCATCGGCAGCGACCCGCAGACCGCCGAGGTCATCAAACAGCTGGGACAGGTCCATCAGACCTGCCCGGTCAGCGAGTGCGTCGTGGACAAAAAGCACAAGATCGTCTCCACGCCGGCCTACATGGAAGCCAAGAGCATCGCCCAGGCGGCCGAGGGCATCGAGAAACTGGTCGAGGCGGTTTTAAGCCTGATCTGAGGGGATCGTCGAAGAACAGGGAATCCGTCTCCGCCGGCTGGATGGCGCATTCGTTCTTCTCGGCCTTTGGAGTGGACCCGGCTTTAACCGGTTAAGGCATCGGGGGGAGGGCCTGCTCCGTTCGTCGTTTGTCAATTTTATTGCCACCGCTCCGCCAGAGGGCGCGGCGGGCCTCCCGGCAAACTCACAAATCACCAACTTCCACTGGTGAGGAAGTGGAATCTCGGAGAAAGTCACGCCCACCTCACCAAGACCCTGGCGGACCTGTGCTGCCTTGCTTTCTCTACTGCATAAGAAGACGTGACGATGCGGCGACCAAGGGATTTCATCAATTTCCTCGCGAAGCGTTTCCGGCATTGAGAAAAATGGATAGGGGTGTTGCCGAGTGGTAACGCGCTCGACGTCCTCCACGCCGTAGAAACTCAATCCGCTAATCCGGTTGTCCACCACCACCAATTCATGCGGATCTCGGGGCAGGTGTCTGTAAACGGCAGCCCACAGCGCCCTCGAGTCGCGGGAACTGGGGTAATAGGCAATGGCTTTCTTGCCAATAAGGAGCATCAACACCCAAACGCCAAGAGCTTTCATCAGACGAGACGACGGCATCCACCGGCCCGCCTTCACCGCGTTTAACGCCCGAGTCTCCGCTAAGAGAGGAGCGGTTGCCAACGCCAGGGAGGAAAATAGCGGCAAGACATAGAGAGGCAGCTTCGAGCTGGCCAGCGACAGAACCAGGAGCGGCGCCAGAAACCAGGTCAGGAGAAACAGGGCGACGGGGCGGTTGCGAAGCTCCGCCCAAGTCTCCCTTCGGAGCAAGCTCCTACCGGCCCGCCTGAGCTTGGGCAATCCCATCAAAGACCAGGGCAAAGAGCCGAAAAGCAGTGTCGGCAGATAGATCACCACCGCGCGGAACAGCCCCGGATTTCGCTGGTACTTTCCGGAAATCGTCCTTCCCCACACCTGATTGTCCCAGAAATACTCCAACGCGCCGGGCAAGGACGTACTCAACACAAGATACCAGGACATTCCAACAAGGCAGAAGACCGAGAACCCAAGTAAGGCCCAAGGCGTCAGGAAGTACTGCCGAGCGCGACGGCGCAAAAGAAGATAGACAAACATGCCCGAAGAAGGAATGAGCGCCGCCGGCCCCTTGGTCAGGAATCCCAATCCAAAAGCCAGGCACATCAGCATCTTCCACAAAGTGACTTGTCGAGCGCCGGGCCGCGCACTTTTCCAGAAGCAGAAAAATGCCGCGGTAGTCCACAGCGCCAAAGGTGTATCGGGCGTGACAATGTTGGAGGCGGCAAAAGGAAGCGCCATAGTGGCATAGATCAGGCCTGCGGCTACCCCGGTCGCCCTTCCACCATAAAGAGATTTTCCCAAAACGCCCACCAGGAGAACGGTCAACATAAAACAAAGCGCGTGGAAAATCCGGGCGCCCCCTTCATTTCTTCCCAGCAGTTTCATTCCGGCCGCTATACCCCAATAGGTCAGTGGCGGCTTGTCCAGAAAGGGCTCTCCCTGCAATCTTGGGATAATCAAGTCGCCATCATCCAACATGGACCAGGCCGTGCTGACATAGAATCCTTCGTCGGGCTCCCAGATTCCCCGCGAACCCTGGAAACTGAATACCAGAATCGCCAGAGCACTGATGAGGAGGATCAGGACCGGGAGCCTCGGCCATGGGGCGTCGCCGGTTTTGCTTCGATTCTCTATGGACATTAGACGAAAAGGCACCTCAAACCTTCAGGGCACAATTTGGACTTTTCTCTCGCGGAATCGTCTTAAAGAGCAATCCTAATGCCAATACCTTGGTTTTTTGTTAAGGCTAATTTTGTTGGAGGATTATGCTCCCCGAAACTCTTACTCCACTCCCATAGTGCAATCCGGTTGTGGTGGATTTGCTTCAGCTGGTGAGGGAAGATTCCTGATCCCGATTGCTTTTGTGGTAGTTTTACCCTACCCACAAACAATTGCTTGGCGAGCGTCAGGCTTGACCTTTTCCTTTCAGCGGCATTGATTCGGGGACATCCGGAACAAGGAGCCAATAGAGAAAACCCTCGTCTTTATGGTATAATGATCAAACCACAGGATCACAGGATTATTGAAAGAAGGACTCCATGCAAAAACGCTCAAGGCTCCGCGTTTTACTCTTCGATATTGACGGTACGCTGCTGTTGTCCGGTGGGGCGGGCAATCGCTCGCTGGATCGAGCGATGAAAAAGTTGACCGGTCGCGAGGGCGGCATGAACGACGTCCTGCCCGACGGCAAGACCGACTACTTGATCATCGAGGAGGCTTTTCGGGTCAACTTCGCCGACCTCGGGCTCGGCCCCGAGGCCGTTCGGAAAACGCTTGAATACTATCTTGAGATTCTCGAAGAGGAAGTGCGCAGCAGCAAGGGCTTTCGCCTCATGCCGGGCGTTCCGGCGGTGCTGAACGCCTGTCGGGACGCGGGTCACCTGTTGGGGTTAGCGACCGGGAATCTCGAGAAAGGCGCCCGGATCAAACTCGATCGAGCGGGATTGAGCGAGTACTTTGACTTTGGCGGCTATGGCTCGGATGCGATTACGCGAACCGACATGGTTCACGCCGCGGTTCGCAAGGCGCGGGCGGCGGCGGGCTTCGACGTTCGCGGCGAACACATTTACGCCATCGGCGATACGCCTTACGACATCATCTGTCCACATGAAGCGGGCATTCGCGCCATTGGCGTCGGGGCGTCGCGGTTCAGCTGTGAAGAGCTGGCCGAGTACCATCCCGAATTTCTGCTCGATGATCTGACCGATCCCGAGGCTCTGCTCAAGTGCCTCGAATAGAACGGCCTCAACCTCTACGAGAGAGCGCTGATTGATTCATGTTCCGCCGAAACCGGGAGAAAGTCGCCGCCCAATGCGAAGCCATCGAGACCCGGTACTTTCCGGGGCACTTGTAGCCCGCGGACGTCTATCAGAACGTGCTGGAAGCGAAAAACCGCCCCGGGCTTCGGCGTCGGGCATCTCGGTTCGGGCCATGACCGGATCGGCGTTCGAAAGACGCTCTCGGACGGCTTGATCGTCGGCTTCGATCTCGATCGGGCGGCGCTTCAGCGAATCGCGCCCGAGCCTTGCGCCTTGGCCGACCTCGAAGCGATTCCCGCGCGAAATGAGAGTATTGACCTGCTGGTCAGCGAATTCGTCTTCGAGCACTTCGAGCGCCCGCAGAAAGTCATCGCCGAGTGCACTCGGGTCCTTCGACCGGGCGGTGAACTGGTTTTCCTCACGATCAACAAAAACTCCCTTCCCGGTCGCATCACCGCCTGGACGCCTCACGGCTTTCACCGGTGGATCAACCGCATTCGGCCGATCGAGGTTGACGAGGCCGACGTGTTTCCCACCTTTTACCGGTTGAACACTTACGCGCGCATTTCCCGGTTGTTCGAGCAACACGGCCTCGAGCAGGTCGAGTTTCGGTTTCTGGAAGCCAGCTTTCCTTATGTTGAATTCTCGCCGTTGCTCTACCGGCTCGGCTGCATCTTCAACCGGTTCCTCCTTCGCCACGAAGCCCTGCGCGGAATGCGCACCGCCCTGCTGGGCGTGTACCGCAAATCGGTTCGATAGAACGATTATCGAATTGTGGTTACCCCGATTTGGCGGAAACGGAAGAGAGGCTTGAATCCAGCGAAGGGAAGGGAAAGTTCGTGGAGGTCCTGAGGGCGGGCGACAACTGTGTGGCAGTCTTCAATTCGCCCCCAGGCGGATTGAAGACTGAAAAGCGAACAATGAACATGGTAGATCCATTTGTGGGAAAACAGTCTTCAAGCCGAAAAACACGCCTTGAAGACTGCCACACGATAAAGTTTCAGGCTTGGCGGGCTCACGGCCGGGTGGCCCTCCCCGCCTCACCCGCCTCGGCGCGTCGATGACCTTTGAAGGGGAGCAGAGGGGTCACGCCATGTCTTCTTGAAATTGAACTGTAGAGAAGCGTTTTCTAAGGAAGAAGGCCATTCACTACGGAATCGGCAGGAATCGCGCCAGGGCGATCGCGACTCCACCGGCCACGACAAGAACCGCCACAGCGATCCAGAACACCTTCACCATCTGTTTCTTGAGCGCCGGGCGAAGGGATGCTTCCATTTCGTTTTCCAATTCGGAATGAATTTTCTTCGGCAGGCTGGTACTAAGATAGGAATCGACCTGGCTTTCCACCAGAGGGGTTAATCGCTCCTGCGCCACTTTGGGCAGGCTTTGCGCCACGAGTTCTTCGATCAGTTTGGGCAGCTTCGTCTTGAATTCATCGACGATCCTTTTCATCGACTCATCGACCGTCTGCTGAATGATCTGGGGCATTTGCCCTTCAAGCGACTGCTCGACCGCCCGCCGGGCGATTTGCGGCATGTCTTCCTGTTCCAGGCGGGCAACGAGCGCGTCGGCCTTCTCATCCATGATCGATCCAACCTGGCGAATCACGGCGTCCTCGGCCACTTCATTAACCAGCGGATCGGCCAGCTCTTTGACCGTTGCGGCAACGATTTCCCGCCCCTGCTCCTCGGCCAAAGCGGCGATGCGCCGCTGCATCTCCTCACGCGCTTCCTGTTCCACCAGGTCCACCAAACCCGCACTGAGCTGCGTCACCAGATTTTGGGTCTTGTCCTGGACGACTTGATGGGCCGTCTCCTCGACGGCCTGCCCCAAGCTTTCCTGCAAACTGGAGCGAAGATTTTCCTGCACGAGTTGGAGAATGTGTTTCTCGACCAGGACAGCCTCGACCTTTTCAATCAACCGGCGCGTCGGGCACGGCACCTCAATCCACGCTTCAGCGCCGAAGCGGTCCTGGCTTTCGTCCGTTCGCGCCTGCTCATCGGTCACCAACAAGAGAATCGGAACCGCCCACAATCGCAGGCTCTGTTTCAACTCGGCCGCGGTCTTGAATCCGTCCACGCCCGCCAAGCGGCTGGAAAGCAGAATCGCGTCCGGCTTCGCCTCTTCGGGAATGCGCAACGCGGCGAGGCCGTTCTGCGCCTCACTCACCGTATACCCCGCTCGGCGGAGCGCCTTGGCCACCACCGCCAGTGTGCCCGCATCCTGTTCCACTACTAAAAGTCGCGTCGCCTCAGTCATCGAATCGTTTCCCGGCGTAAATTCCACTTCTCGAATCATTCACTTCAATCGATCCGCCCTCATCGAGCCAGCGCCAGCAGCCCCAGCTCCGGAGGCATTTCTGCGGTCGCCTCCGGTTGAAAGACCTGCTCGTATTCCTTGCGGTAGAGCTGAAGCGCCTTCTTCTCGCCCCAGCGGCGAAGCATTTCCTCGTACGTCGCGTCGATCAAATCCCGCAGGGCGTCCAGACCTTCCAGAATCACCTCGTCACAAGCCTCCGGATCTTCCCACAAGGCCGGCTCCCGCTCGAACCGGGCACTCGTCAAGCGGCGGCCCGGCGAGGGAAACCAATCCAGCAAGGGATGCCGGCAGCACAGGTCCCGCCAATGCCGCGAAAGAAACGGCCCGGCTTCGAATGCTTCCTCTCCGGTCTCTTCCTCCATCCGGTCCAACAACCGGTTCTCCAATTGCGTCACAAGCGACACGGGCGAGAGAACCGGTCGGTCCTCCCCGGGTTTGTCCCGCACGGCCAGCCGGCCGAAGAATCCGGGACTTGCCGCCTTTGCGGTTTCCTCCGGCGGCTCATCAGGCGCGCTGTCCGGGGGCCGGAGCGTCCATT
>Ga0272444_10000786_pt1 | contig 32208 bp, 16 predicted proteins | sample SSMForm13_FD_201033 | JGI IMG/M metagenome (GOLD analysis project Ga0272444, IMG submission 201033) | Marine sediment archaeal communities from Little Sippewissett salt marsh, Falmouth, MA, United States - SSM-Form-13 | ecosystem: Environmental > Aquatic > Marine > Wetlands > Sediment ...
CAACAATCCTGTCTGCAGCATTTTTGAAACTCTCATTTTCCTTCTCCCTTCAATCTTTTGTATTTTAAACCTTGTTTTCTTTTGTTGAATTTAGTCATCATTAGTTGACACATTGTAGAATATATTTATAATCTTTCTTAGGCGTGCTAGCTTTAAATCAAATTTTTTTGGAGAAAAAGACGATGAGCGCCTCCAGAAACGAACTTAACTCTATCAAAAACAGTTACTTGGATTCTATTCTCGCGGGAGATAAAAATCGGGCAGTCCGAACGATCGACCGCTGCATTGCCCTTCAAATGCCGATGTCAGTCATTTATTTGTCGATTTTGGTCCCCGCCCAGCGGAAAATCGGGCGGTATTGGTCGGAAGGCAGAATCAATGTCGCCCAGGAGCATTTGGCCTCTCAGATCACGCTCGAAATGATGGACCGGATTCGCGCCGCGTTGCCTCCGGCCCGCAAGCTGGACCGCCGGGTGGTGGTCACCTCGGTGGCGGGTGACATGCATGACTTGGGAGCCCGAATGGTGGCCGATTTATTCCTCGAGAGTGGCTGGCAAGTCGATTTCTTGAGCGGCAGCACCCCGGCGAGCGACCTGGTGGAATTTGTGCAACATCGCCAGCCGGACCTGGTGGCGCTCTCTGCGACGCTCAAGGATCACCTCAAGGCGCTTGAAGAAACGATTTTTGCCCTGAAACAATGCGATCCCCCGCCGCGCATTCTGGCGGGAGGAAGAGCAACGCAGGGGCAGGAGGAAAGTCTCTTCAAGCTTGGCGTGGACGCGGTGATGTCCGATCCAATCGAGGCGATCCGGAAAGCAGGCCGGCTCGTGGACTCTGGCGCCTCGGAGTATTCACTGAAGGCTTATCTTCAACGCTTAGGTGAGGAGATCCAAAAACGAAGAACGCTTCGCGGTTGGAGCCAGCAGCAATTGGCGGAAGTCTGCGGCCTTGACCGAACCTATATCAGCGCAGTGGAACGAGGACGGCAAAACCTGTCCCTCGGCGCGCTCGTCAAGTTGGCTGCTGCAATTGATGTGCCCCCGGATCAATTACTGCGCGGCAAACCGGCTTCAGCCCCTTCGATGAATTAGAAAGGTTTTTGAAATGATTGTCCGAATGAAAAGCAGGAATCAGCGGGCCTTTCTATCCCTTTCTCCCCCGCACCAAGGGGGAGCTGGAGGGGGTTGTTTTTAAGGTCGGGTGCCAGGGCCGTTTGTCGACCATGCCGCTCCCCTATCCAGACCCTAGACCCTAACCCCTATACCCTTCGTGCCTTTGTGGTTAATAAACAATCCCGTTATTTCATCCTTCGCACGCGCACATCGATCCCGCTGTCCTTAAGCAGCTCGACGAGCACCGACGTATCGGTTTCGCCGAAGTGATACGGGTACAGAATCTTCGGCTGCATCGCCCGGGCCGCATCGGCCACCATCTCGGGCGTCATCGTATAAGGCAGGTTCATCGGCAGAAACGCACAGTCGATGTCCCGCAGGCTCTTCATCTCGGGCGTGTTCTCGGTGTCGCCCGCAACGTAAACCCGCTTGTCGCCGAAAGTCAGAATATACCCATTGCCGACACCCTTGGGATGGAACGGCTGTCCGGGGCTCCGCATGTGCATGATATTGTAGGCTGGAACCGCTTCGATCTTTACCCCCAGGATTTCTTTCACGTCCCCATTCTTCATGACTTGGCTTCCCGCCACCTGCGCGCCCGCAGCGGCGTTGGCAACAATCGCCGTGCTCTCTTGCTTCAGCACCTCGATCGCTTGGAGGTCCAGGTGATCGCGATGCTCGTGCGTGACCAGGATAAGATCCGCCTTCGGCAGCTTCGAGTAATCCGCCAGATGCGTCCAGGGATCGACGTGAATCACTTTGCCGCCGAATGAAAACATCAGCGTCCCATGCCCGATGAAAGTGATTTCTAAATCGCCTTGGGTCGTTTGAATCACGTCCATCTCGAATCCCTCTTCCGCCCCAACCGGCAGGGCAAGTAAGATCGCTATTACAATCAGTGGGATTATCTTCGCGTTCATATCCAACCTCGTCCAGAAGTTTTTGATCGCCTCGACAACATACGACTATTCTACCCACCCTCTCCCCGCCTGGCTAGTACAATCGCAAAAACCCAAGAACCTGGACGCCATGCTCTCTTGTCGACTATTTAAAACCGCTTGTAGTAGCAACTTCACTCGCTCGGAAGAAAGTCTTACTTTTCACGGGATTGAAATCCCTACTCCAAAGAGATTCAATTCCTCTCCCATCGTAAGAGGCGGGCTTTCTTGTATCGCTTAGGTGAGGGAAAAACTTGAAAACCCCTGACTGCGCCCGTCCCCCGCCCAGACCCTAAACCCTAGACCCCAGACCCTATGTCCTTTGTGCTCAATCTTCCCCAACCATCTCCAGGTCAAGTCCCGAGTGGCGTTCGATGCGGCGCTCGATCGCTCGTCGAAACGCTTCCCGCGTCCCGTAAAGAACCGCCAGGTACTTCGCCCGCGTCAGCCCGGTGTAGAGAATCTCGCGCGTGAGAAGGCGATGACCCGCATCCGGGGGCAGCACGAGCAGCACGCGGCCGAATTCCGAGCCTTGACTTTTATGCACCGTCATCGCGAACGCCGGCTCGTGCGGCGGCAGGCTCTCGAGAGCAAACGAGACAAACGCCCCCCGGCGCGCAAACACCGCGCGGCAGCGCGAGTCCAAGCCGCGAAGCACAACGCCCACGTCACCGTTGAACAGCTGGCGGGAATAATCATTGCGGGCGATCATCACCAGCGCGCCGGCAAATTCCCGCGCCGTGCAACCGGGGTCCAGCTCGGGACGCAGCCTCCGCTCGATCGTGCGGTTGATTCCCTCCGCTCCGAAGAGTCCGGCGCGAACGACGGTCAACACCCGCGCTTCGTTCACCATGGCAAACAACCACTCCAGCCGCTCGCGGTTTTCCGGCGCGTCCAGGGCGCTGAAAGGAAACGGCGGCCTGACCAAATCCCGATACGATTGTGCGTGCGCGTTTCGAGGCTGAAGATAAAGACGCTCCGCCCACGACTCGACGATCGATCGCCATCGCTGCCGGTTCTCCGGCTCGGCGGGAATCCAGCGCCATCCTCCGCCCGGACAGCGAAGAACGCCGCCGGTGTCTTCCGGCTCCGGCCATCGAATCTGGGACCTGGCCTTCCCAGGTGATTTCGCGGCAGCCGGCCGAATGCCGACTTCAAGGATGGACTCTTCGAGCGATTTAGCGACCGACACATCCCCCCGGTTGACTGCCTCCGCCACGTCCAGGATCGACTTTTCGGAGCGATAGCTTCCCAAGAGCACCGCGGTCCGGTCGATCAGCGGCGCCTTTCGCTCTGTAGGTTGAACTCTTACACCGACAATCGCTTCAAGCGCCTTACACGCTTCCTCGCTGAACTGCGAAACGCCCGTCTTGGGAATAAGATCGGCCAGCACCGCGCCCGCCTCAACCGAAGGCAACTGATCCTTGTCCCCCAACAGCACCACTTTGGCCGAAAGCGGAACCGCTTCCAGGAGTCGCGCCATCAGCGCCACGTCGACCATCGAGACTTCGTCCACCACGATCACGTCGGCCGGTATCGGATTGCCCGCATTCTGAAGAAAGGCGTTCCGATGGGGTGAATACCTCAACAAGCGATGAATGGTAAGGCAAGGCACCTGACGAAGGCGCTCATCGGCATCGCCGGGCGCTTCAATCGATTCCAGTCCGGCCCCGATCAATTCAGTCAGCCGTTGCGCCGACCGTCCGGTTGGAGCCGCCAGCCGAATCCGCTCGGCGGGAATTCCCAGGCGCACCAAGCAGCGAAGGAGCGTCAGAACAATCGAGGTCTTTCCCGTTCCGGGACCGCCCGAGATCAGCACAAAATCCTTGAGCAGCGCCAGCCCCAACGCCAACCGCTGTCGCTCGCCTAACGACAGCACCGATCCATTTCGCCTCAGGGGAGACTCTTCGAGAACTTCACGGACAATCTTTCGAATTGCTTCGAGCTCAATACCAGGAGCGGATTCCTCGCGCGTCAACAGGCGCCCCAGTCCCAATCCAAGCGTGCGTTCGTACAGATCATACTTCTGAAAATAAAGGTTGGAGCCGTCTTTGGCCTTGCGCAGAACCAGCGGCCTTAATCGCTGCGAATCATCCGAGATCAAATCGGCATATCGTCCGGCTTCCACTTTCTCGATGATCGCCTTGGACAACACCTCCGGTTGCAGAGCTTCGACGCGATCCCTCAAGAAATCAGTCAACCGCCCGGCCAATGAAGCAGACGTCAAAGGAAGACAGGTACTGCCTTCGTTCAACGCGGAGAACAGGCAAAGAAGAAGCATCGGAACTTCGACGTCGGTGTATCCTGTGACTTCAACCAGGTCGCGAAGCGTCAGATAATCGACAAGATTGAGATTGGCTTGCTGAATCGCGCCTTCATAGAGAGCGCTCAACATGGGATCGCCGCCCGGAGCAATCACCCGATGTCGTCTCAAGAGTTCCAGCGTGAGTTCCTCGTTCATGATGCTGCTTCCGAAGCTTCAGCCAATTCAGCCGAAAGGGATTTCAAGATCGAGTCTTCGTCCCCCGGCCGGTCGAAATACACACCACCGCTTTCCGCCGCGCCGGTCAGACCCCGGAGGTAAAGATAAAAAACGCCGCCGAAATGCCGCTCGGGATCGAATCCCGGCACGCTTCGCTTGAGCCACCGCAGCAGCGCCAGACAGTAGAGCTTGTATTGAAGCGTGTACCCGGCATCGGCCATACTCGCGTTCAGCGATTCGGGATCGTACCCCGTGGTAAGCGTATTGGACTTCCAATCAAGCAGAAAGTAGCGGTGCGCTCCGTCCTTGCTTTTCAAACGAAAGACAAGATCGATAAAGCCATGGACGAAGAACTCTTCGCTTAGATCGAATCCAAGCCGTTCGAAGCCTTTTCGCATCGATCCGGACGCGTCGAAAAAGGACAGCGGGTAATAGAACTCCAGCTCATGCAGTCGGTCGCACCCCTTCACCTGGCCAAGGCAGAAAACCTGCCCCTCCGCCGTCAGTGAAGTATGCAACGCGTTCCAGAGCAGCCCAGCGGTCTCTTGGCGGCAGCGCCGGCGGGGATCCTCCGCGCTCTCGAGCGGCTCGGGATCGGCGAGCGCGTATCGAAGCAGCGCTTGATCGATTTGTACAAACGTCCTTGTGTTCGGCGCAAGCAACGCCTCGGGAGCGGTCGCCTGCGCCACGGTTTCGTAGTCGATTATTTCAAGCAGATCGTGCAACATCGAACCGGTTTCCGCTCCCGGCGGCAACAGCGGCTTCTCTTCCGGTTGCAGCGTTGCCTCGATCACAAGCTCCGGGCTTTCGTCGACGAGAGGAATCTCTTCACTCTCGTACTCTACCGAAGCGGTGTCGCTCGCCGCGATCGCCAGGCGGTCCGCGCCGATGCGCGCAAGGCGTTCGTGCAGAGAGGAAAACGATTCCACCTCGATCTTCCGGGATCGAAAATCGGGGTCCTCTTTCGGAAAGAGCGGTTCGGGCAAAGCGACGGAGGGTGGCGGCGACTCCTGGGGTGTCTTGTCCGAAAGCGGGTCGAGCGCAGGTTGTAAGGGCTGCTCATTTTGATCGACCGAACGTCCCCGGTCGTCCACGTGGCGAGCGTTGGCGTCGCCTTTGCCGTCCGGCCAGGCCTCTTCGAGCGCATCAAAGAGAAATCCCGCCGCCGGCGCGCTACCCGGCTCGGGAACCTTCGTCCCTTGACGATGCTTCGGCAGATATAACTTGTGCATTGCCCGGGTGAAAGCGACGTAAAACAGGCAGCGGTTATCTTGATCGCGCTCGCGAAGGTGCGCCTCGCGGTTGCGCCGGTCCTTGGTCAGGTCGAAGATGATGTGGCCATCCTGGTGAAATTTGTAATAGTCTTCATCCTTGCACCCCCCGGTGAAACCGCCCGCGACAAATACGACGGGAAACTGAAGTCCCTTACTCGTATGCATGGTCATGATTTGAACCTTCGGCTGTTCGGTCTCGAGCCGGTGAAGGTCTTCGTCTCGTTCCCGCGGCGCGGTTTTCCTCCTCAAGCGGCCCAGATGTTCGCAAACGCCTGCAAAATCGAGACGCATTTGGATTGCATCCCGAAGCAACTCCTGGACAATGTGCTGATAGTTCGTAATGCGCCGGTCCCGGTATGGATCGAATTCCTTGGAATCGGGCGACTCGGTAGACTTGCCGGGAGACAGCAGCACGCTCGTGTCTTCCAGGATGGACTGGAACAGTTTCGCCCAGCGACGGCCCTCGGCCAGTTCGTTCCATCGGCGAAAGAGCGTTCGGATCGGATGATCGGGCGGAAGATCCCGGTACTCGGCAAGACGCTCCAATGGAACGTGAAAGAAATCGGTGAGCAGCGCCTTGGCCAGCGCCGACTCATCCGCGGGATCGGCAATCGCACTGAGAAGAACATCAAGATGCAGCGCTTCAGCGGATTCATAAAGCCCCGGCTTCTTATAAAAGGAATAAGGAATGCGGGCTTGGGACAGTTCCTTTTCGATGGGGACCGCTTCATGCTTGGCCCGCACCGCGATGCAGATATCACCGGCGCATAGTGGACGGATCTCCCCGCCCATACCGATAACGAGTCGCGAACCGACAGCCCCTGCTTCTGCCGCGGGCTCCAGCAAGCGCTTGATTTCTTTTGCAATAAACCGGGCCATGCGCGACCGGGCCCGCGAACCGCTGTCCTCACGCCCCAGGTCGACGACCGTAATGGCCGCGCGGCCTGTTTCATCACGATACAGGCGCGTCTGTCGCTCGGCTTCTTCGGGCGGCTTCACCGGTTCAAAACCGGCGAGCGAAGAGGCAGAAAACCACGCCCCCTCCTCAAACAGGTGATTGAGCGCGGCGATCAATCCCGGCGTCGAGCGCCAGTTCGTGCCGAGTGAATAGCGCGCGCTGTCGCCGCGTTGCCCTAACTCCTCCCGGGCGCGCGCGTACGTGTGCACGTCCGCACCCCGGAATCCATAAATCGCCTGCTTGGGATCGCCGATCAGAATTAATCGGTTCGGCTCGCGGCCCGCAAGGAACAGGGTTTTGAAAATCTCCCATTGAATGGGATCGGTGTCGTGGAATTCATCCACCAAGGCGTATCGGTAACGCCCGCGCAAAGCGGCCACCAATCCGGGATTGTCCTGCAACGCCAAGTAAACCAGCAGAAGCATGTCATCATAGCTGATAAGTCCCTGCTCCCGCTTGAAGCGGAAAGCCTCCTCTCTCAGCGCCTTGGCTGTTTGGACCGGCAAGTAGAGTTTCGATTGCTCCCAAGCGCCTTTCAACTCCTCAAGGGATCGAACAATATTCTCAAGATACGGGCAAACGTCCGCGCGATTGTCGCCTGCCTTGTTCCAGCTTACATCCGTCAGGCAGGCGAAACCCACGTCGCAGTAGCGGGTGTAAGATTCTGCGGCCAGAAAGAACTTCTGTAGGTGCCCGAGATTGAACTGTCCTTGAACGTTCTTGATCACGCATTGAAGCAATGGAGCGATGATCTTGGCCAGGATCGAGCCTTTCTGCCTCCCGTGGACGTTGAGGCGATCATAGTTGCGATACAATCCGCAGCGCTTGGGATCGTTTGGATCGATGTCTCCTCCCGCCTCGGCAATTCGATCCAGAACTTCCTTGATTCGCTTCAGGATCTCATCAAGCGGGGCTTCGCTGGAGAAATCCGGAACAAGGCGAACGCCGGCCTCGCGATTGTAACGAAGCGCCAGATTCACGACTTTGTTCTCCCATTCGCATTCGTCCTTCTGTTTCCAGCCGGGATAACCGGAAAAGTGAAGCAGGTCGCCAAGTCGTTCGCCAAACCGCCGGGGCCACACGGTCCGCATGTGGCGGCGCAGCAACTGCCGGTAGAGGGCGGCATCGTCCACCACTTCATGGGCAAAGGGCGTGCGACTGTCAAAGGCATGCTCTTGAAGAACCTGCTGGCAGAATCCATGGATGGTGAAGATCGACGCGCGGTCGAAATTATCCAGCGCGTCTTTGAGTCGCTCGTGTTGGCCATTGTTTTCAGCCCCCTTGAGAGCGTCCGCCAGCTTCCGCCGGATGCGCATTTCCAGCTCGCTCGTCGCTTTCTCGGTAAACGTCACCAGGAGAATCTCTTCCAGCGAAACTCCTTCTTTGAGAATCAGCTCGACGACCAGGCACTCGAGCGTATAGGTTTTCCCCGTTCCGGCGGACGCCTCGATCACGGCGTGACGGTCGAGTTTGATTTCTTTATAAGAGGAGATCGAATGAGAAAAGGTCATCGCGATCTCCTCTTCCCCGAAGACTTCGCAGGAGCAAGAAATCGATAGATCGGCCGAAAGCGCCGACGCACGATGTCAAAAGCATCGAGAGGAATGCACCCGCTCGTGTCGATGATTCGAATGAGATCTCCGGGACGATACCCTGCCCAAGGCCCTTCGTCCTCCAGGGCTTCCTCAATCGAAATTCGATAATCCCCCTTGACGGTATCCGCGACGTCCTCGTCGATTCGGTAAGGATAGATCCGCTCGTTTTCATGCCGAGCGTACACGTCACTCCTTCCAATAACCGAAAAGGGGAGATGATCGAACGAGCCCTCGGCGAGAAAGTCAGTCGTCAGATTTCTCAGGTAATCCCGTGCTTCATCGGGAGTCAGTTGATAGCTCCGGCAAAGAAGCCGGTCCCTGCAGAGAACGTGAATGTGAAACGGTCCCTCGCCGATCCATGCGCTGGAAGAAAGCCCGTCGGCAAAACCTCGCGTTCCTGCACGCATCGCGGCATAAAAAAGAAAGGGAAAGAACAACGCTCCTGAAACGTCCTTGGCCGAGGGCGCCTTGGAAACGGGCGCTAAAACCAGGACGTGTCCGGCGTTTTCCGAAGTGTCCTTCCAGACCAAAGGCAGCCGCCCGTGAAGTTCGACCCGTTGGACTAGTCTTTCATCTCCAGGGGGCGAAATCTCCCCTTCGAATTCCAGGGGAGGAAACCGCCGATCCTCGCCGGTCGCAAGAGAAACCTCTCCCAACACGACTCCCGGTGTGAACTCATCCTTCGCACGCTCCTGAAGAAACTGATCGAGAGGATCTTGAAGCGCCAGAAGCGTCTGCCGGATGGCTTCCCGATCGATCTCTGCAAAGGCCCCCTCGGGAGCCTGGCTTCGAAGCGCCGCATCGTCATAGAACGCGTCGAAGAATTGCTCCGCCGAGGACGATTTCGCCTCCTGACGCTCCGGCCGGGCAAGAAGGGCCTGTTCAAAACTTTTTCGCAGAACTTGGCGTTCCCATCGAGACGCTGAAAAGAAAGGTTCGTCTTCAACCTCGGCCAGGTCCTCCTCATCCTCCTCGAAAAGGCGAAGATGGCGGCGGATTGAAGCATCGAGAGGATCGTACAAAAAATCCTTCAACTCTCTGAGCCTGACGCACTCGACGTCCGGTGGAACTTTTTTGACGGGTTCCTCCGGTGGATGAACAAGCGAACGGGATTGCTTTTGCCGTTCGATCTCTTCGGCTTGGGCTTCGTTCAGGAGCGAGGGATAGGCCGGGGCAAGGTCGATTAGCTGCATCAGCCGATTGAACGGCTCAGTATGCTCCAAGAGATCGGTTCGGTTTTTTCGCTCGTTGTCTTCTTCCAGAAAAGCCGCGCTGGAGGCCTTGAGAGGAATTTCTACAGGCTTAAAAGAGTCCTGTCCGGCCAACACTTCTTCATCCAGGTATCTGGTGAGTTCATTGAGTACCGAGCAGGGGTAGAAAACCTGGTCTTTTTGCAAATGCCGGGAAACGTAGCTGAGATAGAGTCTCGACCGAGCCGAGAAAAGCGCTTCAAGAAACAGATACCGGCCTTCTTCCGGGCGACTCACGTCGCCCAGCCGGCGCGATGCCTGGCGAAGATCCAGGGGCGTCGGGTCCGCGCCTTCGGGAAACCGGCCTTCGCCAAGACCGAGAATATATATAATCTTGAAAGGAATCGGCGGCGCCGTCTTCAAAGAAGCGACGGTGACGCCGCCCGTCAGGGGCAACCCCCGGCTGCCGCCGATCTGCTCCACATTGCTCTGCAGAAACTCCTGAAACAGCGCCAGGGGAACTTCCGGCGGTTCCCCGAGCACTTGCAGCAGATTGTCCAACAAAACGAACTCATCGAGTCGCCGCAGGAGCGTTTCTCGCACTCGAGCTTCTTCCGGCCGGTCCTCAGGAATAGCCAGAAAAGTATCCATGAGTTCGACCAACGTATCCTTCCACTGCCGGCACGACTGCCGGCGCGCAGCCATCGGACGCAGTCGAAAGACCAGCGATTCGATCGTTCGGGAAAACCGGCCCAGCGGTTCGGCGTCCTGGCTTTCAAAGTCGCTGTAAGGGACCAATTCGTGGAAGTGTCGAGCGCAGTCGGACGGTTCGCTCCCGACTTCCATAATCCGGCCGAGACGCAGACGGCGCAGTCCCTGCTGCCAGGTGTAGAGGGGATTCCGCCGGTCGTCCGGCGTATCCGGCGCGTCCCGGTATTTGTCCTCCTTGTCGAATCCCCGGAACACCCCCAACTGGTCGATCCACCGGAGCCACACGGCCAGATCCGAACGAGTCAATCCTTGCGCCTGTTGAAAGCAGGGATTGGCGAGCAGGGAGAAAACGTCCGCCCGAGTCAGAGGACTGTCGGCAAGGGCCATCAAGGAAAGGAGCCCCGCTGCAAACAGGCTGTCCGTGCCGGCCTGGGGATCGCTCAGGTTCCATGCTAGTCGCTGGGGAGCCCGGTCGAAGATCGATTCAAGAACCGGCTTATACTGAACCAAGTCGGGGACCAGCACGGCGATCTCTGTTTGCTTCAGCGAGGAATCGGACGCCAAATTTTGGAGAATGCTGTTGTAGACAGTCTCGACTTCCCGGGAGACGCCGGGGCAGGCCGCGAGCTGCAGCGAGCGATCCTGTCGCTTTCGATGCGAAGCGTGCGCTTGATGAAGCGTTCGCTTCTGAAGGGCCTCTAGCAAGGTTCCGGGTTCAGAAGAACCGCCGGATTCCTCCAGCAGGGTTACCTGGAGAGGGGATGTTTCTGTACTCGTTTGGTCCAAATCGGAAAACATCTTGAGCAGTTCCCTGCCCGGCTGTCCCCAAAGTCGCAACAGATCGTTTTCACCCTCGGCCGGCGGGAGCCGTTCGTCACCGTTATCCTCAAGGACCGGCTTCATGTTACCGAGCCGGTGCCAGCGTTCGGTTGCCGGGCTTTGGCTGTCCTTCCACAGTTCGCTGGAGAAATTCAACAGATAAAGGTCAATGGGGAAAAACTTGCCCAGCTGGTGAAGCATTCGAGTCTGTTCGGGAGCCATTCGGGCGGGACAGAACACGTGCACCGGAACGCTCTTGACACTTTCGGGCTCCAGGGGTTGAGCGAAGACCGCTTCCGCCATCTGCTTCAGCGTGAGATAGCGTCTACCATGTTCATTTTGCAGCCGATCCACCAGCCCCCCGGCGTGAAACAGGCGCCGGTAGAGCGAACGTTGACAGACCTCCATCCGCTTCAGCTTCTCGGGCACCGGCAAATCCTTGAAGTAAAGATCCTGACGCCGCCAGCGGTCGAGCATTTCGCTTCTTCGAATTTCGTACCCGAAGAAGGATCGCGCCAGTCGATCAGACAGTTGCCACGCGCGCCGGGCAAAGTCGCGTCCGTGGGGATCGACGGCTTCGCCTTGAAGGTATTGCCGAACCAGAGAGATTTCCGGCTCATCAACGGCTTTCGTCGATAACAACGCCAGGAGCATGCTCTGAAGGATTTGCTGGTTGAGCAGAGTCGCCCGGGCAAGCGACTCGGGAGCCAATCGCCGAAGCAGCGACCAAAGCCCCTTCTCAAGATAGTTGACTTCGATCTGAATGGCGATCCCATTGCGCCGGGCCAATTCGAGTCGAAGCCAGCGGGCCATCATCGAGTTGCGGACCAGCACAAGCGGCGCGACGAAAGGATCGCTCGATCCCTCGGTGCGAGGATTGAGACGACCGGCAAGTTGCCGGACAAGCGTCTCGACCTGATACCCGCAATCGATATGGAGGCTCATTGCATTCTGTCTTAATCCAGTTTCAATTCAGTTGAAACAAAATCCCCCGGGAATCGACCCAACCGGTTGCATGGACGCAATATGAAACAACAGGACTCAGGGTAGGCTTCGACAAAGGACGTGTCAAGATGGACGCCGCCGGCAAAGGATTCCAACACGTGCCGAACCCTTCGCAGGAAGCGCTCGCAGGCTTTCTACCCGATATTCCTGACGAGTGCGATCAGTTCGGAAGGGCGGTAGGGTCTTGGAAGAAAGGCAAGACCGAAAATCGTGAAACAGAGCAAGATAAAAAAGCGGGCGAAAATCTCGATCCGCGGCACGTCGGTCAGGAGAAGCCCCCCCAAGGATCCTTCATAAAACAAAAACGAATCCACCAAGGCATCAAGGCCCCAAAAGAGCAGCCCCCAAAAAGACAACCAGTATCAGATCACGATGTTCCTGTTTCACCAAAGTCCGCCTGCATTGTCTTGCCGCTTGGGCGTCTCGCCCGCAGCGCAAACCGATCGATCTTCAGGGATGCCTTCTGCGCTTTCCCAAAAGTACGATGTCCCGCAGAACCTCTTCGCTCTTGGCCCGCATCCACTTCTTTTCAAAATGCGGGTCCTGGACAATCTGGCAGATGGCCGCCAGCGCGCGCAAGTGAAACGGTCGCTCGTCTCGGGTTCCAATCAGCACAAAAACGGTATGAACCTCGGAACTGGACTCGGGGAAGGCAATCCCCGACCGGCATCGAACGAGCAGGATATCAACCACCTTTTCCCCCTCGATAATGACGTGGGGAATCGCCAGGAAAGGATTCAAGACCGTCGAGCTGTCTTTCTCCCGCTCGATCAGCAACTGATAAAGTTCCTCGGGAGATCGCTTGACCCGGGTGCTGAGTGTTTCAGCCGCCAGGCGAAAGAGCTCCTCCATTGTCACCGCCCGGTCAAGGTCCAGCACAACGCTGTCTTCGATTACGTGATCGAAGCGATCCTTCATAATATCATCCCGTTCCCGAACAATTTCCTTCAATTCGCTCTCCAGGGAATGGGAAGTCAGCTCTTTAGCCGTAATGCGTTCGATCAGGTGAAGCAGGGCAAATTCCCGCGTCGTGCGAATGCGGCCGTAGAACCAATAGACAAACAAGCCGATTAGGATGAACGCGACGCAGGCGGCCAGGGCCTGCCAGCCCATCTCGGCCAGGAAGAAACAGTATCCGAGCGTTCCGATGATTTGGACCCAGGGATAGAGCGGAGCCCGGAAACTGGGCTGGTAATTCTGAAGTCGGCTTTCCCGCAGAATGATCACGGCCAGGCACGAGATGATGAAAGTCAGAATTAGAACACTGGAAGCCATTTTAACCAGGATCTGAACTTCCAGGAACAGGGACAACACCATGACCACGCCGACGAGGGCCAAGGAATAGTGGGGAGTATGAAATTTTGAGTTGATGCGTCCGAGGAATTCAGGCAACAGCTGATCTCCGCTCAGGGCGAGCGGATACCGGGAGGCCGCCATGATGCCCGCATTGGCGGCTGAGGCAAAGGCCAGCACGGCCGCCAGGCTGAGGACCAACCAGCCGGTCTTGCCGAGAAACACCGCGGCGCCGTCGGAGATCGGCGTCAAGGATTGACTCAAAGACGCCGGGTCCAGAACGCCCGTCGTTATGAAAATCACCAGGACGTGAATGATTAGCACGGACAACAACGACAGCACCATTCCGAGCGGAAGGGAGCGGCCCGGGTTCTTGACCTCCCCGGCGATACTGGCGACTTTCAGCGGCCCTCCGTAAGAGACAAAAACAAAACCCGCCGTGGACAGAATGCCCGCCATGCCGAGAGGCGCGAATGGCTCGAAGCGCTGGACTTCGATCGCGGGAAGACCGTAGGCAATATAGAATAGGAGGACGGCAAAAATGCCCAGCACCAACGCCATCTGAAGCCGGATGACATCTCGGACCCCTAGAACATTGACCCCGAGGAAAAACAAGCACAGCAATGACGTGATGATCCGGGTGTCAATAAAGATATGATGGGCCCGAAACACCAACTGAATGAGGATGCCCAGGCCGACCAGCGCGAATGCGCTCTTCAGCACCAGCGCGAGAACCGTGATCAAGCCGTAGGACGTGCCAACGGCCGGGCCGAGGCTGCGCATCACGTAGAAATAAGCGCCCCCGGACTTCGGCATGGCCGTGGCGAGTTCCGCCTGGCTGAGAAGACCCGCGACGGCAAACAAACCCGCCAGAAAATATGCGGCGATGACGCCGGGACCTGCTTCCGCGTACGCCAGTCCGGGAAGCACAAAAAGCCCGGAACTGAGCATCGTACCGGAAGAAATACAGAAGACTCCGAACCAGCCCAATTCCTTTTTCAGCTTCATGGTTTTGATCCGCGCCTTTTCGAGCGTTTCCCGTGTTCGGATTTAGATGCTTCGCCGCGTGTTTCGTCCAAAGGGTAACCTTAATTCAGCAGAATAGCAGGATTACGAGAAGTCTGCAAATTCGACCGCCGGTCTCCAGGAGTGGCTGATTCGAGAGAGCGCCCGGTTGCGATCAGGCCCTCGGGGTTCTTTATACTCAAGTTTTCAGAAGATTCGCGGACCGGTTTGCTGAAATTCTCAACAGGCACGCAAGCAGGAAACAACGTCCGCCTGGCGAAGACCCTCAATCGAGCGAGGAGGGGCAGAGGGCCGAACGGCGTGATTTTTTACCCTAAACACCGACAAATCAGTCGACGCGAGGAGGCGATTCAGAACCGCGGCCAATGAGCTTGACATCTCTCACAGTGGAAGGTATGTTCTCCGGTCGCTGTTCATAAAGGGGATATTCTCCCGAAAAAACACAAGGTGGTTTATGCAGGATGGAAAACTTGGGAACCCATCTAATCTTGGACGCCTGGGAGTGTCCCAGGAATCTTTTGGATGACCCCGAGCATATTCGCCGGACCCTGATCGAAGCGGTCCGATGCGGGGGCGCAACACTCATCCACTTACACGTCCATCAATTTAGCCCGCACGGCGTTACCGGAACCGCAACTCTCGCTGAATCTCACGTCGCCATTCACACCTGGCCCGAGTATGATTACTTCGCCGCCGATCTGTTCTTTTGCGGCGCCGGGCATCCCCATCGCGCGGTGGAGACGTTGACCGAAGCGATGAAGGCGAAGAAAGTGCGGATTCGGGAGATCAAACGGGGAGTCGAGGAGCCCGTGGGCGCGTTGGAGTACGCCCATGAAGAAACCTGACGGCTCGAGCCTTGGTCCCTCCGGGCCTCAATGGTGGTTTGAAGAGGGGATTCCCTCGACGATTCGGCATGGGCTGAAAATGGCCTTGCTGCATACCGAACGAACTCCTTTCCAACAGATGGAGATCTACGAGCACGACGTGCTGGGGCGGGTCCTGGTTCTGGACGGCATCGTGCAAACCACTCAAGGGGATGAGTACGTCTATCATGAGATGTTGACGCACGTTCCGCTGCTCGGCTGCCGGACCGCGAAAGATCCCAACCGCCGGATTTCGGTGCTCATTATCGGCGGCGGAGATGGAGGGATTCTCCGAGAAGTCTTGCGGCATGATTGGGTCGAGCGGGCGGTGATGGTGGAGATCGACGAGGCGGTCGTGCGAGCAGCGGCCGAATATCTCCAAATCAACGGCGACTATGAAGATCCGCGCGTCCAGCTGGTCATCGGAGACGGCAGCGCGTATGTGAAGTCTGCCGAAGTTCGGCAATGCCCCTTCGACGCCATTCTCGTGGACTCACCCGACCCGGTGGGGCCGGGACTCAAACTGTTTTCGGACAAATTCTGCCGGGACTTGGCCGCCTGCCTGAGTCCCGCCGGCGTGGTGGTGCGACAGTCAGGCGTCGCCGCTTATCAATCGGATGTTTTGCAACTGGCGGCACGACAAATGTGCCAGGTTTTTGGAGACGTCGAAGTTTACCGGGCGGCCGTGCCGACTTATATCGGCGGAGACATGGCCTTCACCTTGGCGACCAAAGACAATCATTCATGCGCCCGATCGAATCGGCCGTTCGAAGGCCGGTACTATAACAGCGATGTTCATGCCGCAGCGTTTGCCTTGCCCTCAGATTGGCGGAAACATCTCTCTTCTTGACATCCGGCAACGTTTTACTTGAAGAATTCAAGGTCGAACGAGAAGCGTTTGGATCAGCGGGAGCGAGCGCATTGCAGCTCTCATATCAAACGAACTATCCTGTCTCAGAAATAACGAAAATGAATCTATCTTGATAATCTTGTCAATCCTGTCAGAATTTTTGAGATACCATACTAAGGAAAAATGTTATGAATCCATCAAGCCAACCCTGGGGGGCAATTTTTGACTGGGACGGCGTCATCATCGATTCTTCGGGACCGCACCAGGCCAGTTGGCAGCGACTGGCCGAACAGGAAGGACGCCGGCTGCCCGCCGATCACTTCCTGCGGGGATTCGGTCGCAGAAACGAAGACATCATTCCGAATATTCTCGGTTGGAGCCGCGACCCCAATGAGATCGATCGGATCGCCCAAAAGAAAGAAGCGCTGTACCGCGCGATTGTCCGGGAGCAAGGCATGGAGCCGCTGCCGGGCGTGCGGACTTGGCTGCGCGCGCTGAAAGAAGCGTCGATTCCTTGCGCCGTGGGATCGTCGACCGAGCGACTGAATATCGACTGCGTGCTGGAGCTAACGGGCTTGGAGAAATTCTTCGATGCGATCGTTTCGGCGGATGACGTCACACAGGGCAAGCCGAACCCGCAGGTTTTTCTGTTGGCGGCGAAGAAACTGGGGCTGGCGCCCGAGCGGTGCGTGGTCTTCGAAGACGCCCTGGTTGGCATTGAAGCGGCTCGCGCCGCCGGGATGAAAGTCGTCGGGGTCGCTTCAACCCGGGAAGCCGAAGAGCTAAAAGACGCGGATGTCGTGGTCGAGCGGCTCGATCGGCTCAGCGTGCGGCAAATTCAAAACGGGTTTGCCCCCTAACATCCCACCTCGATTGAAAGCAATAACCCTATCCCGAATCCTCCCAAGGGACAAAATGGTGCCGTCGGCGATCGCCTCACAAGAAATCGCTTGACATTTCCTTACCAGTAGCGGAAAATTGACGAGTCATTGCGTTCTTGGATTCCCAGCAGAAGTGCGTCCGGGAAATTCCATTATGCAAAGCTTCAAATAGTACAATCGAGACTTTCTCGTCTTAAGGTTTCTACCCTGATGGCATGACTTACGACGGCCAGGATAGGTGGGCGGTGAATCGTAGTGGCCATGAGGTAATCCTTCTCAGCTGCGCCGGTGTCTTGTCAGAGACCGTTGCCGCCGGAAACACGCCCCCAAGAATCACCTTTGGTGGATCTTCTGCAAAGATCGCCAATAACTTCGACAATACCGCCAGTGTTTTCCCAATCAATGATGGGGGACAACGATCAAGATCTTGATAATCTCAGACGGCATGGGCAATGGCCCCTCGTGCGTCACTTACGATGGAACTTACATGGGGAACGCATCCTTGAGATCCAACGGTGAGTAAGTAATTGCGAATCAAGGCAGGAAGATCGATTCGATTAAGGAGGCAAAAGAAATGAGGAAACTCGCAAGAATGGTGTCAACTTCTGCTTTGGCAGTGGTGGTTTTGTTTATGGTGATTCCCAACCTCAGAGCCGAGGTGCCTTCCTTGATTTCCATTCAAGGGACACTCGAAGCCCCCGGTGGCGGGCCCTTGACCGGAACCCATGCCTACGAGATTCAGTTCTTCAACGACGCTCTGGGCGGCAGCCTCTTGTATGACGTCACTGGAGACGTGAATCTGTCGGTCGCAGGGCGTTTCTCCCTTCAGATCATTGCCGAGCCGAACGTGTTGGCAGCCACTGAAGCATGGTATCAGCTGGCAATCGATGCAAACGATGATGGGCTGGATCCGGGGGACCTTTTCCCCGACCGAGTAAGAATCCTCAGCGTTCCCTTTGCACTGCTCTCAGCCGACAGCGAGCATCTCGGGGGCATGCCTGCCGAGGAATATTCGACTGACACGGAACGCGAACTGAGGCTGACCGAGAAATCCGACGCTTGGCACGACCATGACGAACAGTATTGGTCTTTGCAAGGAAATGTTTGGAGTGCAACAAACCAAAGGATTCTCGGCTCGATGAACGAAATGCCGCTTTCCCTTTTTGCGAATGGCGATCCGGCACTTCGACTCGAGCCCAACAGCGGTACGACAAACATCGTGGGAGGATTTCCCGGGAACATCGTCGTTGATGGAGCATCGGGGGGAACCGTCAGCGGCGGGGGGACACCGGGAGAAGCGAACAGCGTTCTTGGCGACTATGGTACGGTTGGCGGCGGCAGCGGCAACACCGCCCGCGATTGGACCACGGTCTCCGGCGGCCAAGCTAATTCCGCCTCAGCCTCTTTCTCGACAGTGAGTGGAGGCTGGATGAACGTCGCCAGCGGTCCTTATTCCACCATCCCCGGTGGCTCGGGAAACGCTTCTCAAGGGAGCCACAGCTTCGCTGCCGGTCGACGGGCAAAAGCCAACCATGATGGGTGTTTCGTTTGGGCCGACAGCACGGAAGCCGACTTTGCCACGACTCTCAAGGACCAATTCATGGTTCGCGCCAACGGGGGAGCCTGGTTCCAAACCGGGGCGGGTGGATTCTATGTGTATCCCAACAATGTGTGCCCGAGTGTCGTTGGTGGATTTACTTTAAACTATATTGATCATGGTGTCGTGGGCGCTGCCATCGGTGGGGGCGGCGCCAACACCGCCATGAATGGCGTAACAGATAACTATGGCGTTGTCGGCGGCGGCAAAGGGAACGTCGCCGGCGATAGCATCGGCTCGGAGACCAGCGCGATCCACGCCACGGTCAGCGGCGGTCGGGAGAACACGGCGAGTGGTACTTATGCCGCCATTGGGGGAGGCTGGGAGAACGAAGCAACCGCCTTTGGCGCCACGATCGGAGGCGGTTCGGGCAATGTCGTCGAGGCCGACTACGGAACAATTGCAGGGGGTGGCCCAGAACCGTTCTCCCCCTACAAATCCAATCTTGTTACCGACCATTATGGCACGATCGGAGGAGGAACCGCGAACCAGGCAGGAAACAACAGCGGATCCAAGGTCGATGCCGGCTATGCAACCGTGTGTGGCGGATTGGCAAACACGGCTCAAAACGAAGGTACCACCGTGTGCGGTGGATGGGGAAACAAAGCAAGTTGGCAACTCTCTTTTATTGGAGGCGGCACGAGCAATACTGCGAGTTACTATGGCGCAGTTGTGAGCGGAGGCGACACGAACAACGCCGCCGGATCTTGCTCTGCGATCGCTGGAGGATCCACCAACTCCGCCAGCGGCGGTTATGCCACAATTGGCGGGGGATGGGATAACGAGGCCGTTGGCTACATGGCCGCGGTGCCGGGCGGTTGCCAAAACAGGGCACTAGGGGACCATAGCTTTGCCGCCGGCTGCTATGCCAACGCCGGCCAGGAAGGAACCTTCGTCTGGGCAGACAGTCAAACGCACACGTTCGCCTCCTCGGTCACAGATGAATTTGCCGTTCGCTGCACTGGAGGCGCCCGCTTCATCACCGCCATTGACGGAAACGGAATGCCGTCCAGCGGCGTCGCACTCCCACCTGGAGCAAACAGTTGGCAGCCCCTCGCCCTGCCCAGCGATCGGAACCTCAAAAAGGATTTCGAAGAAGTGGACGGCCGCAATGTCCTCCAGCGGCTAACCGATCTTTCCATCGAGACCTGGAGATACAAGCAGGGAGAAATTCCCATTCGCCATATGGGACCCATGGCACAGGATTTCTACGCTGCCTTTGGCCTGGGAGAAGATAACAAACACATCAATCCAACGGATACGAATGGTGTGGCGCTGGCCGCAATCCAGGGACTGCACGAGCTGGTCAAAGAGAAGGATGCTGAACTGGCCCAGCTGCACTCGCGTCTCGATAAACTTGAAGCCTTGGTTGCCAAGTTGTCTCAGTCAAAGGGTGCCAAGACCGAAACTATTGAATAAGTGGTGAAGTCTCCTGAATTTCGAATTTCGACAGGAGGGTACGATGAGAATGGTTAACGGGAAACGATTCATGCTTTGTCTCGGTGTATTTTCAACTTTGTCAACGGTCGGGGCTTTTGCAGCAGTACCTGAGTCTGTATCCATTCAAGGAACTCTCGAAGCTCCCGGCGGCGGGCCCTTGACCGGAACCCATGCCTACCAGCTCCGGTTCTTTAACGATTCTACTGCCGGTAGCCTATTGTACGATGTCACCGGAGCAGTGGGACTATCGGACGCCGGGCGGTTTTCGATTGAGTGGACTGCCGAGCCGGCGATCCTGGCCGTAACGGAGGTATGGTACCAGTTGGCTATCGACGCCAATGACGACGGCATTGACGCAAACGACGTCTTCCCCGAGCGAGTGCAGATTCACAGTGTTCCCTTCGCACTGAAAGCCTCTGAGAGCGACACACTCGACGGCCTTAACTACAGCGATTTCGCTCCCGCAGGCCATGTTCATGATGACAACTACTGGCGACTGGGGGGCAATATCGGCACAACCGCCGGAACGCACTATATCGGAACTTCGGATAATGTTGCGCTGGAACTCCAAGTCAACAGTTCGCGCGTCCTTCGCCTGGAACCTGCATCGGACAGCTTCAATCTGATCGGCGGCCATAGTGGAAACACTATCGATCCTTCGGTCGTCGGCGGCACAATCGGCGGCGGCGGCAATTCGATAATAGCAAATATAGTCTCAGGTGATTACGGAACGATCGGAGGCGGTCGCGGCAATGTTGCTTCGGGAGTGGACTCCATCGTTGCCGGCGGTCAAAGCAATGTCGCTGAGGGGACTTTGGCTGCGATCGGAGGAGGAGACACAAATTCCGCGACGGGCGAGGTCACCACCATCGCCGGAGGCCAGGGTAACCAGGCGATTGCGATGGGTGCAACGGTCGGCGGGGGAGGTGGCAACATCGCCAGCGGTATTGGTGCCGTTATTAGCGGGGGGACGATGAATTCCGCGACCGGCACTTCCTCGACAATCGGCGGAGGCTACAATAACCGGGCTGGTGGAACCGCGACGGTCGGCGGCGGCACGTTTAACGCTGCTGCCGCCAACCACGCAACTGTCGGGGGAGGCTGGCAGAATAAATCGGAAGCGCCTCTTGCGACAATCAGCGGAGGACAATACAACACGGCGCGCGGCGACTACTCCTCGATCGGCGGCGGCATTATCAACTTCGCGGATGGATTCAGCTCCACGATTGGCGGGGGATACGGCAATACGATCTGGGATGCGTCCTTTGCCACGATTGCTGGAGGGGGACAAAGCGAATTTAACAATCCAACCACCTCGAATCTTGTCACCGATAACTATGGAACCATCGGAGGCGGCGGAGGAAACCAGGCAGGCAACGCGGCAGGAACTTACGACGATGCCATCTTCGCCACGGTTGCGGGCGGCGAGCTGAACGCAGCAACAAATAATTACACCACGGTCTCTGGCGGAAGCAACAATAGAGCCACCGGTTACGGGTCTTCTGTAGGAGGCGGGTTCCATAATCAGGCAGGGTACTCGGAACCATTCTATGATGACTCATTCACGACGGTTGCCGGAGGATACTTCAATACCGCCGGCATACGCTATGCCTCAGTAGGAGGCGGTTACTGGAATCTCGCCGGCGATACAGCAGCCACGGTTAGTGGAGGTTCAGTCAATAATGCCACCGCAAGATATTCAGCAATTGGAGGAGGATTTGGAAACACTGCAATCGAACAATATGCCAGCGTAGGGGGCGGCCACAGCAATGTAGCCAGTGGTAATGGTGCAACCATCGGTGGAGGACAAGGCAATCAAGCAGGGGGCAAGTGCGCGACCATCGCTGGTGGAGGCCTGTCCGAACACTTTGACTATGACAGTGGAAACCATGTTTTGGACGATTACGGTACGATTGGCGGAGGTGGCAACAATACGGCCGGCACGGATGACGGCATCTCGAACAACGCTACGTACGCTACGATTTCCGGCGGCCTTGCCAACATCGCCGGCGCAACCGGCGCCTCCATTGCAGGGGGAGAGTCCAATTCGGCCACAGCTACGTACTCCACGGTGAGCGGCGGGAGCAGTAACACGGCCGGTGGAAGCTATTCGACCATTGGTGGAGGTTTTACAAACACGGCTGGCCATCAGGGCGCTACCATCGGCGGAGGCTACAACAATGCCGCCATGTCGAAATTCTCAACAGTCGCCGGGGGAGGAAGTGACACGATCGGCAAAGGAAATCGCGCCACTGAGGACCACGCCACGGTGGGCGGTGGCTTCAACAATCGCGCATCGGGTGAGTTCGCCACTGTCATTGGAGGCGGGAACAACAGCGCCAGCGGCTACAGCTCCACCATCGCCGGCGGAGTTTGGAATGCAGCGGCGGGGCAGTTCAGCTTTGCTGCAGGCCTCCAGGCCAAGGCGAACCACGACGGATCGTTCGTCTGGGGCGACAGCCAAACAGCGGACATCACATCAACGGTCGATGACCAAGTCACCTTTCGCTGCTTGGGCGGTGTCCGCTTTATGAGTGGTGGCGGTGGAGCCAACCAAACTGTTTCATGGGCTCCCGGGGGATCGTCCTGGTCCTTCAGCAGCGATAGAAACCTCAAAGAAAACTTAACGCAAGCGAATGGCACGGAAATTCTGGAAAAAGTCTGCGCGTTGCCGCTCATGGAGTGGAACTTCGAAGGTTATTCTCCGCGACATATGGGGCCGATGGCGCAGGATTTCCATGCAGCGTTTGCCCTGGGCGACAGCGAAAGCAGCATTGACAGCGGCGATCTGCATGGTGTGGCCCTTGCTTCCATTCAGGGCCTATACGAGCTGGTGCAAGAAAAAGAGAGTGTAATCGCCCAACAGGCAAAGCAAATAGAAACACTGAAAAAGCAAACCATGGAGAACAAAGCACGCCTTGAGAGACTCGAAGCGTTGGCAGCATCGCGGGTGAATCCACGATCGGAGGGAGCACGATGAATATCCTCAGAGCGAACATGAAGCCATATGGGAGCGGACGCGGCGCAGGATGTTTCATGGGGATTTTGGTCGCGCTGCTGGGGCTATCGCTGAGCTCGCCGGCCTTTTCATCCCAGCAAAATCCAACCGGCGTCGTCTGGCAGTCTTCCTCGGCGGAAGCTTGGTCGGGCAGCGCACAGGCCAACGCTTCCGGTGTCGAAGCCCATCTGGCGGGTGCTTTCGATTCCAGCGTGGATACCACGAACGCGGACGGCGCCGCGGGCTGCCTGGGGCTCCTTGACCCCATCGTCTCAGCGGCAACGGAAACCCCCACACCAACAGAAACCCCCACGCCGACGGGAACACCGACTGAGACGATGACTGTCACCCCCACGGAGACACCGACGGTCACGTTGACTCCGACGATTTCGCCCACGGGGACGCTGCCGACACCTACGAACACGGCGACGCCGACAGCGACTCCAACGGGAACGTGGATTCCCGACGATACATTCACACCAACGCCCACAAACACTTCTCCACCGGGGCCGACGGACACACCGACTCCGACGCATACTCTCGAGTCAACTTCAACCCCGACGGCGACAGTGACAGTGACTCCAACCGGCACCTTGCCGACGCCAACGAACACACCGACGGCAAGCCCAACGAGTCCTCCAGGACCCTGCGGAGATACCAATGAAGACGGCCAGGTCGATCTGCTGGATATGTTCTACTTCTCCACTTGGTGGCAGCAACCCGCAGATGCGACAAATCCCTGTAATGTCGTAACCGACGCTACAGTCGATCACTCCGATCTGCTCCAGCTGATGAAGTGTTGGAAGTAGGTCGAGGCGCGAACTGAAATTGAAAAACTTTAGAGGCCGGGCATCATAGCCCGGCCTTTCTTGCCTTTCATGCTCAAAAGCGGTGTCGATTGCGCGCCACCCAGCGATAGACCATCCGGGTGACTGCGCCAAAGCCGGGCAGGCGTTGGTAAAGCCAGGGCAACCAGCGCCATCCTCGGCGCGTGGCGAGGGTCCGGAAGATCGCCTCGGCGCCGGAAGAAACGCGACCGCCCGGTTCGATCAACTGCACCGCGCTTGGACACGCCTCGGCCTGATTCGGCTGAAAATCAACCTGCCCGCTCCTCAACTTTTGACCTCGAGCGGCCCAACGCCGGCAGAATGGACATTCTCCATCATAGAGAAGAAGCGGTCTCTCTCTTGCTGTCTCGGTACGGGTTAAATCCTGCATGTTCATTTTGCCGACAACCTACTCTCGATGTTCGACGGAGATACCTGCTGTTGTTCTCTCAATTGTAGTCGGCCTGCGATCTCAGGCTAGAGAAGGGCGCCCATCCCCACGAGGGACAACCCGGGGATTTCTGCCCATGCTGAGCAATTTGTGAGAAATTTGACTTGACAGGCGGTGAAATCTTCGGCATGATCCGCTTCCATATCATCCGGAAACGGATTGAAGGCTGAAAACCGCAATGAAACGCGACAGTTACGCCGTCCTCACTCTCGGAACCGCCGACCTTCAGGTCGTAGGTGTAGGGGTCGTAGTAGGCGTCGTAGACGCTGTCGCGCCATAGCGGGATCGGTTAAAAAACTTTACCAGACAACCAGCCCCCGCCGGCGCGAACACCGGCGGGGGTTGGCTTTTTTATTCCTCCCACCTCCCGCCGGAATCGCCGGCCCTCGGGGCGCCCGAAAGGAGATCAGTCCAATGATCAGAATGACCGGAGCACAAATCACCATCAAACTGCTGGAAAGGCAGGAAATCGAAACGATCGCGGGAATTCCCGGAGGATCTAACCTGCCTCTGTACGACGCTTTATCGCAAAGCGACAAAATCCGCCACGTCCTCGCCCGGCATGAGCAGGGAGCAGGTTTTATCGCTCAAGGCATGGCGCGCGTCAGTGGAAAACCCCAGGTTTGTTTCGCCACGTCGGGGCCCGGCGCCACGAATGCACTCACGGCCATCGCCGATGCCAAGCTGGACTCGATTCCGGTGATCTGCATCACCGGCCAAGTGCCGCGCGCCATGATCGGCACCGACGCCTTCCAGGAAGTCGCCACGTTCGGCATGAGCATTCCGATTACGAAGCACACCTACTTGGTTCGTTCGGCGGCCGAACTGCTCAAGGTGATTCCCGAAGCCTTTCGCATTGCCGCTTCGGGGCGGCCGGGACCGGTGTTGATCGACGTGCCGAAGGACGTTCAGATGGAGGCGGCGGAGTTCGAGGCATGGCCCGAGCCGGGCCGGCCTGATCCTCCGCCCCGTTTTGACCGGGCGAAGATCGAACGCGCCGCCGAGATGATCAACGCCGCGCGCCGGCCGATCCTGTACATCGGCGGGGGCGTGATTCACTCCGGGGCCTCGGAGCGGGTCGTTCGCCTGGCGGAAAAAGCCTCGCTACCCACGACCACAACGTTGATGGGGCTGGGCGCGATGCCGGTGGATCACCCGCTGTCACTCGGGATGCTCGGCATGCACGGCGCACGGTATACGAACCTGGCTCTCGAAGAATGCGATCTGTTGATTGCGGCCGGGGCGCGCTTTGACGACCGCGCCACGGGAAAGGTCAACGAATTCTGTCCCAACGCGGAGATCATCCACATCGATATCGACCCGGCCGAACTGGACAAGATCAAGAAAGCGCACGTGGGCATCGTCGGCGACCTCGGTCAGGTGATTCAGGCCTTGCTGCCAAAGATCCAGACCGATGAGCGCACCTTGTGGCGGAGCGAAATCGAAGCGCTGAAAGAGCGTCATCCATTTCAAACGCCCGGCGCGGACGATCCCTGCGCCCCTTATGGCTTGATCCTGCAGGCGGCGCGAGTGTTGGACGATGAGGCGATCATCGTCACGGACGTCGGTCAGCATCAAATGTGGACCGCGCAGGCCTACCCTTTTCGGCGTCCGCGGCAGTGGTTGACTTCGGGCGGCCTGGGAACGATGGGCTTCGGCCTGCCTGCCGCCATTGGCGCCGCGCTGGCGCGTCCCGAGCGAAGAGTGGTTTGCTTCACCGGCGACGGCAGTCTGCTCATGAACATCCAGGAGCTGGCGACGGCGGTCGAGGAGCACACCAATCTGAAAATAATCTTGATGAATAATGACTCGCTGGGCTTGGTGCGCCAGCAACAGAACCTCTTTTATGGGGGACGCCGGTACGCGACCGATTTCAGCCTGAAAGTCGATTTCGCCAAGATCGCGGAAGGCTTCGGCATGCAGGCGGATGACCTGGGCGCAAGCGACCATCCCGCGGCGACGTTGGCCCATGCGCTGAGCGAACCCGGACCGCGGCTGATTCATGTCCCGATCAACGTCGAGGAGATGGTCTATCCCATGGTCGCGCCGGGCGCGGCAAATCGCGAAATGATCGGCGGCGAGATCGAAGCCGGAATCCGCGGCTAATGCGAGTCCTGACAGCATGTCTTGACAGATCGGCAGGAGCCCACACATAATGGAGTCTCATGTTGTCTCGATAGAGTGTCAACAGACGGAGGCGACTGGATGAATGTCTTATCAAGGGAGAGTCTCAAATGAAGCGGTGTTTAAGCGGCGCACGGTCGGTGATCGGAACAGCTTTCCTGAGCCTTTTTCTGTCGACGTGTGGACAAGCGAAACCTTTTCCATTTGTAAAACAGAGTCGAACGTTGGGACCGCCCGTCATGCTACAAACCGTCCGCATTGAAGCGGCGACGGACGCCCTTCAAAATGAAGTCGAGCATCTCAGGCAATCGCTCAGCAAGTTGGAAATCGCCTTCGCGTCGGGGGCGCTTCCGATTCGACTCGAGCTGGCTTCGCTCGAGATCCCGGTTCGCTCTTCGACTTATCAGAGACAGATCGCTCGGCAGGGCTATCGCCTTCTCGTAACCGAAAAGGAAATCCTCATCCAGTCCCCCAGTCCGGCCGGCGTGTTTTATGGCGCGCAAACGTTCCTGCAAGGGCTTGACGAGGAAAAACGCTCACCGCGCGTCGAGATCCTCGACTGGCCCGACCTTGCCGTAAGGATGGTGATGGTCGATCCCGCGCGGCAGAACGAGAACAGGGACTACTACCGGCGCGTTATCGCGTTCTGCGCGCGCTATAAGATCAACTTTCTTCACGTTCATCTGACGGACAATGAGACCTCCTGCCTGTACCACGAAGACTACCCCCCGCTGATGCACCCCCAGGCTTGGACGCCGGAGAACGTGCGGGATCTCGTGGCGTTTGCAAAGCGGTATCACATCGAATTGATCCCGGAAATCGAGTCGCTCGGCCATGCGAAGATGTTCGCGCGCCTGCCCGACGCCCGGGATTATCTCCACCAAACCGAAATGACGGAATCCAAAGGCTGGGCGATTCTTGCCCTTCCCGGCCACACGACGGTTCTCTGCCCCGCCAGCGAAAAGGCCGGGGACTACCTGGAGAAGATGTACGACCGTTCCAACCTGTTTCCTTATCCTCAACTGCACATTGGCTGCGACGAGGTCGGGATATCGCACTGCAAGCGCTGCCGGAAGAAATTTGGAGAAATTTCGCAAGAAGAGTGGTTTCGGAAACATCTCCTGCACTGCCAGCAGATTGCGGCAAAGCATGGCCGAACCACCGGCGTTTGGAGCGACATGCTGCTGAAGTATCCCGAGATCCTGAACGGACTTTCGAGGGACGCCACCGTGATCTATGATTGGCATTATAAAGCCGAGGTGTCGCCGGACTCGGTGGACTTCTTTTTAGACAAAGGATTCGAGGTGATCGCCTGCCCGGCGTTGGTCTGTTGGCCTCACATCATTATCCCCAGCGAGCAGAACTACACGAATATTCAACGTTTCGCCGAGATCGCCCGAGAGAAGGATCTCCTGGGAATCGACACCACGATTTGGATTCCAATGCGTTACTTGAGCGACGCACTTTGGCCGGGGATTGCCTTTGCCTCGGTGCACTCCTGGGCCGGAAGCAACTGGGATGAGGATGCGTTCTACCGAGATTTCTTTCGGGATTTCTTCGGCTCGCCGGCCGGAAAGGATTTTGGAAAAGCCTGGAAGGAACTGTACCAAACCATCTGCCTGCAAAATGAATTCCACACGAGCTGTTGGGCCAACGAAGAGGAATTGGACCAAGCGTGCACGATGATGGCCGAACAGAAAACCAAGATCCTGGACAAACTCAAAAGGGTGCAGGGCATCCGCAATGAACTGCTCCGCCTGGATGGAACAATCAAGCGACACCGGCCGGAATGGGAAGCCCTCAAGTGGGCTGCCGCCATTCGGATCTATACGCTGGAGCATCTCATCGCCGCTCCAAGCGTGCGCCGGGACGGACAGTGGAATACCGCCCTGATTCAGAAAATGGATGAGGCCTGCCTCCCGATTCTCAAAAACATCGAGCGGGATTGGGATCGAAACCGCTTCGCCGACGATCCCAACAAGGACGGGATTCACCAACCCCGACAACATCTCCTTCACAAGATGCGACAAATGCACGCCTTTCATCGGGAGATCCTCAACAGCACTCCCTGAACGCGCAGGAGAAGATTCAGACCTTTCCCTATTGCGCGACCCAGGGTAGGATGGGTGCCCACCCACCTGTTGGCTTTTCGCTCACAAAAAGCCCTGCGCAAAACAGGCAACTTTCAACCACTTCGCTTCTCGGCTAAGAGAATAACGTGTCTTAATTCCTCGTCGCCTTTTGCCTCAAGCCACTTCTTTGTAAAGTCAACGCTTTGAACGATCGTGGCAATAGCGGCCAAAATCTTCAGGTGAAAAACAGGTTCGCTTGAAGAACCAACAAGAACAAAAGCGATCTGAACAAATTGATCCTCATTAAAAACAATCCCCGCCCCCGCCCGCACCAAAACCAATTTGCTCACATTCTTATCGGCAACAAAGATGTGAGGAATCGCCAACCCTTCCGCGATCACTGTGCTTGATTCTTTTTCCCTCTCCATAAATCGGCAGAAGAGGTCATCCGGATCCAAGTGCAGATTGTTGCCCAGAACAGATGAAACCCGTCTAAAAAATTCCTCTAGCTTTAAGGGCTCCTCAATATCCAAAACCAGGCTTTCCTCAACAAGGTTATAGAATTGCTGTTCAATAATACCCTCCCGTTGGATGACAATATTTTTAAGCTCTGTTAGAAGATTATCCGAAGATAGTTCTCTATCTTTAGCTGTCAGCTTTTCCAAAACATAAAACAAAGCAGAATCCTGCGCTGCTCTTTTCTGGGAATAGGCTTTATACCAAATCAATCCTAATAGAAGAAAAATCATGGTCAGAAAAACAATAAATGTTCCCATCTCTATCAGAAGAAATCCTCCTCCCAGTACCCCTGAGATCTGCAAATAGGGATAGAAAGGAGAATAAAATCTGGGCCTATAGCTTAAGATTTTACTTTCTCTAAATAAAATCACGGTTAAATTTGCCAAAATATAAAGCGCAATTAATATGCTTGAGGCAACCTTAACAAGTAATTCCAATCTAAAAAACAAAATCGAAAACATCATAAAAGAGCCGGTGCATAAAATGGCAATATAAGGTGTTTTGAATTTGGAACTTATGTTTTGGAATACGGCGGGTAGAAGTTTATCCCTGCTCATACTCAAAGGATATCTTGATGCAGTCATAATACCGGCGTTAGCAGTAGAAATAAAGGCTAAAAACGCACCTATGCTTATTATAATTTTAGGAACATGTCCGCCGAAAGCTCCTGCCCCGTCTGAGATCGGAGTAAGAGTACCTTTTAAGTCATCGGGATTCAAGTTCCCTATAGTTACAAAGATAACCAAAGCATAAACAATAGAGGTTACAATAAGAGAAAGAATCATGCCAAGGGGTAAATTTCTGCCTGGATTTTTTGTCTCTTCGGCCAATGCGGCCACTTTGGTCAAGCCGGCGTAAGAGATAAAAACAAAACTTGCTGTAGCAAACATAGAACCAAATCCTTTGGAAAAAAACGGTGAGAAATGCAGAGGGTTAACTGATTTCATCCCCCAAAAGGTATAAACAAGGAGTATTCCTAACAGTACCAAGACTAAAAATACTTGAAATCTCACCGCTTCTTTCACCCCGACCAAATTCAAAACGATAAAAAATACACACAGCCCCAATGCAATAACCTCTATGGATAGAGAAGTTAATATGATTAAATAAGCTCCCATACCTATTAAAGCGAATGCCCCCTTCAAGCTCAAAGAAAACCAGCTACTGAAACCAGCCAAAGTCCCCAAAAGAGGGCCGAATCCTCTCATGATATAAAAGTAGTCTCCTCCCGCCCTAGGCATGGCTGTGGTCAATTCTGCCATGCTTAAAAGTGTAGGAAGGCAAAAAATTCCTGCTATTATATATGATATAATGACTGCCGGGCCCGCCTCTGCAAAAGCTAATCCAGGCAGTATAAAGAGACCCGAACTAATCATTGCTCCAGTGGCTACACAAAAGACATCTAAAAGAGTTAGCTCTTTTTTCAATCTCTTTTCCATTCTTTTTCAACCTCTTTTTCAATCTCTTCCCTATTCTCACTTTTATATCATATTTTATTCAATAACGCAATTTGCGCAGACCCTTCCTCTTTTGCTGAATTATTCCTGGCCGAGAAACGTGCGCGAACTGCAGAACGCCATCAAGGCAAAGATCCTTGGCATCAGTCGAACCACACTTCGGAAAAAGATGGCGGATTATGAGATTCAGACTGAAGTCTCGGTCGGTCATGCAACGTGAACCGTTCGTGCTCCGGTACAATCCGAAATGACCGAGTTTTAATCGCCATGGTCAGTCATTGGCCAACACTTCACCTCTCATCTTACTCTTCAGAATATACCGAACTTCTCTATTATCAATGAGATAGGTTTCATTTTCCCAGCATTTTGACACTTGGCGTATTTTATGCTCCCTTTTATTTAGGAATCGATCCAATAAATGTGTTTCAATAGAACAGCATCGCTCGCGCTCAGGGAAGTGCGACCATGGAATGATCAGGGGCTGGAGATTGAAGCATTGAGCGCCCGCGGACGGCGGAGCGGGTTCGTCGACAACCTCGCGTCCAAGGGGCCTGAAAAGGATGATGATGCACTATCTGAATGAAGAACACGTTCTTCTTTTCCTGGTTCAAGTGTTGATTCTCCTGAGTCTGGCCAAGATTCTTGGCGCGCTCTGCCAGCGACGAGGCATCGCCGCGTTGGCCGGTGAAATTCTCGCAGGCATACTGCTCGGCCCGACGGTGTTCGGGCGGTTGCTTCCCTCGTTACAAGGCGCATTGTTCCCACCCGAAGCGATCCAGATGACGATGATCGAGACGGTTTCCTGGTTCGGGGTGTTGTTTCTGCTTCTCGCGATCGGCTTCGAGGTGGACGTCTCCACGGTGTGGAAACAGGGCAAATCCGCTCTTTATGTCGGGATCGTTGGAATTATCGTGCCTCTCGGGATCGGGTGTCTGGTCTTTCCCTTCCTGTCGAGTGAATTCTGGGGACCGCACGCGAACCGGTTGAGTTTCTCCCTGTTCCTTTCCACCGCCGCCGCCATCACCGCCATTTCAGTGGTTGCCCGGGTGATTCACGATCTGGACATTACAAAGAGTGACGTCGGCCTGGTGTCCCTGTCTTCCTGCGCGGTGAATGATCTTCTGGGCTGGTTCGTTTTCACGATTGTCCTGGCTATGGCTTCCAGCGATAAAATCAATCCGATTCAACTGCTAAAGGTGCTGTTCGAAATCGTTCTTTTCGGCATTACGTGCCTGACGATAGGCAGCAAAGTCGTCGGGGCGCTCACGGCAAGACTCAAGCATTCAACGCTTCCTCAACCGGCGACGACTCTCACGCTGATCGCGTGCCTGGGCTTGTCTTGCGGGGCCCTGACGCATTGGATCGGCATTCACGCCATCCTCGGCTTTTTTCTCGCCGGGATCATGGCAGGCAACACGAACGCCATCTCGGAACGAACGCGGGAGATGATCTCGCAGACGATTCACGCCATCTTTGTGCCGGTCTTCTTCGCCACCATCGGTATCAAAGTCGATTTTCTGAGCGGCGTGGATCTATGCCTCACGCTGTTGTTTACCGCCGTGGCGATGGGGGGCAAATTCGTGGGCGCGTGGATCGGAGCCCGGATGGCGCGCATTTCCCGGCCGGATGCACTCTCCATCGGCATGATCTTTGTGCCGGGCGGCGCCATGGAAATCATTGTCGGGATGCTGGCTCTCGAGCTGCAGCTCATTACTGAGGGTGTCTT
>Ga0272444_10000787_pt1 | contig 32196 bp, 57 predicted proteins | sample SSMForm13_FD_201033 | JGI IMG/M metagenome (GOLD analysis project Ga0272444, IMG submission 201033) | Marine sediment archaeal communities from Little Sippewissett salt marsh, Falmouth, MA, United States - SSM-Form-13 | ecosystem: Environmental > Aquatic > Marine > Wetlands > Sediment ...
AGCGCGGGCCGATGGTCGCCGTGTACTCGGGTCTGCGCTTCAAGGCTGGTTACTACAGCTTCGAGGTGTACCCGTTCAGCGACATTCTCACGCACCGCAACAAGATCCTCGCGGAGAAGGGTATCCGCGTGGAGACGGATGGCGACGGCAAGGAGCGCTACCTGCGCAACGGCAACCGCGGCGAGTACGAAATGAACGACCAGCAGATTCTGCGACAGCCGTGGCTGGCGTACCCGATCCCGATGATCAAGAAGACGCCGATCCGCTGGAGCGCGAAGTACTGGCCGCTCTCGCCCGACTTCCAGCGCGCCGCCGACCTCGCGTCGCTCGAGGAGGCGAACGTGTCGCAGCAGCTCGCCGACATCGCCCGCACGACGCTGCCGTCGGTGATCGCGGGTCAGCTCGAGGCCAACGCGCCGAGCGACGGCACTGGCAAGCTGGCAAGCTCGCAGAACCTCTCGCTCGCCAAGACGAAGGGACTCGCCGCCAAGATGGCAGCAGAAGCCGCTGCGCGGGACGGCAAGCCCCCGCAGGGCGGCGACGGCGACGGTGCGGCCAAGGAGCAGGGCGAGGGCGACAGCGGCCAGCAGACGGGCGCTGAGGGCAACATGAGCGAAGAGGAGAAGGCCGAGGCTCTGCGCTTGGAAGCGGAGGAGGCGGAACGCGAGGAGGCGGAGCGCAAGAAGCAGCTCGGCATCAACGACTAGCCAATGGCCGCGAACCGAAAACGGCTGTACGCCAAGTTCGAGCGGTCGACGTGGCGCAACCCGACGTTCCGCTACGTGCTGACGGACGACGCGCGGTGGATGTGGGTGCACCTGCTCACGACCCCGCGCGCGTCCAAGTGCCCCGGCTTGATCGAGGCGTCGGCCTTGAACCTGATGGAAGACCTCGGATGGGATCGGCGGGGAGTCGCTGACGACGCGCCCGAGCACGAGCGCATCGCGCAAGGCGTACAGCGCACGAACGAGGCGCTCGACGAACTCGCGTCGACCATTCGAGACGACGGCGTACCCTGGATCATCGTATCGGCAGAGCACCGGATCATCGTGGTGCCGCGCGCCGTCGCGCACGACCTACCAGCGAACCCGAACATCGTCGACCACTGGCTGCGCGCGCTCGCGGAGTTTCCAGACACGGAGATCAAGAGGGCGTGGGTCAAGGCGGCTTTCTCAACACTACGCACCGCGTTCGGCAACGACGATGGACGAGTCGTCAAGCTCCGCAGCTTGCACTACTCGCTCGCACGCCGACTCGGTGCTACCGGGCCAGACGAAGGCGAACGATCGGATGACGTTTCGGGATCGATCGAGGGACGTTCGAAGGACGTTTCGACCACGATTGCAAGTCGCAATGGTGACTCGCATCCCGACGACGCCGACACCGAAGGCACAACGTCTGACCGGCAAGGCACCGAAAACACAAGGGAACATGAAACCGTTTCGCCCGACGAGTCGGAACCGTCCGCGCCGGAAGGCGACAACGGTTCGCGCACCATTAACATTAGCAATAGCATTAGCAGTAAGAAAGCAAGGGCAGCATCCGCTGCGCGGAAGCAGCCCCGCCAGCGTCAGCGGGTCATAGACGAAACGGTCAAACCGACAAACCCGCCGACCGAGTTCACTGACAGGCAAGTCGCGTTCTACCGCGCACTGCAAGAAGCCGAGTACTACGTCAGAGGCAAAGGGATCATGACTGCATTCGAGGCAGTCCCCGATCCCGTACGCCTAGCGCGCAACCTCGGTGACGCTGACACGTTCCCGCTCATCGATGCAGGACTCGTCAAGCGCCTCGGTGCATGGACTCTCGAGAACCGCAGTCGCGCGAAGGTCGACATAGCGAAGTTCATTCTCAACCGCGCACGCTACAGTCAAGAGCGCGGGCACCCCCGACGGGATTCGGCGCAGCAGGATCGACCGTACCAACACGGCGGAGACCTCGCCGCCAAGGTCAACGCTACGAGGAAGAAATGATCGACCGGATACCACCATACGACCAAGAGGCAGAGCGTGCCGTGCTCGGATCGATACTACTGAACAACACCGCGCTGGCGCACGCGATGCCGATCTGTCAGCCCGAACATTTCTACGTCGAGAGCCTTCGCCTGCTCTATCAGTCGATGATCGACCTCGCGGAGACAGGCGCAGCGATCGACGCCGTCACGCTCGGAAACCACTTGAAGACGAACGGCAACCTCGAGCGCGCTGGTGGCGTCACCGTCATGGGCGAACTCACCGACTCGGTGGCGACGGTAGCAAACGTCGAACACTACGCGAAGATCGTCAGGCAGCTGCACGCCGTGCGCACCATGATCTACGCGACGATGCAAGCGACCGCTCGAGGCTTCACCGTCAGCACGGACAACATCGACGAGTACCTCGCAGAGACGCGGCAAGCAGTCACGCTCGCAGCATCGCAGCTCACGCTCGGCAACGGCCCGCAGCAGATCGACGACACGCTGCTGCACCTGTACGACGAGCTAGAGAGAGGAGCGCTGCAGCCGGGAATCATCAAGACAGGAATCCCGATCATCGACGAGACAACAGGCGGACTGTGGCCCGGCTTGCTTCACATTGTCGCAGCGAGGCCCGCGATGGGGAAGACGGCGTTCATGCTCAACATAGCGACGAACGCAGCGCTCGCGGGCAACCGCGTGTTGTTCGTCTCGCTCGAGGACGTCAAGGAGTATCTCGTCGCTCGCATGGTCGCTCGCTTCGCCGACATCGATCTGAACGACATCATGCTGCGACGACCACAGGGAGCGGATGCGTGGAAGCGGCTCGTCGACGCAGGCAACAAGATCGGCGGACACAAGCCGCTGTGGTTCGAAGACAGCGGCGGGTTGACCTCCGCAGCGATTCACCAGATTGCGGCGGCGCACAAGCAGACGAACGGACTCGACTTGATCGTCGCCGACCACCTTGGAGAGGTCGCCGACACCGGAGAGAACGACACGTCGATCGCTACCAACGCGGCGCGCACGTTCCGCAACATCGCCAAGGAGTTGAACGTGCCTGTCGTCCTCGGTTGCCAGCTCAACCGCAACGTCGAGAACCGCTCGGACAAGCGACCGATGATGTCAGACCTCAGACAGTCGGGAGCGATCGAGGCAGTCGCACGCGTCGTGTGGTTCCTTTACCGTCCCGGCTACTACGAACCGGACGGCGACGAGCGACACGACCTGCAGCTAATCGTCGGCAAGGCGAACCACGGCAAGACCGGCATGCTCAGGCTGTGGATCGAACTGAGCCGCATGTGGGTGCGGCAATGGGAATACGAGGACGGACCGTTCCCAGGATTCGACCGACCGCCCCAAGAAGCACGCGATGAGGTCCAGACTCGGAAGAAGGGAAAATCGCAGCGCAGTTTCTTTGGCGGCGCGGACGCGCACGACCAGTGGGACAAAGGAGGAATAGATGACTACTGAGGAAAAGGGCAAGCGCGCGGCCCCGAAGCGCAGCAAGGTGAACAGCAAGAAGGCCAACGGGCCAAAGGCCGACGGGCCGGTGCATGCGGTCAGCGAGACAGCGATCGTCGTGTGCCAGTGCGGGTGTACGTCGTTCAACATCGACAAGCAGACGAAGACGTCGGTGACGCTCGCCTGTACCAAGTGCGGCGACAAGACCAGCGTCAAGGGACCGGTCGCGCTCGCACAGGTCGACGACAACGAGGTGAAGGCGGCGATCGAGAGGTCGGTGGTGCGACCCGATCCCGACTACGACCCGAGCGCGGGCAAGGAGAAGAAGCCGACGCTGTCCGAGCAAGGCTACACGATGCTGCGCTTTCGCGTCGGACTCGAAGCCAAGGAGAACACGATCGACCGCGCGCTAGAGTGCATCCGTGTCCGCAACTGCAACGACGCGGAGTTCAAGGACCAGACGTGGCAAGGCCACGCGCTCGAGTACCTCTGCGCAGAGCACCTCTCGGGAGAAGACCCGCAGGTGATCGCCATCGTCGACGAGATGCACGAGGAGGCGGACGCGGCGGCGAAGGAGGCGGAAGAGGCTGGCAAGAAGAAGTCGGCGGTCACGCGCAAGGTGCGCGAGACGCGGCAACGCGTCATGGAACGCGGCGCAGCGCAGATCGGGATCATCGAGAAGAAGGAAGCACCTAGCGCCAAGCCGAAGCAGCAAGAGCTGCCGCCCGCCAACGAGATCGACCCCGATACAATTCCCGACGACGGCAAGCTCGAGGAGTCGGTGAAGAAGACGCTAATCGAGTTCGCCGAAGAGTACCGCGAGGACACCGGCGATACGATCGGACTGCTCATCGGCAAGTCGCCAGCGGAAACCATGAAGAAGGCGGAGCGCGACGGCGGCTTCGCAATCCTCGTCGTCGGCGACGACAACACGAGGACGCGGGCGAACAAGGTGCCGAGCATCTGCTTCTGGATCGAGAAGGAGCCAGCCGACCGCGCGCTCGAGCTGTCCCTCGAATACGAGGACGCGTTCGATGTTCCAGTCGGACTCGACGTGATAGAGATCGTCCCGGCGGACTTCGACAACATGGACCCGAACGAGAAGTGGGAGATGCCCACGTTCTGCCAGAGCCGTCGCGGTCTGGAGTAGCGGCACTAGGCACCAAGGAGGAACGACATGAACGACCAGCAACCGATCGCGCAGACCATTCTCGCAAACACCGTCGACACGCTGCACGTGTTGAACAAGATGCTGACCAAGGCCGAGGACGCCAACGCAGTCGACGACGCCGTCAAGCTCGCGAGGGCGATCGCGGCGATCAAGCGGGACGCGTACGCGGTGCAGGCGAGCGCCGAAGCGAGCGGGCGCATGGCGATGGCCGCGATGCTCGGAGGAGCACAGCCCGGTGGCGCGCCAGGCACGCAAGGCCCGCCCGCAGCGCTCGAGCGGCTTCGCAGCATCGGTGACAAGCTCAAGGGCGCGGGCGTCGGAATGCCCGTCAACGGCGACGACGACAGCCCGAAGCAGGCCGAGGCGGAGGACAAGACCGGCAACGAAAACAACAGCGACAACGAGCGCTAGAGCATCGACGTGTGGTAAGATTGCCACGCTCTACAGGAGGAAGGATGATTATGCGACCGAGCATCAGCTTGACAGGCGAGCCTCTCGACATCGACGACTCGATAGTCGTCTGCGGTGACCTCATCGACATCGGCGCTCGCGTGTTCAAGTGGAACGAGCCGGAAGGCTTCAACGGCTACACGAAGAAGCGCGTCGTCGTCGAGGAGGAGAACAGGAGAACGGGCCGCATCAAGCGCAAGGTGATCAGCGGCCCGCGCTACGACAAGCGGCCTTGCGGCATCGACGACGTGATGCAGTTCTTCGTCCACCACAGCGGCGGCGACGGGCGCAACCCGAGCGGCATGTACGAGACGCTTTACAACACGCGCAAGCTGTCGGTGCACTTCGCAGTCGAAGACGACGGTCGGATCTATCAGTTCAACGACGTCGTCGAGCGGTGCTGGCACGCTGGAGGCCACAACAGGATCGCCGTCGGCGTCGAGTGCTGCCTGTATCCCGACGCCGCCAAGCGTCCGAACTACTACAGCGCGGCCAACCGCAAGCGCACCGGCAACCTCCCGCACAAGAAGGCCGTCGACGTGATCCACGGTCGCAAGCGCAAGGTGTTCTGCTTCACCGAGCCGCAGGTCGACGCGCTCGCTCGCCTCGCAGCCGGAACATGGATCGCCGTCGAGATCGCACAAGGCATCGAAGCGAGCGACATCGTCGCGCCGCGCTTCCCGCGTGACGCGAACGGAGCCATCCCGCGCACCGTAGTGCAGAAGGCCAAGCAGCACGTCGGATTGATCGGACACCTTCAATGCACGCCGAAGAAGTGGGACCCCGCAGGATTTCCTTGGGAGAAATTCGAAGCACTCGTCGCGCACTACATCAAGCAGTTCCTGCGCGTCGGTGCGAGCTACGGGGGGTGAACAGGAGGAACGGATGAAACCGATAACACCGCTTTTGCTTTTGCTGTTCGTGCTTTCGACTTGTGGCATCGCCGCAGTCTCGAGCGACGCGGGACACCGCGAACAACCGTGGATGAAAGAGGACGCAGCGACCGTCGCTGTCATCGACGAGCACTGCTGCTCGTGTGACGACTGCGAGCAGAACGGGTGCGACAACCTCGTCGAGTTCGGCGAGAAGTCGGAGGCGGAGATCAGCCCCGAGCAGATGGTCGCAGAGGTCGAGATGCTTTGGGAAATGTGGTTCGACGACGAGAACGCACCAGCGAACGACAAGCGTCGCCAGCGCTTCACCGAGTTCGCCGAGTACCTCGTCGACGCTGTGATCATGTACCAGAACGAGCAAACCGACATCGGCGGACAACTGCCAGGCGCGAAGAACGATCACCTCGTCGTCGCCTACATGGTGGCGAAGGAATCGTCGGTGACGTACGACGTCGTCGGCACGTCGCACGAGGAGCGCGGCTTGATGCAGCTACATGGCGTCGCGCTCGCTGGCTACTCACCGGACAAGGTGCAGAACAACCCGCGACTCGGGCTGCTGCTAGGCGTCAGGTGGCTCGCGTCGTTCATTCCACAGTGTCAGCAAGACGGCGCGGGCGGGATCTTCGGAGACGAGTTCGCGTGGGAAGACTCGGACTGGATCGGACCGCTGTCGGTCTACGCAGGAGGGCCGAGGGGATTTCGGAAAGACGGGAGATGCGCAGAGTTCAGGACGATGCGCGATCGGATCAACGCCGTGCGGATGTACCGCACGCGCATCGACCACAAGATGTCGGGGAGCGACTACGAGTGATCGAGGACACCGACAACTTGGAAGAGGTGCTTGTGCACCTCATCAAGAACGCGGACCCGGAAGGCCACCGCCACCCGCGGCTGGTGAAGCTGCTCGACCAAGTCAGGCGCAACGTGTTTCTCGGCCCAAAGTCGCGCGCGTTCATTCGCAAGTGCGTCGCCATTCTCGACAACGTCGAATGTCGCGGCGTCACCAAGACAGGACGCTGCACGCTCATCAAGGGCAAGCGGCGCTGCGACAACCGAGAGCGGTACGACAGGTGTCTGCACTACATACCGGTGAGGCCGGTCAACAGAGGAAACCCGATCAAACTCGGAGGGTGAAATGGACAAAGCAGCGAAGGCCGTCGTCGGAGTATTCGTCGGCGAGCAGAAGAGGCACGAGGGGCGCGTCGTTCGTAGCGAAGCGAAGCTCGTCGAAAAACTCGAGACAGGCGGCACCGTCGGCGAGCTTCTCAACGACCCGCACTGGAAGACGCGGCTGGCCGAGCGGTGCGCTCAATTCGGCACTGTGCTCGCCGTCGCCGTCATGCGGCACGAGAAGCAGGGGTGCAACGTCGCAGTGAACGTCGCGCCGACTCAGGAGCGGCCGCTCGAGCGAAGGGCGAAGAAGCCCGTCACGCGAGGCGGTGTTCCCATCGGCGACCCGGTCACCGGCAAGCGCACGATGGCGGGCCGTAGGCGCAAGGCGGCGAAGAGGCAGGGATGATCAGCGACGTCAAGCTGCGACGCTGGTGCGAGATGATCTCCGCCGCCGACTCGAAGTTCGGCTTTCAGCTCGGGATCGAACACGGCACCAAGTGGGAAGCCGAGCCGCCGTATCCCGATCTCGAGGTCGCGTCGGCCAAGGAGACGCACGTGCGCCGCCTTGTCTTGCAAGAGCTGGTCGTCTCGGCATCCGTGCCGGAAGACGACGACGCCGCAGACCTAGTCGTCACGCGCCTCGTCGCAGAACTCGAAGACGGGCGCGAAGTCGAACTGAACAGGCACGCGCAAGCAGCGGGCGAGGACGTAGAGACAGAGATACCGATGGACGTCTGCTGCGCATGTGGCGAGCGCATCTGCGACCCGAGCATTCGCGAGATGTACGAGGGCAAGCCGTACCACAAGAGGTGCATGTCTTGACTCTCGTCGACGCGGTGCTGGCGTTCATGCTCGGCGGGGCGATCCTCGTCGGCGCGATCGCAGTCGTCGTGTCGTTCGCAGACATGATCAGGGGAGCGAGAAGAAGCGGGTTGCAGGTTCCAGAGGGGAAGCATCGATGCAGAGAGCGGAGAAAGTCGCTATCCGCTACCAGCGAACGGGAACGCTCGTCGCGTCGGTAGCGATAGCCGTAGTCGGCGACCGCGAGCACCTCGTCGTCGTCACCTCGCCGTGGGCGGGTGCAGGCAGTGCTGTCGGCTATTGGCCGAGCGGATTCGTTGCTGGCGACATCGCCGCGCACGACGAGCGCAACTACTTCTGCGCGAAGTTCGGATTCAATCCAGCCGTGCTGTCACGCAAGGCGTTCGCGTACATCAACAAGCTGTACCTCGCAGCACTCGAGGAGGTGACCCGTGTCGGGCAAGGATGAACTGATAACACGCGCGCAAGCGATAGCAGACGCCACGGGCGACAACCAGACTCGGATCGGCTTCGGTGCGCCAGGGAACCACTTGAAGAACGTCATCAACGAGATCCATCCGACGGGGAAGGCGTGGGACGAGTCCGTGCGCCTTGGGCCGTGGCCGCTCGCGATGGCGGCGATCGGCATGTACCTCGACGAGATGCGCGTCGGCCCGAAGGTGCGGGTCGAGGTCGACAACGATCACTTGGTGCAGCTACCCGAAGACATAATCGCGGTGACGGCGATACCGGTCGGCGGGATCTTGATCACGCTGCTCGGCGGCTACTCGTACGGAGAGGGGCGCGAGGTGATCGTGAAGGACGAAAACGGAAACGCCTCTGTCGCGAACCCGCTCGTCGTCAACGTGCAGGGCGGCGGCATGATCGACATGGCCGCAGTCGTCACGCTCACGACGCCGTTCGCGTATCTCCGCGTCTACTCGCAGGGCTTTTGGTATTCGATATGTGGATGAAGAAAACAAAACCGGCTCGCTGCAAGGAGTTCATGCGCTTTGCTCACTCGACGAAGCCAGCGCCATGTTGCATTTGTCGCGAGCGACCTTTCGTTCAGCTTCACCATTTTGGCAACGGTGGAGGCGTCGGCATGAAGCCGAGCGACTATCAGGTCGCCAGGGTCTGCAAGACGTGCGCGGACGCCTACGAGGTCAAGCACAAGGCGCTCGTCAGAGACGGGCGCTTCGAGGTGCTGGCCGCTTTTCAGCAGGACGCGCTCGAGCTGCATGAGGCGTGGCTCGCCTCGCTCGAGCAGACGAAGCCGAAGGCGCGGTGCGCCGCATGTCGCTACAACACGAGCGACGGGTGCGCCGCAGACTTCGAGCACATTGAACCGGACGAGGACTGTGCGCTCGACGAGCTCGTCGAACAGCTCGCTGGCGGGATGCTGGACGACCCCGTCGAGGCACGCGCGTGGCTGGTGGCATGGGCAAACCGCAGAGCCGCCAACGTCGTGCGGTTCCTCGTCGAGCCGATGATCGAGATCGCGAACTACGAACCCGACGCGGAGGGTGGCTGGCGAGCAGCGTACCGCTCGATGCGCTTCGTCGCAGCGCAGGCACTCAAGACGGCAGGCATCAAGGTGAACGAATGAGGCAGCACTCCAAAGCGATCGAGTGGTGTACGCACACCGAGAACCCGTTTGCCGGGTGCTGGCACGGGTGCAGCTACTGCTACGCGCAGCGCTTCGCCAATCGGCTCGCTGGCATCGAGAAGACGATGCAGGCGGCGCTACGCAGAACAGGGATACATTGTTTTGCGCCGGTGGTGTCGCCGTACCTGTTCGAGAAGCTCGACGGCGAACTCGCTCGAGCGCGCAAGCCGCGGCGCATCTTCGTCGGGTCGATGGGCGACATCGGAGGCCGCGCAGCCTACCACGTCGCGAGCTGGAAGGACGGGCGATTCTGGATCGAGGAGCGGGTGCTGTTGGCGCGGTGGGTGAAGGAGAGCTTGATCTCGCTCGCCATCGAGCATCCGCGGCACACGTTCTTGTTGCTCACCAAGCGGCCGGAGAACCTGCGCGACGACATCTGGACTGGCAACATGCACGTCGGCGTTTCGGTCGCAACCTCGGGAGGTCTACACCGCGCGCGCATCGACAGGCTGCGCGACATCGACACAGCAGGACTGAGGTGGGTTAGCGTCGAGCCGTTACTCGACAACGACTTCGACCCCGAGGCGCTTCGCGGTGCCGAGTGGGTGGTCGTCGGAGCACAGAGCGGGCCGGGTGCGCCACCGACGATCGAGTTCGTGGAGTCAGCGAGGCGCATCGTTCACTGGTGCCGCGTGCTCGGCGTGCCTTGCTTTGTCAAGGAGAACATGAGGCGGGCCGCGACCAGCCTCGATTGGCCGATGCAAATACCGGAGGTGAAGCCATGACCGGAAAACAACGAATCACGCTGGCGACGAAGTTCGAGAAGCCCTGGCACCAGAGCAAGAAGTACCTCGCGTTCCTGCTCATGGAGCTGTTGCTGTCGGCGCTCGCCGTCGTCGCGCTGTTCACGCAGCGCCCGCTCGACTGGCCGCTCGCGGCGTTCATGCTCGGAGTAGTCGTGACGATGGGCTGCATCGCTCTCGTCTTCAACGGCTATCAGGCCAAGCTCGACATGTACGTTCGAGGCATGGCGCTGACCGGGCAAGCGCCGAGGTCGCTGTTCGAGAAGTTCTTCGGCACCGAGGACGAGGACAGCGACGACGAGCCGCCAGACGACGGAGAAGCATGATGTGGTGGATCATCGACCCCAAGTGGGAGAAGGCGATCAAGATCGCGAAGGCGGTCGCGCTGTTTCTATTCGTCGCAGTCGTCGCAGCCGCAGCCGTAGTGCTGATGCGGTCTTGCGAGCCGCAGACGGACGACGGTGTCGACATCGCCATCGACCACGACACAGCACGCATCGAGGCGGAGCTGGCGGCAGCGAAGGAGCGGGCCGACGCGCTCGAAAAAGAACTCGGCATCTTGCAGGCAGACGTCGAGGTCATCAAGGGCGAGATCGCAGACAGCGTCCGCCAACGAGAGGAGCTACACGATGCGCTGGATGAAGCTCGTAGCATCGATGATATTGATCGCATACTCCGTCGCGGCATCGGCAGGTGACCCGAAGCCGAAGCTGCGACACGAGATGCCGCCGGGATTCTCGCTGACCAAGCGCGTCGCACGAACTCTCGACTTCGACGAGGTCGAGGCGTACAAGTGCTTCACGCCGAGCGAGTACGACATCGTGGCTCGCATCGTCATCGACTATCGGTGGTTTTGGGATTACGCGATCAGGATGGAGCAGCTACAGCAGAACCACGAGCAGCAGATCCACAACCTCGAGTTGCAGCTTCAACTTTGGAAGGACACGACGCAGCGGGTCGACGAGAGTCGGCTACTCGCCGTCAAGCTCTTGAAGGAGGAGCGGTCGACAAAGCTCGAGATACGGAGCGGCACAAAGCTCGCGCTGTGGCTCACAGGCGGCGCAGCGATCCTCGCAGCAATAGTGGCTGCGGGATTCGGCGGCGCGTACGCGGTGGAGAAGCAATGAGCAAGCGCAAGTGGGAAATGGTCGAGGGGTTGATCAAGGCCGAGAGCGTTCACACGGTCAACACCAAGATCACGATCTACGACGGGAGCCACGAGCACGACCTGTACGTCAAGCTCGGGTGGGCCGACGGTCGGTGGGTATGGATCGACATAACCGTGTCGCGCTACACCGCCAAGGACCGCGAGCCAGAGGACGCGAAGCTCGTCGACCTTCGGCGCAAGATGCTCGAGGTGCATCGGCGGCTGCTCGAGGTCGTTTGCGTTCACGCATCCGAGCTGATGCAGTCGGACGAAAGAACCATCGACGAGATCGTCGACCACTGGCGCGGCACTCAGTTCGAGCCAGCAGGAACGTGCGAGTCGATCCGCACCGACGAAAACCAGGGGCGCGTGACCTCGCCGCTCGACGCAGCGGCGAAGCTGATAGCTCGCAAGCGCGGCGGCTGGGAGCGCAAGCTGCGAGCACTCTGAGGGCAACATGGACGAAGACGTCATCGAAAGGATCATCGAGGAGCTGCGCGAGCAGTACGAAGAAGACTCCGAGGTGTTCACTCAGTGGGAGCAAGAATTTATCGAGAGCATCGACGAGCGGAATTGCTGGGATCATCTTTCGCCGTCGCAACTCGACAAGCTGTTCCAAATCTACGAGGAGCGGATGTGACCGACCTCCCGACGATCATCGTTCACCCGAGCACGCTGCTCGACGTCTTGCTCGAACGGGTGGAGCGAACGCCCGGCGACCTCGCCGCGTGGCTCGTGGCGAACGAGCAGAGGGAGACGTCACGGAAGGCGGTCGTCGCCAGCGACGGGATGAGGATCGCAATCATCAAAACGATCCCTGGCACGTACTCGTGGCAGCTCGAAGCGATGCACTGCACGCATCAAGCGCACGGCACGCACCGCCGCTACGACAAGCTGTACTCTCGACTGCGCTCGCTCGTCGACTTGGAAGCGCCCCGATGCACTGAGTGCGACGGCTCGGGTTGGATACCGGCCGACACGGATCGCGGACGAACGCTGCTCATGCTCGCGCAGAATTTCAGGGTGTACCGCGGCGTTCGCATGGCCGACAATGGGTACGAGGTTGAGTCGCTCGACGCGTCCACGCTACGCGACCAAGTGACTATGTTCGTCGCTGCACAAGCGAAGAAGGAGGTAGCAGATGAAGAAGCGGGTTGAGGTCAGATGCAACACCGAGGGCGTCGTCATCGGTGCGCTCGAGCTGGAGCCGGGCAAGCACAAGATCACGGCGCAGACATTCGTCGACGCGTTCGTGTTCGACGACAAGCAGTACGATCCGAAGGGCAAGGTGGCGAAGAACCACCAGCTCGCGCGGTGCCCGCACTGTGACGGGTTCCTCGAGATCGTCGGCACCGAGATCGCCGGAGAGAGCATCGGCAGTTCGGGCAAACCGGCGAAGCGGATCTCTCGCGAGGAGGCAAGGGCCAACGCGCAGCGCGCGGCGCAGTCCATGACGACAGGTCCGCGTGGCCAGCCTTTGGCCGAGCCGGTGTCGCGGGCGATCGAGAACATTGGCACCGAGCCGACGATGCGGATCGTCCTCGCTCGCACGACCATCGAGATCGACTGATGGACTGCAACGACGTAAGAGCCGAACTCGAGCGCACCGAACGCGACCTCGCTCTCGCCCGCAAGGAGGCGGAGCAGCACGCGGCATCGGTGGAGGAGCTGACGCGATCGCTCAACGAGGCCAACGCGGAGAACCGCGACCTGCGTGAGCGCATCGGGCAGCTCGAGGAGCGGCACGCTGTCGCGCACGGCAACTGGCGCAAAGAACTCGACAAGGTGCGAGGGAGCTTCGACAACGGCGACGAATTCGTGCTCAACCTTCCCGGCGTGCTCAGTGTGCGCGCTTCCGGCGAGGCCGCACGAATCGTGCTCGAGCAGCTCACGAGGCCGATCAGCAAGTAGTTACTCGGCGCGTTGCGCCGTGCAAGCACAGATAGACCCAAGGAGGGACACACCGTGGAAACGAACCAAACCGACAGGAAAGATCCGCCAGCGAATAGCTACAACCTCGAAGGCCCCGAGGCCGACCTCGTCTGCTTTGCCTGTGGTGGAGTAGGCCCGTTCGAGATCGCAGCCGAGGCGGACGTCACCGTCAAGTCAGTCGACGACTGCGTGGCGCTCGTCACCGTGGGTGGCTTTCGGTGGCACGACGACACGATCTGCAAGTGCAGCACATGCGGACTCGTCGCACGCGTCGGACTGTTCCGCGCACCGACGAGCATGTGGATGTACTCCGCCGAGGACTCGACCGTCGTCGAGGTCGACGTCACCGACCGCGATACCATCAAGCACAGCGACGGCAAGACGATGGTGCTGGTGGCGCTCGACGATCCGATGTCCGCGGACACGAAGTCGAAGTTCGCAGTAGACCCTGTGGCCTTGCGCGCCAGCAGGATCGGCGCACTCGAGGACGCGCAGCAGCACCTCGCGATTTTGGAAACACTCGCCGGAGCGATGCTCGACGACGTCGGCTCGCGCCTCGGTGAGATCAACATGGCGCTCGACAGCGCCCGAACCACGTCGTCGGAAGACAACGACGCAACGACGGAGGGATGAGATGAACAAGGCAATTTTGATCGGACGACTCGGCAAAGACCCCGACCTGAGCTACACGCAGAGCGGGACGCCGCGCTGTCGCTTCTCGATAGCGACGTCGGAGAAGTTCACCGACAACCAGGGACAGAAGCAGGAACGCACCGAGTGGCACAACATCGTTGTGTGGGGCAAGCAGGGCGAGGTGTGTGCGAAGTACCTCGCGAAGGGTCGCATGGTCGGCATCGAGGGAAAGATTCAGACCCGCTCGTGGGACGACCAGCAGACCGGACAGAAGAAGTACATGACGGAGATCAACGGCGAGCGCGTTCACTTCTTGCCCAGCGGCCAGCAGCAGGGCAGCGGAAGCGGCTACGGCGGAGGCGGAGGCAGCGGCCACGGCGGAGGCGGCAGCGGCGACAGCGGGCAGCAGGACGGCGGTGGAGAGCCGCAGGGCGGCGCTGGCAGCGGAGGCGGGTACGACGGCCCCGACGACGACGACATTCCGTTCTAGGAGGTGGCCGATGAGAAATCGTGGAACATGGACGAACGCGAAGCTCGCGTACCTCGACGAGGTGAAGGACGTCCTCGACAACCTGCGAGGCTACTGGCCGCTGACGCTTCGACAGGTGTACTATCAGCTCGTCGCCGCGCTCGTCATCGAGAACAACCGAGGCCAATACCAGAAGCTGTCGCGTATTCTCTCGCAAGCGAGACTCGACGGACTCGTGCCGTGGCGCGCGATCGAGGATCGCGCACGCTCGACGCTCACGTCAGGCGGATGGCAGACGGCGGGATCGTTCGTCCGCTCCGAGGTCGATTCGTTTCTCGACGGCTACCGTCGCGACCTGACGCAAGGGCAATCGCACGCACTTGAACTGTGGGTGGAGAAGGACGCGCTCTCGCGGGTGTGCCACGACATCGCGTTCGAGTACTGCGTGCCCGTCGTCGTCGCCAAGGGTTTCAGCAGCGTGAGCTACGTACACCAAGCGGCCGAGCGCATCCGCCGCAACGAGCAGCAGGGCAAGCCGACGAAGATCCTCTACTTCGGCGACCTCGACCCGTCAGGGTGGGAGATGCTGCCGTCGATGATGCACACGCTGCAAGTCGAAATGGATCTCGAGGACGACGTCGAAGGAATCCGCTGCGCGCTCACTCCCGCGCAGGTCAAGCGCTACAGCTTGCCCCGCAGCCCCGACGCCATCAAGACGACCGACTCGCGCGCGAAGAAGTACGTCGCGCGCTTCGGCGCTCTCGCGGTTGAGCTCGACGCGCTCAAGCCGCAACTGCTGCAGCAGATCATCCGAACGGCGATCGAGGACAACCTCGACATGGACGCCTTTCGGGAGCAGGAACAGGAACAGGAACACGAGCGCGGACTGCTCGACGCGCTGCGCGAACGCACGACGGTCTACGTGCAGCAGGAGTGGGCAGAACTCGAAGACGAAGACGGAGAGGAGGACTGGTGATGAAGAAGCACCACGACAGGATCGCGAACGACAATTACGAAACGCCGACCGAGATCGCTTGGTGGGCTGTCAACCATTGTCTCGGTATCAGCGAGCGATACTGCGGCAAGCCGACGACGCGACTCGCCATGCTCGAGCCGGGATGCGGCGACGTCGCGCCGTTCGCGCGTTCGGCGGCATCGCTCGGCATCAACTCATTCGCCTGCGACCTGCGCGAGGTTCCGAGGCACAGCGACGTGACGGTCATTCCCGGCACCGACTTCGTGTGCATGCCGGAGCGGGCCGACCCGGTGATCTACGGCCAGAAGTACGACGTCATCGCCACGAACCCGCCGTTCGTAATCGGCGAGGAGTTTATCATCCGCTCGCTGGACCTGCTTGCGCCTCGTGGCGTCGCGGCGTTCCTGATGAAGATGTCGTTCCTCGCCTCGCAGGGGCGGGCGAAGTTCTTTCTCGAGCGCCCGCCCGCCGAGGTTCATATCTTGTCGAAGCGACCGAGCTTCGCGCACGGCAAGACGGACGCGCAAGAGTACGCGGTGATGTTCTGGAACGGCGAGGAGGTCGACGCCAAGATCCGGAAGAAGTACGGCCGCATCTCCCGGCTGTACTGGGAGATCAACGCCGAGTGGTCGAAGCCGGTATTCGGAGACACGGACGGTGAGCGCGTCGTCGTCAACAAGGAGTGAGCATGAGCAGACGCAAGACACAGAAGGAACGGGACGCCCGCAAGCTACGTGCGGCAGAGCGGCGCAAGGAGGAGGACAAGGAGGCGTACGACTTCTACAGGAAGTTTGGCGTTCACCCGAAGGCGGCATCGCCGCGCCGGATGGCGCAGGCGGAGCTGCAGCGCAAGCGCTTCCAACGTCGGCAGCGCGAAGCAGCCGCCACGCTCCGCAGCGTGCTCGACAAGGCGAAGCTGCTCGCCGTGGTGCCGGAGGAGTTCGAGTACTGCAACCTCGCTCCGACTACCAAGGAGGCCGTCGAAGCCTTCGCAGCAGAGATGAAGGCGCACCTCGCCAAGTACGAGGGAACGGAGACACCGAACAGCGTCGTCGACGACGAGGTGCGCGACTTCATGCAGAGCCGGATCGACGTGGGCGTACTCAAGGCCGCACCGACGCGGGCGGGATCGATCCCGAAGGCGCGGCTGTTCAAGTCAGGCAAGCTCGTCATACTGCGGCGCGGCGAACCCGACTACGACTACATGGTCGAGCAGCTCGGCGAGGGATGAGCGACGACTCCACGCTCAAGCACCGCGCGCACGTCAGCGAGGTGCGCGTTCAGCTTCCCGAGCAGGTAGTCAGCGACGTCGACGAGGGACGACTCACGAAAGAGATGCTCGAGGAGGCGGTGTGGCAGATGGCGCAGTCGGTTGCGCCGCCGCAGCACTTCAACGCGCGGTGCTCGACGATTCCCGTCATGCCGCAGCCGGAGCCATCGGAAGAAAGGCAGGCACGAATGACCAAGTACCTCGACAGGCAGCTGCGGCGCAATCGTCTGTTGAAGGTCGTGTGGGACGCCGTCAACGAGTTGCTCGTCGACAATCTGGTCGAGGGCGACATGCACGGCACAGGCCACAGCTCGCAGCGGCAGGGACTCGACATCAAGCTGCGGTGGGAGACGCCGAACGAGATCGTTCACCCGAGCGCGTACAGCGGCATCGACAAGGAGCACGCGATCGGTCTGACCTGCGCCATGTGTGGCTCGACGTTCGTAGAGGAGTACGCGACCGAAAACGCATCGGTGCATCGGCAGGCGCAAGCGATCATCGACCCGACCGTCGTCGTCTGCGAGGCGTGCGCCAGCAAATAGGAAACAGGTACACGAACCCGGAAACCGTGATAGACTGCGGGCGATCACCGCAGCACAACTCGGAGGACAACATGACCGACGAAACCAAGCAGCCCGAGAAGAAGACACCGAAGTTCAAGGAGGGTGACGAGGTGCGCCTCGTGAACCAGTGGTCGCAGCAGTTCGGCAGCGACGGCGTTCGCGCAGTCGTCAAGTCGATCCGGCACGACAAGGACGGCGAGCCGATCTACTTCGTGGACGCCGAGCGCCCGCCGATCCCGGTCCAGACAACCGAGGCCGAACTGAAAATCTGACCCTGCTCCGCACCTCCGCCTATATCGTGGAAAACCAGTATCCGTGCGGGTAAACTGGTAGGGTCATGAACGGACGACCTAGCACCGCCGGGGGCTTTCCCTGGCCCCCGCACCGCCTCTCGGCTGGTCAAGCACCAGCAACGGGACACGACGAACGCCGTCAGGCGATCCGGTCAGACCGGCCCGTCGACGTCCCGGCCTATCCGGTGCGAGCACGCGGCGCAGCGTCGTCGACTACCTGAACGCCAGAGGACACGACATGGAGAAGACCACGATCAGAAAAAGGAAAGAGGTACTGTCAGCGATCATCGCGCAGTACCAGCTGCCACTGCGCGGCACGCACGGCGTGGCGCATTGGGCGAGGGTGCTCGAGCAAGGCATCCGCCTCGCGCACGCCAGCGGCGTCGACGAACGAATCGTCGAGGTGTTCGCGCTACTGCACGACGTCGCCAGGGAACACGAGGACGAGTGCAGCCGCCACGGTCCGCGCGCGACCAAGTTCTTCGCGAAGCACCGCGACCTGTTCCCGTTCAACCCGTCCGACTGGTATGCACTCGTCGCGGCGATGGCGGACCACACCGGAGGCAAGCACGCGGACGATCCGCGCATCGCGGTCTGCTGGGATGCTGACCGCCTCGACTTCTGGCGAATCGGGATCATGCCCGACCCCGCGTACATGACGACAGCGATCGCGAAACGGATCGCGTCGAGCAAGTCGTTCCAGCAGGAGTGCGCCGAGAGGTTCAACCAGCGCGAAGACCAGACGCTCCCCGCGTGGGTTTCCGCGCGGTGGCCAGAACTCGCGGCGGCGTGGGAGTCGGAGGCATGAACGAGCACAGGCAATGTCCGTTCTGCGCGAGGCTGCTCGAGGTCTACGACACGACCGAACCGAAGGCGCGGGCCGTCGGACTCGTGTACCTTCAAATGCGGTGTCCGTCGTGCAACGTCAGGATCGAGGGCGCGGGTGTCGGCATGAAGGAAGCTCTCGAGCAGTTCGACGCCTCGCGCGAGAAGAGAATCGGCACGACGCCCGACCAGTGGAGAATCAAGCCAGGGCGTACGCGCCGGAGGAGGAAGCGATGACCATCGGCCCGATCAAGATCACGAACCCGCAAGACGTCCGCCGCGCTCTCATCGACCGGCAGACGATCGCCAGGTACGAAGACGAGGTGCCGCTGCTCAACTGTCCCGGCTGCGGCTTGCTCGTGCCCGACTTCGACGGCTTCGGCATCGTCGCGCACCTCGACCCCGACGAGTCGGCACAGCTCGAGGACTTTCCGCCCGGCTGTGGCTACTGCACGCACCCGACCGCGGACGGCAACGCAGACGGCAAGATGGTGTGCAACCTCTGTGGCGCACTCGAAGGAACAGAGGAGTGGCAAACCCGCAGGGGGCGTAGGAATCCCAAGTTCTAGGCGGCGCCAGCCGCCGACCAACAAATTTGCGGGCGTTCGCGAGTTCGCGCTCCCGCAGAAAGGACAAGCGTATGTCGACATACGACTGGAGCAGCGAGCACGCACGGCAGCGATACCAGCCGCTCGAAATGGCGGAAGACGTCATCGAGGCAGTGAAGACGCTCGCGGGCCACATGGCGCAACGGCATATCGACGTGGCAGAGGAGCGCGGAGACGAACCGGACGCCGACGAGACACTCAGTTACCGGAACAGCGTCGCCGACGTGCTGATGCTGATAGTCATGTCGCGCTCGTCGCTGGTGACGTCGATGGTCGACTCGGGAGACGTCGCGCTACTGCCCGACAAGCGAGCCGAGTTCAAGCTCGAGGACGGCGCGGACTACTGCGCGGGAAACACCGTAATGATCGGCTGCGACGCGAAGCGGTTGATCGCTCCGACCTACCACGCCGCCAAGGAGTCGCTGACGCGCGTTCTCCGCGTGGGCATGGAGACGGACCCGAAGTCGATGCTCGAGATGCTCGACCCGATCGAGGCGCTCGCGGCGGTGCTTGCTCACAAGGCAGCGGGCGGGTGCGACTGCGACGAGTGCACCGCACGTCGCGAGGCGGCGAAGGCCAAGGCCGACGGAACGATTCACTAAGGAGGCGATCATGGATACGTACTGGTATCTCGACATTCCGAACAGCGGCAAGCGCGTGTTCAACACGAAGGCCGAGGCGAAGAGCAAGTTCTTCTTTTTCACGTTCGAGGAGATCACGCCCGAGCGGTTGCAGGAGCTGTACGACGAGCACGGCGACGACATCGTGTTCAGCGACGCGGCGCTCGAGCGGTTCCTCGGCTGATGCCCGTCGAAGCTCGACACGTCGTGCGGGTCTTGATCTCGCCGGAGACGAGGCGGCTCGCAGAGGCGCAGACCCGCGCGTGCTGCAAGGGTGGCACGTCGAACGTCCGACGTGACGACGAACGCGGCGAGCAGCTCTACACCGACAACCTCGTCGGGCAGCTCGGCATGATCGCGGTGAACCGCTATCTGCGTGGGCATATCGGCGACTACATGGTGAACCAGTTTTACGCGAACCTGTATCGCGGAGCGGGCGACGGCGGCTACGACTTCACCGGGTTGAACCTCGACGTCAAGGCGGCGCGGCTCACTGGTGGATCGCGCGACCTGCTCGACTACAGGCTCGCCGTTCACACGCGGGAGTGGCACGCCGATTGGGTGTACGTGCTCGTCGTCGTCGACCTCGACGGCAACCTCGCGCACATAATCGGGTGGGCCACCGCCGAGGACTTTCCGAACAGCCCGATGCCACCGGACGCCAAGCGCTTCGCGCAGTCGTTCGTGCTCGCCGGGCGAGACTTGAACAGGGTGCCGCCGTTTCGTTGGCGGTGGATACCGAAACCGATTGGAGAGTGAGATGGAAGCAGGGATCTTGAGCATACCGAGCGGGTGCGTGGAGCTGGACAACCCGCCGCCGAGCAACTACAGCGAGCTGGCCGACATCGCGTGGAGGCGCGCGGTGGAGATCACGAAGCTCGACAACGGACACCCGCCGACGGCAGTGTTCCAGACCGACGAGTGCTATCACATGCTGAACCTCGGCAACCTCTACGGGATGGAGAACCACGCGCTCGGCAAGCAGATCGCCGTCGACGTGATCCACCGCTACGCGCACGACGTCAACGCGATCGCGTTCGCGCTCATCAACGAGGCGTGGATACTCGACGTGCGCGGCGACGAGGCGGCGGCGGAGGAGGCCAAGCGGCGCGCAAGAGCAGAAGGACTCGAGCACGCGCCCGGCCGCAAGGAGGTGCTGCTTGTCCACGCGCAGGGGCGAACCGGCGACTGCATTCGCATGGGCGAGATCATCCGCGACCAGTTCGGCAACGTCGTCGAGGTCGCGAAGATGGAGCTGCCCGCTGGCATGACAGCCGAGAGCCGCTTCGACGGCGTGATCACGCGGGGCGAGGCATGAGCAGGCACCAGCTACACGCGAACAAGCTCACCGCCTTCGCGCACTGGCTCGCCGAGCAGGGATGGATCGAGTTCCCCGTTCGCGGCGACTACGAGGTGCTGCGCATGAAGCGCGAGGTGCGCGGCGAGGGGTGGCTCATCGTCCATCGACGTCTGACCGTCGACGTCCGCCACGGTCACGAGCATGGACACCTGACGCTACACGGCGAAAGCGAGCGGTGGTTCCAGAAGTGGATGGCCACAAGGAGGAGCGCGTGAAGCACGAGACACTCGTACAGGCTGCGGCTGCGTGGCTCAAGAAGAACCATCGAGTCGTCGGCACCGAGCTGCAGACCAACGCCAGCGAAACCCCCGACGCGGTCGGGTGGACAGGATGGGGACGCTGCACGGTCGTCGAGTGCAAGACGACGCGCTCGGACTTCTTTGCCAACGCGAACAAGGTGCACGAGCGCGCAGGCAGCGGCGTCGGACACGAGCGGTGGTTCCTGACGCCGCCCGCGCTCGTCGAGAAGTCGGAGGTGCCCGAAGGGTGGGGCTTGCTCGAGTACACGCCGAGCGGTCACTCCCGCGGCTACTACATGAAACGCGTCGTCAAGGCACCGGAGCGGGAACCGAGCAAGGCCGCGCTAGCCGCCGAACGCAAGATGCTCGTCAGCGTCGCAGGCCGATCGCTCGAAGCCGCGTCACGCGTGGCGCATATCGCGCTCGGCGCAGAGCAGGACAACGAGCCGCGCATCGCGCAGCTACTCGCACGCGCAGGCACCAAGATGGCCGAAGCGGTGCAGGCACTCCCCGGCATGACGGACAGTCACGACACCGCCGTCATGGAGGCGTGGGCCGGAATGGTCAACGCGCAGCGCAAGGCGCTCGAGCTCTACGGCGCAGACGAACTCGAGCTGGCCGAGTGGGACGGCGGCGTGTACGGCGAGTGGTTCCGCATGCTCGAGATCGCCAACGAGAAGATCGACACGCTCAACCGACAGGCCGAGGACGACCTCGAGACGGTCGGCTTGCTCGCCGACGTCTGCGACGCGCTGTGGGGAGACGAGGACCGCGCAGCGACTCGCGGCTACGACAACGTGCTCGAGCGCGCGAAGACGCTCTACCGCTTCGCCAAAGAAGCAGCGCGCTGGCGCGGGCGATGTCGCGAACACGATGTCGACATGGGCCACAAGCCGCGCCAGTTCTCCGACCTCGAAGAGTGGGACATGATCGAGAAGGCAGCGCGCCAAGCACTCGACGAGGACAAATGACCAACGCATCGACAGAGCTGACCGCCGCGTTCCTGACAGTCGACGGCTGGTGCGAGGCAGTACGGAGCGCGATCGACATCGGCTGCGAGGCCGGGTGCAGCGCGTGCTGCACGATCCTCGTCAGCGTCACTCTACCTGAGGCGATGGCGCTCCTCGAGAACGAGCAAGGGCGCAAGGCGTTCGACCGGCACCGCGACAGCGTGGAGGAGTCGGCGCGGCTGTTCTTCGAGCGACACCCGCAGACGAAAGTCAAGCCGTGGGCCGCGCGCAAGCAGCCGTGTCCGTTCCTCGAGGGCGACAGGTGCAGCGTCTACCGCTCGCGCCCGATCAACTGCCGCACGCACCTCGCCATCGAGAAGTGCCGACCGTTTCAAGACGGCAACGGCTACGTCGACGCGAGGGAGATTCAGCACGTCGGCTATCGACTCGCCGTGAACGCGGCGGCGCGGATCGGCGTGCCGTTCGTGGTCGGCCCGATGCACCCGATGCTCGTCATCGCAGACGAGATCATGACCGCTGGACTCGACGCCGCGCGCAAGCGCTTCGGTGACGACATGCTCTCGCCGCTACAGGCGGCGGTGTTCTGGGGATGGTGCGAGAGGTAGGCGGCGCAATGGGCGAACCGACACACGTTCGCGACCTCGTGCTGCCCGTGCTCGCAGAGATCGCGGAAACCGCGATGAGGCGTGATCGATACGAGGTCGCGTCGATGACAAAGGAAGAGATCCCGGCAGACGGATCGGGTAACATGGACGAACACATGGACACGCGAACCCGCAAACCCGCACCCCGCAAGGGTTTCAGCAACTCGTAACGAACCGCTGCGCGGCGCTCGCCGCGACGGTGTCGTCGTGTCTGTCGGTTCGGCCGGATCGACAACAGCAGGAGGCCGCACCATGAGTGACAATCCAGCCGTCGGCGCATTCGTCGACTACTTGCTCGCCGCTTGGGCCGACAGGGGATTCAAGCCGCAGGGCGACGAGAGAGCCGCAACCCGCGCGCACCTCGTCGAGATGTTCGAGCTGCTCGCCACCGGCGAGGCGTCGGTGCTCGCAACGATCTACACCGAGGACGGCAGCGACAAGCTGAAGTCTGACTACTTCGGCGCAATGGGGCAGGAGCGGATCGTCGACATGCTCCGCGTCATTCCGACCGTCGCCGCCAACCTCGCAGCTGGCGCTCGACGCATCGCGCCGCGAGAGCTGGCCGCGCACCTCGCGACCATGCGCGGCGCAGGTCCGATGGTCGCATCGCAAGTCGCAGACGAGCAACCGCGTCGCGGGAAAGACAGAGAGGACGCGGGTTTGCCGACCGACAACGTCACGCCGCTTCGGAAACCCGCGCCACAAGTGGGCGAGAGCGGGTCAAGAAAAAACGACGAGGGGAGCAAGCGAACCCCGGCGACCGGGAACAAAAACAACGGCGAACTGCCTAACTAGCGGAAAACACTGTAGAAAAAGATGCCTCCGAAACCCGAAAAACTGTTGCGAATCGACCGGATAAATCCGATGATCAAAGCATGGTTAGGGTTTCAACAAACAACGGAGGCAACAAGATGGACACCAGCAAGACCAAGGGATTCGAGATCGTCACCGCCGAGGGCGCATTCCACACCAGCACGACGCCCGTCAGCAAGATGGCCGAGCTGCTCTCGCTCATGGCCAGCGACCGCACGTTCGTCGTCTGCGAGTTCGACGACGGATGCTTCGACGTGTACGCCGACCTCAACGACTGCCGCCAGCAGAACGACATGGATGGCGACTTCGACGTGCTCGCCAGCGGGTGCGCCTCGCTGTGGGATGTCAAGGCGTTCGGCGGCGAGCTGCTCGACGCGCTCATGGCACTGTTCGAGGGCGAGCTGGCCCCCGAGGCGACGACCGTCTGGAGCGACGAGGCCGCTCAGAAGTACGCCGCGCTCGAGATGCGGGGGGTGTGCTGATGTCCCGCCGCCGCTCACTGACCGCCGTTCAGGTCCGCGCCATCCGTCGCATGTACGAGAACCGCATGAGCATCGCGGCGATCTCCGAGTCGCTCGGCATCGCCCGATCGACGGTGCAGGAGGTCGCGAGCTGGAAGACCTACACCGACGTTCGCACGCCGGGCGTCGTTCCCTTCGAGCCGCGCAGCGGCAAGCTCATGGCGTACAAGCCGACCAACATGACCGGAGTCTTCGTCGCTGTCCCGCTCCCCGTCGACGTCGACCGCGCCCGCGCCTCTCGCTAGCTCAACCCCGCACAACACAAACGGCGACCGCAACCGCGGCCGTCGTCCATTTGGTGGCAGCATGACCCGTGGTGAAGCTGCCCTGTTCTTCTACCCGTTCGCGCTGGCAGCGCTCGTCGCTCTGCTCTCGCGCGGATGCTTCGCTGTCTTCGGACAAGAGGAGGAGCCATGTCAGACTGGACCGTCGTCATCGAATCGCAACGCTTCAACGCAGAAGGCGAGCGGACAGCTCCACGAGTCGTCGAGTACGACGGACCAGAAGACCGACAGCAGGAGGCGATCGCCAAGGCGCTCGAGCAGTGGCACGACGAACAGCAGCAGCAATGCGTCTAGTCATTGAGCGCGCCGCCGGGTGGTGGTAGCATCGAACCTCAAAGGAGGGAAACGACATGGCAGCGGCAATCAAAATCGAAGGCGTGAACGGCGTCGTTCAAACACTCGTTGGCGCACCGCCGATGCAGTCGATCATCGACGACGAAGACGCGAGGCAGGTGCGTCGCAATCTCACGCGCGGTGACGCGATCAACTTGACCGGGTGTCGCATCGACAACTCGGAGAACCCCGAGACGATGGCGTACATCAAGTTCTACGACAAGGACGATCCCGACGTCGGCGTCACGCCGCCGGTGGTGGTGCTGCGCGCCAAGCCAGGCACGATCACGGAGATCACGGTGCGTGCGAAGCTCCCGTACCTTTCGTACGTCGTCCACGCGGAGCCGGGCAAAGGCGGCACCGACTCGTGTCCGAACCCCGTCCGCGTCACGTACGGGATTTACCCGGCGTAGGAGAAGGAGATGGCTGGCATGGCAACTTTCAGTCAAGGAACAGGAGGCCAGCGTTGGCCGTTCGACACAATGCTGACCGGCTTCGAGGTCGGCGGCATCGTCTACGCCGACGTATTCAATCAACCCGTCGAGCTGACGCAAGCGATCGCCGTGTCCGAGGACAGGGGCATGGGCGACACTACCGCGTACATTTTCGTGTACGACGAGGGTGACATCGAAGTCGGAGTCGACCCGCCCGAGATGGTGATCCCCGTCCCGGTCGGCATCGACCCGAACCTGTCGGTGCTTTCCGGTTTCTTCGTCGTCGAGGACGGCGTGCCGGGCCAGCTCTGGAACGAGCCGACCTTCGCGGTGAACGCGGTGCCGGACGAAAACACCAGGCAGCTGTCGATCCCCGAAGGCCCCGTGTACATCGGTCTGACAGGCGTGAAGCCCACCGAATAGAACATGCAGGGGGTGATCGACATCGCGGACGCGCGCGGCGCGTCGTTCTCGCCGTGCCGTCGCTGGCGCTACGATCTGTGGCGGGTGTGGGATCGCGGCAAGCCGACGATCGCATTCGTCGCACTCAACCCGTCCACCGCCGACGAGAAGAAGAACGACCCGACCATCCGTAGGTGTCTCCGCTTCGCACGCGAGTGGGGATACGGAACGATGCACATGCTCAACGCGTTCGGCTATCGCGCCACCGACCCGCGAGACATGAAGGCAGCGGACGACCCGGTCGGCCCCGGCAACGACGAGGCGATCCTCGACACGGCGAGCCGCGCCGACTTCGTCGTCGTTGCGTGGGGAGTTCACGGCACGCACCGACAGCGCGACGAGCAGCTTCGAGAGCTACTCGAGGACGTCGACCTGTGGTGCCTCGGGACAACGAAAGCGGGACAGCCGCGCCACCCGCTGTTCATGCGGGCGAGCACGCAACCCGTCCCGTACAGGTAGGAGGAGCAGATGAAGGCACTGACACTTTGGCGACCGTGGGATCAAGCGATCGTTCACGGCAGCAAGCGGATCGAAAACAGGCCGTGGGCGCTGTACCCGAACATGGTCGGCAAGCCGATCGCTATTCACGCGGGCAAGCGCTACGACGACGACGGGGCGATCTCGATGCAACTGAGCAAGCTCTACGCGCCGCCACCGCCAGCCGACTCGCCGCTCGGCATCGTCGGCGTCATGGTCGTCGGCAGTGTCGTGAACGAAAGCGACCCGCGCGCCGACCGCAACGTCCTCGAGAGCGCGTGGTTCAACGGCCCGTTCGGTTGGGTGCTGACGGAGGTCGCGGCACTCGACGAACCGATCCCGGTCAGCGGCAAGCAGGGACTCTGGACGCTGCCGCCCGACGTGGAGCAGCGCGTGCTCGAGCAGCTGCCGAGGTTCAGGGGGCGATAGGTGGCACGACGCGCCACAGTCGCGAAGCTGCTCGAGGGTGGTCCGTTCCGCTGCAAGCTCGTCAACCCCGACGCCGACGTCGAGGTGCTGTCGATCTCCGAGGCGGGCGTCAAGGTCCAGACCGAGGCGTTCGGCCGACAGTTCGTGACACTGGTCAAGGTCGGCGGGTTGCGATGCACGCTGCCACCGAAGCCGCCGTCACCGGCGACCGTGTGGGTGAAGCAGCAGCTCGCGCAGCGCGACATGACCTACGACGATCTGTACGAGGCAGCGACACCGCGCATCAAGACGTCGGTCGCTTCCGTGCTCGCGCACCTCTCGCGGGAGAACGACCTCGTCGCCGTCGGGTCCGAGAAGAAGAAGAAGGGGCGGCGCTGGCGCACGTACCGCGTCTGGAGCCTCGCCAAGAAGGAGAAGCCATGAACGACGAAAAGAGCAAACCGACCGAGCCGCTATCAATCGACGACATCGATGTCGACGGCGAGATCGTCTGCCCGAAGTGCGGGCAGACCGAACGCTTCAAGGAGCACCAGACCGTCGGCGAGACGCAGTATCTTCGCTGGGACGAAAGCGGCGGCTGCTACAACTACGAGGAGACAGAGCACGGCGAGGTGATCGAGGCAGAGGAGATCGCCTGCGCGGACTGTGGCGCAACCGTCGCCGTGAACAACGACACGCTCGCCGACCGCCTCAACCGCCACGCCGAGCATCGGCTCGAGGCGGAGCGGCGCGCGACGGCGGCGCTCGTCTACCTCGCGGGGAAGATCAGCACGAGCGACAAGGGATCGGCCGAGTGGATTCGCGAAGCGATCTACAGCGCCGACAAGGTGCTCGCGCAGCTGCTCGAGGCTGCTCGGCTCAACGGCATCGACGGAGAGGTGATCGCCGAGCCGACCGAACCGGCGACGGTCTTCGACGTCGACGTACTGAACCGCGTCATCGAGGAGAACGACAAGCTGCGCGCGCTCGTCAAGTCGAAAGAGGACGACCTCGCGGCGTTCGAGCAGCGCTACAACAAGACGCTCGGAGTCGAGAACGTCAACGGCATCCGGCTGGCGGCATCGATCAGGCACGCCGTCGACGTGCTAAACCGCGCCATGCGTGCAGATCCCGACGCGGTGGCCGAGCTCGTGAACGCGCGCGTGCCATGCAACCTCTCGCTCGCGAAAGACCCGACGATCCAAGTCGCCGCCGACGGCGACGGTGGCACGTACCGCGTCGGCCTACTCGGGATCGTCAACGGGATCTTTGGCATCGACGGCGACGGGTGGGGACCGATCACGGCGAAGTTCGACGACCGCGGCAAGCTCGAAGAGTTCTTCGACAACGGGAGGCGATGATGCGAGACGACCTCGAGCCGACCGGAGACTGCTACGCAGCGGCAGGCGAGTACCTGCGCGAGCAGTCGGTGCTCGGCCGAACCGACATCGTCCTCGTGCATGGCCGTCCGACCTTACAGCGCCCGCCCTTCGTCAAGTACGGCCACGCCTGGATCGAGTTCACGCAGGATCTGTCGGCGATGTTCGCGCCGCACGAGGCGGCCAAGCTCGAGCTGTGCATGGACGTGGAGCGCGAGACGATCCTACCGAAGCAGCTGTTCTACATGCTCGGCAAGATCGATCCCGCCGAGTGCTTCCGCTACACGTTCCACGACCTGCGCTCGTGGGTAACGATGACCGGGCATTGGGGACCGTGGGAAGGCCCCGAGGCCGTCGGCGCGATCGAGGAGCAGCTGTGAGCGACAACGGACGACCAGCGCTCGACGGGTGGACCTGTCGTCAATGCGGCCGGTGCTGCGCGCATCCAGGCATGGAGATCGGGCCGCTATTCCGAGACGAGGACAAGGGTCAGCGATTCGACACAACGGGAGAGGGCGACAACCGCTACCTTCGCCGCATCGAGGTGTCGGAGGATTGGCACCCGTGCGTGTACCTCGGACCGGACAACCGATGCACGCGCTACGACGACCGGCCGCTCATCTGTCAGGAGTGGACGTGCCACGAGGACGACCTTCGTTGGCGCTACGCGGATTCGCCAGGGATGTTGCAGACGGCTCTCGAGCTATTCGCAGACAAGAAGGAGAAGGTCGCATGACCGACCCGCTCGACGAAATGATCGACGCAGGCACCGAAGCGATCCTCGCGGGCGTGCGCGGAGACAAGGAGGCGTACAAGCGCCACATCGAACGCGGGAGAGCCGCGTACCGCGCGGCCAAGCACGCCAACATCGAACGGGTGGCCGAGGCACTCGAGCGAGCGACGGAGACGGACAGGCGGCAGCGGCGCAAGCCGAAGCGCCCCGATAAGCCGCTGACTCAAAGCATGGGCGATCTGCTCAGAGCGGCAGGCGTCACGAAGGTGGAGGGTTGAAGATGCAGGAGAAGAAGCGACCGCTCAAGGTCTACACCGTGATCGACAAGCCGGGACAGCCGAAGGGGATCTGGTTGGAGATCGGCGTGGCGAGCAGGAACAGGGACGGCACCGTCAGCGCCAAGCTCGACGTGCTGCCGGTCAACGGGACGATCCAGATCAAGGAGGCCGACGATGCCTCGAGCTGACTGGAGCCTCGTCAAGCTCGACTCGTACGTCAAGTTCGACGGGCGCGACTGGAGGGTGGCCGAGTTCCTCGAGGAGCCGAACACGGGCCTCGCTCGTCTCGTTGAGCTGATAGGCGTCGACGAGGTGGTATCGCGTAGCGTCGTTGTACCCGTGGGCTTGCTCGCCGAGCTGGTCGACGCACGCGACGACGCGAGGATGCTACGAGCCAAGCTCGCGGCACACGAGGAGCAGCTCGACGCCGTGTGGAACGAGGTCAACAGCTGGAATGAGCTGTTCGACACAGAGGACGAGGGCGCGAAGGTGGCGCAACGAATCTTCGAGCTGATGACGAACCCGCCCGACACGGTCGAGCGACTGACCTCCGCGCTCAACGCTCACGCGACGGCGCTCGCCAGCATCGAGCAGGCGGCACGCACACGCGGGTGGAACGAGGAGGTGAACACGCCGCCGTGGTCGTGGCTCGTCGATCGCCTAGTCGACGCGGAGGAGGACGCGAAGAAGCTGGCGAACGAGCTGATCGAGCAGATCAACAACGAGACGGTTGCGGAGAGTGACGACGCAAGTAATGGGGCCGATCGCGGTTGAATTGTCAACCGTCCAGACCCGACGGCCCGACACGCGTACAAGCCTCGAACGGGAACCTTGACACGTACTCGCTGACCCGTACAGACTGTACGCGATATGTCCGTACGCGGGAGGGTGCGAGAAGCACGACTCGAAATCAGGTTGACCGAGCAGGAGAAGCAGTTGCTACGACAAGCCGCCAACGACCGAGGAACGACAGTCGCCGAGTTCGTCCGAGAGACGCTACTCATGCGGGCGAGAGGCGACGACGAGTGGGCGCGAAGCATGGTGCTCGACGCGCTCACGGAGGCGCTGGCGGAATGACCAAAGCAACGAACAACGGACGCAAGCCCGCCAAGAAGAGCAAGACCAAAGCCGCGCCGAAGAAATCGCCAGCTCCCGCCAAGCGCAAGGCCAAGCCGAAGAAGGCCAAGCAGCCGCCCCGCATCGCGCCGTCGACCTACAACGCGATGTACCAAGCGTACAAGGAGCGGCAGTCTGTCGCCCACGTCGCCAGGGCAGCGGGGGTGAGCTACGACACCGCGACACACTACGTCACCGGACCCGGCGCGCCAGACTTCGCGATGGAGCCGATCCGTACGCGGTTCCTACGAGCGGAGCGCTCACGCCAGCAAGAAGAAGACATGACCGCGGCGAAGGCGGCGAAGATGCGGCTCAAGCTCGTCGACGCGATCCTCAACCTCGCAGAGGGCGAGGGCGTGCTTCTGCAAGACGACTTGAAGGCGCGTGTCGACGACTACCGCGCGCGACTCGAGGAGTGGAAGAAGGAGAACCCGGCAACGCGCGGCGACCCGCCGACAGCGCCGGTGAAGCTCGGACTCGGCTCGCTCGGCAAGCTCGTCGACCGGATGGTGCGAACGGAGCAGTTCCTGCGCGGCGGATACGACTCGAAGATCGGAGTGGCCGACGCGACTGGCCGCTTCGCGAACTACACCGACGAGGAGCTGCTGCAGCATGCTCTGACCGGGCGCGTGCCGGATCACGACCGCTCGGCGAACAACGCCGGAAACGGCGACAGGTAGCAGACGATCGCGGGACCGACCCCGCATCGTTTAGCAGGTAAGGGGTTGAAGATGCAGACAATTTCTAAACGGTTTACGTTCGAGGCTTCACACCGTTTGCGGTATCACGAGGGCGCGTGCCGCAACCTACACGGCCACAGCTACGCGCTGACCGTCCACGTCGCGGGCGACCGCAAGACCAGTGGGCCAGCGACCGGCATGCTCGTCGACTTCAAGCAGTTGAAGCAGGCCGTCGAGGGCGTGTTGTTCAGGGGCGAGCTGTACGACGGCGACAGGCTCGTCGACACGACGCCGTTCGACCACGCCGTCATGCTGCACGAGGACGACGAGCTGTGTGAGCTGCTCAAGGAGCGCGCGCTTGCCCGCCCCGGCGACGACGGGAACGCTCACAGCTTCAAGCTGCGCGTCATCCCGATGACAGAGGAGCCGACCGCCGAGTACATGGCGGGGCTGTTCGCTGGGCTGGTGCAGAAGAACCTCGACGGACTCGGCGCGGACGTCGACGTGGTGCGCATCGACCTCTACGAGACGGAGACGAGCTGCGCGACGTGGGAAGCCGAGGAGCCGTACGTCTACGAGGACGAGGGGCCGGACCTCGACGAGGCGCTCGCTGGCAAGCCGACGCACGAGCTGCTGAACCTCGCACGGAACGTGCTCAAGCACGCGCGCGACCATCGGCTCAACGACGACGACACGAACGAAGCGTTCGACACGATCCTCGACATGATCAACGACCTCGACGACGGCATCGACCAGCAGGACGCGGAAGACGCGGCCAAGTGCGAAGATCGTTCGGGCGACTCGGATGGATCGCCGGGACAGGAGGACACCGAGCCGAACGACTGACGGCTTCTAGGAGCCGTGGAAGATTCGGATTGCTGCGGGGTGACGCAGAGGCAGCGTGCGAGGTTCATACCCTCGAAGTCGCGGGTTCGATTCCCGCCCCCGCTATCAGGACCGCAGGAGGCCAAGGTGGACACGACGACGACGCTGATGAAGAAGCTGCTCGAGCTCCGCGCCGAGGGACACGAGGAGGTGACGACGACGCACCTCGCGCAAGCGACCGGCGTCAGCGCGAACGAGGTCGACTACTACCTCAAGCACCACGCCGACATGAGCCGCATTGGCTACCGGCGCGAGAAGGGACACAGGCGCAACGCGCCCGTCAACTGGTGGCGGATGCTGCGCAAGGGAGAAGCGTACATCGCAGCGAAGGCCGAGGAGCAGGACGCATGAACGCCCGCGAGCACCTCGAAGCCGTCCGCGACCAGCTCGCACGAGAGCGCGACCGACTCGACGCGCAGCTCGAGCTACTCGACAGGCTGTTGGCGCTCGTGGTAGACACGGAGGAGCCTGAGACGAACGAGGGAAGTGAGGAGCGCGGTCTTGCCCCGACGCCCCCCCCCACGTCGACCGGGGCCGTTGTTCCTCGCTTCCCTCGCCCGCCTCAGAGCCGCCCCACCGCCACGC
>Ga0272444_10000788_pt1 | contig 32178 bp, 28 predicted proteins | sample SSMForm13_FD_201033 | JGI IMG/M metagenome (GOLD analysis project Ga0272444, IMG submission 201033) | Marine sediment archaeal communities from Little Sippewissett salt marsh, Falmouth, MA, United States - SSM-Form-13 | ecosystem: Environmental > Aquatic > Marine > Wetlands > Sediment ...
CGCTTTCTCGGTGTGCCGTATCTCTGGGGTGGTGTTTCGCCCGCCGGTTTTGACTGCTCCGGTTTTGTTCGGGCGGTTTTGGGTGCTTTTGGGATCTACCTGCCGCGCGATACCAGAGACCAGATCAAGTGCGGCATCAGCGTGAACCGCGAGAACGTTCGGACCGGCGATTTGTTGTTCTTTAAGAGGCATGTTGGTCTGGCCATGACCGGTCAGAGGATAATTCACGCCTCCGTGGGCGGTTCCGGTGTGCGCGTTAATTCACTCCGCCCCGGTGGACAGGACTATCGGCCGGACCTGGACCAGAGTTTTGTTACGGCCCGGAGGATTCAATGCTAGACATCAGGACTATCAAAGTCTCCCTGCCGCTGAAGAAGAAGTTCGTGGTGGCCGGCGGGGAAGCATCCGCCAAGACTAATCTGATCGCGATTCTAAACAACAGGTACGGCGGTGAAGCTGCGGCTTCCGTATATTACGGTCCGACTCTTCAGGAAATCGAGGCCGACTTGAAGAAGGGGATCGAGAAGATCAAGCGGAAGCGGAAGTTTGACAAAAAAGCTCTCCTGCAAATCAGTCATTATGATATTCACCCTATTGCCAGGTCGGCCCTGATCGCGATGGTGCTCAATTACATCTCGGGGGAGACCGACCGCTATCCCTGGGAGATTCTCAATCTTGGCGCGCCGATCGGGGTTCGAAGTTCAACGACCATCGGGATCGATGACCCCGAGGCCATGATCCAGGCAATCAAGGACAGCCCGTATTCCATTGTCAAAGTGAAATTGGGCGGAGAGCACGACGCCGAATTGATTCCGAGGTTGGGTGAAATCTCCGGCAAAGAGATCCGCGTCGATGCCAACGGCGGATGGACCAGTGAAAGAGCCGAGGAGATGATCTTCTACCTGGCCAAAGCCGGGATTGTCGTGATCGAGCAGCCCACCAGCCTGGAACACGTCAGTGACTGGCCGTTCCTCAAGGGTAAAATAGACAACATCGAGTTGATTCTTGACGAAGGCCTCTGCACGGTGGCGGATTACAACAAGTACGCGGAATTTATCGACGGTGTAAATATCAAGATGGAAAAGAGCGGCGGGATTATCGAGGCTGCCCGGGTGGCGAAAAAAGCCCGCAAGGAGAAAAAGAAAGTCATGCTCGGCTGCATGGTGGAATCCTCGCTGGGCATTGCCCAGTCGGTATACATGTCGTCGCTGGCGGACTATCACGATCTCGATGCTCCCCTGTTGCTCGAGAGCGACATCGCCCAGGGAATAACTTACGACAAGGATTCGATCCACGTCGACCGGGAGATAATCGGCGGACCTTCACTCAAACGGGATTTGCTTGAGAAGTATATTCGCGACTAAGATACTCGGCGCTGTCATCGGGCTGCTGGTATTCCTGTTGCCTGTAAATGGCACTGTCATGGCAGGGGAGGGTACCCCCCGCATAAACGTTGTTTATCCCAAACAGGGGCAGACCGTCGCAGCCGTTGACTCGACTTTCATCTTTGGTCACCTCTCGGGATTTTCAGACTACAGGGATATCTTCGTCGACATCAACGGCCAGAAGATAGAGGTCCACGAGGCGGGTGGTTTCCTGGCGTTTGTTCCGGTCACCCCCGGCGTGTTCAGTTTCAACCTGACCGCCTGCCTGGCGAGCGACTCCACCACTATGGCCGATGCTACCGTCGATGTCCTCATTCCCGTACCGGTGCATACTCTGCCGTTTGACAGCCTCCAGATCGCCGATGATTACAATCCGCCCGACAGCGAGGTAGTTCTGGCGTCCGGTGATTTGTTGAGAGTATCGTTCTGGGGGACACCGGGCTGCGAAGCCTGGTTCTCGATTCCCGGTGTGATTGATTCTGTCCCGATGGCCGAAGCCCCCCCTCAGCAGCAGCCGTACTGGGGTGAGGCTGTGTTTGGAGCGGGCGCGGTACCGGAATCAGTATTAGTTGAAGGAATTTACTCCGGTTTCTATATCGTGCCGCCCGAAATCTCGGCCGTTGATGTGCCGGTAGTCTACCACTTGTCTCCTGCCTCCAAGAAGCGACTGGCTCGCTCGGTCTATCCGGGATCATCGGATTTGCTCGACGCCATCCTGCTGCGATATCTGCAGATGCCGGACAGTGTGGCGGACACTTCGGGCTATCGGGTCAGTGTGAACCATCCTGATTATCCCTTCACGGTGAGATTCACCGACTCGGTGCAGATCATTCGCTACGGCCCGCGTCGCGGTTACTTCTCGATCTTCCAGCCCGAGGGTGTCGAAGCTCTGGCAGTGGGCGCCGAGGCTGACTGGTATCGAGTGCGCCTGTCGCACGGGCAGTACGCCTGGGTCAACAAGGCTTCGGTGGAGCGATTGCGGAAGGGGCTGCTTCCACCAACGTCGTATCTGAGGTCGATCCGAACTTACAGTCAGCCGGATCATTTGTTGGTGGAATTTCCGTTGAGCGGCAAGCACCCTTTCAGGGTTTTCGAAGATGATCCCCGCACGCTCCGGGTGCAGCTCTTTGGCGTCACCACCGATACCGACTGGATCAGGTACGACTTCTCCGATTCGCTGGTGGATATCGCTACCTGGTCGCAGCCTGAGGATGGGTTCTATGAATTACGGCTGAAGTTGACCTCCGACGTGTGGGGTTACGATACTTATTACACCGGCAACAGCTTTTACCTGCAGTTGAACCGCGCTCCTGAACGGCCGCATACGCTGTGGGGGAAGACGGTGGTGGTTGATCCGGGGCACTCGCTCGATGCCGGGGCGATCGGCCCGACCGGATATACCGAGGCAGAGGCCAATTTGGGTATCGCGCTGGTGCTTCAAAAGGAGCTCGAGCGCAAGGGGGCGGCGGTCGTCATGACCCGGAGTGACGCGAGTGATCTGCCGCTCTACGATCGCCCGGTAATCGCCAAGGAGCACGATGCCGACCTCTTTGTATCGGTGCACAACAACGCTTTGCCGGACGGGGTCGATCCCTGGACCAACCATGGAACATCCAGCTATTACTATCATCCTCACTCGATCAATCTGGCGCGGGAGATACACCGGCAGATGATTAGAGCAACCAAATTGCCCGATCGAGGGCTGTATCACGGAAACCTGGCCGTTAACCGCCCGACCCAATATCCGGCGGTGCTCGTTGAATGCGCCTTTATGATGATCCCCGAGCAGGAGGCGGCGCTCAAAACCGACAAATTCAGAAAGCAGATTGCTCGGGCCATCGTCAGGGGGATCGAAGAATTCCTGGAGGAGTACAATGGCGGGAAGTGAGAGTTCGACAGGTTCATCGGCTGCGAAGAAAAAGCAGCCGGTCTGGCTTCTCTATGTGGCCGCCGGTTTGGCGGGGGTGCTCATGCTGGCCGACGCCCTGAACGTCACTTTTCTGGCGCGGGTCCCGGCTAAGCTGGGTATTGGACTGGTCTTTTCGGTGATAGCGCTGCTTTCCGACCGGGGGAAGAACATGGGGATTATCGCCGCGGTACTCATCTGGGCAGCGGTGGTGGTGACGTTTCTGTACTGATTCGATCGGTTTGCTTGTCTAGTAATTCGATGATCGACTATTCACAAGAGCTATAACTCCACAGTACACTTGCAGACATCTGGATATACTTCCAGACAGGTGTAAACGCCGTCCTCGGGAGAAACTCCCATTTGGGCGACCACGTAGATTCTCTTGTATGGGATTGACCAACGACTTAGTTGTTCATGCAATTTATACAATTCCAGGTCAAACGTGAAGTCGCCAAGGACGACAAGCTGAAGGAACTCATCAGGCTGAATCAGGAGTTTCCTCTTGATTAACTCTCCAATAAGCCCGCATTCGGATCATCCCCGGCGCGATGATCCTCGAATCTTGTGATGGGCACTATACTGCAAGACTTCTCGTATTGAAGAAAGACGTCGAAATCCTGGTCATCGACTAAGTCCTCTCGGAGGACACTCCGAAGGTCCGGTTACTCACTCCTATTGGACTCAGCAAAGACGCCCTTAACCATGAACCCGATCTTGGGCAGCTCTCCTATGATCTGCTGGCTACAGTGAGCTAGGACGCGCCCTACCTGCAGCTCAGATCCGTGCTTCACCTCGAATTCGTCGGGATTCTTTTTGAAGTAGTTGCCTATCTCATGAGATTCGTACAGTGCGAATCTCTTGCCGCGAAAACCGTCAGCGCTTTTCATGCTGATTATCCCCCACAAAAAAATACCCCCGTCAGGAATCGAACCTGAATTTCCGGCTCCGGAGGCCGACGCGTTATCCGTTACACCACGGGGGCAAAATCGTCAAAATGTCCTGTTCGGACCTGCTATACATATCACAAAAGCAATTCTCAGGCAACGATAATCTTCGCCGGCAGCCCCAAACCGGTCACAAAATCCGCTGTCCGCAACCATTTTAGCGTTGCTTTGAACCACGATTTCACTATGTTAGAAATCTTGCGGCGGGGCCCCTTCCGGGACTTTGCGACGTCAGGATTAACTGTTTGCAAGCTAAGGATTTATTAGATGCGGTGGAGTAAGAGCTACATCCCGACTTTGCGCCAGAATCAGACGGAGGCGGAACTCATTTCGCACCAACTGCTGCTTCGCGCCGGCTACATCCGCAAGCTGGCCGCCGGCGTCTACCTGTACCTTCCGCTCATGCAGCGGGTGATCGACAAGTTCTCACAGATCGTCCGCGAAGAGATGAACCGGGCCGGTGCGCTCGAGATCACCATGTCGGTGCTCTGTCCGGCCGAACTGTGGCAGAAGTCCGGGCGGTATTACACGGTCGGCAAGGAGCAAATGCGCCTTAAAGACCGCCATCTGCACGATATGGTCCTCTGCGGTACCCACGAAGAAACGGTTACCAACCTGATCGCCGGCGAGGTCCGCTCCTACCGGCAGCTTCCGCTCAACCTCTATCAGATTCAGGTGAAATTCCGGGATGAGATTCGCCCCCGGTTCGGCCTCATGCGCGGCCGGGAGTTCATAATGAAAGACGCCTACACGTTCGACGCCGACGAGGAGTCTTTCGCCAAGAGCTATCAGGGCATGGTCGACGCCTACTTCGCCATCTTCAAGCGGGCCGGCCTCGACGTGATCAAGGTCGAGTCGGATACCGGGGTGATGGGTGGAAAGGCGGCCCACGAGTTTATGCTGCTGGTCGAGACCGATGCCGGTGAAGAAGATATCGCCGTTTGTGATAAGTGTGAATACGCGGCCAACGTCGAAAAGGCCGAGTTCAGGGAAAACAGCCCGGCGTCGAAAGAGACCGAATTGAAGGCGATGGAGCCGGTCGACACACCGGGCGCGGCCACGATCGAAGAAGTCACGGCCTTCCTCAAGGTCGAAGCCACCCGTCTGGCCAAGACGCTGATGTACATGGCCGATGGCAAGCCAGTGGCGGCGATGATCCGCGGGGATCGAGACCTCAACGAGGTCAAGCTCAAGAACGCTCTGAAAGTCAATGAATTAGAGATGGCTTCTGAAGAAGAGGTTCAGCGCTATACCGGCGCTCCGGTCGGGTTCGCCGGGCCGGTCGGGCTCAAGGACGTTCCCATCCTGATCGACCCGCTGGTGGCCGAAATGAAGAACCTGATTGTCGGTGCCAACGCTAACGAGAAGCACATCCTCAATGTGAACATCGAGCGGGACTTCAAGGCAGCACAGATTGTTGACCTGACCAGGGCCCGGGGCGGGGATATCTGCCCGAGATGCGAGGGTCGGCTCAGCGTGAAGGACGGTATCGAAGTTGGCAACACTTTCCAGCTCGGGACCAAGTACGCCGAGACGTTAGGTGCGAAGTTCCTCGACGCCGACGGTGAGGAGCGCCCGTGCATCATGGGGTCTTACGGCGTGGGCATCACCCGTACGCCGCAGGCCGCGCTCGAGAAGTACTACGATGACAAAGGCATAATATGGCCCAAGGGGATAGCTCCCTATCTGGTTGAGTTGATCCCGATCAAAATGGACAACCAGAAGCAGGTTGAGGCCGCCGAAAAGATATACGCCGCACTCACCGAGGCGGGAATTGACGTCCTTTACGATGATCGGGATGAGCGCCCGGGAGTCAAGTTCAACGACGCCGATCTGGTGGGAATCCCCATGAGAATCACTATTGGCGATAAGTCGTTGAAAGACGGCAACGTAGAGCTGAAAGCCCGCTCCGCCGATAAATTCGAGCTGGTGCCGGTGGAGAGGGTGGTCGACGCCGTCCGCGAACTGGCGGAGAAGCTCAATTAGCTCATTATTTTGTTGCGTTACAAGGGGCTAATAGGTATTTTGTTCAGTTCCAGAGTGGGCGAAGGCCCACTCTTTTGTTTAGGTTCGCTATGTCGGATGACACAAAGCTGAAAATTTCCGGCCTGATCGAGGAGCCGCTCGAGGCCGAGGGGTTCGAATTGGCTGGGTTTACGCTTTCGCGATATAAGACGAGCGTGACGCTCAGGGTTTTTGTGTACGGCCGGCAGGGTGTGTCGCTCGATGACTGCGCCAGGTTATCGCGCCTTCTCGGCGACATAATTGATGGCACGGATTTGTTTGAATCCGGTTATACATTAGAGGTTTCATCGCCCGGTCTGGATCGGCCGCTGGAAACGGCGCGGGATTTCAAATACCGGGTGGGTGAACAGGTAAAAATAGAATTCGCGGATAAGAAGCGAAAGAGAATCAGGGCGGAGATTGTATCCGCCGGCGACGACCAGGTTGAACTCAGGGACGACAACGGGACTTTCAAGATAGACCTGGCCGACATTAGCAAAGCAACAATCATTTTTTGATGGAGAGTTGGTAAATGCCGTTTGACATGGTAGAGGCGATGACTCTTATCGCCAGAGAGAAGAACATCGATTTCGACGCGGTGGTGGAATCTCTGGAAGCGAGTCTGCTGGCGGCAGCCAAGAAGAAATACGCTAATACGGACAATATCTCGTTTCGGTTCGACCGTGCGGCCAACGAGCTGTTCATGATCATCACCAAGAAGGTCGTGGACAAGGTGGCTGAGCCGGATCTCGAAATCGGCCTGGCGGAAGCCAAGGAGATCGACGAGACCGCCGAGTTGGGCGATGAACTTGACATATATCTCGACTACGAAACCGAATTCGGGCGCAACGCGATAGCTTCGGCCAAACAGATCATGGTCCAGAAAATCCGTGACGTCGAGCACGAGCGGATTTACGAAGAGTACATCGACAAGGTCAACACCCTGGTCTCCGGCGTGGTCCAGCAGATCGACAAGGGCAACGTGATCGTCAACCTGGGGCGCGGCGAAGCGATCCTCCCGGTCAAGGAGCAGATCCCTCGGGAGAAATTCCGCCAGGGCGACCGCGTCCGAGCGTTCATTCTCGACGTCCAGCAGCAACCCCGCGGACCGCAGATTATCCTGTCCCGCGTCAGCAACGAGTTCCTCCGGGCGCTGTTTGCGATCGAGGTTCCCGAGATCTACGAGCGCGTGATCGAGATAAAGGCTATCGCCCGCGAACCCGGGGAACGAGCCAAGATCGCCGTTTACTCGTCCGACGATCGGATCGACCCGGTCGGCGCCTGTGTCGGCATCAAGGGCGTCCGGGTGCAGTCGATCGTCCGGGAGGTCAATAACGAGCGCATCGATATCGTGCCGTACACTTCCAATCCGGAAGTGTTCGTGACACGCGCTCTGGCTCCGGCCAAAGTGGTGCATATCGATACGTTTGATATCGACCAGAAGATGACCGTAGTGGTCGAAGACGACAAGCTGTCGCTGGCTATCGGCCGCAACGGGCAGAACGCTCGTTTGGCCTCCAAGCTGACCGGCTGGAAAGTGAACATCCTTTCCGAGTCCCAGTACAACGAGGCCAAGCGCAAGGAAGCCGAGCTGTTGATCCCGGTGACCCAGGTCGAAGGTATCGGCAGCAAGATTCGCGACCGCTTGATCGAAGCGGATATTAGTTCCGCGCAGCGCCTGGCCGCCAGCTCGGTCGAGTCGCTGACCAGAATCGAAGGGGTCGGCCAGAAGACCGCCGAGTCGCTTATCGAGCGGGCCAAAGTCCTGGTCGAACAGGCCGAGGCAGAATACGCCGAACGAAAGAAACAGCAGGAGCTGGTTGCTGAAGAGGAACCGGCCCAGGAAGACGAAAACCATCTGCACGAAAGCGATGTGTTCGTCGATGATGATGACTATGTAACCGAGGAAGACGACGTTCCCGAGGCCGAAGCTCCCGATCAGGATGATCTGGACGAAGGTGAGGACGAGGCTGAGGCCGAGACCGAAGCGGGAACTGAAAAGGAATAGCCAGAGTGACCAACACGCACGGATATCCGGAAGAAATCGGAGCGCGAAATCGGGGAGGTGAATACGCATGGTAGCCAATACCAAGAGAATATACGACCTCGCCAAGGACTTCAAGATCTCCTCGCATGCCATGCTGAAAATCGTGCAGGAGTTGGGCTATACGCCCAAGTCCCACATGTCGGTGGCCCCGCCGGATATGATCAATGCGGTCAGTCTCAGATTCGCCCAGGAAAAGCAGGTAGCCAAGAGGGAGATGCAGCAGCGGCAGGAAGCCGCTAAGGAAGCTGCCCGGCTTAAGGCTCAGGCTGAGGCCGAAGCCAAAGCGCGCGCCAAAGCAAAAGCGCGGGAGAAAGAACTTGAGGCCAAGCGCGCCAAAGAGATTGCAGCCGCCCGGGCCAGGGATAAAGATAAACCGCGGGGGAAGGTGCGCACACGGGCCGCCGGTGGCGAAGCCGTGGCAAAGGAAGCTCCAGAAACGGCCGCGAAACCGAAAGAAACCGCCCCGCCCAAAAAAGTCGATGTGGCCGGCATGTTGAAACAGGCCGAGCGAAAGAAGAAGCGCAAAGACCGGCGGCGCACCAAAGAAAAACGCGAAGTGAACCAGACGGAAGTCGCCAAGAGCTTCCGGGCCACTATGGCCAATCTCAGCGGCGGTAAGACCAAGCGCAAATACAAACGCTCCGCCGGTGACAAGGAAATCGAGGCGGCCGGGCCGGACAACGTTCTCGACGTGAACGAGTTCATGTCGGTGGCCGAGCTGGCCAAGCTGATGGACCGAAAAGCTGCCGAAGTTGTCGCCAAGCTCCTCGAAATGGGCATGATGGCCACCATCAACCAGCGCCTCGATATGGACACCCTGGAAATGGTTGCCGGCGAGTTCGGTTATGAAACCAGGCTGGTCACCGAGGTCGGCGAGGAAGCCCGGCAGGAGGAGAGAGAAGAAGAGCTCGTCTTCCGCGCCCCGGTCGTTACGGTTATGGGGCATGTCGATCACGGCAAAACTTCCCTGCTCGATTATATCCGCAAGACCAACGTGGTGGGCGGTGAGGCCGGCGCCATCACCCAGCATATCGGCGCCTACGAAGTCACTCACAACGGCAACAAGATAGTCTTTCTGGATACGCCCGGTCACGAGGCATTTACCGCCATGCGCGCCCGAGGCACTCAGATTACCGATATCGTTATTCTCATTGTAGCCGCCGATGAAGGCATTCGGCCGCAGACTATTGAGGCTATCGATCACGCCCGCGCCGCCAGTGTCCCGATCATTGTAGCTATCAGTAAGATTGACAAACCGGGGGCTAATCCTGACGAAGTCAAGACGCAGCTGGCCAACCACAACCTGCTGGTCGAAGACTGGGGCGGCAAGGTAATCTCTGTGGAGATCTCCTCAAAGTCGGGTGAAGGCATAGAAAAGCTCCTTGAGATGGTCCTGCTTCAGGCCGAGATGATGGATCTCAAAGCTGATCCTTCGATCCGGGGGCAGGGCGTGATTGTCGAAGCCAAACTCGAAAAGGGTCGCGGCCCGGTGGCCACCGTCCTCATCCAGCGCGGCACCTGTGCCATCGGTCAGCCGATCGTGGCCGGCGTCCACCGCGGTCACATCCGGACGATTGTCGACGACCGGGATAAGCGCCTCGAGAGCATCGGGCCCTCGACCCCGGCGCAGATCACCGGTCTATCGGGTGTGCCCCAGGCCGGCGACAGTTTCCTGGTGGTTCAGGACGATCACGAGGCCCGCGAAATTACTATCCGCCGCGATCAGATCAAACGGGAGTATGATTCCCGACGCCGCCAGGGTGCCGTTACCCTGGAAAAGATCTTCGATCAGATCCAGGAAGGTCAGATCAAGGAAGTCCGTCTCATTATCAAGGGAGACGTCGACGGTTCAGTCGAAGTGCTCTCGGACACGCTGGGAAAGATAGCCACCGACGAGGTCAAGACGAACATTATCCACCAGAGCGTAGGGGCTATCACCGAATCCGACGTGCTGCTGGCGGCTGCTTCGGAAGCGATCATTATCGGCTTCCAGGTATCGCCGGACTCCCGGGCCCGCGAACTGGCCGCCCGCGAGAACGTGGATATTCGCTCGTACGACATCATTTACGAGGCTGAGAACGACGTTAAGAAAGCCCTTGAAGGTCTCCTCGCGCCGGAGCTCTCGGAGCGGTTTGTCGGTCTGGCCGAAGTTCGCGAGCTGTTCAAGGTGCCCAAGATCGGTGTGATCGCCGGCAGCTATATCAAGGAAGGCCGGATCAGCCGCAAAGACAAGGTGCGCCTCATGCGCGACGGCAAAAAGATATATACCGGCTATATCTCATCGTTGAGGCGCTTCAAAGAAGACGCCAAGGTTGTCAAGGAAGGCTTTGAGTGCGGAATCGGTATCGAGAATTACAATGACCTCAAAGTCGGAGACATAATCGAGGCGGTTGAAGTCGTCGAGACGGCCCGTACGCTCAGCTGAGGGAGCCGACTCTCACGCCTGAAAGCGGCGTCTTACTAAGCAAGATGAGACAGTTCAAGAGATCACAGAGACTGGGACAGCAGATTCATCGCGACATCTCCAGCCTGTTGGAACAGGAGTTGGCCGACCTGACCCGCGGCATGCTGACCTTCACCCGGGTCAAGCTCTCCGATGATCTCCGCTACGCCAAGGTATACTACTCCTTCCTCGGCAGCGACGAAGACCGCCGACAGGTGGAGGAATACCTGACCCGCCATAACGGCCGTATCCGCTCGCAGATCGGCAAGTCACTCCGGGTCCGCAACATCCCCGAACTGATGTTTAGGTTTGACCCTTCCGTGGAGGAAGGCATTCGCATAGAACAACTGTTAAACGAGATAAAACGTGAACCCGAGCAAGACTGACATCCCCGCCGGCCTGGGCCATCCCGCTTCACAGGTAAGGGACCTGCTGGAGAAGGCGACCTGCATCCTCGTGGTGTCGCACATCGATCCCGACGGTGACGCTCTCGGAACCCAGCTGGCGTTCGGTTACTATCTTAAGTCGCTGGGCAAGAGCGTTTACATGGTTCGAGACTCCGACATTCCGGACAAGTACAAATTTCTTCCCGGTGTCAACGAGATCGTACCGGCTGATACTCTGCCGGGTGACGTAAAGATAGATACCGGGCTGGTCCTGGAGTGCCCGAGCCTGCGCCGGGCCGGAACGGCCGCCGAGCGCCTGACCAACGGCGTGCGAATCGTCAATGTCGACCATCACCAGGACAGCAGCGAATACGGCACGGTCAACTGGATCGACACCAAGGCATCCTCGGTCGGAGAGATGGCTTATGAATTCTTCCAGTCGGTTGGCTTCGACATCGACGCTGACGTGGCCACCTGCCTGTACACGGCTATACTTACCGACACCGGCCGGTTCCGCTTTTCATCGACGACCGCCCGCACCATGACGATCGCCGGCGATCTGATAGCTCGCGGGGCCGATCCCCGGGCTATATGTGACTTCGTCTATTACGACATGCGGCCGTCGAGCATGATTCTGACCGGCAAGGTGCTCAACACCCTGGAGTATCATCACGACGGGCGGGTTTGCCTTCTCACGCTGACGGCAGCTATGCTGGCAGAGGCGGGCGCGGATGAGTCCGACTCCGACGGGCTGGTGGATTTCACCCTCTTTACACGAGGTGTCAATACGGGCGCGCTGCTAAAGGAGATAGACGAGAACACTACCAAAGTCTCCCTGCGCTCCTGCAACGGCGTGAATGTCGCCGCGATTGCGTCCAAATTCGGCGGCGGCGGCCATTTCAACGCGGCCGGCTGCCGGATACCTTTGCCGCTGGCTGAAGCCAGGGAAGAAATCCTGAATCTGTTGAGAGAGGCTAATGGCCGGAGCAAGTGACAAATATCACGGCGTCCTGCTGCTGGATAAAGCCCCGGGCATGTCCAGCCACACGGCAGTTGACTGCGTGAGGAAGATTATCGGGCAGCGCTCGATCGGTCACGCCGGGACACTCGATCCGGCCGCGGAGGGGCTTCTGATTCTATGCCTCGGCCGTGCCACCAAGGTTTCCCGCTTCCTGACGATCGACGAGAAGACTTACGAGGCCACCATCACGCTTGGTCGTGAATCAAAGACTTACGACGCTGAAGGCGTCGACCTGACCTCAGCCGCCAGGCCGATTCCCGATCTTGATTCGGCAAGGCTTGAGGCCGTTCTGGACAATTTTCGCGGGACGATCACGCAGAGAGTGCCCGCCTTCTCCGCCGTTCACGTCAACGGTCAGCGCCTTTATAAAGCCGCCCGCCGCGGGGAAGAGGTCGAGCAGCCGGAACGAGAGGTCACGGTCAGTAAACTGGAACTGCTTGCCGCAGAGGCCGACTCGCTCACTATTCGGGTTACTTGCAGCAAGGGTACTTACATCCGCAGTCTGGCGCACGATATCGGTCAGGAACTCCGTTGCGGCGGGTACCTCTCATATCTCCGCCGCATTTCGGCCGGACGGCATACGCTCAAGAACGCACTGTCCCTGGATGAAGTGGCTGAGCTGCACAAAGACGACAATTTAACAGATCAACTTATTCCCATAGAAAAAGCGCTCGATTTCGCTGCTGTTACGATCAGCGATGAATCCAGCCGCTTCGTACTCAACGGTCGAACCCCGGATCCTTCGGATGTCGTGAGCATCGAAGGTGCCTTCGCCCCGGGTGATCGTATTTTCGTTAAAGACGGCTCGGGCTCGGTACTCGCTGTCGGCACGGCTGCTTTTGCCTCGAAGCAGGCACCTCATGAGCGGCCGGGAACAATCCTTCGATACGACAGGGTGTTCAATTGACGACGCGATTCATACACGGCCTGGAGCAGTTCCCCAAAGCCGACCCCGGCTCGACGGTAGTGACTATTGGTACTTTCGATGGTATCCATCGCGGTCACCGCGCCATCTTCCAGCGGGTCAGGGCCGTAGCCGAAGAGAAGAATCTTCGCCCGGTCCTGATCACCTTCCACCCGCATCCGCGGATGGTCGTGACGCCGGACAACGTTCCCATGCTCCTAACGACTATCGAGGAGAAGGGGAAATTCGTGCCGCACTTTTTCGACGGTTCGGTTCTGGTCCTTGAATTCAACAAGGCCCTGATGAACCTTACAGCCGAAGAGTTCGTGCGACAGGTACTGGTCGACGCCGTCGGCGTGAAGCATCTCGTGGTCGGCTATGACCACGGCCTGGGCAAGAACCGCAGCGGCACAGCCGCCGAGCTCCGTCGCCTCGGCGATGAGATCGGTTTTAAGGTCGAGGTGGTCGGCCCGATTGAACACAACGGCATCCTGGTGTCTTCAACCAAGATCCGCCAGGCCATGACCGGCGGCCGATACAGCGAGGCGCTGGATCTGCTCGGCCACGACTATGCCATCTACGGCAGGGTCGAAAAAGGCATCGGTATCGGCGGGCGCAAGCTCGGCTGTCCCACGGCCAACGTGAAGTACAGCCATCGCAAGCTGCTGCCCCCCGAAGGCGTCTACGCCTGCTGGGCCCAGATCGGCCGCGAGGAAAAACACGGGATGATGTTCATCGGCCAGAACCATTTCAACCCGGTCGAACGGCTGTCAGTTGAAGCCAACCTGTTTGATTTCGACCGGGACATTTACGACGAGGAGATCATGGTTTACCCTACGCACTTCCTTCGGAACAACCGGAAGTTCGAACGGCTCGATGATCTCGCGCGTCAACTGGATCAGGATAAAAAGAACGTTATTGAAATAATCGCTAAAGGAGAAAGAACATGCCGATAGACAAGGCACGGAAGGCGGAGATTGTGGCCAAGCACAGTCTTCACGAGGGGGATACCGGTTCGCCTGAAGTGCAGATCGCTCTGTTGACCGAGCGAATCACGCATTTGACGGGCCATTTGCAGAATCACAAGAAGGATTTCCACACGCGTCACGGACTGCTCAAGCTGGTGGGCCAGAGACGGCGCATGCTGGACTATCTCAAGGACAGGGATATTGAAAGCTATCGCGATGTTATCCGCCAGTTAGGCCTCAGGCGATAGGAAAGAAAAACAGGATTGGAACATGATCAATAAGGTAGAATTAGAACTCGGCGGACGGACTCTGACGATAGAGACCGGACGCCTGGCCAAGCAGGCCAACGGCGCGGTCACCGTGCGATACGGGGATTCGATGGTCCTCTCGACCGTCTGCGCCTCCACCGAACCCAGACTGGGTTTCGACTTCTTCCCGCTGACGGTCGAATACCGGGAAAGGTCCTACGCTGCGGGCAAGATCCCCGGCGGCTTCTTCAAACGTGAGGGCCGCCCCTCGGAGAAGGAGATCCTTTCCGCGCGTATCATCGACCGCCCCATTCGGCCGCTCTTCCCGGATGATTTCCGGGGCGAGACCCAGGTTATCAACTTCATCATCTCGCACGACCAGAAGAACGATACCGACATTCTCGCTCTCATCGGCAGTGCGGCTTCGATCGCCATCTCCGACATTCCCATCAGCAAGACGGTGGCGGGTGTCAGAGTGGGACGCATCGATGGCCAGCTGGTGGTCAACCCCACCATGGACACCATCGACGAGTGCGATGCGCTCATTACGATGGCCGGTTCAGCCGACAGCATCGCCATGGTCGAAGGCGGTGGCAGGGAAGTCACCGAGGCCGACATGATCGAGGCCCTCCAGTTCGGTCACGAGTATATCAAACAGATCGTTGCCAAGATCGACGAGCTCAAGAACGTTTGCGGCAAGGAGAAGTTTGAATACACGCCGGTCGTGATAGAGGAAACGTTGCAGACGAAGGTCAGGGAGATGGTTGGAGGTCGTCTGGACGAAGCCAATCATATCGGTGACAAAGAGACACGCAACGACCTCAAGAAGAAGATGAAGAACGAGATTCTGGAGGGCCTGGCCGAGGAATTCCCTGAGAGTGAGGGTGATATCAAGACTATCATCCACGATCTGGATGCCGCCAGTATGCGTTCGATGATTCTCGACGAAGGCAAGCGAATCGACGGCCGCCAGCCGGATGAGATCCGCCAGATTACCTGCGAAGTCGGGTTCCTTCCAAGGGCCCACGGCTCGGGCGTTTTCACCCGGGGCCAGACCCAGGCGCTGGTGGCGGTTACGCTCGGCACCAAGGTCGACGAGCAGCGTCTGGACGAGCTCGACGGTGAGTCCACCAAGAGCTACATGCTGCACTACAACTTCCCGCCGTTCTCGACCGGCGAGACCAAGCCGATCCGCGGCACCAACCGCCGTGAAATCGGTCATGGTGCCCTGGCCGAACGGGCCCTTCAGCCCGTCATTCCGGACGAGGCCAGCTTCCCGTACACAATCCGTGTCGTCTCCGACATCATGGAATCCAACGGCTCTTCGTCGATGGCTTCCGTGTGCGGCGGCTCGCTCGGTCTGATGGATGCCGGCGTTCCGATCAAGACCCCCGTGGCCGGTATTGCCATGGGCCTGATCAAGAGCGACGATAACGTCGTGATCCTGACCGACATCCTCGGCGACGAGGACCATTTCGGCGATATGGATTTCAAGGTCACGGGCACCAACGAAGGTATCACGGCGATCCAGATGGATATCAAGATCACCGGCCTGGATATCGAAACCATGGGGAAGGCGCTCGAGAAGGCCCGCGTTGCGCGTCTTTCGATCCTGGAAAAGATGGTCGCCACGATTCCGAAACACCGCGATCAGCTCTCCGAGTTTGCCCCGAGAATCATTACCATCCAGATCAACCCGTCGAAAATCGGCGATGTCATTGGTCCCGGTGGTAAGATCATTCGCAGCATAGTCGAAGAGACCGGCGCCAAGATCGATATCGAGGACGACGGCACGGTGATGATCGCCTCTACCGACGGTGAAGCCGGTGCGGCCGCGCTCGCCCGGATCGAGGCTATTGTCGAAGAGCCCGAGATCAACAAGGTCTATAACGGCATCGTCCGTCGGACCACCGATTTCGGAGCTTTCGTCGAGATTATCCCCGGTACCGACGGCCTCGTGCACATATCCGAGCTCGATGTCAATCGGGTGCGTAAAGTCGAGGATATCTGCCGGGTCGGTGACCGGATGGAAGTCAAGGTCATCAGCATCGACAACGACGGCCGGGTGCGGCTCTCCCGCAAGGCTCTCCTGAACGGCGGCAACGGCGGCCAGGAACAACAGCAGGACTCGCATCATCGCGACCGGGATCGGGACCGCGGCCGTGATCGCGATCGCCAGAAGACGGACCATTAGGGAACGCTTCAGCCTATGCCGAAACGCAAGAGTCCGGGCGGCGAAGACCGCAGCCTGTACCGCAAAACGACCCTGAGGAACGGTGTGAGGGTGGTCACCGAACGGCTGCCCTCCGTACGTTCTATTTCTCTCGGGGTGTGGGTCGATGTCGGTTCCCGGAATGAACGGCCCCAAGAAAGCGGCCTGTCTCATTTCATAGAACACCTCGTGTTCAAGGGAACGCGCACGCGCAACGCCCGCCAGATCGCCTCCGCCCTGGAGTCGGTCGGCGGTTCGCTCAATGCCTTTACCTCCCGGGAGCAGACCTGTTTCACCGCCCGGGTACTCGATGAGTACTTGCCGGAGGCGGTGGACATTCTCGCCGACATCACCTGCCGCGCCACGTTCACGCCCGTCAACATGAATCGCGAGCGCCAGGTTATTTGTGAGGAGATCAAGGAATCCCTCGACAACCCCACCGACCTGGTGCACGACCTGTTCGCCCGGACATTCTGGGGGAAACACCCCCTCGGACAGCCGATCATGGGTTCGCTCGAGACCATGGAGAACATGCCGCGCGCCCGACTCATCAAGTTCATAAGCCGGCACTATCGGTCGGGTTCGATTGTCATTGCGGCCTCGGGCTCGATCAATCACGACCGGCTGGTCAAGATGGTCCGGGAGAGATTCAATTTTCCTGAAGGCCGGGCCGAACCGGCCGAACCGGCCGAGCGCATTCAACCCGAACGTATTCTCCTCGAAGAGGATGACAGCGCCCAGACGCAGTTCTGTCTCGGCTTCCCCGGCCTTGCCTATGGCGACCGCCGGAAGATGGCGATGATGGTCTTGTCGTCCTACCTGGGCGGCGGGATGTCTTCCGTGCTGTTCCAGAAGATCCGTGAGCAGCGCGGCCTGGCTTATTCGGTCTACGCTTATCACGACTTCTTCCGCGACTCGGGAATTTTCGGAGTCTACCTGGGCACCGACCGGAACCACGTCCGGCAAGCCTATGATTTGATCATGGCGGAGTGTCGACGCATCCAGAAACGGAGGCTGAACGGCGCCATCCTCGACAAGGTCAAAGCCCAGATCAAAGGGCACCTTACCCTGGGTATGGAAGCTACATCCAACCGGATGAGCCGCATCGGCCGCCAGGAATTGATAATCGGGGAATATTTCACGCTGGGCGAGGCAATTGAAGCTATCGACCGGGTGACACCCTCCGATGTAATCGATATAGCGAGGCAGACTTTCGACGAGTCCCGCATTGCCATCACGGCGCTGGGACCGATTGACAAGAACGTGTTTTCCGATGTCGTCTGACGACCAGGACAGGGGAGAGGGGAGCCTCGCCGCTCCCATAACCCTGGCTTTTCACAAACTGACGCCGGGATTTACTTTCGGTTCCACCAACTACGCACCGGGGCGCTTCGAGCGCCTCCTGTCGTTTCTGGCCGGTTCCGGATTCTCTCTGGACTCACATTCCACAACACCGTCTTTGAGGATCAGCTTTGACGACGGCTACCAGCATCTGCGCGACTTTCTCCCACCCCTTATGGACCGGCTGGGATTTCAGCCGACCGTTTTCGTGCCAACTGATCTGATAGGCCGGCACAACCGCTGGGATTACAGCTCCCGCCTGGCGCCTGAGCGACATCTGGACGAGACATCTCTCCGCGAATTGGCGGCCCTGGGTGTGCAGTTCGGCTCCCACGGCAGGTCGCATGCCGATCTTACGGCCTGTGACGCCGGCAGCCTGCGGTCGGAACTCGAGGACTCTCGCAAGCGGCTGCAGGACCTCACGGGCCAGCCAATCGACGAAATCAGCTACCCGTTCGGGCGCACCGACGCCCGAGTGCAGCAGACAGCCGCTCTCGCCGGCTACGCCCGGGGCTACACGATGGAGTTCCCCACCCCTGAACACCGCCCGCTGGCCACCGGCCGCATAGGCGTATACTGCTTTGACACCCGCCTGACCGTCTTCCACAAAGTCACCGGCGGCAGGCTCTATCGTCTGGAGCGTCTCAAGGCCCGGGTCACTAACCGGCTCTCCGGAGGGACAATTATTCTCAACCGACTGAGGCGTCATCAATAAAGGCGCCCGCGACGCCCCCGGTTAAAACTGTTGCCAATTTCCCGATATTTTAATACTATTGCGCCTTATATCTCGAAGCAACAGGACGGTGTGACATGGCCCTCGAAAAGAAAACGATACCGGCTTACGACTTCCGGCAAATCGAACATAAATGGCAGCAGCAGTGGAACGAGCAGCAGCTCTATAAAGCCCCCGAGCTTCGAAAGGGGGACGAGAAATTCTACATGCTGGTGATGTTCGCCTATCCGTCCGGCGACATCCACATGGGGCATTTCCGCAATTACATCATCGGGGACGCTGTCGCCCGGCGCCAGATGATGCTGGGCAGGAAGGTGTTACACCCGTTCGGCTGGGATTCTTTCGGCCTGCCGGCCGAGCGCGCCGCCATCCAGCGGAACATCCACCCGGCCGTCTGGACCAACCAGAATATCGAAGTAAGCCGCGCCACCCTCAAGAAAGTCGGCATTTCGTTCGACTGGAGCCGCGAAGTTACCTCTTCGGAGCCCGACTACTACAAGTGGACCCAGTGGATGTTTATCCAGATGTTCAACAAGGGCGTAGCTTACCGCAAGCGAGGCTTTGTCAACTGGTGCCCCGAAGACAAGACCGTTCTGGCCAACGAACAGGTCGTCAACGGCTGCTGCGAGCGCTGCGGCACGATCGTCGAGAAAAAAGAACAGATGGGCTGGTATTTCAAGATTACCGACTACGCCGACCGGCTGATCGACGATCTTGACACCCTGCCCGACTGGCCGGAAAACGTCAAGACTATGCAGCGGGAGTGGATCGGGCGCTCCCACGGCCTCGAGGTCGATTTTACGATCGAGGAGACGGGAGAGAAGCTGCCCATATTCACCACCCGCCCGGATACTATATATGGTGTGACGTTCATGGCCATATCGCCCGAGGCGGAGATCCTCCAGGGCCTGAAGCTGGACGCAAAGCACGCTAAGGCGGTGGATGAATACAAAAAAACAGTCGCCGGGCGCTCGGATATCGAGAGAGCGGCGGCAACCGACGACAAGGACGGTGTCTTCACCGGCAAATATGCTATCAACCCATTCAACGGGGAGAAAGTCCAGCTCTGGGTGGCCGATTATGTCCTGGCCGGCTATGGCACCGGCGCGGTAATGGCCGTCCCGGCCCACGACACAAGGGACTTCGCTTTCGCCCGCAAGTACGATATTCCGATTAGAGTGGTCATTCACCCCGACGCCAAGACGACCCTGAACGAAGCCACGATGAAAGAGGCGTTTGTCGAGTACGGGCCAATGGTCAACTCGGCGCCGTTCGACGGCAAAACCGGCAAAGAGGCCATTGACGCCGTCAGCGAATACGCTGAACAGCAGGGCTTTGGGCGAGGTAAAGTAAACTATAAGTTGAAGGACTGGTCGATCTCCCGCCAGCGCTACTGGGGCTGCCCGATCCCGATTATCCATTGTGAGAAGTGCGGCGAGGTCGCCGTACCCCAGAAAGACCTCCCGATAGAGCTGCCCAGGACTGAGAATTACCACCCCAAAGGGCGGTCGCCGCTGGCCGATGTCCCCGAGTACATGAACACGGTTTGTCCCAAGTGCGGGGGAGAGGCTCAGCGGGACCCCGATACGATGGACACCTTCGTCTGTTCGTCCTGGTACCAGTACCGCTATACCGACCCGCACAACGATAAGGAGCCGTTCTCCAAGGAGCAGGTCAACCGCTGGTTCCCGATCGATCTGTATGTGGGTGGGGTGACTCACGCCACCGGGCATTTGATCTATTTCCGGTTTTTCCACAAGTTCCTGCACGACCTGGGCCGGCTGGACTCAATCGAGCCCGCCACGATCCTGTTCAACCACGGGATGGTTTCCGACGCCACCGGCGAAGTCATGTCCAAGTCTAAGGGCAACGTCGTCTCCCCGATCGAATTGATGCAGGAGAGAGGCATCGATGTCAGCCGCCTGGCCATGTTCTTCACGGCGCCTTCGGACAAGCCGGTAATGTGGTCCGAAAGCACCCTGGCCGGGGTCGAGAAGTTTGCCGCGAGCAAGCTCTTCCCGGTCGTCGCTCAATATCGGGAGACCCGACCCGACTTAAAGCAGCACTTTAAGCACGACAGCCTCTCCCCAGCCGATCGAAAGATATACTTGAAGTTGAACCAGACAATCAAGCGGGTCTCGGAAAGCTTCGACCGCCTGCAGTTCAATACAGCGATTGCCGCCTTGATGGAGCTGGTTCGGGATTACAATCCGGATGAGACTTCAAGCGATGCTTTAAACGACCAGGTGGTCCTGAAGACGATCCAGATGGCCGCGCCGCTGGCCCCGCATATGGCCGAAGAAATGTGGCGGCTGTGCGGATTCGAGGACTCGGTATTCAAGTCCCGCTGGCCGGAATACGACCCTGAAGCTATTATCGGGGATACGATTCAGGTAGCCGTACAGGTGAACGGGAAACTTCGCGACACAGTCACGGTCCCGGCCGACCCGGACCAGGCGACGGTTGAGGAGGCGGCTTTTGCCTCCGAGAAGATCCAAAAATACACTTCCGACAAGCAAATCCTGAAGAAGATCTACATCCCGGGTCGGCTGCTTAATATTGTTGTGAAGGGGTGAGTTGAGAAGGGTGGTTGCAGTAGGAGTATACGCTGATCATTTTGAGGTCTCTCGCCGTTGAGGTGCTCTACGCTCCTGAATCGAGCTTCACCGTTATGTCTCCACACTCTATGCTGTAGTTGGACTCGATCCCCAAGTCCTTTGCTACCAATCGCAGCTTGCGTTTCAATCTTGGCTCCTTTCTCTCCAAGTCGTCCGCCAAGGTCTTGACGTATTTCTTCCACTGGCGGTACTGGTCAATACTACTGTTAACAGGACCGCGCGTGTGTATCTGCTTTGTTAATTCAGTCTTTCCATTGAACTCCTTCATCTCGGAAATCAGCAGGAGCATAAGCTTCGTCATACTGGCGTCAAAAAGGCCGCTTCTAGCAGCATCTAAGAGAAAATCATACTCCAATGGCACAGCCACGAGAAGCACGCTGTCTCTGGCGGGGTATTCAAATAGCCAAGTGTCTTTTGACTGCTCTTGGAGGAAGCAGAGATTCAATGCCAGTTCTGCGGCCAAGGGGTCGTTATAGGTAGATCGCTCTCTAGTGTCCTGCAGTTCGAGTCGGTTCTCATAGGAATGCCAGCCGACGAATACTGCCAACGAGACCGAAAAGAAAACTGCTATAAGGCGATCAAACCATGTTATTAGCTTGCACTCACTTAAACTCGATCTGAGACCCGTATAGCAGACGACAAGAAAGACGGCCGCTGCAAACATAAGGTAGAGGCTGTTCAAAGGTCTTACCCTCCCGCGCGCGACTAGCCAGATACACCAATGTGGGTTAAATCCCCAGTCTAATTCCATTCATGGCGATTGATGGTGGGTCGCGCAACCTAAAACTCTCACCTAAGCAGCTATTTCATAGGCGTGCTTGTTGATACGCGTGTTAACATAATATATATTATGAGACACACCAACCGCTGAAAACAGGGCCTCAAGAATCGCTTGAAGGCCCACTCCCCGATTATTCCTCTGCTTCGGCTGTCTTGGCATCGCCCGTCATCTCTTCGATCACCCTCGCCAGTACCCGGTCGAACATCTCCGGATTCTCGAGCATCGGAAAATGACCGACATCCTCAATGAAATCCACCTCGAAATCCGGGTCCAGCATCCGGTTCTTCTCCACGTTGGTCGGCCGAAGACTCGAACTGATCGTCCGGATCGGTATGTGAATGTCCTTCAGGATGGGCGTGTAGTCGTACCCCACGACGTTGCCGATCGACGGCACCGCGACCTCCGGCGGCGCTGAGGCCATGTCCTCTATAATGAAGCTCTTGACTGCGGAATCGGTGTTAGGGCCTACGATGCTACCTACGAAAGCTTTCGTGGTGGACTCGAAATCGCCGTCAAAGGGCGCCAGGAAGGCGGCTATCTGCTCGGGCGGGAATTTGAGCGTGAAATCCTGGAAATTGTCGATCCCGATAATGGCCTGAACCCGTTCCGGGGCCTGTCTTGTGGCCTCAAGTACCACCAGCCCGCCCATCGAGTGCCCGATCAGGACTACATCATATAGGTCCAGCTTGTTGAGGACCGCCACGACATCGGAGCCGTAGGCGGCCATGGTCCAGGCCTTGCGCCCGAGGCCGCTTTCCCCGTGCCCGGCCAGGTCGATGGCGACCACCCGGTGATCGGCCGAAAACCGGTCGATCTGCTCCCTCCAGTAATTTCGGTCGCAGCTCCAGCAATGGACAAACACGAGCGCCGGGGCGCCTTCGCCGGCCATCTCGTAATAGATCATGCTGCCGTCGTTCGAGGCCACGCTGTCGACGGTCGACTCGCCGGCCAGCGTCAGCGCGGGAAGCATCAGCAGGCCCAGGAGCATGACAATCCTATGGTATGCACTTTGGCTGTTCATAAACTCCCTCTAGGTTCAGTTGGAAACAGGTCTAATTGGTTATACGATCCGGCCCCCGGGGCCGCACGAAATTGTTCAGGAAGTGCTGGCCAGCTCCTCGCGGGGCAGTTGCCGGAAGCCCCAGTCGACCAGTCTGCGGGCCTCTTTGAAGCGGAGGCGGTCCCCCGGCACGCCCAGGACGACCAGGGTGAGCCTCTCCCCTGCTTTGTTTTTTAGCAGGGTGGTCAGGCAGTAGTCGGACTCCTGAATGTACCCGGTCTTGCCGCTAAGAACGTTGTACTTGGAGTGTATCATCAGATTGGTGTTGGCCATCTGCACCTTGTTGTACCGCTTCCGATTAATAATCGTGCACATGTGGCGCTTTTCAGCGGTGATCTTCGCAATAAGCTCGTAATCGTAGGCGTAGTGAAGAATCTTGGCGACCTCATGGGCGGTCGAGACGTTCCGTTCGTCCAGCCCGGTCGGCTCAAAAAACCGGGTGTGTTTGAGCCCCAGGCGTCGGGCCTTAAGATTCATCTCCTTCACAAAAGACTCCCGGTCGCCGCAGGTGGCCCGCGCCAGGGCCCGGGCGGCCCGGTTGTCGGAGCTCATCAGCGCGGCGTACAGGAGATCCTCGACGGTCATTTCATAACCGACTCGAAGCCGCGATCGCGAGGACCTTCGGGCGTCCTCTTTGGTAATGGTCTCGGTGGCGTTCAGGTCGACCTTATGGTCAAGGACCACCATAGCCGTCACCAGTTTGGTAATGGACGCAATCGGCCGGACAGCCTCGGAGTTTTTCGAGTAGACTACTTCCCCGTTATCGTAGTTGACGAGGATAGCGGATTTGAGATTCAGGTACGGGCCCTTTTCGCAGACCTTGTCGAAATCGAAATGGTAGGTCGGGTCGGCGGCGGCCATCAGCGGCCCTACCGGCTGGTCCATAAAGTAGACGGTGTTGGCCGAAAAGAACACGAAGCCAGCCAGCATCAGGAGAACTTTCGGCAGCGTCTTGCGATTGAACATTTTTAGCAACCCGTAACTCCTACTTGCGAATCCATTTGATTATTTCCGGGAAGGTGGGCCTCTTGCCGTACATCAGGATCCCCACCCGGAACACCTTCGCCGTCAGCCAGACAATCCCCAGGGTCGTAAGACAGACCACAATGAAAGCCAGGCTGGACTCCGCCACGATGCCTGAGAACAGCGAGTAGTCCGTGACGGTCGGTGCTATAAAAACGATCCGCTCTAACATCATTGTCGGCGCGAAGAACGGAATGAATGAGAGCACCTGGGCCCAGGTGGCGCTGGGGTCACGGGCCACGGTCGAGGCTACCATCACCGGCAGAATCAGGGAAATCGTGATCGGGAATATGAAATTCTGGGCTTCCTTGTCGCTGTTGACAATCGAGCCGATCAGCGCAAACATGCTGGAATAAAGGATATATCCGATAATGAAAAACAGGACAAAGAATATTACGATTACTGGATTGAAAACCATACGGCTGATCGCCTCGTTGATCTCCAGCCCCCCGGCGTTGGCGTATAGAAAAATCCCCCCGCCCAGGATTACCCAGACCGCCACCTGGGTGAAAGCGGCCAGGCCCAGCCCGACAACTTTGCCCGCCATCAACTGAAACGGGCTTACCGAAGACACCAGGACCTCGATTATGCGGCTGTTCTTCTCTTCGATCACCGACCGCATGAGGGTCGCCCCGTACGTGATAATCATCATATATATCAACATGACAAAAATCAGGGCGGCGAAGAACTTCATCATCGGAGGGATAGCGATCCCCTGGGTATCGCGCACCGGCAGGTCGATATCCCTGGTCAGGGCCAGCACCGAGTCCACCTGGAGATCAATATCGGCCGCCTTGATGCGGTGGGAGGAAACGACGCTGGACAGACGGTCCTCGATCCGCCGGAGTGTGATGAAATCGTCCGAGTTCGTGACCAGCAACAGGTTGGAGTCGGCCAGGTGGGCTTCGGGACGAACCACCAGGAAAGCCTTCAGAGACTGCTCCGTGACCTGGTTGACCAGGGAGTCGTAGACGACTTTGAAACGCTCCTCATCCTCGGGCGCAACTCGGACAATCTCATCCACGACGTAAGCGGGGGCGTCCGAATCCGGGAGCTTATAGCGGCTCATGGCTTTTTCGAACTGCTCCCCTATTCCCTGGTCGCCGCGGTCGATAACGGCCAGGTATTCAGCGGAGCCGGACTCGCGCGTAGCCAGCCAGGCCGGCAGGATCATAAACGCCGCCATTATAGCCGGGGTCAGGAACATCATAATTACGAATGACTTCTTCTTGACCACCTGCGCGTACTCGCGCTTCATAATGACGAAGAACTTAGACATTCGCCCCTCCTTCCTGCTGCTGCAGCGTCGAGGGATCGACTTTGGCCATCTCGATGAATATCCGGTAGAGCGAGGGCTCCATAACTTCGAACCGGCGGACCTTCACTTTCTGGATAATCCCCCTGAGGATTGCGTCGGAATCAGCCCCGTCTTCGAACTCGATCTCGATATAGTTATTGAATTCATTCATGCCTTTGACGCCCGGCAGGGAGCGCACAAACGCACCGTCCCCTTCCATATCGACCTGCATGACGTTGGAGCCGAACCGGGCCTTGACATCGGACAGCTTGCCGTCGATGACTTTCTTCCCCCGGGAAATCATGCAGATGTAGTCACACAGTTTTTCCGCCTGTTCCATAACGTGGGTCGAGAACAGAATCGTTTTCCCCTGCCGTTTGAGATCGAGCAGCACACCCTTGATAATTTCGATATTGAGCGGATCCAGCCCCGAAAACAACTCGTCCAGAATGACGATATCCGGTTCGTGGATGATGGTGGTGATGAACTGGAGTTTCTGCGACATCCCTTTGGAGAGCTCTTCGACTTTGCTGTCCTTATAGCGGGCCAGGTCCATCTTCTCGAGCCAGGGGTCGATTCTCTCTCGCGCTTTCGAGGCAGGGCAGCTTTTTAATTCGGCCATGTAGGTGATCATCTCGGAGACGACCATTTTTTTGTAGAGGCCGCGTTCTTCGGGAAGGTATCCCACGCGGTCGACAAAACTCCCGTCGACCTCCCTGCCGTCGAACAGGATTCTTCCCGAGTCGGGCGCAATGATGTTCATTATCATGCGGATAGTGGTGGTCTTCCCGGCGCCGTTGGGGCCGATTATACCGTAAATGGCGCCTTTCGGCACCGACAGCGAGAGGTCATCGACCGCCACTTTGTCGTCGTACTGCTTGCGAATCTTTTCCAGAGTCAGGTACATATATAGATTCCTATCCTGGTCGGACAATATCTTTGTAAACGAATAGCGAGTCAACTAAAACCGCATCCGGACCGCTCATGTTGCTCCCAGCATAGCGGCGAACTGGGTCGCATTACGGACCGCCCGGCCCAGATGGCAGTTATTGAAGAATACATAGGTAGCGGAGGTTTTATTCATAATCTTGCGGACTTTTTCTTTCCAATATTCCAGCTCCTCGTCGGAATAGTCGTAATCGTAGCGAAGCGGCCCCCCTTGCCACCAGTGCTCGGCATTGCGACCGTGCAGGCGGATGTAGCTGGTGTCGGTAGTGGCAAAACAGTCCGGTTTGAGCAGACCGCGAAGCTGCGGTTCATCGACCGAAACATACCCGATACCCTCTTTACGCAGCCGGTCGTACATTGTTCTATTGACCCAGCCGTTGTTGCGAAATTCCACGAACAGCGGGTGCGGCGCGACCACCTCGCGGCAAATCGACAGGTAGTCAAGACTGTCGGCGGAGTATTTGAAGGAGAACGGAAACTGGGCCAGCAGACCGGAGAGCTTGCCGGACTCGGCCATCGGTTTGATCGCCTCCCGGAACCGGTTGGCATCGGCATAAATGTCGGACCTTCCGTGTGTGAACGACTGCGGGACTTTGACCATGAAATCGAATCCGGCCGGGGCCTTGCGGACCATGTTCTCGAACACACGCGGGTGCGGAATGCGATAGTAGGTCGAGTTGATTTCAACGGTCGGAAAATGCTGCACGTAATAATCCAGCATCTTCCCCTTGTCGACCGTCTGGGGGTAGAAATTCCCCCGCCAGTCCTCGAAGCTGTAACCTGATGTACCTATTCTGACTTTCATGGTTGCGCTGCCTGCCGTCCCCCCCCGCCACCGCACTTTCCATTATCAAACGGCCTGTTCGTATATGCTACGAAGGCTCCGTTTGGGGGTTTCGAAAGGAAAGATCACCTCGCAGGTGCCCGCGGTCAATCATTTCTTCGGCTGCTGAAAACGTACCGTCCCGCACTTCGGGCAGACCCATTTGCGCCGTTTGTGGAAGGAGCGTTTCAGCTCTTTCATCGGGGTCTTGCATTTGGGACAGGTCATGGACCGGACCCCCGGATCAATTGGTCAATTTCAGGAAGTCTGAAAGCAGGAATTCCACCCGGCCTATGAATGTGGACATTCGGGACATCACGGTATAGCCAAAAGTGGTGCCGAAAAAGATCATCAAAAACCAGGTGCCGACCCGGGCCGATTTCCCCAGCACACCCCGATGCTCCCGGCTGAAATAGAAATAGGAGATCGTGCACAAAACGCCCAGGATTACTACAATCACAGAAATATCGGGGAAACCCGACTCCGTGGTGAGCGGTCCGACCGTGGCCGACATTTGCTTGAGCGTCCGCTCGTTGAGCATCGCCGGGATAGCCACACCTGCCCCGGAACCTATCAGGACCGCAATGGGGATGCGGGAGAAATTGACCGTACTTCGGTGAAACCGCCCGAACATCAAGAGCCCGAGAGCAAACGGGACAAGCAGCCACAACCGACCGTCGTTGAACAGCGGGTTGAACAACAGAGCCATCAGGCTGTTGGTCCAGGTGATGACCAGCACGTAACCGATCGATATCCCTATCAGCAGGGACTCTGCCATTTTGTAGACAGGATTGTCCCTGTACAGGAAGCTGAAGATCGCCAGGGTAAGGACGCCGGCGACGAAAGTTGCGACATCCATCAGACCCCTCCCCCCTTCCGCCGCGATCTGAAGTAAACCACATTACCTATAATTATGAGCAGGATCACGTAAAGGTGCGAACAGGTCTGGGCCAGCATGCCGCGAGCCCCGGAGCCGCCGATCCCGATCAGCTTTTCATACTCGGCTGCTCCTCTCAAACCACCTACCATGGCGTGAAGTTGCCCCGAGGCCAGATAAGGATCATAAGTAGTCACCATGGCAGCTGTAACAAAGGCAGATACTCTCACACCGTAGCGGCCGTGGCCGTATTCGATCCAGTGATTGGTGAAAGAGCCATCGGCTACCGAAATCACCCCGGCGACGTCATCGTAGGTGTTTACTCCGACCAGCATTGGCAGCTCGGTGTACGGCCGCCCGAGATAATCTTCGGGGAATGTCGCCGGAACCGACTCGCCCATTGACAAAATCGCCGCTATATACTGCGGGCGAAAGCCGAGATAGACATAATCCTCACCGTATTTCTTATCGTACTCTCTGGCTACCTGGCGCATCAGGCCGTAGCCGACCCCGGTGCCCTCGGCCAACAGAGCCACACCGACCGGCCGAAGGTTCTTTGAATAGATGTGCCGCAACAGCGCCACGGCCAGAGGTCTTATCTCGGGGAGCGAAGATGCCTCGTGGTCGAACGAGAGCATGACAATCGAACCCTCGGGAAGACTGTCGATATACTCGTACATGCGGAGTGTATCCGGCGAAGGGGTCACATCCGGCTGGAAACCTACCAGCATAGCCGCCACGACCGTCACCGCCAGGCCAATGAATGTGTAATGGCGCGCTTCCAGCCTCATGCCCGATCCCCTCCCAGCCAGGTACGTTCGATACCTATGATAACTCTGAGGCTGGTCGTCAACGAACCGAGGCCGATACCGATCAGTATAGCCCGACGGGCCGACATCGAGGGATAGTTGCGTACCCAATCGGCGATGTCGGGAAGATGTTGAGACAGGAAGCCACCCACATCTGAACGGCTCAACAGGGTCAGCAGCGCAGAGGCAAGCAGGATGGCAGCCGGTACGGAGCGAGCCCGAAACCCCCGATACGAGGCGGAGGCAACAAAGAAAGCCAGCAGGGCAAAAACCGTTGACTGCATAGGCACCTGGACGTTGTCGAATATCCACATGAAGGGGGAGTCGCCCTTGATGCCCCAGATGACGGCCAGCACCGGCATGATCAGAAGTCCGAGGAGAGACACGATTCGGTACGGCAGGTCTTCTCCGCGTTCGATCGATTTCAAATTTACTTTAGCGAAACTGAGTACGCCCACAAGGAGGGCGAAACCAAAGATAATCTGCCAATACTCGTTCAGGATCAGACCGTTAAGGGCCCTGGCCCCGGGGTGGCTTGAGAAGTACAGGGCAAATAGAAGCAGTCCGAACGCGCCGCAGACCAATTGTGGCACCCGCCGCTTCATCAGAACTGCCACCAGGTTGAAGCCGGGTCAATCGTTGCCCAGATCGTGGCGAGCAGGATGAAGACCACGATAAGCACCTTCAGGATGTCCTGCGAACGAACCGAGGCCAGGATCGAAGGGTCCTGGGACAGGTAGCCCGAGGCCGCGAACAGCTCCTCCCCTATCAGGGTATAATCACAGGCCACAATGAAGAAAGAAAGCTGTATGGTCGAATCGGTCCCGGCGATCTGAATCGCCCCGACGCTGTTGCCGGTCTCGGCGAGAATAAGCGACTCGGCTTCGAAAGTCCCCAGTAGAAAAATCGAGGCCGGCTTCAACCGCGAGATCATACCGTCGACGGCGGCGGCGTAACCGAACTGCGAAGACGAGACATAGCGAATGTCATCCTCGCGCATCCGGTCGGGGTAACCGGCTTTGAGATAAGCCTCTCGGACGACTTCCTGGGCTACCGACATGATAACCGGATCGTGGGTCGGATAGAGCAGCGGGCAGTCATAGCTAGCCGTTATCTGAGCCACGTGACCGAGGATGTTCATTGAAGCTATAGTCGTCGGCCGCTGAATATCTCCCCCCCAGCCGGGCGTGAAAAGTAGCGGCCGCGCCATCTCGGTCGCCCGTCCGATAGCTTCCTCGACCGCCTTCAGACCGGCGATCTCGCGCATCTTGAAGCGCTCGCGACTTCTCCGGTGATAAGTGGTATAAAGAACAATGGCTATCGACAGGATAGCGCAGATCAAAACCGGAAGCCGGGAGGAATCAAACCAGCCTGGGTCGGCGGCCGGCAAAGATATGGCGTACACAACCCACATGTGAGGCAAGGAGGGCCGACCTAAGGGCCTAATCAACTAAAAGATTTGAAGTTGACCCTTGAGGGCAGGCAGCTATATTGGGCTTTCAAACTGGAGAGAGAAATATGCGATTCTTGACGACGGTACTGTTCTTTGCCCTTCTGCTGGCAGCCCAGCCGGCTCTCAGTGAGACCACCATTACCTGGTGGCAGTTCTGGACCGACCCGACTATAAAGCCGGTGATATCCTCCATGGTCGAGGAGTTCGAGCAGGCTAACCCCGAAATTGATGTAGAGCTCACGGATCTTACCTGGGCTAACGGCCATGAGAAGATCGCGATTGCTTTTGCCTCGGGCAAAGGTCCCGACATCGTTGAGCTCGGTTCCGACTGGATCGCCCAGTTTGCGGCCAACGGTCAACTGGCCGACATAACCGAAGCCGTGGTTGAGGACACAGCCGCGTTCGACGGCTGGTCGATGGCCACATACAAAGATCGGATATACGGACGTCCGTGGATTCTCGGCACCCGCGTACTCTTCATGAACCACGACCTGGTAATGCAAACCGCCGAGGTGACCGAAGACTTCCTCCCCCTCGGCTGGGATCAGCTCGGTTACATGTCGAAGAAAGTGAACGCTCTCGGTGATGACATTTACGGCTGGGGCTCCAATACCGCCGAGAAGCACCGCCTGTACAAGAAGTATCTTTCGTTCTTCTGGTCGGCCGGGGCACAGGTCTACACTGACAGCGGCGGCTTCTGCATCATAGCCTCGGAACCGGCGGTCGATGCTCTCAAGTTCTACAAGATGCTTCACGATTCGTGCGGGTATGTATCCAACCAACGGGGGATTGAAGACGCTTTCCTCGACGGCAAGATCGGTTTCATACTATCCGGCGACTGGCTTCTCAAGAGGATCGAGCAGGAAAAGCGGGACATCAATTTTCGCACCACTCTCATGCCGGGTCAGAAGTTCAACGAGTTCAGGCTTACCGGACGGTCGTTCCTGGGGGGGGAAATCCTGACGGTCAACGCCGCCTCGGAAAACAAAGAGGCTGCGATCAAGTTTATCGACTTTATTACCAGCCCGGAGAATCAACTCAGATTCTGTATAGCCAACCGCTCGGCCAATCCTTCGAGCCGGGTCGCACAGCAGGATGAGTACTTCCAGAGCGACCCAAATCTTCAGACGTTCATCACGCAAATCAAGCACGCCAATCATCCGCCGGTGGATCCCGACTGGGTATTTATCGAGAGCGAGCTGGAGAAAGCGGTCGAGAGCGCCCTGTTTGAAAACGTCGGTCCGGGTACGGCTCTGCTGAAAGCCCGGGATAACATAGTTAATCTCAAGAAAGAATGAGCCGTCTCAAGAACAGCGGTTTTCTGCTGGCCTCTCCCTGGATTATCACTTTCGTGATCTTCTGGGCTTTCCCGGTAGTCTACTCGCTGTATATGGGGTTCACGGACTATCGCCTGCTGGTTGACGGTTCCAGTTGGATCGGCTGGGAGAACTATCGTCAACTCTTCTCCGATCCCGATTTCATCGCATCGCTCAAGAACACCTTCATTTTTGTTCTCGGGACGATCCCGGTAACAACGATAATTGCGCTTGGCCTGGCCCTGCTGGTCAACCGGCAATTCAAGGGTCGGGCAATCTTCCGCTCGGCTTTCTTTCTCCCCTCCATAACATCTATGGTCGTCATTGCCCTGATCTTCACGAGTCTGTATCAACGCGGTGGCTATATTGCTCTGCTGGCCCAGATGGTCGGGTTGGAGCCGCCGGTGAACGGCTTCCTTTACGATAGCGCTACGGCGCTGTACTCGATTATGGCAATGGATGTCTGGATGGCGGTAGGCTATTACATGCTGATTTTCCTGGCCGGGTTAAAAGCCATCCCGGACGAACTCTACGAGGCCGCCGAGATCAGCGGGGCGTCCTCGTTCAGGCAGTTTTTCTCGATAACACTGCCGCTCCTGAGGCCGGTAGCCTTGTTTATTCTCGTTAT
>Ga0272444_10000789_pt1 | contig 32168 bp, 29 predicted proteins | sample SSMForm13_FD_201033 | JGI IMG/M metagenome (GOLD analysis project Ga0272444, IMG submission 201033) | Marine sediment archaeal communities from Little Sippewissett salt marsh, Falmouth, MA, United States - SSM-Form-13 | ecosystem: Environmental > Aquatic > Marine > Wetlands > Sediment ...
AGGCCGCCTACGCCTTCGAACCGGGCCAGTTCAACATGCTGTATCTGCATGGCGTGGGCGAGGTGGCCATCTCCATCGTCTCCGACCCGCTGGAAGAACACCTCATCGACCACACCATCCGCCAGGTGGGGCGCGTCACCGGCGGGCTGGCCGCGCTACAAGCCGGCGACCACCTCGGCCTGCGCGGCCCCTTTGGTCGCGGCTGGCCGGTACAGCAGGCACAGGGACGCGACCTGGTGATCGTCACCGGCGGGCTGGGTTGTGCGCCGGTAGTGTCTGCCATCGAGTACGTGCTGCGCCGCTGCGGCGAGTTCGGCCGGGTGAACATCGTGCAGGGCGTCAAGCACGCCGATGACTTCATCTGGCGCGAACGCTACGACCGCTGGGCCGAGTGCCCGGACACCAAGGTGCTGATCGCCGCTGACGTCGGCTCGCCGCTGTGGCCGGGGCATGTGGGCCTGGTCACAGAGCTGTTCGACCAGCTGAACTTCGACCCGGCCAATGCCACCGTCATGATGTGCGGCCCCGAGGGCATGATGCGGGCGGCGGCCCGCGACCTGCTCGCCATGGGCATGCCGCCGCAGGACATGTGGCTGAGCATGGAACGCAACATGCAGTGCGCCGCCGGCCACTGCGGTCACTGCCAGTTCGGGCCCAAGTTCGTGTGCAAGGACGGCCCGGTGTTCAGCTACGACCAGATCGCCGATCTGTTGCAGGTGAAAGGGTTATGAACGAGATCCGTCGCAGACAGCCCGACCCCTATCGTGTGCCCTCTCCGCCCTGTGTCGCTACGCGACGTGCTGTTTATGAAAGCGCTGGGTGCAGCGCACCCACGTTACTTTTCTTTGCTTGCCCAAGGAAAAGTAACCAAAAGAAAAGGCACCCGACGACTTGCCCTCCGCTGCGCTTCGGGTCCCCTGCGCTTCTCGGGCCGAGCGGCGCTCGGGAACTCGCTCGCTACGCTCACTCAAACACCCCTCGCTTTACTCCGCTCAGCCCTGCGATGCTCGGCTGCGTCAACGGGACCTGGGTGGCCACCCACACATCGGAGCATGCATCATGAAACCCCGTGTGGCGGTTCATAAGTTCAGCTCCTGCGACGGCTGCCAGCTGGCCTTCCTCAATCTGGGCGAGGACCTGCTGGCACTGGCTGAACTGGTGGACATCCGCCACTTCGTCGAGGCCGGCCTGGCGGACGAGGATGCGCAGGTGGACATCGCATTCGTCGAGGGCAGCGTGTCCACCAGCGAGGATGCCGCGCGGCTGGCACGCATCCGCGCCAACAGCGGCTACCTGGTCACCATCGGTGCCTGCGCCACCGCCGGCGGTCTGCAGGCGCTGCGCAACCTGCACAACACCAAGGACTGGACCACGGCCATCTACGCCAGCCCGCAGTACATCGACAGCCTGGACCAGGTCACACCGATCCGCGCGGTGGTAGAGGTGGATCTGGAGCTGTGGGGCTGCCCGGTTAACGGCCGCCAGCTGGTGGCCGCGGTGCAGCAGCTGCTGTTCGGCGTGGCGCCCCTGGCACAACAGGACAAGCTATGCCTGGACTGCAAGCGCGGCGGCAACGTCTGCGTGGTGGTGAGCCGTGGCGAGCCCTGCCTGGGGCCGGTGACCCACACCGGCTGCGGCGCCCTGTGTCCGAAGTTCGGCCGCGCCTGCTATGGCTGCTACGGCCCGGTGCCCGACGGCAACACCGAGGCGCTGGCCGAATGCTTCGCCGGCCTGGGGCTCGCGCCCGATGCCGTGGCCCGGCGCTTCGGCCTGATCACCAGCACCGCCGAGCCCTTCGCCACGACCAGCGCCAGGTGGCGGGAGAAGGCGACATGAGCGAACGGCGCGAAATCCGCATCACTGTCCCGGCCCTGACCCGCGTCGAGGGCGAGGGTGCGCTGGACCTGCACATCAAGGACGGCCGCATCGCCGACCTCAAGCTGTCCATCTACGAGCCGCCGCGCTATTTCGAGAAATTCCTCGAAGGCCGTGAGCCGGCTGAGGTGCCGGACATCGTGGCGCGCATCTGCGGCATCTGTCCGGTCGCCTACCAGATGAGCGCGGTGCAGGCGATCGAGCAGATCGCCGCCTTCACCCCCTCGGAAGACCTGAAAAAGCTGCGCCGCATCATGTACTGCGGCGAGTGGATCCAGAGCCACGCGCTGCACATCCACCTGCTGGCCGCGCCGGATTTCCTCGGCTGCAACAGCGTCACCGAGCTGGCCCAGACCCATGCCGCCGAGGTGCGCCGCGGGCTGATGCTGCAGTCGCTGGGCAACGAGCTGATCGCGCTGTTCGGCGGCAGGTCGGTGCACCCGGTGGGGATGAAGATCGGTGGTTTCCACCGCGTGCCGCCGATGACCGAGCGTGCCGCGCTGCAGGCCAGGATCGACACCGCCCTGCCGGCTGCCGCCGAACTGGTGCGCTGGTGCGCCAGTCTGCCCATGCCCGATGACGACCAGGCCTTCGTCTCGGTATCCCTGCGCCACCCGACCGACTACCCCATCACCGAGGGCCGGCTGGTATCCGATGCCGGGCTGGACATCGCCATCGCTGACTATGAGCAGCACTTCGCCGAGCACCATGTGCCCCACTCCACCGCGCTGCATGCCCTGCTGGACGGCCAGCCCTACCTGGTGGGGCCACTGGCGCGGCTCAACCTGAACCTGGATCGCCTGCCGGCCACCACCCGCGCCCTGCTGGACGAGACCGGCATCCCCTTCCCCAGCCGCAACATGTTCCACTCGCTGCTGGCGCGGGCACTGGAGATCCACCTGGCGCTGACCGAGGCGGCCCGCCTCTTGGCGCTGCCGGACAGCGGCCCGGCGCAAGCCACACCGGATGTCCCGCTACCGGCCGGCACCGGCTTCGGTTGCTCCGAGGCACCGCGTGGCATCCTCTGGCACCGTTACGACACCGACGCTGCGGGCCTGATCAGCAGGGCGGTGATCGTGCCGCCCACCAGCCAGAACCAGCCGCGCATCGAACAGGACCTGCGGCTGTCGCTGGAGCACCTGGGGCTGGAGCGCGACGCCGACAGCCTGCGCCTGCATGCCGAAACGGTGATCAGGAACTATGACCCGTGCATCTCCTGCGCGACCCATTTCCTGCACCTGAATCTGGTGCGCGACGCCGCACCGCAGCCCACGTCGGACCGCCGCCCGCTGCTGCTGATCGGCGCCGGCAGTGCCCACGGGCCGGACAGCCAGGCACCGCGGCTGGTGGCGGCTCTGCAGCGGGAGCCGGCCCTGCAGCCCTACCTGGCCGACGGCCGGCTGCAACTGCTGACCAGTCTGCAGCCGGTGCGCGATGGCCTGCTGGCGGACGGAGATGCCCAGCGGCTGGTGGTGCTCGACACCCTGCCGGGCTCAGCAACTGACGCCATACCGCGTCAGCTGCGCCTGAGCGGGTCAACACCGGGGTTGGGCTGGAGCAGTCACCAACTGTCGCTGCCTCAGCTGGGGGAACTGCGGGCGCTGCTCGGTGAGCAACGCCCGCTGGAGCTGCTCGGCCTGCCCGCCGCCAATACCCGCGAACCGGACGACGCGGCGGCAGGCGCACAGGTCAGCGCGGTGCTTGACTGGCTGCTCGGCGAACTGGCACCTCACGACTGAAGCCCGGTCGACCATGACCACCGCCACCGTCTGGCCCGTCAGGCCGACATCCGGCGTACAGCGACCATGCCTGATGCAGCTGTCTGCGGAACCGGCCGGCGCCGCGGCGTCGAAGCTGTCGAGTGCTGCGGCCACACCACCCAGATCCGGATGACCTGCAGCAACCCGGCCATCCGAACGCTGCCGCCAGGCCCCTTGCCCGAGGGGCGTTTCAGCGGGGTTGGCGAGGCGTAAACGGGAACTGCCGACGGATTCGCCGATGGCAAAGAAGTACGCTGTCGTCCAGGATGCCTCTCTCAATCAATTGACCGAGGACGGCCGCGCACTTCGCCTTGAGGGCGTCCCCGAGCAGCCGGACGGCCGGGGTAATGGATTGCCGGCTCGGGACGACAAGCCACAGCTCCGTTGAGGGGTGTTTGAACGCCGGCGATGATTCAGGCTTCCAGCCCATCAATCGCGGCTACAACAGCGTGTTCCGCACCGGCCGCTTGAGTCTTGGGCTGGTAGTGCCGCTGGAGAACTACGCAACAGGCCCAGTGCCCAGCATGACCCGTCATGTGGAGCGCGCACAGCAGGCCAGAGAGACGATCATGCCAAAAACCATCCTTATCACTGGCGCCACCGACGGCATCGGCCTGGAAACAGCCAGCATGCTGGTCTCGCTGGGCCACCATGTGCTGCTGCACGGACGCAATCCGGAAAAACTGCGGCATGTGGCAGGCAGGCTTTCCGGACTGCCGAACGGCGGGCAGGTGGAAAGCTACCTGGCCGACCTGTCGCGCATGATGGATGTGGCGGCACTCGCGCAAGCCGTGTCCGACAAGCACCAAAAACTCGATGTGCTGATCAACAATGCCGGCGTCTTCAAAACGCCAGAACCAATCACCCGGGACGGACTGGATGTCCGGTTTGCGGTGAATACCCTGGCACCCTATCTGCTGACGCAACGGCTGTTGCCGCTGCTGAACGCTAGCGGGCGGGTGATCAACCTGTCTTCCGCGGCCCAGGCGCCGGTCGATACGGCAGCACTGGCTGGACGGATCAGGCTGTCCGATGACTTCAACGCTTACGCGCAGAGCAAACTGGCTCTGACCATGTGGTCTCGAAGCATGGCCATTGCACGCGGAGACGAAGGGCCGGTCATCATCGCCGTCAACCCCGGTTCGATGCTGGGCAGCAAGATGGTACGGGAGGGCTTCGGCGTGGCCGGCGGCGATATCCGTATCGGCGCGGAAATACTGGTCCGCGCTGCAATGGATGATGAATTTGCAACGGCGTCCGGGCAGTATTTCGACAACGATTCAGGTCACTTCGCCTCGCCTCATCCCGATGCACTGGATCAACAAAAATCCGCTGCGATCGCGCGTGTTATCGAGACGGTTCTGGGTGAAACAACACCATCGGCCAACAACGACCTTTAGTCTCGAGGTTCGAGTCCCCTGAATAGAGACGCGCGTCTGGTTTCAAGCTGAAATCACGGCAAGCTCATAAGACAAAACCCAGCCATCTCAGCCGCCGCGGGAAGCAAAGAGATTTCAGACCGCCCACCGCAAAGCGCTAGTGCCCCGATCCCCGTGGGCATTCCCACCCCACTACTTCATAATCGCCTGAATTCTTTAAGAAACACTAGGACGCCCCCCTTGAACCACCGCCCCAGGAAAAGGTTCGGCCAGGACTACTGCCCGGAGTGGTTTTTCTACGTTTTCTGCGGAGTTAGGGACTGATGAATAGGCGCCGCTGACAGTTCCGCCGACAGTTGCGGAACGAGATGAACAACCTTATCCCACTGATTTGACACGCCATTCCCTGGATGAGGCCCGCCGGCGGAACGAAGTCCTGTCTGCCAGTCATTCCAATTCGGGCTCGCTCATATCGAGACGTCCCGTGGTAATGGGATCTAAAGCGTCGGCCTGTTCCCGTGCCCACTCCGCCCATGCTTCGGCGTTCTCTCGATACCCGGATAAAGACATGGGCAGCGACGTCAACACACGGTCCACGTACTCGCGAATGTCACACGCCTGCCGATGGGCCGCAGCTTCGTCCAATAACCGTTGAATCCGAGCCTGCTTGAGTCGCTCTACCCTTTCACGCTCCAACCTAGCCTCGGCTTCAATTCGCTGCCGCTCCTTCTCTTCGAGTTCGGCTTTACGATCTACCAGGTTTTGGTACTGGTACTCCGTGTGTCCACGGTATTGCCGCTCCCCCATCAAGATCAGCTCAAGGACGATCTCGGGAAGCATGGATTCGAGATCCCGCTCGGAACTGTCCTCCCAAACGAGTGGCTCAGGCCCATGCCGATGCCAGCTGTGACCTACAGCCAGTCTGAAGCGCTCTCGCGCACACCCCATTTGGGCCTTCGCCTTCTTCCCTGAATCGAGAGTTTCCAGGTTCAGCCGGACGAATTGGTCGCCAACAGTAACGCCAACCTCACGTGCGTCTTTGCTATTTATGACGCCACGAGCGCCGCACTTGCCCGCCGCGACGAAAATCCCGGACAAGATTCTCAGACGCCGCTTTTCTGTTGGCGAATCGAACTTGGGCTCATCCCATGAGAAAGAGAAACTACTAGAGTTGGCCTTTTCACGGCGCACCTCGTCTTCCTCTAGCAGTCGAGCAATCGCCCGGTGGGGCTCTTTCAGCGATCGAGGCTGAGCCACCTTGCCTAGACGGCCTTTGACTCTCTGACGCACCTCATCGAGCGACTCCTCGAAGACTGGCGGCTGTGGCGCCATTTCACAAACCTCTGCGTCAGTCCAATGTCGCCCGTAGTCATATCGATGACCACCTAGCTTAATCTCATCGTCGACACCCGGATCCCTTGGAGGCAGGGGCACCTTTGAGACCCGCTTCCCTGCTGCCTTCTTCGCCCAGTGGCCGGTGGACGGCATGGGTATGCCGGCCTTGCGACAGGCTTTGGCTATTGCGACGTCGGAGAGCCCAATACGCTTCGCTAAATGGGTTCGGGGCTCTTCCCAAACCAAGTCATACAGTTCTTGTCGCGTAAAGAATTTCGCCTTCTTCACGGTTCAACTCCTGCCACCGAGCGACATTAAGGTGTTCGATTTTACCTGAGCAAGCGCAAACATACGCAAAGGCCACTTAACCTGTATCGATTCTGGCCGTTAACGTAATCGCTGGTAATACTCCTGTATCCCCAGGTACGAGGCGAGTAATACGCCACAAACCAATGGTAAGAGAGAGGGAAAAGTTAGTGGCGAACGATACGCCACGACTCCTTTAGAGAGGTGAAAACCCGGCTCCAGCAATGGTGCTGGGGATTAACCTAAAGGAGTATTTCCTATGTTTGAAAATGTAACTGATGTTCGTGAAGTAGGTCGCTATCTTGTTGAGACGACCATGAATGTTGCCGAATTGACGGGTAACGACCTCGATGATGCGTCGTTCAATGTCGTTCTGCAGCAATGCCATGAGTTCGCCATCAACACGGATACGATATTCGTTTGGACTGACGACTTCAGCAAAGGTGCAGACATCTTCTGGAAAATGGACGAGGACGATGAGGCAGAAGCCATAGAGGCGTTCTTGGACATTGCGAAAGATGAGGTCGACATCAGCGATGAATTAGCTGTCCGGCGTTACTGTTTGGCCATAATGGGTTCGTTGCTTCAAGAGCGTTACGAAGACCGAGAAGATGCCCAGGTGTTTTTTGAGGCGTGTGCGCGAACCTGCGTTTCGGTCACGCCATTTGCCCGGGTGTTCGTTGGTCTCCACGACGACGAAGGCAACATGGCCGCGGTCGGCATCGTCCTACCACAGGAGCTACTCGAACGGACACCGTCAAAACTGCATTGATGGCATAACCAGCGACAGGGGCACTTCGGTGCCCCTTTTTTTTGCCATCTACAGCTTTCTGAAATCAAGAAATGCCCGAACACCGTTTCGCAAAGAACCAAACCTTGGTAATAGGGCATCCAGAGGAAATACCTGAACATCGTGCAGTTAGTATCTCGGCAATCTTTTGCACGCGGCGTACCGGTCGTATTTTCAATCGCTTAGGCACCCCGAAGCCGATAGTGCTGAGAATTTCGTAGCGATCGACAGTCAATTTCGCCTGATCTGTCGCCGGCTGCTGATTTGCCTTCCAGAAAGCTTCTTTGGGCCCACACCACGCAGCGATCGATCGCCAAGCTGCAGCTCCCGTCGTACAGTAACCACAGTCATGGGCGCCACGCTCGACAGAGCGCGTACCATACCAACGTGGCAAGAAGGATCTGAAATGCGCTGTGCTATGACGGGAAGGCCCCTGATGGATAGCTCCGAAGGTGTGTGGGATGACGGCGAGTGGATCAGTTGGGATTGGATCAACAACCAGATCGCCGAACGGGAACTCCAAGATGAATTCCCTCAAGCGAGCATCGAAGTAATTCGGGTTTTCGAAGACCTCGTTTACGCAGCACAGGAATACAAGGATGCCACCGGCCGGTATCTGCAGATCTGGGGTGAACTCGGTGAACTCTATGCCGAAATTAAATTCGGCCTCGTCCGTCATGCTCCAGGCACTCAGGGGTCCGATGGTCGCCTGGGCAACGACTGGGTCGAGGTAAAAACCATCTCACCAGAAAAAGGGAAGGATGCTGTTCAGGTCAAGCGTGCTGGCAACTTCAACAAACTACTCGTCGTGAAGGTCAGTGAGGATTTTGAGTTCGAGGCGAGAATCATTGACCGGAAGAAACTCAAAAAGGGCAAAGGCAAGTATGCAAACCTCTCCTGGGGCTCAGCCCAGGACTAATGAGGATCTATTGCAGTCGAAGCCGCCAGTCCCGATCTAGCCCAAACATCGGTTTTAACGCTCAATAGAAAACCCGCCCGAGGCGGGTTTTCTATTGCTCTCAGAGCCGTTCAGATCGTTTCTAAGCGGCTTTACTCATCTTCTTCTTGATGTTGCCGTAGTACGTCGAGGCTCCTGCTTTCGTCAGCCCTGCTTCACTTACGAAGCGCTGGATGATGTCCTTGCGCTTGACCTTACCTGCCTGCAGGTCGTCCCACATCTCTTCCATGATCTTTCGCGCTGCATCTGCCTTGCTAGGCTCGCTCGATTTTTTTGCCTCCTGACCGACTGTGGCAGGCGTCCGGCCTTCGCCTTCTTCCTGTAGTGCCTGTTCCAGCGAAATAACGTCGGTAGGCTTTGAGGTAACGGCCGGTTTTGCTGCTGTCTTGGTGCGTCTTGCGGTTGCCATGGGTCTTCTCCAGTTGCTCTATCGGTACCGGGAGCCTCGTCCCGTTACGCCATGAAGACAACGGCGGCCAATGCCTTAATCCCATTCGGCAATTCCCCCTGGTCCTGATACATGAATTTCCCCGAGGAGCCATTTTTTAGGCACAAAGAAACCCTAACCCTAAACTCACCCATGCTATATAACCCATTGATATTGATTGATTAGTTTTGCATTTGGCTTCCGCTTAGGTAGCAATACATTGATTCATCGAGTGAATATGCAGTGCTGATATATGCCCTTTATCACGAACCATTTATCGTCTGGTGAATGACGCCAAGTTGGATGCTTCCATATGGTGCGAGTTTTTATCGTGTTTATGCCAGCCAGCGATTTTCGCTGACCCGATGGTTCCCCATCGCCCGCTATACCTACGGTTTGGCTGGTGCGGCCACCCCACATAGTCTCATTGCCGTGCCGAAGCACCTCACGTGGCAACGTCTGTGAGTTCAACACCGGGCTATCTGGACAGTTCCTGATCCAGGAGCATTTGATGACGTCATCTCGACGTGGACTGACCCGAATGCCCTTTCGGGTGTGTGCTGAGTCACTTGAAGCACTAGCACACTTGCTGAGGCTGCGGCTGAGATCCTCTCAGATCCTCACCAGGCTGTTTGCTACAGGCCAAAGTACCATCAATCCGCTTTGTTTTTATCGTGGCACCAGAGGTCTTGAACCGAAAATCCACCACAGGAGTAAAGGCCTGCAGTGGTATTTATGTGCGCTGCGCTAAGGTGTGATTATTTTTGCTTGGACTTGAGTTGTCGAAGGTGACGAGCATCCTTAGGTGGCCCGATGGGATGAATCCGTTTAACGAGCCAATCGAGGCCCATCAAGTCTACCCATTTCTCATTTGCGGATTCCAAGCGGTGCTGGACCTGATGCCAGGCGTCCTGTTTGGACACGGCGTCTACCACTTTCTCAAGGTAAAGATGCCAGCCATCAACATTAGCGTGTAGCAGCAAGTAGAAACGCTTCGGATGCTTGATCTTTTCGTGCAGTTCTTCGAGTTCCATTTCGGTGGCTATCCTCTCCGTGACTCACCAAACGTACGGGTGGAGTACTTCCATGAGTCGTGCCTTGAAGGCATTTATACGCTCGACGGCCCGTGCTGCTTTCATTGTGAGCGGGTGCTTTGCACCTAGCCGCTTGCGCAGGTCTTCGTAGACCGCCTCCATGCTGTCTTTAGCGCCGTGCGTGTTGATCACAGCACGTGTTTGCTCCTCATCCTCTAGGTAGCCTTTCAATGCTCTCCTTGCCATGCCTGTTCCCTCCAGTTGTTTATTTGCCCAGCTCAAGGGCTTTATGGGGCTGTATCCGCCCGCTTGGTCGACCAGATCACCGCCGCTTTTGGGGCCCCAGGAGTCAGGCGGTTTTGCCCGCACTCTTCCTGGGCTTCCCATTTCTTTTGGGCCCCCAGGAGTACGGCTCCCGAACACCAGCTCCAAGTGACCATAAATCGATCCAATGAAGTGATCGGACCAACTCAGCAGGTCTCTGCTTCCCCGATCATGGGTATTTATCGATGAGGCACACAAAGCCGCCGAAAAATGTCCTTGGGACAGATTTCAGGCAGCTACCCGTTGTCTGCTCTGGGTTTCGTCGTGATCGTCCCCCGCAAATGGCGAGACGAGGCAAAGGCGATGAAGGCCCCAATCAAAGAGATACTGCAATACGCGTCAGACCACCCGGATCTAACGACCAAGGAGTCCGTATTCAGCTACTTCAGCGAGATTGTCTGGTCGATTGAAAAGGACGAGTGGAATCGGCTGACACACGATCAGCGGATGGATTTCATCGAGCATCTGGACAAGGTGAGAAAAGGAGTTCACTGACACCAGCAACAGTCCTGGCGTTCCGAGGCTATGCCTGCCGCCACACTTCGACGTAGTAGCCCCGATGCCCGCCATGGAAGCGCTCGGTTATCCACCGGGAGGTATCAGTGCACGCGACCAGCCAGCGTCCTTGCCGTCTGTCATAGATGACACTGAATAGCAGGTTCTCCTCGGCACAGCGCATCTGTAGCATTTCAGCCCGCTCCCAGGCGTTCCGAAATTCCCGCCATAACGCCCAATCTCGATCACAACCCATCGTCTTCTACCTCCATGCGGCACCACATTCGTCAGCCGTATTTACTCCGTTGATAAATCAGGGATGAGGAAGGACGCTTCCCGCTAATAAAGGAGAAAACAGATGAGTGTATTCAAGCGAGGCAAATACTGGGTCGTTCAGTTCAACTACAACCGGAAGACCTATACCAAGAGTTCCAGATCAACACGCAAGCGCGACGCATTGGAGCTCGAACGCCAGATGCGGCAACAACTAGTCGAGAAACAGGTTCTCGGCCATCGCGAACACATCCGGCTCTTTCAGGCCTGTGATGAGTTGCTTGCAACGAGCAAGGAGTCCGGCGCTTATAGCTCCTTGGTGACGGCAACGAATCGCATTAAGGCGTACTTCGACGATGTCGTGCTAGACGAGATGACCAACCGCGACCTGCTCCGCTGGGTCGAGTTTGAGCGCAAGCGTGGCATCAAGGACATCACCATTCGGCTCTGGGCCTGGCAGTTCAACAAGATCTGCCGTAACGCAAAGCGCCTCGGTTACTACACACCGGAATACGAATGGGGCGAGTGGCACGTGAAGGACAAGCCGATTCGCTACCTGACCGAGGCGGAAGAGCACAAGATCCTTCGGGAGCTTGATCCGTCAGGAATTAGCGACGCAAACCACAAACGCTCAAGACAAGCTGCTCGCGATATCTTCATCGTGATGATCGACGCCGGCTTTCGGATCAACGAGGCCAGCACGCTGAAGTGGGCCGATATCGACTTCGATACCGGCGTTATCTACCTGTACCGGTCGAAGGTGTCGAACGAAGACTTTATCCCGATGACAAAGCGACTCCGGATCACACTGGAGAATCGGAGAAAATCCGTTGACGGCGAATATGTCTTCCCTGGCCGATTTGGTGGACACAAGACCATCCGGAACAACCGAGCACTAGAAGCAGCCTTCGACCGAGCTGGCTTGGCAGACATCTCCTCCCACAACCTTCGAAAGACGTTTGCCACACGTCTTCTGAGTCGAGGCGCTGCCATTACCGACGTTCAGCACCTGCTCGGCCATTCCTCCGTGAAGACCACTGAGCGGGCTTATGCCGCCTTCGTCAGAAATGAGCGCTTCAAGCAAACGATTGACCTGCTCGACGAGCCGACCAAGCCTGAACTGACAGTCGTTAAATGACAGCCCGCAATTCGGTGGCCAAGGCCTGCCTTTGGACCATCGATGGGCGCTGAATAGTGCTGCAGCCCTAAACACGAGTCACGGGCCATGGTTCAGGCCTTAGATCTCATGCCGATATCGTTCCATACCTCTACACAAACACCGCTCTCGGCCCTGCCGAAAGGGAAAGTCCATGGCTGAAAATAACCCCGGTGACATACTGACCTGCGACTGGAACCCCTTTGTCGGTTGCGTGAAGTACTCTCCCGGTTGCAAGCACTGCTGGCTATTGGAGGGCATCTACCCATGGCATCAGCGGCTAGGACATATTCCGATTGACCAAGATCCAAAGACACCTCACTTCATTCCGCGGCGGATGACCGAAAAATCGCTAGCCGCCAAGAACGGCATCATTGGCGTCTGCCAGCACGGCGACCTCTTCTGGGACAAGATTACTGACAAACAGGTGAACGAGATTCTCGACCTGATCGACACAGTAGCACCCAAGAAGATCGCACAGCGCCAAAAAGCTGGAAGGCCCGCGCCGAAGTACATCCTATGGACAAAGCGGGTCGAAAGAATGTGTAAGCTCATGACCAAGCGATACAAGGATTCCGAACTTGGCGGCTCGATTCCGGCTTGGTATGGCCTTGGCGCATCACTCGAAAATCAGAGCATTGTCGACCAACGCCTTCCGCACCTTCTCAAGGCTCCTGGCTTCCGGATCGCCGTACTCGAACCGATCCTGGGGGAGATCGATCTATCCAAATACATTGCCGAGTTGGATTGGGTCATTGTCGGGAGCGAAACCGGTGATGGTGCTCGACCGGCAGATAAGGAATGGTTCCGCAAACTCCGCGACATCACCAAAGCCGCAGGCAAACCTTTCTTCATCAAACAGCTCGGCACCAGCCACGAACACCAGGAACGAGAGCTTGACGGCCGGACCTGGGACGAGTTCCCTGATGGGTATGTTAAAAAAGTGAAGGGCGTAGTCAGCAAGCCCCACCAGCCGATCAAGTCAACGGCAGCTGCCGATTTGCTCACTTTTTAACGGCACGACCTCCAGGCCACTAGCCAGGCAAGTAATCCTACAAATCACGCCACCACTCCGGGCTCCAGACAAAATGTCTGTGGAACGTAGATATAGCCGTCCTCTACGCCCCCATATACCGCGTTCGATGTCCCAAGCGTGTAGAGGCCAGCGATATAGGTGCAGATGATGGCATCCAGCGCGTCCTCGTTCTTCTTGAGCGCTGCGCCACGTTTTAAGCGGATCTCGACCTCAGCCAGGTAGTGGCTGAGCGCATCGTCGATAATCAGCTGCAACACGGGAGAGTCTGTAAGCTGCTTGATCAGGCTCGCCAAGCTGACCTGTCCTTCTCGCTTCTGGACGGCAGTCCCCTTTTTGTACTGGTGTCGCTCTTGAAGCCCAAATATCTCAATGATCGCAGGATGCGGGTAACACTCTAACTGCCATCGAGAAATTTCAGGCTGACCCAGGTGCGCATACCCCTGCTCGGCTAGCTTGCTCGCCAGTTCGACGCTTTGGGCATCTGGGTACAACGTTAAATTTGACGTATGGCATGAGGCTTTTCTCGCCCCATATACTCGACTGAGCTCCTTCTCGCAGGATCTCTGGCCTGTGACGTTGTCAATTATCAGCGGTGCATCAATGGCAAGCCCTTCAACTTCGGGATATGCACCCACAAACTCGACGACTGCTCCTACGCTGTTGAGATCGTCCCTCAGATCATGGATCGAAAGGACGTTACCCTCCAGTAGCCCGACTGCGGCTGCCGAAGTGTTTTTTGCGCTCTGCCAGGAGAGATCGATTCCGATGAGGTTCATGTCCGCTGATACGACAGCCTTTCTGGGAAGAGTACTTTAATGCACTGAGTGCCGGTGTCTTTCTCGCGCAAGTGATTGACGCTCTCCGAACGGAATTACTAAGCGGAGAGCCTTATGACCATTCAACAGCTCAATGACGCGTTCAGAACGTCTCTATGCCCAGATCTCGGACGTATCGTTATGACGAGCGGAGTCGCTCGTTTGGATCCCGAGACAATCGCTCAGATTCTGGATTCTGTCCGTACCTACAGGCAGTTTGGAGAAGACATCAATCCCCACGACGAACATGACATGGGACGATTCACCGTTGGCAACGATGACTACTACTGGAAAATCGACTATTACGACCGCAATCTTGAGTACCACTCGCTCGATCCATCTGAACCGTCAGTCACGATGCGCGTGCTCACCATCTTTCTGATTGATGAGTATTAATGATACTAGGCAGTTGGAAGAGTTAGTATTTACCCCAACTATGCCCTCAGTGAAAGCAAGTCATGCAAAGACTTAACATGGCCCATTTTGTGGACGCCTGCTTCGATAAGGCCCACAACGACTTCCTGCATTGGTGCTGTAACACCAGCCTCAAACACATACTGCATGATCATCACTTCGTAAGCCTCCGAGTGATCTCCAAACAGCACATCCTTTGGCAAGACCTGTCCATTTGAATCAGCCACGCTTGCGTTCGTCAGACTTGTTCCATCTTCCGCTGCAAGCATTATCGCCATACGAGCGAGAATGTTTGGCGTCACGCCGGTTGCTCCCTTCATCATTCGAAGTTTATCAGTGGCCAGTTTAGAAAGGGTTACCGATCTCGGCAGCATCAGCTCGCTCCTTGCAGGTTCTGACGTTTCTGCTTCCAGAAGTACCCTTCCTGTGCAACCGTACGACTCGCTTTCTGGTCGTAGTCGAGTTTGAAGGCGTGTGAAATATTCGTCGACAAGTCCTCATAGAAGGCTTCATCGACCTCGGTATCTGTGGATAGAATGATCACTTGGTGACTGGCAGTCGGGAAATAATTATCGACCAACTTCGATCTGTGCACAGAGTCGAGGCGCCCCAGGGGGGTGTCAATAATGATTGGAAGGTGCCGACCAGAGGTCCGAGCAAGCGCTTCCAATATTGAGATAGCGTATATTTGCTTTTCACCAGCAGAGAGCTCGCTCTTATCCACTTCTGTTCCATCCTTATTCAGCAATTTCACTGAGAAAGACGATGGGTCTATCGATGCGACATAGTCGACATCACCTTTTCGAATCAGTCGCTGGAAGGACTGCAAAAATTCCCCTTCCAAATCTCTGACCTTCCGCATAGCCATCTCCGCCGAAAAATCTTTCAACAGCGCCCGAGTGCTATTTGCATACCTGGCCGTACGGTTTTTCTCCTCTCCGGATATGATCCGAGACGACGCTTGTTCTAATTTCCTTGCCATCGCCAGTGCATCGCGCAGAAGGCGCTTGTGCTCTTCGACATGCCCCCTCTGCTTTGCCTTACAAGCAGCAAGGGCTTCATGAGCGTTGGCGATTTGATGCAATAGAGGCTGAATCTGTTCCGTTGCTGGCGCTCTAGCGATATTCTTTCCCGCGGCATCAAGCTTCTCATCTACTTCATCCAAGCGCTTAGCGAGTGCCTTAGCCTTTTTCTTCAGACTCTTCTGAGCTGTATGCAGGGCATTTTCAATTGCCGATGAAGCACGCTCTGATACACCATGGACTAACTTGATACCTTTCTCAGCTGACAGCAGCTCGGCAAACTCAGCTTCAATTACTGTCCGTACCTTTTGAAGCTCCGACTTTTTCAGAATCTTAGCCAACTCACTATCAAGGGTAGAGAAATGCTCAGCAGCAATTCGGCCAGCAGCAAGCTTGGCCACCTGACCCGCTTCCAGCCGCAATTGATCGAGGGCACGCTTTGCCAATCCCGGAGCTAGCGCTAACGGGTACTCGCTTTCAAGGATCTCCCTAATCGACTTTTCCAGCTGGCGCTTCTCTGCATTGAGTTCACCCTCTCGCCGAATTTCCTCATCGCGCGTTGCAGCCCAGGCCCCACCCCGGGCAGACAACTGGGCCTCCAGTCTCGAGATCTTTTCACTTAGCTCAAGCTCTTCTGGTTTTAGTTGTTCATAGTGTGACAGCGCCTCAGTCGCTGAGCGATCAAGCTCATCTAACTGAGATTCCATCTCACTGAGTCTCTGACAACTCTCCTCAGAGGCCTCGCTCTTAGACTGATTGCGGAGGAGAATGCCAAGATCCGCATTAAGTGTTTCGATAACGTCTAGACCAAGTAGCTTTTTGATTGCCTCACCGAGCGCTTCACCATTACGGTCTTCCGCCAATTCAGAAATTTTTTCGCCGTCAAAAAAGAAAAGCTCAGAAACGCCAATCGGAACAAGCTCATTCAAAAAGCCCTGGCAATGCTCACCTGTCATGTCCTGAATTAGCTCGCCATCCTCAAAGATCGAGAGCTCTTCTCTGACGCCACCATGAGACACACGCCAATGGCGCTTCGCGGTGTAATTTTTGACAATCCCCATTGAGGCGTAGCTGAAAGCGAGCTCTACCTCGGCAAAATCCGGTTGAGTTACCTCTTGCCGAGAGCGATGGACGCACTTCTCCAGGAACGCGTCATACTCCCTTTTTGACACATGCATCCCTAACGACAACCGCCCGTAAAGCGCCAACCGCGCGGCTGTCAGGATGGTGGTCTTTCCGGCGCCATTTAGGCCGCCAAACAGAATGATTGGTCGCCTCTTGTTGTATTTGACACGAGGTTTAAGATCAAAGCTCTGCTCGCCCTCAAAAACACGAAAGTTTCGCAGCGTGAGTCGCTCAAGAATCATAATTTCGGCGCCTTTTCGTAGGATTCTTGCAGCGACTTCACTTTGTCCCGCCAAGCCGTATTGGCTTCAAACTCCTGATTCCTATACTGAATGGCCTCATCAACATCCCAATCCTGACGAAAGATCCCCTCGAGCTCCTGCATGATTCCCCTGCGCTTTCCCAGACCACTCTTTGAAAGCTCCACTTCCAGCAACTTCATAACCAGCTCGGCAGATACGCCATGCCGCTCTCCCAGATCCCGCAACAGCATCGCATCCGGGGCTGTGAACGCCCCCGCGTCGTTCGCCACCCAATCAATGCGATCCCCATAAACCTCGCGATATATTCGGGGTAACGAATCCACGACATCCGGCTCTATCGGGTCCCGTAGCCACTGCTGCCGTATCGCCTGCAGCTCTTCTTCTCGAACAAGTTCGAAATCATGGCCATCCTCTTCGAGCTTTTTTTGGATTTCGAGCAACTCTCTCAACCAACGCTGGCGATGCTCCATCTTGTACGGCCCGCGCACTTGTCGGACCGCAAACTCCCCCTTTTCGTCACCCCTAGCCCGCCGATAGGTTACGCGGTTAGTACGACGTTTAATGTGCCTATAGGTCGCCGCATTCGCCGGATCGTTCGATTCATACAGCATGTTGCGAAAGTCCAATAGTGGTCTCATCCACTCATTTCCAGACTCAATCAAGCCATGCAGAGCGCGGTCTTCTGTTACCACCGTACAAGTCCAACATCCAAACCTAGAATTTCCGCACGAGGGCGTACTTGTGTCGATAACCAACGGACATTCACCCTGATTGGAGCCTTTGTACAGGTCAAACAACGCTTGGTTATCACCACCCCATGGACAAGGGCCACTGACGAGGTACTCCCATACTTCGTCAGCGCTCCAGTCTTCAATAGGCATGTAGGTATATGCATTTGGCAAGGAGGTATGGCGACTCAATGCTGACCCTTTAATACGATGCTTCGCTATTACTTGGGCGCGTGAGGCGCTTTCCTCACGACGCGAGCCAAGGACAACAACAACTTCTCCGAATTTAGCAACTTTATCCGTAATAAATTCACTTACTGGATTTATCTTCATTCGTTCGGTGCACCACCGAAACGACTGCTTTGGAGCAGGATAACCACGACCTATCAAATTAGCCCAGAATGTTTGATCCATTTTCGGGTACACAGCGTGAGCCGACAGCGGCAGCCCGGACTTTTCACCGTCAGTATTAATCTTCTTCAAAACCTGTTTAATCAACTCAACAACAACGGGCGTTTCAACCAGCGTGTCCGAAGAGACAACATAAACATGCTTGCTACGCTCAGCCGGCTCCAACTGTAGCAACATGCCGTACACCAATGACAAGATTACCGTCGAATCCTTACCCCCACTGAATCCAATAATCCAAGGCCTGTTGTCGCCTAGGTATACATTCTTCATAACATCAATCAGCTTCTGCACTGGAATATCTCCAACGACCAGTGCTTTCAAGAGTTCCTCATGGGTATCGTAAATGCTAGCGGGGAACTTACTCATTTCGTATATTTCCTTTCGAAGTCTTCTTCATCGGCAGTTAGTGTCACTCCAAGCTGCTGTTTAATGTAATTTCCTGTCAGAACAACCTTTACTCTAGCCTTACTAATTCTCCCATTTTCCATCGAGCGCTGTTCCCATACGCTATTTGTGCGCAACCAGTCGATACTCCGCAGCCTTTTCAGAGCTCGCTTCCACGTAGCATCTTTGTCATTTAAAAGCTCAGAACCAATATTACCCATGGCCTGAAGCATTACACCGTGCGCATGCACATACTGCTCACGCAACTCTGATGTCGTCACTTTCTTTTGTAGTGCTAATTGCCAGTCAGGCATATTCGCTGCGACTTCATTCCAGTAGGAAACAGCAAGATCTTTCTCTACTTTTGATATTGGGTCCTTGCCTGCCTTGCGTATCAGTGACCTGGTTGCATTCTTGATGCTACTGAGTGTAAAAAGCTTCGTACTGCGATTCGAGATACTGGACTTCTCCATCTCAGTGAGTCGACTGAACACATGCACATGCTTCTGCACATGCCGAGCGAGCTCAGAAAGACTGTCACGCTGATCATACAAAGTGCTAATGGAATCGCTTGGACGAACAGCGTGCTTGTTCAAATCAGCAAACATCTGCTGGCTACGTGCCAGCCCCTGATCAACAAAAAAAAGGACCGATATATTGTCGTGTCCAAGCTCAGGATTTTCTTTAATGGCCGCCTCAATTGCGGCTCTCCGGTGCTGACCATCGTTAATTAGTATTTGTGCATCCATTGGAATGGACAGTGTTCCGATATTTTGTCCATAACCTATATCTGTCATAGGCTCAAAAGAGACCACACCATCCACAGAAGCTGTCAGTGACGACAGGGTATAGTCACGAACATGTTCAATTAGATACGAAGCCATCTCTGGAATACGGCTTCGGTTTAAAATTCGCTGTGCACGCAGTTCTGCAGGCACCTCCTCTTCATCAAATTTGAAGAGCTTTGGAACAATACGCATAGGACACATCGCGATATAGCACGGCCTACCCGCCTGCACGCCTCTAATCGCTGGAAAAGTATGTGCATAACCAGCATCAAACATGTCGCAATGCTCCATTCTTTCGCTCACTGTGGAAGTGACGAAATTTTACTGGAAGTCATTATTCATATCAACATGACTTCCACTTTAGTGGCCCAGATCACATAGAACGCGCCTGCATATGACAAGACTCCTGAGGGCCCACATCCAGGCTGCTAATTAGCAGCTCCCGACACTTGACAGGTCGCCCTGGGCATGCCAGTCTAAAATCGTCTCTGGATAATAGAGGCTACCCCTCGGATGAGGGGCTTCCCGGATGGGAAATGGTTAGAAAAACCACCGGAGAGGTCGGTTTGGCTGGATTTGTTAACGCCTATCGTGGCGTCCCCGCTATCGCCGACCTCATGTTTAATTCTTAATAGACATGAGGTAATCATGAAAAATGCACCTATCGTTCGCCTGAACGACGCCATCACTCAAGACCAGAAGCTCCGCAAACTTGTGGGAAACATCCCACTGTCAAGTTTCGTGGACGTATTGTTCGTTGCCGACCTCGAGGCAAACGCCAGGCAGGCGAGCGTTAGCCGCGTAACTGACGCAATCGAAGAGAGCCTCGAGAGCCAACCGGAGCTCTTTCACTTCAAGACGAAAGGGATTCTCGCTGCGGGGAGCCAAGTTGACGTCCTCGACCGCGACCGTTACCGCCTTCACTTCGACAACCCGAAGCTTGAAGGAATCATTGATGGCGGTCATAACACCCTGGCCATTGGACGCTTTGTCCTTAAAACGGTTTTGACTGTGCTGTATAGCGAAGACGAAGCTGAGAAGGTGCTCAAAAAGGTTAAGCGGTGGGCGGACCTGAAAGATGCCCTCACACAGTACGAGGCGGATATTCGCGACAACAAAGACTGCCTCCCTGAAGCATTTATTCCGATCGAAGTGATCTATCCGGCTAGCGATGCTCCGGATGCCCAGTCGTATTTCGAGGACCAGATCCTGGTAATCAATGCGGCACGGAATAACAACGCTCAACTCAAAGAAGAAGCTAAGGCTAATTGGCGCGGCCTGTATGACGAACTTAAGATCAACATCGACCCCCAAATTGAAGATGATGTCGAGTGGCGCACGGGTGAAGGCGGCCGAATCAAAGCACGTGAACTTGTTGCTCTCTCGCTGATCCCGCTCTCTAAACTCGATATCAAGGGGACCAAAAGCGTTCAAGACAATCCCACGGTAATCTTCTCGGCAAAGGCCCAGTGTATTGAGATCTACAATACGATCATGGGCAACGAAGAAGACGGTATTGTGGAGAAAGTTGAGGGGGATATCGTAAAAATTGTCGACCCCGGCGTACGCAGTGCATTGAAGTTGATGCGCGACATCCCCGAATTGTACGACACGATCTATGAGGTTTTCCCCAAAGCCTACAGCCATGGCTTCGGCAAGATCACCGGAGTCAAAACCCTGGGCAAACCGGACCAACTGAAGGCGCAGCGCGGCTCAGGTGACAAGGCCTATCTCAGCACCCCACCGAAGACACACTTCTATAAAAAAGAAACCTCTCATAGCTTCGGCGAGGGGTTCATCTATCCCCTTGTGGTAGCCCTTCGTGAGTTGATGAGTGTTAATGAGAGTGGGGAAGTCTACTGGACCGCTGACCCGAAACAGTTCATCCGCGAAAACATCAAGGCAGTGATGGACACCTACAAGGACATGATCGCAGGCCAGAACTATGATCCTGCCAAAGTGGGGAAGACGAAGGGAGCCTATAACCTTGCTGCGCAGGCATTCAAGCACCAGCTTGACGCCAAGGAGTTGGAACGCCTGAGGGCACAGGCAAAGGCACGGATCGAGTCTAACGCCTGAGCATCCTCGTCAACGTCGCGTGCTCGCAACCAGTGAGTGCCGCCCAATAACGGACCTCTTGGGCTTAACAAGCCCCATCCATACGGGTGGGGCTTTTCTTACTCAGGTCATCCCGTTTGATTAAGCCAGCAGAGGTTTAAGCCCTAAACACCCATGAGGCTAACCTCAATGCCGCATAACCTCGCGTATTCAGCACGCTTATCCAATGGGGTTTCGTCTATTCCCTTCAAGCCCAACTTGATTTCTATACAAGTCCGAATAACCGATCGCCCCGTTCCAGAAGCATTGACAAAAAAACCGTCCGAGAAATCTATCTCTCCAGCTGGGGCGAGCAGGTCGAGAAAATATTGCATGCTCACATCTTTCTTCTGCATAGCGTCAACAGCAATCCGTTTCAGCACATCGAACAATGCTTGCACCCCTACAGTTTTAAATATGAACGCCTGAGGCTCTACATCCTCCCACAAAACCTCAAAAACGGCACGAAAGAAGTTCAGGACTGCTGCATATATCAACTTGTCATTTGTATCTAAATACAAGCTCCGAAGCGGAGACCTATCTTCGACACTATTTAAAGAGAGCCGAGTTCCTTTATGTGCCCCTCCATGATCAGTCGAAAGTGCATAAGCGTCTCTTTTAGGGTTCGAGGAGTATAGTGCGTTGATTCCTTTAACGACTGTCGCCATCGAAACCATCCACTGCCCTTCCCTCCGGGCTTGCGCTCTAGTCAACACAATGTCATTTGCAGCAGCTATCAGTATGCGCCCTCTGAATGGCGACGCATCATCTGAGTTAAGCTTTCTCGAAAGATATACAGCTAGCTTATCGGGACTCCAAGACTCAGGCGATTCTTTTTCTATATTGTACCCAATCAGCTCATACGTCTGACTCTTATCTACTGGCTTTTGTGTAGAGTTAATAGTAGCAAATAGGTATGCCTGATATGGTTTTGGCAAATCTAAATATATGGCGCAAGGAAGAAGCGTATTTAGACGCTCTTCGGAAGCGCCTTCAAAACCAAACAATCGATGCTGACCATCAATGATTGACGCCACTTTTTGTAGTGTTGGTATCCTAACATTTACAACACCAGAACAATCTTCCAGTTCTTCCACACACCATCGTATTTCTTCATCCTCGATAAGAAGGCCTGACTCCATATCGAAATTGGCGCTTAATATTATCGTGCCCGGAAAAGCCATTTCGCTTGTACTGATATACTTACCAATATCCGAGATCCGCCTCTTATCCTGTGACCGCTGAGCCCCTTCCAGTCTATATCCTTGACCACCGCCGCCCCTCACAGCCTGCAATCTATGACTGTAACAAGTATCGAGAAGAAGTGATGCTGGCAGGGCACATAAATAAAAAATACCCAGGGGCTGCTCGACGCGAACCGCAGGAGCGACAAAGGGAAACCCATGACCATCTTGACTCATGTCTTATAACCCTCATCATCACCACTCGGCGAAAGTGTCTCATCACCACCAATAGAATCTTTTGGGTCAATATTATCCTGCAAACAAGAATTGTCTCCGTTAGCTACCCACCAGATAACAACAGCGAAAAAAACACCACCCAATCCCATATAGACAGCACGGTCTGAGCCATCATTCAAGAAAAAGAAGCAGACAAACCCATAGCCGGCCAGCAGAAATCCAAAAAACTGAAAGGCTGCTCTCACGGCCTTATCTTCATCTAATGTCAATTGAACAATCGATGCTCCAGCCAGTGCCGCAAAGTATGTATATAGAGAAACAGCAACATCGCCTTTAGGAGCAGACTCAAAATAGTAGGCCTGTAAAAAAGCGTGCCAAACCCCCAGCCCACCCAGGCCCAAAACAGCCACAACCAGGTAAGACCAGAAGCTGACTTGCCCTATGGGCCTCATAATCCGCTGCCCGATAAACTCGGCTACATGGACAAAGTTACTTGGCATCACATATTCGCTTTAGTGTCAGAAAGTAGTGAAGTTATTAGGAAACGCCAATCGCACAAGGCAAGGATACGTTCAGGGGGATTAGCGAATCAAGGTAACAACTAAAGACACTGAACAAGCCACAAGTGCTGGCCATGACCCACCTGAAATACGCATCGTTCACTGGAAGCTTCTGTCTGCATGCTCCAGAGATGACGGCCCTCAACGAATAAGCCCTGCTACACTAGATAGCAGCGATGGGCCCTCAGACAAAAGAAGATGCCGTACCATTCGATTCACGACCTGCCTCATTCGGTTCAGCATGTCCTTCCCCAGCATGCACAAGAAATCTATCTGGAAGCATTCAATCGGACATGGCAACGACTAAATGACGCTTCTGACCGCGAAGCAACATGTCATCGAATCGCATGGACTGCTGTAAAGAAATCCTACATGAAGAAAAATGGAAGCTGGGCGCGAATAGCTAAAAGCTAAAAGCTAACCGACAGTCAAAACTCACTCTCGCCCCGGGTCACACTGAAAAACCATCCCTACATATTCACTCCATTGAGTTACCAGCAATCTTGAGCATCCAACCACAATTGGTTCGAGATACCAACGCCGCCGCGAAAATCGAAGCGATTCGACATTAATGCCCACAATCATCTAACGCCCTGATTTAAGTGGGCATTATATTCTAGTTGCTTCATAATGCATTGAATTATTTGATAAAATCTAGGACAACCCCTTGAGCCACATCCCCAGGAAAAGGTTCGGCCAGAACTTCCTGCATGACCCGCGGGTGATTGCCCGCATCATCGGTGCAATAGCCCCGCGCCCGGATGATCACCTGGTTGAGGTCGGCCCCGGTCAGGGCGCCATCACCCTGGAACTGCTCAAGGCGGCCGGCAAGCTGGAGGCGGTGGAACTTGACCGTGACCTGATCGAACCGCTGAAGGCCAGGTGCGCCGGCGCCGGCGAGTTCACCGTCTACCAGGGCGATGCGCTGAAGTTCGACTTCTGCAGCCTGGCCGGCGACGGCCGGCCGCTGCGGCTGGTGGGCAACCTGCCGTACAACATCTCCACGCCGCTGCTGTTCCACTTCCTCGACCAGTCGGCATGCATCGCCGACATGCACTTCATGCTGCAGAAAGAGGTGGTGGACCGCATGGCCGCCGGCCCCGGCTCCAAGACCTACGGCCGGCTGTCGGTGATGCTGCAGACCCGCTGCGCGGTGGAGCCACTGTTCGAGATCGGCCCCGGCGCCTTCAACCCGCCGCCCAAGGTGGATTCAGCCATCGTGCGCCTGGTGCCCCATGCCGCGCCGCCCTTCCAGATCGACGACATGGCGCTGTTCGCCGGCATCGTCGGCCAGGCCTTCGGTCAGCGCCGCAAGACCCTGCGCAAGAGCCTACAGGCGCTGATCCCCGCCGCGGCCTTCGAGCGCGCCGGCATCGCCCCGACCGAGCGCCCGGAGCAACTGGCCCCGGCGGACTTCGCCCGCCTGGCCAACGCCGCCGGCCAATAACCCGCCCGCAGCACCGGCGTCCCGCCCCCGCCACAAACGACAACGCCCGCCGTGGCGCAGGCCAGGCGGGCGTCGGGATCAGCCAACAGCTGCTCGATCAAACGAGCAGTAGCATCGGGTCAGAAGGGGATGTCGTCGTCGAAACCGCCGTCATCCATCGGGGGTGGCGCCGACTGGGACGGGGCCTGTTGACGGGACTGACCGCCGCCCTGACCGCCGCCACCCTGGCCACCCTGGTAGCCGCCGCCGGAACGGGCCTGCTGGCCGCCGCCGAAGTCGGCACTGCCGCCGGCGCCGCGGGAGTCGAGCATCTGCATCTCGTCGGCGACGATCTCGGTGGTGTAGCGGTCCTGGCCCTGCTGGTCCTGCCACTTGCGGGTCTGCAGGCGGCCTTCCAGGTAGACCTTGGAACCCTTCTTCAGGTATTCGCCGGCGATCTCGCCCAGGCGGCGGAACAGCACCACGCGATGCCACTCGGTCTTTTCCTGCTGCTCGCCGGTGTTCTTGTCCTTCCAGGTCTCGGACGTGGCCACCGTGATGTTGCACACCGCGCCGCCATTGGGCATGTAGCGCACCTCGGGATCCTGTCCCAGGTTGCCGACCAGAATGACCTTGTTGACGCCTCTGCTTGCCATGTCGCCTCCGTAATGTGTTGTGCCGGTCCCGTCCCTGGGACCCGGCTGTAGGATCTTCGGGATCGGACGAGTCTACGCGCCGGGGGCGCAAATTGCATCCAGGGCGGCCTGGTCCAGCGTGTCTTTATCGACCTTCAGATAGGCCACGCCGTCGGCGGCCACCACCACCGCCTCCACCACGCCGGGCACGCCGCCCAGGCGCGCGGCCAGGGTAGCGGCCGCGGCCTCGTCGGCCACCGCCACCTTGAGCAGGCGGCTGACGTGACGGCCGGGGTTGCGCATGCCGCTGGCCGCCAGCAGCCAGCCGCAACCGACCGCCACCACCAGCAACATCACGCCGTGTATGCCGTACGCCTGGTGCACCCAGCCACCGGCCACGCCGCCGACGAAGGCGCCGGCGAACTGGCTGGTGGAATACACCCCCATGGCGGTGCCCTTGGCGTCCGCCGGGGCCAGCTTGGACACCAGCGACGGCAGGGTCGCCTCCAGCAGGTTGAAACCGACGAAGAACAGCCACAGCGCCACCGCCAGCCCCCAGAAGCTGCCCAGTTCGCCCCACAGCAGCAGCGCCGCCAGGGTGATGGTGGCGATGGCGCCGAGGAACACGGCCTTCATCCGCCCGCCACGCTCGGCCAGGATGATGAAGGGCACCATGGCGGCGATGGACAGCACCATGATCGGGGCATACAGCAGGCTGTGGCGTTCCGGCGCCAGACCGGCGTCGCGCAGCGCCAGCGGCACCACCAGGAACATGGCGGTCAGCACCAGGTGCAGGCAGAAGATGCCCAGGTCCAGCCGCAGCAGCTGGCCGTCACCCAGCACCCGCCGGAACATGGCCGGCACCGGCTGGGCGTCACGGTGGCGGGCACTGCTGCTGGGGGTTGGCACCACCCACAGCAGTGCACTGGCGCCCAGCAGGGCCAGCAGCGCGGTCAGCCAGAAAATGCCCGACACGCCCACCCAGGCGTCCAGCGCCGGGGCGCTGATCATGGCCAGCATGAAGGAGGCGCCGATGGTGACGCCGATCATCGCCATCACCTTGGTGCGCTGGTCCTCGCGGGTCAGATCCGCGGCCAGGGCCATCACCGCCGCGGCCACCGCGCCGCTGCCCTGCAGGGCGCGGCCGGCGATGATCCACCAGATGTCCGTGGCCAGTGCCGCCACCACCGAGCCCAGCGCAAACACCAGCAGGCCGGCCAGGATCACCGGCTTGCGCCCCAGCCGGTCTGACAGCAGGCCATAGGGGATCTGCAGCAGCGCCTGGGTCAGGCCGTAGATGCCGATGGCCAGGCCGGTCAGCAGCGGCGTGGCGCCGGCCAGGTCCTCGGCATACAGGGCGAACACCGGCAGGATCAGGAACAGCCCCAGCATGCGCGAACCATAGATGCCGGCCAGGCCCAGCGCGGCACGACGCTCGCTGCGGCTCAGGCCGGTCGGCTCGGGGGTCTGCTCGCTGTTGGCGGCTCGGGACAAGGGACTCGATGAGCAAGAATGGAAAGGCGCGATTTTACCCGAAATCGGTGGCCACCGGCGCCTCCCGCGCGTGAATCACCCGTGCCGTCATCGCGGATATGCAGGCACTTTGTCCTGCGCCCCCGCATGGGCGTATCCTTGTGGGTTTTGGTGCCCCAGGCAGGACCCCCGATGGACAACATTCTCATTCGCGGCGCACGGACGCATAACCTCAAGAACATCGACCTGACGCTACCGCGGGACAAGCTGATCGTCATCACCGGCCTGTCCGGCTCCGGCAAGTCGTCGCTGGCCTTCGACACCATCTACGCCGAGGGCCAGCGCCGCTACGTGGAATCACTGTCCGCCTACGCACGGCAGTTCCTGTCGATCATGGAAAAGCCGGACGTCGACCACATCGAGGGCCTGTCGCCGGCCATCTCCATCGAGCAGAAGACCACCAGCCACAACCCGCGCTCCACCGTGGGCACCATCACCGAGATCTACGACTACCTGCGCCTGCTGTTCGCCCGCGCCGGCGAGCCGCGCTGCCCCGAGCATGGCCAGGCGCTGGAGGCCCAGACCATCAGCCAGATGGTGGACCAGGTGCTGGCCCTGCCCGAGGGCACCAAGCTGATGCTGCTGGCGCCGGTGATCTCCGAGCGCAAGGGTGAGTACCACAAGCTGCTGGGCGAGCTGCACGCCCAGGGCTACATCCGTGCGCGTATCGACGGCGACATCTACGAGCTGGACGATGCGCCGGACCTGGAGCTGCACAAGAAGCACACCATCGAGGTGGTCATCGACCGCTTCAAGGTGCGCGAGGACCTGGTGCAGCGGCTGGCCGAATCCTTCGAGACCGCGCTGGGGCTGGCCGAGGGCGTGGCCCGGGTGGCCTTCATGGACGAGCCGGAACGGGCCGACCTGACCTTCTCGGCCAACTTCGCCTGCCCGGTGTGCGGCTACAGCATCCAGGAACTGGAGCCACGGCTGTTCTCCTTCAACAACCCGGTCGGCGCCTGCGATGCCTGCGACGGCCTCGGCGTGGAGCAGTACTTCGACGCCGACAAGGTGGTGGCCCATCCGGAGCTGAGCCTGGCCGGCGGCGCGGTGCGCGGCTGGGACCGGCGCAACGCCTACTACTTCCAGATGATCCGCTCCTTGGGCGAGCACTACGGCTTCGACCCCGAGACGCCCTGGGAGGAGCTCACCGACGAGGTCCGCGACGTGGTGCTCAACGGCTCCGGCCTGGAGGGCATCGAGTTCAACCTGTACAACGAGCGCGGCCGTTCGGTGAAGAAGGTGATCCCTTTCGAGGGCATCCTCAACAACATGAAGCGCCGCTACCGGGAGACCGACTCGTCTGCAGTACGCGAGGAGCTGGCCCGCTACATCGCCAGCCGCCACTGCCCCGAGTGTCACGGCACCCGGCTGAACGAGGGCGCCCGCCACGTCTACGTGGCCGAGCTCACCCTGCCCCAGGTCACCACCATGGCGGTGGAGAAGAGCCTGGACTTCTTCGACCACATGGAGCTGTCCGGCAAGCGCGGCAAGATCGCCGAGAAGGTGGTCAAGGAGATCCGCGAACGGCTGCAGTTCCTGGTCAACGTGGGCCTCGACTACCTGACCCTGGACCGCAGCGCCGACACCCTGTCCGGCGGCGAGGCACAGCGCATCCGCCTGGCCAGCCAGATCGGCGCCGGCCTGGTGGGTGTGATGTACGTGCTGGACGAGCCCTCCATCGGCCTGCACCAGCGCGACAACGAACGCCTGCTGCACACCCTCACCTACCTGCGCGACCTGGGCAACACGGTGATCGTGGTGGAGCACGACGAGGACGCCATCCGCAGCGCCGACCACGTGGTCGACATCGGCCCCGGCGCCGGCGTGCATGGCGGCACCGTGGTCGCCCAGGGCACGGCCGAGGATATCGCCGCCAACCCGGCATCGCTCACCGGCAAGTACCTGTCCGGCGTGGAGCGGATCGAGATCCCTTCCGAGCGCACCCCGCGCGATGCCAAGAAACAGATCAAGCTGTTCGGCGCCAGCGGCAACAACCTGAAGGACGTTAGCCTGGAGGTCCCGGCTGGGCTGTTCACCTGCGTCACCGGCGTGTCCGGTTCGGGCAAGTCGACCCTGATCAACGACACCCTCTACCCGCTGGCGGCCAACGCCCTGAACGGCGCCAGCCATGCGGTGGCGCCACACAAGAAGGTGACCGGGCTCAAGCACTTCGACAAGGTGGTGGATATCGACCAGTCCCCCATCGGCCGCACGCCGCGCTCCAACCCCGCAACCTACACCGGCCTGTTCACGCCCATACGCGAACTGTTCGCCCAGGTGCCGGAGGCCCGTTCGCGGGGCTACAACCCCGGGCGCTTCAGCTTCAACGTCAAGGGTGGCCGCTGCGAAGCCTGCAAGGGCGACGGCGTGATCAAGGTGGAGATGCACTTCCTGCCCGACATCTACGTGCAGTGCGATGTCTGCAAGGGCCATCGCTACAACCGCGAGACCCTGGAGATCCGCTACAAGGGCAAGGGCATCAACGAGGTGCTGGACATGACGGTGGAGGACGCCCTGGGCTTCTTCGACGCCGTACCCGTGCTGAAGCGCAAGCTGCAGACCCTGATGGACGTGGGCCTGAGTTACATCACCCTGGGGCAGAACGCCACCACCCTGTCCGGCGGCGAGGCACAGCGGGTCAAGCTGTCGCGGGAACTGTCCAAGCGCGACACCGGCAGCACCCTGTATATCCTGGACGAGCCGACCACCGGCCTGCATTTCCATGACGTGAAACAACTGCTGGCGGTACTGCACCGCCTGCGCGACCACGGCAATACCGTGGTGGTGATCGAGCACAACCTGGACGTGATCAAGACCGCCGACTGGGTGGTGGACCTCGGCCCCGAGGGCGGCGACAAGGGCGGCCAGATCATCGCCGTCGGTACGCCGGAGATGGTTGCCGGCTCACCCCAGTCCCATACCGGCCGCTTCCTGGCGCCACTGCTGAAGATCTAGCTGCACCTGCCGATGCCCTGTACACGGCCGATGCTTTTCCGATGCCTGCCCCACCACCATGGGACACAGCAGGCGACCGAGGTTGCGGCGCGCCCTATATGGCACAGGATGCGGCATGACACACCAGGACCACTTGGCGTTTCTAAACGGCGATGGCTCGATCAAGGATAAGCTGGTATCTGCACATCAGCGGATACAGGAGTCCTTTCCCTTAATCGCCCGCATTGCGGTTGCCCTGTACGATCCTGCCACCAGGATACTGAAGACCTATGTGCACAGCAGTGGCGACGACGACCCGCTATCCCGCTACCAGACTTGCATCGACGATGCCCCGTCACTGAACGCGATCCTCAAGGCTGGCCACCCCCGGGTGATCAATAACATGGTGACCTTCGACAACGGCACCCAAGAGCACACCAAGCGCATCGGCCGCCAGGGTTACGCCGCCAGCTACACCCTGCCGATGTTTCATCGCGGTGAGTTAATTGGATTCCTATTCTTCAACTCCTATCAGCGCGATGCTTTTGATGACAAGGTACTGCGCCAGCTCGACCTATATGGGCATCTGATTTCATTGATGGTGCTCAATGAACTTTCCACTGCCCATACCCTTGCGGCGGCGGTAAAGACCGCCGGACACATCACCCATACACGTGATCCAGAAACTGGCAGCCACCTTGACCGGATGTCCAGATACGCGCGCCTGATCGCTTATCACCTGGCACCCGAATACGCCCTTGACGATTACTTTATCGAGCACGTGTTCATGTTTGCGCCGCTGCACGACATCGGCAAGATCGGCATTCCCGACAACATCCTGCTCAAGCCCGCACGCCTGTCAGACGATGAGTGGTCGGTGATGAAGACGCATGTCACCCAGGGCCGGAAGATGATCGACGACCTGCTGGATAACTTTGGGCTTAACGGACTCGACCATGTGGATATGCTGCGAAACATCGCCCACTATCATCACGAAGCCGTTAACGGCAGCGGTTATCCTGAAGGCAGACTTGGCAACGAGATCCCACTGGAAGCCCGGATCGTGGCGGTAGCCGATGTGTTTGACGCGCTGACCAGCAGGCGCCCTTACAAGGCTGCATGGACCAACGCAGAAGCCTTCGAGATGCTGAATAAACTGGCCGGGGAGACGCTGGATGCTGCCTGCGTTGCCGCGTTGCGCGAACAACAGGATGCCATCCACCAGATCCAGCAGCAGTTCAGTGAAGACCCGCTAGGCTAGTCCGTCCGCCAGGCTCAAGCCCACGCAACGGGATGCCCAACCTCCAGCCCAAGAACGTCAGCGGCTCGCCCCTGGTTAACCGCAACCTCCACCAAGCCGCATGAATTCGCGTACCAAAAGGATTGCCCCTTTGGCACGGCGGAAAAGGTTTCGGCATAGGCGAGAGGATGATCGTCAACCAGCAACACTCGCGTGGAGTCAGCACTGGCAGCGGACATGCCGGTCATGGCATTGCCAAAATGATCAACGTATACAACCTCGCTGATCTCAGCCGGCCAGTCGGCACCTTCTATGCTTCCCTTATGCAGTGGGCTTCGGTCGACACCCTGACCACGGGAGAGAATGCCGGCAACAGGCGCGAACAAATCGCGGCCATGGAAGCTGCTGGACAGGCGCTCCGGGCGCCAGTCGATGCGTGCAACTTGCACGTCTCCCGCCTGAGCAACTACCCGGGACAGCAAGCCATTATCCGGACCGATGAAGGTGCGCCCATCCGCCTCAACGATAAGAGGGTCACGCTGACCACCAACACCGGGATCGACCACCGCTGCAACGACACAGCCGGAAGGCAGACCGTTGGTCAGCGCAGCCAGGAGATAGGCAGAGCGACGAAAGTCACCGCATGGCGCATCAGAAATGAGGTTGACCACACGTGACTGAAACGACTCAGCGAGGACAGCCGCTTCCATTTGGCCGGTATAGGGGCCATCTGACCCGAAGTCAGTGAAGAGTAAAACGAGGGGAACAGAGACCGTCATATGCCCAGCATTAGGGCACAAAAAGAAAACCGGGCATAGCCCGGTTGTCTTTAAGCGGCTATCGAAACTGCTTATTCGGCTTCGACGATCTCACCGGCATTACCTGCCGGACGATCTACCAGTTCGACGTAGGCCATCGGGGCCTTGTCGCCGGCACGGTAGCCGCATTTCATGATACGCAGGTAACCACCGGGGCGTCCCTTGTAGCGCGGACCCAGCTCGCTGAACAGCTTGCCGACGACAGCGTCATCACGCAGGCGGGCGAAGGCCAGGCGGCGCTTTGAAACGCCGTCTTCCTTGGCCATGGTGATCAGTGGCTCGGCCACGCGACGAAGCTCTTTGGCCTTCGGCAGGGTGGTCTTGATCAGCTCGTGTTCGAACAGGGACACCGCCATGTTGCGGAACATGGCTTTACGGTGCGAACTGTTACGATTCAGTTGCT
>Ga0272444_10000793_pt1 | contig 32068 bp, 29 predicted proteins | sample SSMForm13_FD_201033 | JGI IMG/M metagenome (GOLD analysis project Ga0272444, IMG submission 201033) | Marine sediment archaeal communities from Little Sippewissett salt marsh, Falmouth, MA, United States - SSM-Form-13 | ecosystem: Environmental > Aquatic > Marine > Wetlands > Sediment ...
ATCCGGACGGCTACGCGAAGATAACCGGCGAGTGCGGGGATACCGTCGAGATGTTTATCCGTTTACGAAACGGCACGGTTGAGGAGGCGACATTCAATACCGACGGGTGCGTATTCAGCATCGCCGCCTGTTCCGTCGCCACGGAGATGGCGGAGGGAAAGACGATTCCCCGGTGCATCGGTATTAATCAGAGCGCTATCCTCAAACACCTGGAAAAGATGCCGGCAGATCATGAGCACTGCGCCCTGCTGGCCGCCATGACCATCCAGAAGGCGTTGAGACAGTGCGTTGAAGGTGCCGGAAGGGAACAATAAACCGGAGACGCGTAACCCCAATGGGGGCAAAAACCCGAAAAAGGAGCGGAACGATGGCAACAGATACCAGGGTCACAGAGGTTGACAAGGTCGAGATTGTAACACTCCAGGACAACTACATCGACATGACCGCGCAGGACAACAGCGCGGTGGTCTCACGGGCCAGCGGCGCCCCGGACGGCGTAATACAAAACTCCATCCAGGCCGAACACGGCTTCTCTGCCATCGTAAAGACCACCGTGGGAGACTCGACGCGGACCATGCTCTTCGACTTCGGATTTTCCCCGATAGGGGCGGCCTATAACGCGAACGCCCTCCGCATCCCCATGGAAGAGGTGGAGGTGATGGCCCTCTCGCACGGTCACAGCGACCACACCGGGGGAATCACCGCGCTGACCCGCATGATCGGCAGGCCCGGGATCGGGCTCGTCCTCCATCCCTCCGCGTTTATCGCCCCCCGGTATCTCAAGTTCTCCGAAGATTTCAAGGTGTTCTTTCCGAAATTCACCAGGGAATCGCTGGAGGCGGAGAAGATTGACATCATCGAAACGGCGGCCCCCTACCCCCTCCTGGATGGCCAGGTTCTTTTCCTGGGTGAAGTCGAACGGACAACAGACTTTGAAAAAGGCTTCCCCATCGCCTTCCGGGAACAGAACGGGAAGGAGGAATGGGACCCCATCGAGGACGATACCGCTATCGTCATGAATGTGAAGGGGAAAGGACTGGTTGTCCTCTCGGGATGCTCCCACTCGGGTATCGTCAACACCGTACACTACGCCAGGAAGGTCACGGGGGTAGAGAAGGTACACGTGGTTATGGGAGGGTTCCACCTCGGCGGACCGCTCTTCGAACCGATCATCGACCGGACAACGGAGGAACTCAAGAAGATCGGTCCCGAATACATGATCCCCTGCCACTGCACGGGGAGAACGGCCATCATGCACATGGAACAGGCGATGCCGGACCGGTTCATCTTCAATATGAGCGGAACGAAGCTCACCTTCTCCGCCTGACATACAGGGAACAGAAAGGAGCAGACATGGGTGCAAAGACAAAGATAGGGATCATCATCTGCGATCGTTATCGCCGCTGCGCGGGCGGAAAGTGTCTGCGTGCGATGAAGAACAAGGAGGGGGCCTTCAGCACCTACACGGACACCGAGCTCGAACTGGTCGGGTTTACCACCTGCGACGGCTGTCCCGGCGGCAACATAGAATACGCGGGGGAAGAGATGGTGAAAAACGGGGCGAAGGTGATCCATCTGGCTACCGGCCTGGTCGTCGGCTATCCCCCCTGCCCCTACATCGACACCTTCAAGGCCTTTCTTGAAAAACGCTACGGTGTCAAGGTCGTGGTCGGGACACACCCCATACCGACCAAGTATCTCGATATGCACACCCATCTCGGGACATGGAAGGACCCCGCCTGGACACCGCTTATCGAGCCCACCATGGCGGACGAAGCGACCCGCGCACGGTACGATTGAGTCTGTCGCGGGGGACAATCACTCAGATCCCGCAAAAGCAATCCTTCACACTCAGCCAATCACAAAAAGATGGGGCCACCTGCGGGTCATCACAGCCGTTTCAGGGTAAAATCGATCGGTGCCGTCCGGGAAGTCTCACCGTAATACTTCTTGACAAGGTACGATTATGCAGGTACTGTTTTAGCGTATTTTAAATATGTCATATGCGCTTTTGAACAGCTGTACCCGGGGGGGGTGTAGTCTGATCATCTGAAGCTCTGTCTCTCAAAATGGGAGAGAGGGTTTTCGTATCCCCCGTTACATTTCAGTTTCTTCTTGTCTTTTTGCGATTGCGCTTCTTCTGATCGGTTTGAATATTTGGTCTGGTACCGGATTTGCCGTTCTACTCTACTTCGTTTCGGATACTGAAACAGTATCTACAGTTTTCCAAAGAGTTCTTGCAATAATGGCCGGTCTTCAAAATTGTAAGATTTTGTTGGAGGAAACATTTAACAAGAGGAGGAATGCCGTATGAAGGGAGAGAAACGAGACACCGTAGGTGCGCTGGCTATTGTGGTCCTTTTGGCCGGGGTATCGTTAGCTATGATCAACACCTCATGGTTTCCATGGATCAATATCGCCGGTCTTGTCATCGCTCTGGGCGCAATAGTTTTTCTGAAAGTGAGACCCGCCCAAGAGATGCCGGGATTCCAGAGGACAACCAGGGGGGGTATGCAGCAATAACCGCGTCAGGGGTTCATGCTCAGGCCAAAGCATATCCTTGCGTTGGGCCAGCCCCTGTGTCAGGTAAACCGCAGCGATGGTGCGGACGCTTCGCGCCGCATCATCGGGTTGCGCGTTATTATCCGTAGCCCGTCACCGATTGCAGAAACGAATTTCCTGCTTTTTTGTCACCCTTTTCCGGCCGGTCGTCAGGTCGGTGCTCCCCAAAATTGTTAATATTTTGAAATTATTGAATATTCTCCTGATCAACACGGAAGGTATTCTCTCATTGACTTATAAGATCATTTTCCCTATACTTCCCGGCGGAAAAGAGGATCCGTATCGGATTGTTGTTCAAATAAGGCAAATGCACATAGAGATCATAAAAGAGCTGTTAGAGGGTTATTAAAGGAAGTAACAGTTCCGGGTTTTCCGGCAAGACAGCACCACCTGTTACGGCTATAAATATCTCCTGGCATTCCTCCGCAAGCGCCGTCACTTCCACCCTTCGTATCATCAAAAGCGCGTGGTGATATCAGCTCCTTCCAAGCGGCAAAAGAATAAGAACTTCATCTCTCAAGCAAAGAGGCAGGGTTTGTGTCTTCTCAAGCCCTTTAAAGTCTAGGAAATGCTAAACCGTAAATAATCCAAAGTTTTTGCCATTTCATGCGGTTATGAAAAGCGTACGTATCAGGCGGAGCACCCCCGCTTCAGTACTGTTGTCCCGTTCGGAACGAGAGGGATGTTGATACCCCCCGTAGGGGTCCTTCCCATACCATCACGGTATACCGGGCGTTACGGGCTTTCGGAACGAATCAAACGTCAGTCGAAATGAAAGAGGATATACCGCACATATGAGCCACTCAAGCGTTTACGCGATTGAAGATCGGGGAGGGAAAGAGTGATAGTTGAAACCATTGTGATACAGTCAGCCGGATCACTGTCGGTGGCTGTTCTCGCCCTGATCATGGGTATCCTCCAGCTTATGTTCCTTTACCGAAAGCCCCAGTTCAAATGGTACGGATGGGGCGCCGGCATATCTCTTTGCGGGATGCTGTATGCGATCGGCATTTTTCTCGAATACAATGCCCTCCCCGGCCCCGTCAATCGATTCGGTGGATTACTGGAATTTACGGCTGTTATCTTTCTGATCCATTGTCTGTATGGATTTACATTCACCTATCTCGGGATGGAGGGAAAGCGGTACCATGTCGTTGCAGGTATTTTCCACACCCTGCTCTTGATCTGTTTGTGGTCCACCGACTATATCGTAGCAGACAGCTTCGTCATCCGGGACTTCATCGGATTGACAAAATTGTTCATTGAACCAGACATGGGACCGATTGGTCCTTTGTTTGAGTTGTATGGCGCCCTTTCGGGCATTGGCGCGGTCATATTATGGGTCAGGCACAAGGGTCCCGATCCGGGATACAGGGTCCCGTATCTGATCGGCATGAGTTTCTGGATTGTCCTTGGAATTCATGACGGAATAGCCTCCATGGGGGTTTCAACATTCCAATACGTCATGGAATATGGTTTCCTGGGATATTCCATGGTCGTCCTCTGGGTCGTTTTCAGCCGCTTTGTCGATATATCGGTTGAAGATAAGTATCGCGTGATTACCGAATTTGCCAACGACGCTATTCTGGTGATCCAGGACGGGAAAACGGTCTTCGGAAACCCTGCCTGCAGTGCCCTGATCGGCCAGCCGGCGACCAAAGACTTTATCGATACTGTCGTGCCGGAAGACAGAAAAGAATTCACGCAGCAGTACAGCCGGTTGATGCATGCGGCCGATCCTCCCGGTTCGTTCATGATTCGCATAAAGAAAGCGGATGGTGAACCACGAACCGTCGAGGTCAGGGCAAATATTATCAGCTACCGGAACAAACCGGCCGTCCTGGCCGTTATGCGTGATATAACGGACCGCATACGTGAAGAGAAGACCAGAAGAAAAAATGAGGAAAAGTTCATCAGGATGAGAAAGATGGAATCTCTGGGCCTTCTGGCGGGCGGCGTGGCCCATGATCTGAACAATGTCCTTTCAGGGATTGTAAGCTATCCTGATCTGATCCTTTCTGAGATTCCCGAAGACAGCAAACTCAGAAAGCCGATCAAGACCATGGAGGAATCCGGGAAAAAGGCCGTCGCCATTGTACAGGATCTTTTAACCGTGGCGAGGGGCATGGCCATCACAAGAGAACCGCTGAACATAAATAATGTGATCCAGCGATATCTGGAATCTCCGGAATACAAAAAACTCCTGCATTATCATCCAACGGTTACCGTCAGGGTCGATCTGGCCCCCCGGCTGCTGAACATAAAGGGTTCTCCGGCGCACATTGGAAAGATCGTAATGAACCTTGTATCGAACGCCTCCGAAGCCATTCAAGACACCGGAACCGTGACCATATCCACCCTTAACCGGTATCTGGACCAGCCGCTGAGCGGTTACCATGACGTCAATGTCGGCGAATACGTTGTTCTGGTGATAGAGGACGACGGGCCGGGGATATCACCGGAAGACCTCAACCGGATTTTTGAACCCTTCTATACGAAAAAAGTGATGGGAAGAAGCGGAACCGGTCTGGGCCTGGCGCTTGTGTGGAATGCCGTACAGGACCACGATGGCTATATCAATGTTATAAGCGATTCGAGAGGCTCGCGATTCGAGCTGTATTTCCCTGTAACACGAGAGGCGGTCGCCGATGACAGGAAACCCTCCGTTCCCCTTAGTGAGATATACGGCAACGGAGAGATGGTCCTGGTCGTAGATGATGTGAGCAGCCAGAGGGAAATTTGCTGCAGCATGCTGGAGAGATTGGGGTACAAGACAAAGGCCGTTTCCGGTGGCGAGGAAGCCGTCGAGTACCTGAAGGGGCATAGCACCGATCTGATGCTGCTCGATATGGTCATGGACGCGGGGATAAACGGACGTGAGACATACAGGAGAATCAAGGAGTTCAACCCCGGACAGAAGGCCATCATCGTCAGCGGGTTTGCCGACACAAACGACGTGCAGGAAACACTGCGGATGGGGGCCGGTCAATTTATCAAGAAACCGCTGATCCTGGAGGAACTAGGAATGGCGGTGAAGGAAGAGATGATGAAGTAACCGCCTCACAGCTCGGTTTCCGCGGTGAATGCGAGGCTGCTTGCTGTGGGGTATTATTTGATTGACACCCCCGGCCGTTTTCTTTATACTGCACCGACATTTTATCAAATAAGCTGTTTTTCTTATACATTATAACCCCTTTATCCAATTTAAGTACGTTCTTGCCAATTTAAACCTGACATAACGTAAAGAGAGGTATCGGTGTATGATGTCTTGGAAAAAGTGGTGGGTGATAGCCACATTTTTTGTTCTCGGAACTCTGCCATCGGCAGGTTTCTCGGAAGAGCCGAACGGTAGCTCACCGGCAGGGCGGTTTCCCGCCGACGTCGCGGGCACCCTCCTCCTCCCGCTGGATCAGGAGGAATGGCAGGTCGCGGGAAACAAGGCGGCGCTCGCCGCCCTGCGGCACGCGAAGGCCGCCAGGCTGAGGCGTGCATATCTCCAGAGCGGCGATATAAAACAGCTGTACACCGCTCTCAACACCGTCGGCGAGGCGATCAGACTCGATCCCGACTCCCCCCGGTACTGGGTCACGCTGGGGAATATCCACACGGAACTGGCCCGCTTCAACATCTTCCGGGCAAACGAGTATGCGCAGGACTCGTTCCGGCAGGCCCTCGATCTGGCCCCCGGTGACGCCGCAACCATGGTCCTCCTCGCCGTCAACCTGGCAAAGACCGGCCATTATGAGGAGGCACTGGGATACTTCGAGAAGGCGGTCGAGACGAACATCCTGATGCTCAGCGCCAACATCGCCCGGTGGATGAACGTCTGCTACCTAGCAGATGCCCACACCCGGCGTGGTACCATCTTCTATGAAAATATCCAGAACAGCCACCCCGAGTACTACTACCTCAACCTCTACCAAGCGGTCCTCTACCGGGCCCACTTCGATTACGACAGCGCCCGCCGCGAGCTGACACAGCTCCTGGAGCGGGCCGACGCGGATCAGACGATCAAGGAGACCGCGCGCAGTCTCCTTGCCGAGCTGGATCAGGAGGGAGGGCACGACTCATGAAAAAGATCGCAATCGCCGTCATCTTCCTTCTTCCGATTATCTTTACCGGTGTCACCCCGGCCGCCGTCACCACCGAAGAACTTGCACAGCGCACACGGCAGGGACAGGAACTGTTCGACGCCTTGGTCCTCGAGCGGAACAGAACGGTCGACGCGATCATGGCTGATCCGTCAAAATCGCCCCGCGCCAGGGAGTTTGCCGTCAAGGGTGTCCAGGAAAACTTCCTCAAGCAGAGTCGTGAGATACACCTCAAATACCGTGAGCCATTCATACAACGGGTTATAGCGGAGACAAACGCCCAGCTTCCGGAGGGCAAAAAGATCAATGCCACCATGGGATCGGACATCTACCTGAGAGACAAGGCGACGGGCCGGGTGATGCGCGACACGAAGGGGCGGAAGATCCTGAACCCGAAACACCGGGGGATGCAGGGAGACCTGGATCTCGGGGGCAACCCGCAGGCGGTGAAACGGCTGGAGGGGACATTTGATCAGTACAAGCACCTCTACCTGCCCGAGGGGACCAGTCCGGGATCACCCTCCAGGAGCGTGGTAACCAGCAACAGCATGGACGCCCCAGGGTACCGCGACTTCGGCGATGTCGAGGTGACGATCAACATGACCGGAGAGGCGGATCTTCCGGGGAGCTCCGCCCACCAGACCCGGGTACAGATGGACGCCTTTTCCACGGAGACGTACGTCTCGGCCAGCATGAGGAAAAACCAAGCCGGTCGGAGTTTGGTCGAGACCAGCGACCATATCAAGAAGGCGGCCAAGGGCTTTGCCGCCCCGCCCGCCGATCTCCTCGGCTGGCAGGGTGAAAAGACGCTCCAGGGGATGAGCAAGGGAACGCTGAAATCGATCGATTCCGGGACAGTGAGCGACGCACAGCTTTCAAGGGTCCTGGAGGAGGCCGGGTACCGGGGGGATGTGGCCACATTCAGGAATCAGCTCGATAAGCTCAAAGAGGGGCACCTGCATCAGGGCGTGGGTCTCGATGAAGGCAATATCGAGGCCTTTCAGAGGGCCTGCCGGGAGACGACGGATCAGGCCCTGGATAACGCCCGCCAGCAGTTTGATCAGCACAAGACGCAGGTCCAGGCGCGGATCGAGACATACGAGGCACGGATCAAGTCCGGCGAGCTTTCCGGGGACCAGATGGAGCGGTACAGGAAGGTCTCTGAACGGCTCAGAAACGAGCTGGCCGATTCCAAGGTCAAGATTGAAGAGACCTCCCTGGCAAACCGGGTGAAGATCGAGGGCGGGACCTACGACGATTACCACCAGAAAAACGCCCTGACCAATGTAAAGCCGATCCCGGCCGAGCCGAAGATGACCCGGATGCGGGCGGTCAAGGAGGGTCTGAAGCCCGGTCTGATGGATGTCGCCGGCTACGGGGTATCCGCCTACAACGTCTACGACAATGTCAACCGGATGCAGAGGGGAGAGATATCACAGAACGACGCGGTCATCGGGATCACCACGGAGGTGATCGACACCGGCTTCGGGGTGGTGACCGACGTGGGGACGGCGGCGGCCGTCGGGTCGATCGGGGCCGGCGCTGCGGGGGCGGTGGCGACGGTGGGTATGCCCCTGGTCGTCACGGCCGCGGCAGGATACGCCGTCAGTAAGGCCGTCGAGGAGGGACTGAAAACCTACGAGCAGTTCAAGGTCGAGGAGATCTCCAAGAAGATCGCCAAAGCGAAGAAGGAAGAAGCCATCAACGGGTTGCAGGTCCAGGTCAACGAACTGCTGAAGGCGGGTGAGGCAACCGGCGACTGGCGCTTCTTCGCCAAGGCCGACGATATCGTGGGCTCCCTGGAGAGGATGCACCAGGTAACCGGCGACGATGACTTCAGGAAGACCTTCGCCGCTGTCTACGACCAGATCACCCGAAAGAAGGACAGCCTCGAGGCGAAGTACAACTGCTCGATCTACGCCCTGAAGGGCAAGATGGAAGAGGAAAAAGCGGCACAGGCGGCCAGGGAGCCGAAGGTGTTGAAGATCAGGGCCTCGCGGATCCTGATGGGCGACCAGTCCGGCACTTACAGCATCACGGTCCCGGAAGGGTTCGAGGGGCCTTTCACGGTTCGCGTCGCTGGAGGGGGGCTCAATGTCAGCAAGTCATCAAACCCCCTGCGCGGCCGATTCCGGGGGACTCCCTCGGCGTCCGACAGCACGCACACCCTCTCCTTCCTGGTGAAGGACGTCAACGGGCAGAGCGCCAGGGGGACGGCCACCGTTCGGGTCCGCGGCCTCAACCCCAAGACCCTGGCCAGCATGAACCGGCCGAAGCAGAAGCTCTACGCCGCGCCTCCACCCCCGCGTCCCGCGCCGAAGCCCCAGCCCGCCGAGGACGACGGGCCGGATTACAACCAGAAGCTGGCCCAGATCATGAACAAGTATCAGCAGGAATCACAGCGTATCACGAACGAGCATAACGCCCGGATGGGGGAGATCAAGCGGCAGTACCGGCAGAAGACCGCACGCCCCCCCGCCCCCTCCTGGTCATCCGGCGGCACGACACCGCAGAGATCGGGCACCGCCGGGAAGAGTCCCAGGGGAGTCGCCGAGGAACTCGTGGAGGTGACCAAATATCTTGTCACATTCCACTTCGAGCAAACAGAAAATTCTCAAACCTATGCTATCGTACACACATACGCCAGACCCCTTATTGGTCTTGGGGGTATAAGGTTTGACCGACCCTTCCAACTGCAGGGCAAGAGAGTCTATACCGCTCCAGGGGGCATCACCACCCTGGAAAAACGGTTCAACAAACCAGGCAACCGAATGACCATTCAGGAAAACCAGGTTAGAATTAGAAGATCGCTAATAATTGAATAAGGGCGACCGGCGGAATGGAGCCTGAGTAAGATACGAAGCAATTCGCAAAAAAGGAGGAATACATGAAATTCAGAAAATTTTTCTGGCTGACGCTGGCACTTGTCGCTGCAGGTCTGTACGGTTGCGGCGGAGGGCCGCAGCTTTACGTGAAGAACCCCGTTCCTCGCACCACCTATGCTGCCAAGGACAATCGGACGTACAGCGTCGGGAGCGGATCGATAATCCTGAAGACCACGAAGGGCGATCATTTCGACGCCCTCCGGCTGAAGAACCGCGTGATCTCGAAGGTGATGGGGGTCACCTGCGTCCTCTCCCCCCAGACGTTCGTCAAGACGGAAGAAGATGCACAGCACCTCTATTACTTCTCAGAGCGGGATCGGGCGTCATCGTTTACAAAATCGGGGGGCATGCACAACCAGCCCTGCGGCCTGCGCGTATCCAAGGCCGATCTCGCCAATATCAAAGCCGTATGCGATACACGGAATGTGGGCTGTGTCGGATGCGGCATCAATAAACTGGGATTCAGGGGAGAGAAACCGCAGATCGAAATGATCCCCATGATCAACATCTATGCCCCGGATTTCATCCGGAAGACCCTGAAGTTCGACTCCTTCGCCGACGACTTCCTGGCCCTCCACTACATGGAAGAACGGGGGACGGAAAACGGCTACGATGCCCAGGGGAATCCCGTCGCCGTGCCGCCGGAGGTAACCGAGCGGATCTACGAGTTCGACCTGCAGGCCTCCAAGGTCGTGGCTGTTCAGGGAGCACAGATGGAGATCATCGAGGCGCGTCCGGACCGGCTGGTGTACAAGGTCGTCCGGCAGCTGTCCGCCGAGTAACCGGCCCGGGCAGGGCTCAGATATATCCCCGATGGATGCACGGCATAAACATAATTTGCGTTTCGGCGTACCGGTCCTGCTGCTGGCCGTCATTTTCTCTCTGCTTCCCGGAACGGTGTCGGCCGGAAGCGCACCGAACGATCCGGACGAACTGGTGTGGACGGACAGATCGACGAACCTGATGTGGTACCGGCAGGGATACCGGTCGTACCAGAAGCTTTACGGGGGGGCTCAACCGGCCTCCTGGAAGGCCGTCAATGCATGGATCTACTCTCTCAATGCGCAGCGGATCGGCGGATTTTCGGACTGGCGCCTGCCGACCGCCGAAGAATACGCCACCCTCTTTCGAGAGAGAGCAGGCGCCCCCGTATTCGATCACCGAAACAGACACCGGGACGTCGAGCTGTACCGGCTCGGCTACCGTCCCGAAATCAAGGGCCTGAGACGAAACGCCTGGTCCGGCGAGAAACAGGGAGACAGGATTGTCTGCTATGATTTCGTTAGAGATCGACCGGCAGCGTACGACCCCTCCCTGGATATGACCTACGAGTTCGATGCCCTGGCGGTACGCGCCCTGCCATGACCGGTCGGGCACCTTTTGAAAAGGAAAGGAGGAACATGAAGCTGCCGTACCTTGCCGGGAGAGCTCGAGGTGCCGGTGTTCCGGTCTGGAAAAGGCCTTCGGCGGGATTTTCCGTATTTCTCCTGCTTGCGGCCTTGTGTGTCCCGTTCGGGGCACCGGCCGTCATGCCGCCGGAGCATTATGCCGAGCGGGCGGCGACTTCGAAGATCAAGGCCGTTGCCGTGGTGAAGGATGTTATCGCCCTGTCGGAAACGAAGCGACGCACCCATAAAAAGGTGGTCTTCACCCTCGAGAAACCCCTCGAGAAAAACATCCCTGAAGAGTTTACCGGCACCTGCTATTCGGTGGATCATGCATGGCAGCAACCCGGGGTCGGCGGAACGATATACTATTATCCCGTCAAAGGGACACGGGTGCTGGTCACCATCACCGACAACGGCACCTCCATCACCAGTCTCACCCTCCTCAATCCCGAACTGGAAAGGGAGATAGACAGAAGCGGCCTCGCGAATATCTCTTTCGCCACGGGGCGTGCCGCCATAAAGACCGCTCAGGAACAAGACGCTGCCGGGGAGAAATGGTTCCTCCTGTATGTAAACGGCAGGGCATCGGGGTACCTCAAGATCACCAGCCGAACGGATCGCCGGGACCCCGGTATCAGACAGTTCAGCTATGAACTGCTTGTGGGCGAGGTTGATAAGGACCGTCGGCTCTTCCGCATCGACACCCGCTCACGCGACGGCGGTCTTCTTACACCCGAATGGATTACCATCCGGGCAACCGACTATCTTCCCGAACAAACCATAAACCACCCCGAAAGAAGAATCGGACTTCGCCCCGTCGATCGAACGGATATCGAGGAGGGGATCCTGACACACAATGCCCGGGACGCCTCTGATGTGAGCATCCCGCGCCAAACCGCCACCGACCTCGCCCTGCTTACCCTGATCGAGACATTTCCCTATGAAGAGGATTTCTCCGTCCGTCTCCACCTCATTGAAACGGTGGAGCTTCGTTTGAAAAAGGATGTGCGGATCTGGTATAGGGGAAAAGACTCGGACAAAGACAATCTGCACCTCTTTTCCCAAACCGGTACGGCGACCGCCGCCTACTGGCTTGACGACCGGCACGAACTGATCGAGGTGCAATGGGATGGGGGCAGACGATTTGTCAGGGGCACAGAAGGTGAGGCAATGACAATCCTGCAATAAGACAGAGGTAATGGAGCCCCGTATCTATTGCGGTATGGTCAAGATATCCGCGACTATCCGCGCCGAAAGGATCGTACCCATGACATACGACGAGATCGTCCGATTCCACGGGCACCGGTGTCCCGGCCTCGCCATCGGATACCGCATGGCATCCGCGGGGCTCGAGGCTCTCGAGTCCGTCCGGGCCGAAGACGAGGAGCTCGTCGCGATCGTGGAGAACGACGCCTGCGGCGTCGACGCCCTCCAGTGCCTCACCGGCTGCACCTTCGGGAAGGGGAATCTCGTGTTCCACGATTACGGGAAACAGGTCTATACGATCTACTCGCGGCCCACCGGCAGGGGAGTACGCGTCCTGTTCCACGGCCGGGGAGTGCCGAAGGGGGCGCGGGCCGATCGCGAGGCCTACGAAGAATGGGTCCTCTCCGCCCCGCAGGGGGAGATGCTCTCCGTCACCCCGGTCTCCGTCCCGGAGCCTGAACCCGCGAGGCGCATCAGGTCTCTCACCTGCGCGCTGTGCGGCGAGGTCGTGATGGAGAGCCGCGCCAGGGACCTGGACGGAAAGCCCGTCTGCATCCCCTGCTTCGACAAGCGCCGGGGCGCCGAATAGCACGCCGTTCACAGGGGGACAGCATACCGGTTTTCTTAAATATCATCGCTTTCGAAGATTGAACTCGTACGGTGTTCCTATATTATGAGAAGTGCATGCGGGAATCACCATGGACGATCACACCGTCTTAAATCTCCTTGAAGAACTGGCTGACAGGCTCGGCATACCAATACGATACGAGAAAATCGAAGATGAGTTAACCGGTCTGGGCGGGCTGTGCCGGATAGACGGGAAATTCATTCTGATTATCAGTTCAAAGACTACAGCGAAAGAAAAGATCCGGATCATGACAGAGACGTTCAGGCGGTTCGATCTCGGCGACATCTATGTAAGGCCAGCCCTTAGGGAATTGTTGGAAGAACATGAAAAATAGCTTTCATGAGCATCAAAGATAGCATACGCCAGACTTCACCCACTAGTCTTCAAAAATACTTTCTATAGAAAATCAACGATTACCAATTGAAAGTCTCACTGTAATATCTCTTGACAAGATACCATAATGGAGTTAAAGGCTTAGCACATTCTACTGATCTTGAACGTATCATGCGTGCTTCTGGACAGCTGTACCCGTGGGGATTATGGTCTGATCATCGAAAGCCCTGTTTCTCAAAATGAGAGGTGGAGCTTTTTTTGAACAGCTTCAGGGGGTCTTATATTGCAAATTTGCAGTGTTTGGTTTTTATAAAGCAAGTATATATACACTGTTAGGGAAAAGTTAAAGGAGATAAACGATGCGAACAAAATGGCTTCAATTCTTGACGGTAGCAATATTAATTTTCGGTATCTTTGGGTGCCAGCAAACAAAGGTCCAACGTTACACCCGTGGTTATGGGTTTGGACCACCATATTGGGAAAAGTTAGAAGTTGCGCTTGTAGGTGGTACACTGAAAAGAAAATTAGATAATGTATCTTTCTCTAGAATTGATGACAATCGTGTTAAAGTATCTGGTTCAATTACGAATACTTTTGAAACTGTTGATGTAGAAGCCCTTTGGCATAATAATTTAAATCCTCACATCAACAATCGCTTTCATATAACTGAAGGACGTGATGATAATGGCACTCGGTTTGTTAACAGAAGACTAAATACTTGGCGCCCAAAACGTATCATGGTTTATGTTTGTAATTCATCAGAATATATTGATGTCGACAACGATACAGGTGTGTTTAATGGCATTGTAACCGTGCATCCACCGCGTAAACTTGACCATCCAGCGTTGAAACTACCTGATGACACCAAATATGTGAAATGGAAAAAATTCCAACCAGAAAAAACCTATATTCAAGTTTCTCCTAACGTTCGGGAATACCCTGCCCTTAAAATATACATCCCGAATAGACCGGATAAATATGGTTTATTTGGAGGCGATAAGTCTTACTGGGTTAGCAATATGTGTAAATACTTGCAAGAGTTTAATCCATATTATTGGATGCCTGTAAAGGAAATTGATAAGGCTAAAAGTTTTGCAGTCAAATGGGTTGAAGACCGAATATGCGTAGTTGAGATTACAACAAAAGAACAAATTACAAGACGCATTGTTTCTCCGGAAATAACAGTAACTCCGATAAACACAAAGAAACAATTGCATGGGGCCGTAGCGCGAGCTTTAAATGCCGAATTTGAAGGCGATAAAGAATTGCTAAATGCAGGAATGGATGCCATAAAAGATCGTCTTCAAAGACCTTTAGTGAAGAGACGTAAAGAGGTGGCGCAATCGCTTTCGTTTTGTGCATGGGCTGGGCATAAATATAAAATTGAAACTGTTCATGGTGAATATTATTATTTCAATGGGTTTATCACCCCCAATGCCAACTCTATAAAAAAGACAATACTTCTTGTTGAAAAAGGAGACAAAATCAGAATACAGGGAGTACGTGAAGGAGAGGGGGGGGTCATCGTTGATGACTAACCTCTAACAAATCACTTCACCTGACCACCAACAGTTCGACGGTTTTTGAAAGGCTCAGCCGCGCATTAAAGCAGGTAGTTTTTCAAGGCTCAGTGCCCCGCAGTCTTGGCGGCAGGTGGGTTTGCCGTTACTGATTATCAAAAGTAATCTACAATAAACAATCCAATACAAGTTTTGTTTGTTACAGGAAGAAACTCACGAAAACCGCCATCCGCTGAGGAAACGATAGACGAGTGATTACCGGTTCCGATTAACTCCTTTTTTTAATTCCCAGCATTGTGTAGAGCGGGCAGTATCCTGATGCCACGCTCGACAGAAGCATGCCGGCAAGGACAGCAAGGACGAGACCTGTGATGCCGGTTACCCACCCCATGGCATTGGCGATGATAAAAAGAGTTGCCGCTATGAGCCGAATTACCCTGTCAATCGTGCCCACGTTCCGCTCCATAACAATTCCCCTCCGTCGTTTCTTTAAAGTTATTACCGATATATTAAAACTATAGCAAGAAAATGTTTACGCGTACATCACCTTCGATATGTGGACGAAGGAGATGTCGGAGATCCCCGGTGTCCGCAGGAAGTGTTCGATGGCCCGCGCGGTCTTTGCCCGCCTTGAAGGTCTTGGAATTATTGAATGTCCCTCTGTCAACAAAGGAGAAACCCGTCACCCCCTTGACTTTCAGGGTCGTTTTCCTTATACTCTTTCCACAAAAAGGGATTTCTTGTCAGGGCTTTTCTCATACTCTCTTTGTGAAAAAGAGGGTTCTTATCAGATTCTTATCAGAAAAAGTTCGGGGGAGATAAAGACGGGGAAAGGCGCCGGTCTTTGGTGTGTCAAGGCGAAGCGGGAAGGTATATGCGCGGAGGGACCCGACCTGAGCCGGCAAGTCCTATAATCTGTTATCATGGGTAGAAAGGATTCAGGCATCGTTATTCATAGTGACATTTTTCAGCTTTACGGTGGTTTTGTTGATCCGGAGCACACACGAAAACGGCGCCGGGAAAACAGTGACCATGGCAGATCTACCAGAGAGAAAAGCTGCGTTGTAAACGGCAGGGATCCCTCCCCCTTATCTGCAAGACAAAATTCCAAAACATCTCTCAATCAGTCTTTTTTTACCTTCGCCCTCCAGTATGCGGATCACAGTTCAACCACTGTATCGACGATATCTCAACATTTTCGTTAAAGAACTTCAGAAATAGTCCGCTGTCTTGGTTAAAAATTCTCAGCCAGAGGGATGAGGATTTGTACCAATCGTTGTTCAGGCTGCTCGGGGCAAAACCTTTAAAGCTGCCGTGAATTTTATTGTTAAGGGATAGGAATTTTCCATGTCAGAAGCATGTTGTCATAAAGAAGAAAACGTATATTGTTTCCGGGAACCGCGCGTTGAGGACGGCCTGAATATTCACGGCCTGGTTGAGCGTTCACGGCCGCTGGACCTCAATTCGCTGTACGGCTACCTTCTGCTCGCGGAGCATTTTCGTGAAACCTGTGTGGTCGCGGAACGCGACGGACATCTTGCGGGGTTCATCTCGGCATATGTGCATCCCTCAAGGAAGGACACGCTCTTTGTCTGGCAGGTGGCGGTGGATGAAGCGGTCCGGAAACAGGGAATCGGAGGCAGGATGCTGGAGCACCTGGTAAGGCGTCCCAGCCTGAGTTTTGTCTCGTATCTGGAAACCACGGTAAACCCTTCAAACCAGAGCTCTCGATCTCTTTTCGAGTCGGTTGCCAAACGATTACGGGCACCATGCACCACAGCGACACTCTTCTCCGAAGAGCTCTTCGGAGACACAGACCACGAGGCGGAGGTTTTGTTCAGAATCGGTCCATTCGGCACTCTACACAAGGCATCTGTCGAATAACGCGATCTGCCCCAGGCAGCAACAAGCGGCAGAACGGGACCATAACAAAAGGAGCAGGGATGAGAATATTTGATCAGTTGGAATCGCAGGTAAGGAGTTATGTAAGGCATTTCCCCACAGTGTTTCAGAAGGCAAAAGGGTCGTATCTCTACGATGAACAGGGCAAGGAGTTCATTGACTTCTTTGCCGGGGCAGGCACACTGAACTACGGGCACAACAATCCCCTGGTCAGCGAAGCACTCATAGAATATATCAAAAACGACGGGATCGTTCACGGCCTCGACAAGGCGACAAGCGCAAAGAAGAAGTTTCTGGAGACCTTTTATACCACTATCCTGGAACCGAGGCATATGGAGTACAAGATCCAGTTCTCAGGACCCACCGGCACGAACGCCGTCGAGACCGCGCTGAAGCTTGCCAGGATGGTCAAGGGACGGTCGAATATCATCAGCTTTACCAACGGATTTCACGGCCTGACCATGGGGTCAATGGCGGTCACCGGCAACGCCTTTTACCGCGACGAGGCATTCATAAACCGGTCAAACGTCACCTTCATGCCCTATGACGGTTATTTCGGAGATGAGGTCGATACATCCGTCTACCTCAGAAGGTTTCTCGAAGACAAGAGCAGCGGGGTGGACCTGCCTGCGGCGATCATCCTCGAGACGGTCCAGGCGGAAGGAGGCGTAAACGTGGCCTCCGATCAGTGGCTCAAAGAGATAGAGCAGGTATGCAGAGACTTTGACATCCTGCTCATCGTGGACGATATCCAGGTGGGGAACGGGAGGACGGGCACCTTCTTCAGCTTCGAGCCTTCGGGCATCAATCCCGACATCATCACACTCTCGAAGTCCATCGGCGGCGGGCTCCCCCTCTCCCTGGTCCTGATCAAACCCGAACTCGATCAGTGGAGGCCAGGCGAACATACCGGCACGTTCAGGGGGAACAACCTGGCCTTTGTGGCCTCCACCGAGCTGTTCAGCTACTGGGAAAACGACAACCTCACTGAGGCGGTTCGTTATAAGGAAAAGATCCTCAGAGACGGCCTCGAGAAAATCGCGCAGAAGTACCCCTCCATCGAAGCTCAGATTCGCGGCAAGGGATTAATCCACGGATTCCATGTCCCCTTCCAGGGGTTCTGCCACGAGGTGTCCTCCGAGTCCTTCGAACGAGGCCTCATTATTGAACTTGCCGGCGCGAAGGATGATGTGATCAAGTTTCTGCCTCCCCTGATCATTGAGGAGGAACTGCTGGAGCGAGGACTCCAGATTATAGACGACGCCATCGGGGCCGTCCTGGATCAGAGAATGGCAATGATCAGGGGGGAGACGGCATGCTCGTAAGAACACTCGATGAGATCAGGGGAACCGACCGGGAGGTCTTCGCGGAGAATCGCAACTGGGTAAGCGCGCGGCTCCTTCTCAAGGACGACGGCATGGGTTTTTCCTTCCACGAGACCACTATTTTCGCCAACACCGAGACCAGGATCTGGTACAAGAACCACCTCGAAGCGGTTTACTGCGTCGAAGGCGAGGGAGAGGTGGAGACCATTGCAGACGGAAAGATATACCCCCTAAAGCCGGGGACCATGTATGCCCTGAACGATCATGACGAGCACTACCTGAGGGCCTTTTCCGAACTGCGGCTCGTATGCGCCTTCAATCCGGCCCTCGCGGGAAGAGAGGTTCACCTGCCGGACGGTTCATACCCCCTTGAGGGGAAATCATAAGAACGGTGGAAAAAAAGAGATACCGAGGAGTAACCGCTTGATATCCGCATATTCAAACCGGATATATCAAAACACGGTTCGCCGGTTTCACGCGTACATAACCTCTGATATGTGCACGAAGGAGATGTCAGAGATCCCCGGTGTCCGCAGGAAGTGCTCGATGGCCCGCGCGGTCTCCGGGAAGGGATGACCGATCCCGATCGCGTGCCCGTCCCGCCACGCGCACCGCTTCAGCTGGTTGAGGCGGTAGAGGATGGTTGATTCACTCCGGACGGTGTCGAGGAAGACGTTCCGCCGGTCGGCCGTCAGGTGCAGGTCCCGGGCGGTCCTGAAGGCCTTGGAACGGCCGGATGTCCTGCTGTCGACAAAGAAGAGATCGTTCTTCTTGATGACCTGGAGGGCCTCGTGGATCTCCCGCTGGCACTCGGTGAAGCGCGAGCCCATGTGGTTGTTCACACCGATCGCGCCGGGGACCCCGGAGATGTTCTCCTCGATGATCCCGCTGATCCGGGAAGGATCGTCCCCTTCGTAGAGCGCCCCCGGCCCCGGGTCGAGGGTGGAGTCGTACGGCTGCATCGGCTGGTGCAGCATCACGTCGTGCCCCCGATCGGCGATCTCACGGGCCAGCTCCCGCGAATAGGGGACACGCGGCAGGATGGAAAAAGTAATGGGGATATTCAGACTGAGAAACTTTCTCGCCCGGGGAATGCTGTATCCGATATCGTCGATGATAAGGGCGATCTGCGGCCGGGAGACGACCCGCAGGCGGAGGTGAGAGGACTCCCCCCCCCCCGCACAGGCAAGCGCCGTTGAAAAACCGTTTACACCGAGCAGGCTTCCCGCAAGCATGTAAGCGCTTTTACACAAGAAGTCTCTTCTGTTCATCCGACGTTCCTCTTTCAGCTGTAATATCAAGTGCTTCCGATTATTCGATTATGAAATGGCCGACCGCGTACCGCACAACACAAGGAACGATTTGCGAATTTATACAATATGTTGTGGTCGTTGTCAAGTCTGAATACCATATATTGAACGAATGCGAATAAGGGACCGATGGGGAAAAACACAAAAAAACCTTCCCCGGGGGGAAGGTTTTTTTGAACAGATGAGTTTTGTAACGGGGGATCAGTCTTTGAAGATCGCCCCCGTGCTGGCAGAGGTGACCATCTTCGCGTACCGTCCGAGGTATCCCGTCTTGATGAGGGGCTCTTTCGGGACAAAGGTTTTTTGCCTCTCCGCCAGTTCCGCTGTATCGATCTTCAGCTCGATCTTTTTGTTCGGAATGTCGATGGCGATGATATCCCCCTCTTTGACGAGGCCGATGGGTCCCCCCTCGGCCGCCTCGGGGGATATGTGTCCGATGGCGGCGCCGCGGGTCCCGCCGCTGAACCGCCCGTCCGTCAGAAGAGCAACCGATTTATCAAGTCCCATCCCGACGATGGCCGAGGTCGGCGCGAGCATCTCGCGCATCCCGGGCCCTCCCTTGGGTCCTTCGTAGCGGATGACGACGACGTCGCCCCCCTTGATTTTTCCGCCGAGGATCGCCTCGATGGCGTCATCCTCGGAATCGAAGACGCGGGCACGCCCCTCGTTGACCATCATGTCGGGGGCCACGGCGGACTGCTTGACCACGCCGCCGTCGGGGGCCAGGTTTCCGCGGAGGATGGCGATGCCCCCCTCTTTGTTGTAAGGATTTTCCACCGACCGGATCACGTCCCGGCTCCTGACGGAGACCCCCTTGAGGTTCTTTTTCACCGTTTTTCCCGTCACCGTGATGCAATCGTCATTGATTACGCCCAGTTCGCTGATCTCCTTCATCACCGCCTGGATGCCTCCCGCTTCGTCGAGGTCCTGGATATGATACGGACCGGCGGGGCTCAGGTAGCAGATGTTCGCCGTCTTCCGGCTGATGGCGTTGAAGAGGTCGAGATCGAGATCGATCCCCGCCTCGTGGGCAACTGCCGGAATGTGGAGGACCGTGTTGGTCGAGCACCCCAGGGCCATATCGACGGCGATGGCGTTCTCGAAGGCCTTGAGGGTCGCGATATCGCGGGGTCTGATCCCCTTCTTGACCAGTTCCATGACCTGCATTCCCGCTTCCTTGGCGAGGCGACGACGCGCGGCGCTGACGGCGGGAATGGTCCCGTTTCCGGGAAGACCGAGGCCCAGCGCCTCCGTCACACAGTTCATCGAGTTGGCGGTGAACATCCCCGCGCACGACCCGCAGCCGGGACAAGCGCAGTCTTCCAGTTCATCCAGCTCCTTCTGGGTCATCGTCCCCGATTTGACCCGTCCGACCCCCTCGAAGACGTTGATCAGGTCGACGCTCATACCGTCATGAACCCCGGCCATCATCGGCCCGCCGCTGATAACGACGGCGGGGATATTGAGACGGAGGGCCGCCATCAGCATCCCCGGCACGATCTTGTCGCAGTTGGTGACCAGGACCAGCCCGTCGAAGGGGTGGGCTGTCGCCATGATCTCGATGGAGTCGGCAATCAGTTCCCGACTCGCCAGGGAGTATTTCATCCCCGGGTGCCCCATGGCGATCCCGTCGCAGACACCGATCGTGGGGAAGGTAACGGGGGTCCCCCCCGCCATGCGGATTCCCGCCTTGACATCCTCCGTAATGGTATTGAGATGAACGTGACCGGGGATGATCTCGTTGGCCGAGTTCACCACGCCGATCATCGGACGGGACAGTTCCTCATCCGTGTACCCCATTGCCTTGTACAGTGACCTGTGGGGTGCACGCTCCAGCCCCTTGGTCATCAGATCGCTTCTCATGTATTCCCCCTTCTCTTCAGAATCGTTACTTTTTCTTCCGCCGCTCGGGTCTGAGTTCCCGCAGGACGGCGCCGGCACGCCACATCTCCATATTCTTGATCTCGTCCAGCTCCACCTGGAGCTTTTCGCGGTAATCGGGGGCGCTGTTGACGTCCAGGACGATCTGCGTTTCTTTGCCGGATTTCACGCTCTCGTACAGCTCGTCGAAGAGGGGGGCGACGGCGTCACGAAACCGGCCTTTCCAGTCGAGGGCCCCGCGCTGCGCCGTGGTGCTGCAGTTGGCGTACATCCAGTCCATCCCGTTTTCCGCGACCAGGCGGATCAGGCTCTGGGTCAGTTCTTCCACCGTCTCGTTGAAGGCCTCGCTGGGGTCGTGCCCGTTCTTTCGGAGACAGTTGTACTGGGCCTCCATCACACCCGCCAGACAGCCCATCAGGACCCCCCGCTCACCGGTCAGGTCACTGTAGACCTCATTCTCGAAGGTCGTGGGGAAGAGATACCCCGAACCGACGGCGATGCCGATCGCACAGGTCCGTTCGTAGGCCCGTCCCGTAGCGTCCTGGAAGACGGCGATGCTGGAATTGATACCGCTCCCGTCGAGAAAGTTCCTCCGGACCGTCAGCCCCGATCCCTTGGGGGCGACCAGTATGACGTCGATGTTCTCTGGAGGAATAACGCCGGTCTGCTCCTTGTACACAATGGAAAAACCGTGCGAGAAGTAGAGGGCCTTCCCCTCGGTCATATACGGTTTGATTACGGGCCATACCATCTTCTGACCGGCATCGGAGAGGAGCATCATGACGATCGTCCCGCGCTTTGCCGCCTCTTCGATCGGAAAGAGGGTCTCGCCGGGGACAAACCCGTCGGCGATCGCCTTATCCCAGTACTCCTTTTCGCTCTCACGCTGTCCGATGATCACCTTGAAGCCGTTATCGAGCATGTTGAGCCCCTGGCCCGGTCCCTGCACGCCATACCCAAGGATCGCTATCGTCTCGTCCTTCAGGACCTCACGGGCCTTCTCCAGGGTAAATTCCTCATCCGTGATTACCTCTTCCATCACACCGCCAATATTCATCTTCGACATCTCTTCTCTCCTTATCGTTATATTAGAATGTTATATGTACCCTATAAGACCACACGGCCGGATCTGCTCATGATTTTCATACCAAGGGTTTTGAGATAGGTCAACGCCTGATCGATTTCTTCCTTGTTCCCCGTCATCTCGATGATGAAATACCCAGTCCCCTTCTTCAGGACCCTGCAGCCGAACTCTTCGACGGCCTTAATGACCCCCCCCTCTTTTCCCTTGTCCGCTTCCACTCGAACGATGATCATCTCCCGCTGAACCGCCGATCTGCTCTTCACGTGGAACGCATCGATGACATCCACCAGTTTCTTGAGCTGCTTCTCGATCTGGACAACCGTCGCCGAATTCCCCACCGTGACAATGTTGATCTTCGTGACCGTGGGATCCAGCGTCACGTTGGCACTGATACTCTCGATGTTGTACCCGCGCCCGCTGAATGTCCCCGCGATTCGAGCGAGGACGTCCGGTTTGTTCTTTACCACAAGTGAGATCGTATGCTCCCGTACCTCCATAATTTAATCCTTTCTCCTGTTATCATGCAGGGGTCCGCGCCAAGGCGCGCTCCTGTCACATTCCGATGCCGCCGCTCAGCTTCATGTCGGTCAATGACGCTCCGGGGTTCACCATGGGATAGACCCCCTCCTCGGCCTCGACCACGAAGTCCATCACTACCGGTCCGGGCGCCTTCAGCCCCCGATCCAGCGTCGCCTCTACCTCTTCCGGCTTCATGGCCCGCAGTCCCAGAGCTCCGTAAGCCTCGGCAAGTTTCACGAAATCTGGCCCCTGGCCGCCGATGTCGGTGTGCGAGTACCGCTTCCCGTAAAAGAGTTCCTGCCACTGACGCACCATTCCGAGATATCCGTTATTGAGGATCACCACCTTCACGGGGAGCTTGTAGCCTACAGCCGTGGCGAGTTCCTGGATATTCATCTGGATGCTCCCGTCTCCGGCAACGTCCACGACCAGTTTGTCGGGGAAGGCAACCTGGGCGCCGATGGCGGCGGGTAGTCCGTACCCCATCGTCCCGAGCCCCCCCGACGTGAGAAAGGTGTTCGGCTCATTGAAGCGGAAGAACTGAGCCGTCCACATCTGGTTCTGCCCCACCTCGGTCGCCACGATGGCGTCCCCCTTTGTCATCTTGTAGAGCGTCTCAATGACGCACTGCGGTTTGATTGTATCGCCCTGGCAGTAGGCCATGGGCCCCTCGACCTTCCAATGGTCAATCTCGGCGAGCCAGCCTGTGCGCCCTTCCCGGATCTTCTCCAAGCCGTTCTTGTCCAGCATGGCGTTCAGCTGGGTCAGGGCGGACTTGCAGTCGCCAACGATCGGGATATGGACGAGGACGTTTTTATTGATCGAGGCGGCATCGATATCGATCTGCACGATGGTCGCGTTCGAGGCGAAGGTGGCGAGCCTGCCGGTCACGCGATCGGAAAATCGTACCCCCAGTGTGATGAGAAGGTCGCAATCGCTGATGGCCATATTCGCGTAGTAGGTGCCGTGCATCCCGAGCATCCCCAGCCACAGGGGGTCCGTGCCGGGAAAGGCCCCAAGCCCCATGAGGGTCGAGGTGACGGGTATGTTGACCTTGCGGGCGAATTCGACCAGCTCGGTCGTCGCCCGGCCGTGGATAATGCCCCCCCCGATGAGGAGGACGGGTTTTTTGGCCTTCCTGATCAGATCGAGGGTTTCGGTGAGCTGTCCGGCATCGGGGAGATAAACCGGTTCGGCGACCCCGGGACTCAGAGAGGTCAGTTCACGGTATTCCGTCGTGGCCTGCATGACGTCCTTCGGGAGGTCAATGAGAACGGGACCGGGGCGCCCCGAGCGGGCGATATAGAAGGCCTCCCGCACCGTGTTGGCCAGTTCGTCGACCCGCCTGACCAGGAAATTGTGTTTCGTGCAGGGACGCGTGATCCCGGTAATGTCCGCCTCCTGAAAGGCATCGGTCCCGATAAAGGGGGTCGGGACCTGCCCCGTCACGATGACCATCGGTATCGAGTCCATGTAGGCCGTGGCGATCCCCGTTACCGTGTTGGTAGCGCCGGGACCCGAGGTCACGAGACACACCCCCACCTTCCCCGATGACCGGGCATACCCGTCGGCGGCGTGGGCCGCGCCCTGTTCGTGGCGGACCAGGACATGCTTGATCGGAGATTGGTACAGTTCGTCGTAGATATCGAGAACGGAGCCGCCCGGATACCCGAAGATCGTATCGACTCCCTCGGCCATAAATGATTGTATCAGTATTTGCGCCCCCGTCAGTTCCACTGTGCCACCTCCTCATAAAAATAAAAAAACCGTTGCCGGGGCCGGCAACGGTTTCAGTGTCAACTATATGTACAAGATCAAACCATCACCCAGCCCCCGTATGTAGAGGAGGTAATTATAAGGATGCCTATAATTACGATGACGATCTGGATGTTTACGGCCTTGATCTTGTCCATTTTCTCTTCCTTAAAGTGGAGCTTATATACCAGGTAAATCGCACTGTCAAGAAAAGTTATGGTCTGCACCGATTTTTTTATGTCCCCGAAAAACCGTTAAACCCGCGCCCCTGTTTTTTCCGGTCCCTCAGCTCCGCCAGCTTTCCCCTGTTCCAGTTCGACATCCGGGAAAAATATCCCGCCCCCCGGGTGATCCCCTCCACGTTATCCGAACCGCACGAGGGGCAGATCTCCGTGATACCCCGGGATGTCGTGTTGCACTCCAGGCAGGTGGTGAACTCGGGGGAGAAGACCAGATGGCGGTTTTCGGTCTCTTTGAAGACCTTCGTGACAAAGGCCGCCAGGACCTTCGGGTCCGGCCTCGCGCTCCCCAGCCATAGGTAGGTCGCGGCATTCCCCCCCATGAAGGGGTGGAGGGCACCCTCGAACGCCGCCCGCTCGAAGGGGTCCGTGGGGGATGTCGCCGCGAGAAGCGTCGAATTGGTATAGTAGATGTCCCCCTTCGATATGTCGCCCCGCACAAAGTGTCCCGCCGTCGGAGAAAAATGCTTCAGATCCAGTCGGGCCAGGCGGTAGGGGGTGCTCTCCGCCGGTGACTGCTGGAGGATAAAGCGTATGCCGTGCTCTTTCGTCAGGGCGTCGGCAATCGTTCCCATGTGCCGGACGATACCCCGACCGAACTCCCGGGCGGCCTCCGATTCGTGAAGCTGCTGCCCCATGTGCGCCAGTGCCAGTTCATTGAGGCCGATCACCCCCATCAGGTAGACGCACCGGTTCATCCGTAGGTACGGCATCCCGTCATACCCTACGGTCATGAGGGACAGCGGGCCATCACTTCCGTGTGACAGGAGACCCTCGATAAAATCCCGTTTCTGGAGGTGGGTCTTGGCGGCCAGTCCCATGACATCGTCAAGCATGGAGAGGAGCCGCCTGTCATCCCCCTCTGCCTTATACCCCAGGCGGGGAAGATTGATCGAGACATTCTGGACGCCGAAATAACGCATCTTCCAGGGCTCGCGGGCATCGGCTTTCTCTTCCGCACCACCCATGTCCAGGTTGCAGCACTCGGACATATTGAGGGTGCCCCCCCTGTCGAAGATAAAGTGGGGGTTCCCCTTTTCGGCAGCCACGTCACAGACGACATTCAGAAATTCCTCATGCCCGGGGGACCGGAAGAATTCATCGGTGATGTGCAGGAAGGGCCGGGGGAAGACAAAGGGACGCCCCGCGGCGTCACCCTTCCCGAATGCCTCGAAGAGGGCCCGGATAAAGCGCTGCGCCCCCTTTTCATACTGGCCGTACACCTTTCCCGTGTACTCTCCTCCCGGTCCGATGGCGGGAACATCCACGAAATGGCGGGGGACATTCCAGTAGAGGTGCATATCGGTAAAGATCGTCTGCCCTCCCCTCCCGACGGCCTGCTGGGCGAACTCGTAGATCAGCCGCTGCGCCAGTTGCATCACCTCAGGATCGGTCAGATCCTCCAAGTAGGGGGCGAAAAAGAGGTTGACGGCATCCCACCCGATGGCCCCGGCGACGTTCCCCTGAAGGGCGGCGGCGAACCGCACCATGTGTGACAGCAACACCTCTGCGTGCTTGGCGGGAACCGCGACGGCAAGCGCGCTGGGGAGGTTCAGCCCGAACTTCTTGATGTATTCGAGAGACTGACAGGAGCAGTAGAGCCGGTCCACATACCCCAGGTTGTGGATATGGATGTCCCCCCCCATATGGGCGTATCCGACGTCATCCGAAAAGACGCTGAGGAGGGCGAATTCTTTCTTGATCCCCTGGGCCAGGGTCAGGTTCGTCCCTTCGGGGCTGTGGGGGATGTTGGCGTTCTCCTTGTTGCGGTACAGCATCATCTGCCCCACGTCATAGAGGGGAAACCCCACGCGGGCGTGCAACTTCATTGCCTTCTTCATCCCCCGCTCGATCAGCCGTGCGTCAACCAGCTCCCGTATCAGCGACGAGGTCAGGATATCGATCCCCGACGAGGCGATCCGGTCCGCTACCTCCCGGCTGATTTCCTCCGCCGTCGCAAGGTCCACGCCGGCCTCCCGGATCAGGGCATCGACGATCTTCCGCCGGTCCCAGCCGGTGATATCTTCCCCCGACGTCCTGACGAAGAGGGTCATATCTGTCGTTTCATTGTCCGCCATTACCGACAGCTCCGTTTGGTCAATCTTCCACCTGCCCCTGGTAGGTAGTCCGTTTGAACGAATTTTGCAAGCTTTCTGTTCGGCCCGGCTCCGTCCGGGCATAATCGCCATTGATAATTCAGGAAAAGTTTCGTATTGTTGCCGTACGTGTACCACCCGTTACGCCAGGGGGTCAAGGGAGAGTCCTCTGGACATACAACAACCACAGCCACACAACACTGAGGAAAGACAATGGAGCAGCAGCCGAACAAGATCACCTGTCCCAACTGCGGGCACCAGATCGACGTGCAGGATATCCTGTATCACCAGGTCGAAGGGGAGCTGAAGAAAAAATACCAGGAAGATCTGGCTGCCGAAAAGAGCAGGTATCAGGGCAAGCTCGATGCGCTCAGCGAAGAGCGGGAGAGACTCGAAGACGAGAAACGGCGGCAGAAGGAGGCGGTCGCCGAGACGGTCAGAGCGCGTCTGAGAGAGGAAGAGAAACGTCTCCAGAGCGAGATACGGGCCACGGTGGAGGAAGAGCAGTCGGGGCGGGTCGAATCACTCCGGGAGGAGCTCAAACAGAAGTCCGAGCAGGTAAGAGAATTCAACAAGGCGAAATCGGAGATCGAGCGGCTCAAACGGGAGAAGGACGAGCTGAGAGAGGCGATCGAAGCGGAATCGGAGAAAAAGCTCAGCGAGACCCTCAGTGCGGAGCGAGAAAAGATCCGGAAGACCGAAGAGGAGCGGTCACAGATGAGACTCCTCGAGAAGGAGAAGGTCATTGAACAGCTGAGCAAAAACCTCAAGGAGGCGCAGCGCAAGGCCGAACAGGGCTCGATGCAGCTCCAGGGCGAGGTGCAGGAACTGGCGATCGAGGAATACCTGGGCGCCGCCTTCCCCCTCGATACCATCGAGGAGGTGAAGAAGGGGGCGCGGGGGGCCGACTGCGTGCAGGTGGTCAACACCCGGACACGGCAGAACTGCGGGACGATTTACTACGAGAGCAAGCGGACCAAGGGGTTTCAGGAGGGCTGGATCGAAAAGTTCAAGGCCGACATCCGCGAACGGGGGGCCGACATCGGCGTCCTGGTCACCGAGTCGATGCCGGCCGACATGGAGCGAATGGGCCTCAGGGACGGGATATATGTCTGCTCCTTCGAGGAATTCAGGGGGCTGTGCGTCCTCCTCCGGGAGTTTGTGGTCAGGCTCAGCACCGCCGTGGCGACTCAGGAAAATAAAGGCGACAAGATGGGGATGATCTACGACTACCTGACGGGGAACGAATTCAGACTCCAGGTGGAGGCCATCGTCGAAGGCTTCACGCAGATGCAGGCGGACCTGGAGTCGGAGAAGCGGGCCATGCAGGGGATCTGGAAGAAACGGGAAAAACAGATCGAGAAGGTCCTCCTGAACACCAACCACATGTACAGCTCGGTCAAGGGGATCGCGGGGAGCGCCGTTCAGCCTGTCGCCCTCCTGGAGCTTTCTCCCGACGGAGAGGACGATCTGTAGCAGACCGGAGAAGAGAGGGAACCACGGATATGCAACCCGACGCAACCTACCTGCTTGAGAAGATGGGACTCGAGAGACCCCTGATCGGATTTTACGACGCCCCCGAGACCGGCCCGTTCGAACCGCTGGTGGAACCGAAACCCGGCACGCAGGTCTGCACCTTCGCCTACTCCCGGCAGTGGCTCCGCGGTAAGACCCTCCACCTGACGAAGGAGACCTTCGGCTGCCATGGCGCCGGCTACTGGCTGTGCGGCGTAGAGGAACGGTCGCGCGAGGAGTTGGTCAGCTTTCTCGTGGATGAGGAGGGGCTCAAGGCCTCGCACGCCCTGATGAACCGATGGCTGGATCACTGCCAAGGGTATAAGCAGGAATATCCTCACCTCCTCATCGGCCCGCTGCGCGCGGATCAATACCGGTATCTGAGGAGCGTGACCTTCCTGGTCACCCCCGATCAGCTAGGTCTGCTTATGATCGGAGCCCAGTACTACAGAGTCCCGGAAGATCCTCCCCCGGTGATCGCCCCCTTCGGTTCGGGGTGCTCGCAGCTGATCGCACTCTTCGACGACCTGAACGTCCCCCAGGCGGCCATCGGCGCCACGGATATCGCGATGCGCCGGTATCTGGAACCGGATCTGCTCGCCTTCACGGTCACCCGGCCGATGTACGAACAGCTCTGCGGTCTGGGGGAGGAAAGCTTCCTCTCCAAGCCCTTCTGGAAGGACCTCAGAACGGCGCGGGGGTTCAAAGACGGATAGAAAACCGGAATTCCCTTGCGGGAACTCCGACAGAGGAGGTGTCACCATGAAACTTGATGTCAAGGCGTTCGCGCTGACGTGCGGACTGGTCTGGGGATTCGCCATCTTTCTTCTGACCTGGTGGATCATCGCCTTCGACGGGGCGACGGGCGATCCAACCTTTATCGGGAAATTGTACCGGGGGTACACCCTCTCTCCGGCCGGCAGTCTCATCGGCCTTGCCTGGGCGCTCGTCGACGGCGCGATCGGGGGGGCGGTCTTCGCCTGGCTCTACAATTTCCTTGTCGGACGCTCCAAGGGATAGAGACGGCGGGAAGGGTACGATAATGGGGGACAGACCAACGGTAAAGACCGGCACGATACTTCTGATCAATCCCCCCGTCGTACGGCCCTGCGAACCACCCGCGGGGATCGCGCGGCTCCTGGGGGCGATGGAGAAACACGGCGTTCCCTGCCGCGTACTGGACGCCAATCTCGAAGGGTTGACGTACCTTCTCGAACACCCCGCCCCGCCAGAGGACACGTGGTCGAAGCGTGCGGCGCGGCACCTGGACTCCAACCTGTCGGCCCTCCGGGATGAAACCCTCTACAGAGAAACGGCCCGGTACGGGCGGGCGGTGAGGGATATCAACCGTCTGCTCAACCGGGCGGGGCATCCCTGCGGCGTGCAGATCGGCCTGGCAAACTACCAGGATTCCACCTGTTCCCCCCTTCGCAGTTCGGACCTCATCGGGGCAGCCGAGGAGCCGGAGAAAAGCCCCTTTTACCCCTACTTCGAGGAACGCCTGACGTCCCTCTGCGAGAATGATCAGCCCTCCATCGTCGGTCTTTCATTGAACTACCTGAGCCAGGCCCTCCCGACCTTCTCACTGCTCGGCCTGATACGAAAGCTCTGTCCGGGGGCGAGAATCGTCCTGGGGGGAGGCCTGGTGACCTCGTGGCTCAGCAATCCGGTGTGGAAAGACCCCTTCGCCGGTCTTGCCGACGACATGATCGCGGGGCCGGGCGAAATCCCTCTCCTCGACATGTTTGGAATATCTCCCTCAAACGGGAATACCGCACCGGACTATACCCCATTCCGTGGGCTTCCCTACCTGTCACCGGGGTTTGTCCTCCCCTACAGCGCGTCGAGCGGCTGCTGGTGGAGCCGGTGCACCTTCTGCCCGGAGAAGGCCGAAGGGAACCGCTACATGCACCCTCCGGCATCTGAGACACTCTCCACTCTCAAGAATCTCATCGACAGCGAAGGGCCCTCCCTGATCCATTTTCTCGACAACGCGATGAGCCCGGCCCTCCTCACGGCGATGGAGGACACTCCCCCGGGCGTTCCCTGGTACGGATTCGCCCGGATCACCCGGCACCTCACCGACCCCGCCTTCTGCAGGGGATTGAGGCGTTCGGGGTGCGTCATGCTCAAGATCGGCCTGGAGTCGGGGGACCAGGGGGTCCTCGACGCCCTCGACAAGGGGGTCGACCTGGCGGAGGCATCGAAGGCCCTGAAGAACCTCAAGGAGGCCGGAATCGGGACCTACCTCTACCTCCTCTTCGGAACCCCGGCCGAGGGTCCCCGGGCGGCTCACAACACCCTCCGGTACGTCATACGGCACCACGCGTATATCGACTACCTGAATCTGGCTCTGTTCAACATGCCCGCCTACGGCCCGGACGCGGCAGGGCTGGAGACCGAAGACTTCTACGCGGGCGACCTGACCCTCTACCGGCAGTTCCGCCACCCCTGGGGATGGCACCGGGGACAGGTCAGGCGGTTTCTGGATGGCGAGTTCAGGAAGCATCCGGTGGTCCGGGCGATTGTCCTCAGGGACCCGCCTGTCTTCACCTCGAATCACGCCCCCTTCTTCCTGATGGCCGGGGGAGATGGGATATGACGGAGGAACAGCCATGGTAAGCGTCCGCTGGACCGGCGCCGCCGGTCTTGAGATTACGAAAGACAAAAAAACCGTCCTGATAGACCCTTACCTCTCGAGGTCGGGAAAGCTTGCGTCCCTCTTCGGCCGGCCGATCCCCGAGGAGGACGCAATAAACGGGTACCTCGGAGGACTGCCGGGGACGGTGGAGGCGATCGTCGCGGGGCACACCCATATCGATCATGTCTTGGACATCCCCTTCCTCGCGCAGCGCCTCGGATGCAGGGTGATCGGAAGCCGCAGTCTCGAGACCCTGATATCCCTGCACGGGAGACCGGGGAGCGTCACCGTATGCGACGGTGGTGAGCGAATCGAACTGCCCGGGGGAACGGCGGTAACGATGATCCGGTCGCGGCACGGGGCGGTCCTGTTCGGGAAGGCCCCCTATCCGGGAGATATCAGCCCCGCATCCCGTCTCCCGATGAGGGTCTCAGACTACCGGTTCGGAGACGTCTACGCCCCGAAGGTGGAGGTGGGGAGTATTACCTTCATGCACATCGGAAGCGCGAACTTCATCGAATCGGAGGTCGCGGGGCACCGCTGCGATGTCCTCTTCATGGCGGTACCGGGGTGGAAAAGGCTCCCGGAATATTGCACCCGTCTCCCGCAGATCCTGCGGCCGGAGGTGATCGTCCCCTTTCATTACGACGATTTCTCCTCTCCCTTTCGGAAAGACGGCACGGTTCGCCTCCTCCCCTTTCAAGGGATCGAGGGGTTCTTCAAAAAGATAGCCGGGAGTGTTCCCGGCTGCGAGATACGGAGAGTCCGGCCCTTCGAGCCGATGACCTTTTGACAAAGCCCCTCCATGGCGATATACAACGAGGGAAATAGGTAGACTCTCTGACGGGAAACGATCATGCAGAAGATCCTCATCATCGCCGGTCTCATCCTCCTTATCACGGGGATCCTCTGGCCGTGGCTGGGGGGCCTCCCCCTGGGGCGCCTCCCCGGCGACATCATGATCGACAGGCCGAGCATGAAGGTATACGTTCCGATAACGACCATGGTCGTTATCAGCCTCGCCGTTTCCCTGATCCTGTGGTTCTTTCGCAGGTAGGCGGGATGAACATCTTTTCCTTGACATTCCGCACCATGAATGTAACGTAATATAGCTAAGATAGCGGATCGAGGCGAGACGCCTTTCGTGAATGACTCGTACAAAGGAGACGAATAATGAAGATAGCGATC
>Ga0272444_10000795_pt1 | contig 32021 bp, 25 predicted proteins | sample SSMForm13_FD_201033 | JGI IMG/M metagenome (GOLD analysis project Ga0272444, IMG submission 201033) | Marine sediment archaeal communities from Little Sippewissett salt marsh, Falmouth, MA, United States - SSM-Form-13 | ecosystem: Environmental > Aquatic > Marine > Wetlands > Sediment ...
ACTTAAGGCAATAGGTGTGCCAAGACGGGGATCTTGATATCTATTTGTTATTAAAGCAGATATTTTCAGGAAGGGGAGCGAGTACGATCAAAATGATTGTTGCTTGTCAGTGTGGCTATCATTATGAAATGAGACAGGGGATCGAAACGTACGGCATCCCTGGCCGAATGAGGCTCGAATGAGGCTTCAGTCCTTGGATTTCAATCGGCGGTATTCAGGTTACCGGTCAGCTTTCCTTTTCGAGTTTCACGCTTCCCGAATCCGGCGGAGCCCATATTTCCGCATTTTTCGATAGAGCGTGGCCTCTCCGATTTCCAAAAGCCGGGCGGCTTCTTTGCGATTGTTCTTGGTCTGGGCCAATGCGTTAGTTATGGCTGTAATCTCATACGAGGCAAGACTTCCAAGATTTGGAACCTCTGGACTTCCGGAAGATCGCGAGATTTTAGGGGTGTAGATGTTTGAAGGGAGATCTTCAGGGAGCATGGAATCTCCCCTGCCAAGGGCAATAGCGCGTCTGACAATATTTTCGAGTTCACGGGTATTACCGGGCCAATGGTATTGTTTCATACAGTTCAGAGCCTCTTTTGAAATGGCTTTTACAGGCGATTGGGATGAGGAAAAGCATTTCAGGAAGTGCTCTGCCAACATGGGGATATCCTCCTTAATATCCCTCAGGGGGGGGACGCGTATGGTGAGGACGTTAAGTCTATAATAGAGATCCTCCCTGAAAAGCCCTTTGGCAACCTCCGTGACCAGGTCTCGGTTGGTGGCTGCCAGAATCCTGATATCCACTGGGTGACACTGGCTGCTGCCAACAGGCCGAACCTCTTTCTCCTGGATGGTCCTTAACAGTTTGGCTTGGACAGCAAACGGGAGTTCGCCGACCTCATCCAGAAACAAAGTCCCCTTTTGTGCTGAACGGATAAGTCCCAGTGTTGTCATGTGGGCCCCTGTAAACGCCCCTTTGATGTGGCCGAAAAGCTCGCTCTCCATAACGGTTTCACTGATAGCAGCACAATCAACGGGTACAAATGCATTTTTCGCCCTTGGACTGTGAGCGTGAATCGCCCTCGCAACCAGTTCTTTCCCTGACCCGGTTTCACCCTGTATGAGAATCGTCGACTGGGTCGGCGCCACCCGGACGATCAACTCTTTGAGCGCCAGCACGTCAGAGGACTGTCCCACGAATGGATCAAAGACAAACCGGTTTTCGACTGTGGCTTTAAGTCGCCTGTTTTCCTGTTTCAGTTCCCATATCTGATGAAACTGCGCGACAAGGGCCTTCAACCTTTCCGGAGAGAAAGGCTTTTCCAGGAAATCAACAGCGCCCAGTTTCATCGCCTTTACCGCGTGTTCCACGCTCCCATGTCCTGTCAGAATGGCGACCATGATGTCAGGATATTTCGTTCGTATCTCCTTGAGGAGTGGAAAGCCACCCATGCCCGGCATCACCAGGTCTACAAAGGCTACGTCTATGTCTGTCTGGCTGAGTATGATGAGGGCGTCTTTGGCATGGGACGCCGTATGGATTTGGTATTCTCGTTTGGCAAGTATTCTCTTGAGCAGAGAAACCACCTGAGGATCATCATCCACAAACAAAAGTGAGAACTTAGAAGAATCTGTTTCCATTTCCCTTGAGTCCCGGCGGGGAACTGCCTGAATATTGGATGGTGCGCCGCTAAAAGTCAAAGGAGAATTCTTTTTTTCTAAAGAGCTTCAGACACGCTTCCACCGCCTCCTGATCATAGAGAGTGCCCGCATTCCCCGTAACCTCGTCCAGGGCCTTATCCAGTCCGACGGCAGGTCGGTACGGACGGTGGGAGGCCATGGCCTCCACCACATCCGCAACGCTGATGATTCGTGCCTCGAGGAGGATCTCTTCCCCTGAAATAGCGAGAGGATACCCTGAGCCATCCATCCTTTCGTGATGCTGGCGAACAATTTGGGCAACCGGCCAGGGGAATTCAATCTCTTTCAAGATATCATATCCCACCTCTGGATGTGTTTTGATGAGGCTGAATTCGAAATCGGCGAGATGGGTAGGCTTGCTGAGCACTTCGGCCGGCACGGCGATTTTACCCAGATCGTGGATCATACCCGCCAGACGGATGCCTTCTGTGCGATCCTTGGGGAGTCCCATTTCTTCTGCCATGGCGGTCGCCAGCAGTGCGACGCGGTGCTGATGGCCGGATGTATAGGGGTCCCTTGATTCAATGGTGAGGCTCATGGCGCGAATGATCCCTGTCATGGCCTTGTGAAGACTGGTGGTGCGTTCTTCCACCATTTTCTCCAGATGCTCACGATATCTCCGGTTGGCGATCTCAAGCTCACGCCGACGCAAGCTGTTTCGTATGTTGATTAGAATTTCATTCATATTCAGAGGCTTGATGATATAGCCGTATGCCCCGGCATCAATGGCGGCGTCGGCCACATCCGGATCATCCACGCCCGTAACCATGATGACGGCGGTATCTTCGTAGCCTGTCTGGATATGTCGGGCCAGGTCAATGCCGGACTCGCCCGGCATGTTTACGTCACAGAGGACCAGGTCAACCCTCTGTTCATCCAGGCATTTTCGGGCCTCTGGGGCATCGGCAGCCAGGGAACAGGTGTATCCGTACCGTGTCAGCATCCGGTTCAGCATCCGCCGGATCGGTTCTTCATCGTCTATGATCAGTATGTGGGCCATTTCTTAACTTACTATCTGCGCCTCTCTTAGCTGCAGAGGGTTTTCTTAATGGCATCCCCTTTCAATGCCTGTCAATTCCCTTACCTTTTCGATCAGGTTGTCCGGTTCAAAGGGCTTTTCGATAAAGTGAACCCCCTTTTCCATGGTTTCGTAGTGGAGATTTGATATGCGCGTATATCCCGACATGAACAATGACTCTATTTCGGGCTGAAGCATCTCAATTTCATCAGCCAATTCCCTTCCGCTCATTTCCGGCATGACCACGTCCACGAGGAGAAGGTCAATCTTGCGGCCTTTTTCCCTGGCCATTTGAATGGCTTCGTCTGTGCTGACGGTGCCTATGGTGTCAAACCCCGCTTCTTTCAGTATTCGTTGGACAAGCTTCAGGAACGCTGCATCATCATCTACGATGAGGATGGTCTTGTCGAGGGTCTGATTAGTTTCCGTTTTTTCCGCGATCATTATTTCTTTCCCGAAACTCCCGACTCAAGCCGTTTCGCACACGATGTCCACTCCTCTGCTGCCCATTAAGGTCTTTATGTTCCCTTCTCCCCGCCCAACGCCTCCCTCACTTTACAGGCTAAGATATCGGGTGTAAAGGGCTTTTGAACAAAATGGATGCCCCTGTCCAGTATTCCATGGCGGGCGATGATGTCGGCTGTGTACCCTGACATGAACAGGACCTTGATGTCGGGGCAGATCGTTTTCATTTCCTCGGTCAGGTCTTTTCCGTTCATCCCGGGCAGCACAACATCTGTCATGAGGAGTTTGATCTCACCTTCGTAATCCCGGGCTAGCACCGTGGCCTCGCCGGGACTTGCCGCAGCCAAGACCGTGTAGCCCAGCCGTTCCAGGATCTGTCTCCCCACATCCAGAACCAGGGCTTCATCCTCCACGATCAGGATCGTCTCGCCATGGCCTCTTGGCATTTCCGGTTTGGCTTCCTGGATGGCTTCTTCGGATTCACCCTCATGCCGGGGCAGGTATATCCGGGCAGTGGTCCCCTCCCCAGGTTCACTGACCATATCAATGAACCCCTTGTTCTGACTCACGATTCCGTACACCGTGGAAAGACCTAACCCCGTTCCCTTGCCCACACCCTTGGTGGTAAAAAAAGGCTCAAACACATTGGCCAGGGTCTCCATGTCCATACCCATACCGTCATCGCTCACTGAGAGCACGGCATACTCCCCCGGTAGACGTCCCGCATGACTCTCACAGTCGGAAGCATTTAGGACCACGTTTCCGGTCTCAATGGTGATCTTGCCGACGCCCGAGATAGCGTCCCGCGCGTTGACGCACAGGTTGGCCACGATCTGGTCAATCTGTGCCGGATCCATGTTCACCAGCCAGAGATTCGTGTCCGGATGCCAGTTAAGATCGATGTCTTCGCCGATGAGTCGTCTCAACATTTTAAGCATCCCTTCGACCGTGTCGTTCAGATTCAATATCTCGGGTGCGATGGTCTGTTTGCGGGCAAAGGCCAGAAGCTGCCGGATCACTTTGGAGGAACGATTCGCTGCTTTTGATATTTCCTGAAGGCTGGCATAGAGGGGATCCTTGGGGTCCACATCCAGGAGGGCCAGGTCCGTGTGCCCCTGGATCACGCTCAGCATGTTGTTAAAATCATGGGCCACACCCCCTGCCAGGCGACCCACGGACTCCATTTTCTGAGCCTGTTGGAGCTGTGCCTGCAGTTTTTCGCGCTCTTCTTCACCTTCCTTACGTTCCGTGATGTCCCTGGCCACGGAAACCACGGCCACTATCCGACCGTTCCGGATCAGGGGCGCCCCGCTCACTTCACCCCACCTTCTTGTGTCATCCCGTGCGATAAACTGATAAGTGCTCGAGGGAATCCGTTCGCCTCCCAGGACACGCAAGACATCGGAAGCCGCCTGATCGAGGTACTCCGGCGTCAGCAGGTTCAGCTCTTGAATCGGTCTGTCGATCAATTCTTCCGGCGTATAGCCCAAAAGCCGTTCCACTGAGGGAGATATGTTAATCAGTTTCATTTCAGAATTGACCGAGTAGATGACGTCGGTTACGTTTTCGAAATGGAGGCGATAGAGAGATTCGGCCTCACGCAGGGCCCCTTCCGCCTTTTTTCGCTCGGTGATATCCCGAAATATCCCCTGTAAGGCCTTCCTGCCCAGCAGATCCAGTCGATTCGCCTTGATTTCTACATGCTTGCGCTTGCCGCTGCGAGTTAAGACCTCCGTTTCCAGCGTCTCCCCTTCTTTTTGAGTCAGGTGTTCCCTGAATGTGGGTGAAAAGGCATCGGCGTTGGCGTGGGGCGGGTGCAGAATGGGCTGGGGTTGTCCGATAAGTTCGGTTGGGTCCCGCTCCACAAGGGCTCCCAATGCCGGGTTGCAGTCAATGATGATGCCCGTATCGGCATCGGCAATACAGATGCCGTCCAGGGCTTGTTCGAACAGCACCCTGTAACGCTTCTCGCTTTCGCGCTGGGCGTCCTCTGCCTGTTTTCGCTCCGTGATGTCCTGTACCGTTCCCATGGAGCAGGTAGGCATTCCCTCTTCGTCGTAGATGGTCTGGAATTTTTCATTCACATATTTGATGGTCCCATCCTCGAGCAGCAAACGGTATGTGATGTCGCATGGCGTCTTCTTGGAAAGCGCCTCCCTGTGCGCCCTGGCAACATCGGCCCGGTCATCCGGATGAATCACCCCCATGGTCTCCAGGGTTTTGTATGAGGGATCCAATGCCCCGGGTGTTATCCCCAAGATGCGGTAGATCTCGTCTGACCATTCCAGCGTACCGGTTTTCAGGTCCAGTTCCCAGTGCCCGATATGGGCCAGTTCCTGGGCCTCTTTGAGCCGCCGCTCGGATCGGATCAGTGCGCTTCGTTCATGCTGAAGCCTTTCTACGGTTTCGGCCAGCTTGCGGGCAAGAGCATTATCATACATCTCCAGAAGGATCTCTTCATCTTCCAGAGGGCCCTCAGGGATCGGCAGGACCCTCTCCCGGTGTTCTTTCAGCACGTCATCCAATATCTGAAGAAACGCCTCGCCTTCGGTCGGTTTGACCACAAATCGGGACGCACCGAGACTCATGGCCAGTTCCTCGTCCTTCTTCTCAATAAAGGTCGCTGTATAGAAAATGAAGGGAATATGGCGCAGGCCTGGGTCGCTCTTTATTTTGCGACAGAGTTTGAATCCATTCATGACCGGCATCATGATGTCTGAAATGATGATCCCGGGGGGATCCTGACGGGCAATCCGCAGGGCCTCCTCGCCGTTTTCAGCAGCGATGACATGGTGACCCTTCGATGACAGCAGCCGTTCCAGCAGATAACGGCTCTCGGCATGGTCTTCAACGATCAGTATGTTGCTCATGGAAGGCCTCCTAATCCAATGCGGCGACAGAATCGTGCCAAATCAGCATAAAACAATAAACCCCTGGCAATCTCATTTTTATGAACGCGGCCTCCGGCCCATAGGGGCCTACGCCCCGGAGGGAAGTCGGAACGCGGAAAATTCAAAAACCCTATGATAACACATGACAATACATGACTATCTCATGACCACTTCATGACCATACCTGACGGTCAAAGGGCACATGCCATTTTTTCAATCGTCATTCTTAATTCTTAGAAACCCTTTTACCTGCTCCACAAAGCGGTCGGGATCGATCGGTTTTTCAATGTACCCTTCGCACCCCGCAGCCAAAACAGCTTCCCGGTCGCCCGCCATGGCATAGGAGGTCACCGCTACGATGGGGATCGATTGCGTGTCCCGGCTTTCTTTTAAGCGCCGGGCCACCTCGTATCCGTCCATCATCGGCAACTGGATGTCGAGCAGGATTAGATCCGGCTGTTCTGATGTGGCCATTTCCAATCCCTCCTGCCCGTTTCTGGCCTGCACCACACTAAATTGCTCCTTTTCCAACAAGAATGTGATTAAATAGAGGTTCTGTTCATTGTCCTCAACAACCAGGATCTTCTTTTGTCTCATTTGTTTCCTCCGATTTCAATGGCAGAGTGAAGGCAAAGGTCGAGCCTTCTCCCAATTGACTCTCGACCCAGATCCGGCCCCCCAATAGATCGAGGATTCGCCTGCACACCGACAGGCCCAGCCCAGTTCCTTCGTATCTGCGGGCCGTTCCCATATCAAGCTGCTGGAACGGCTTGAAGAGTTTTCCCTTGTCCTCGTCCCGAATGCCGATGCCGGTGTCTGTCACGCGAACCTCTATGTTGGTCTCCCGGTCTTGACAGGCGATTCGGACCCCGCCCTTTTCGGTAAATTTGATGGCATTGTTGGCCAAGTTGATGAGGATCTGACAAACCCTGCGTTCGTCGCTCACCACCAGATCCACATCGGGATCGATCTTCGCATAGAGCGACAGTCCTTTCTGCTCGGCCAGGGGGCGTAGCGATTCCACCACCTGGTCAACGGCCTGGGGCATGCTGAACGCTTCTTTGGTGATCTCTACCTCGCCCGCCTCGATCTTGGAGATATCGAGCACATCGTTGATCAGATTGAGGAGGTGATGAGAACTCCCTTTGACCATCTTCAACTGCTTCTTCTGCTCCAGGTTCAGGGGCCCGGCCAGTTCATTGAGGATGATGCCGGTAAATCCGATAATGGAGTTGAGAGGGGTCCGCAGTTCATGAGACATGCTGGCCAGAAAGGCGCTCTTCACCCGATTGGCGGATTCGGCAGCCTCCTTGGCTTCCACCAGTTCCCCTTCGATCTTTCGGCGAAGGTTGATCTCGCGGCTCAACCGGCGGTTCCAGTAGAAGACCGCCGAGAAAATCAGGATGACGGCGAGGAGGATCTTCCACAGAAGCTGGTAATCGAACTTGCGCTCATAGGTAACCGAAATCCAGCGCTTAAAAATCTCGTTGCGATCTTCTTCGTTGATGGCATTCAGTGCCTTCTGAATGATGCCTGCCAGTACGGGCTGATCTTTGGGAACTGCGACAGAGAGTTCATAGCTGTAAGGCGTTTCGCCGGAGACCTTGACGCCGGATATCCCTTCCCGGCCCAGAACATGGCTGATGGCCGCGAGGCTGCCGATAAAGGCATAGGCCTTTTTTCGGACAACTGCGTTGAGTCCTTCAGTGACGTCATCCACCAGTAACAGGTTGAGGTCCGGATGCTTGTTTTTCAAGATATCATGGCTGGCATAGCCTTTGACCACCGCGACTTTCTTGCCTTGAAGGTCCTTCATGTCGCCGATGTACGGGGCGACCTGGTCGGTAACGATCACCATTGGAAAACGGAGGTACGGTGCACTGAAGAGAAGAAATGACTCACGCTGAGGGGTGCGGGTCGCTGAAAAGAGGATATCTACCGATCCCTTCTTCATTTCCTGCAGGGTGGTTTGCCAGCTCTGGGGTTTCGTCGGTTTGATGTCAATGCCGATAATGGTGTTGAGTCTCCGCATAAAATCGGCCGACATCCCGACAAACCGCCCCTCTTTGTCCACATATTCGACGGGCGGCCAGTCAGGATCATATCCCAGGCGCAGGACCGGATGATCCCTGAGCCAGGCCCGTTCTTCAGACGTCAGATCCAGAGATGTTGTCACATCCTCCATGGCCTCAAGCCACTTCCGATGAATCCCCCGCACTTCATCGCGGGTGATGGCGCCCAGAGCACGGTCCAGGAGCTTTGCCAGTACGGGCCAGTCTTTTCTCACGCCAACGGTCAGTACCACCGGGGGTTTGTCCATCCGCCCCATCAACCGAAGGTTGGGGATCAGTTCTCTTTCAATGAGGTAGGTTGCCACCGCCCGGTTGCCGGCATATGCGTCGGCTTCACCACTGGCCACGGCGCCCAGGGCCTCGCTGGTGGAATTGTATTCCTTTATCGTGACCTCCGGGTAATTTTTTCGAAAATACGGGATATTGTAGTACCCCCGTTCCAGGGCAACGGTCTTTCCTTTCAGGTCTTTTTCAGATTTGAAGTGGGGCCCGTCCCTCCGGCCCACAATCACGTGGGGAATGGTGAGGTAGGGGAGGGTAAAATGGAAGAAGGCTTCACGGTCTTTGGCCGGGGTAATGTCCATCAGGGCATCGAGTTGTTTGTTTTTTACCTGATCGAGGTTTCCTTGAAGGGTCCCGGCATTACGGTCAGTATGCCGCCCAGACGACGATTGAGGGCTTCGACAAAATCCACGCCGATCCCCTGGGGAACGCCCGCTTCGTCCACGAAATTCATGGGCGGCCAGGCATTCATGATGCCGATGCGGACCGCTGGATGGTCTCGAAGCCAGGCCTTCTCAGGATCGGTCATTTTAAAGCTTTTCCACGGTTCCGTGACAGCCTCCACTTGAGCGATCTCCGGGAGACTCCAGCGCTGGAACATCTGTAGACGCTCATGATCGGGCAAGGAATCGAGTGCCTTGTCCAGTATGGAGGCCAGTTCGGGCCAGTCCTTTCGCACACCGAATCGCTCATCGGAAAGCCCCTGGGCATACAGCGCGGCGAACTTCAGGTTGAGGAATCCCTTCTGGGCAATCAGGTGCTGGGCCTGGCCCATACCGGCCACGGTTGCATCGGCCTTGCCCGTGGAGACAGCCTCCAGGGCTGCTGTCAGATTGTCCACATAATAGGGTTTCACCGTGGGGAACTCTTCAAGGATCTGACCGGTCGTGGCGTATCCTTTAACCAGGGCGATGGTTTTGCCTGCAAGTTTTTCCCGGCTGCGAATTCCGCCATTTGTTTTGCGGGTAATGATATATTGTGCGATGGATATATAGGGCCGGGTGAACGCGAACCACTCCTGTCGTTCGGGCCTCAGGACCAGCGTGGCAATGACATCGACGTCCCGTTGCCGGGCCGCGTCGTAAAGGCGCTCCCATGTCCCTTCAGGGTAGACATTGAGTTTGATTCCCACCCGACGTGAGAGTTCCCGTGCAACATCCACCGCAATCCCTTCAAATCCGCCCTTTTCGTTCTGAAAACTGTAAGGGGCATAATCTCCGTCAAATGCGATGGTAATTTCCGGGTGCGCTTCCAGCCAGGCCCTTTCGGTCGGCGAGAGTTGGATTCTTGGCTCAGCAGCTTCCTCACCAAGATCCACCCACTTTCGAAGGATAGCGCTGATCTCGTTTCTGTTCAGATCATCCAGGGACTTTTGCAGGATGTTTCGCAAAATGGGCCAGTCCTTGCGGACCCCGATGGCATTGATGGAAGCGGTCTCCTGGATCTTGCCCTGGACCTTCAGGTTGGGGATCACTTCCCGTTCGATGATATACATGGCCACTGCGCGATTCCCCACATAAGCATCGATCTCCCCCTTGGAAACGGCATCCAGGGCATCGCTGGTGGTATCGAACAACTTCACCTGAATGTCGGGATATTTCTCCCGGAGCACGCGTTCGATGAAAAACCGACGTTCCACGCCTACGGTTTTCCCGGCCAGTTGCGAGAGATCTTCGTGATAGGGGCCATCGGCCCGCGCAATAATATTATGGGGCACCACTAAGTATGGCTTGGTAAAATTGAAAAAGGGCTCACGATCTGGTCTTGGTGTGATGTCCATCAGTGCGTCGATCTGCTTTTCCTTGACCTCCTCCACCATGTCCGACCAGGGGAGGGGCACAATTTTCAGCCGGCCGTTCAACCGCGCGTCCAGCGCCTTGATAAAACCAACACCAATGCCCCGTGGTTTGCCTTCTGTGTCCACATAATCCATGGGCGGCCATGCCTGATTGATGGCGATGGTAATCTCCGGGTGTCCTGCCAGCCAGGCCGCTTCCTTCTCGGTAAGGGATAGGCTTGGGGTGGTAGGGTTACTGACAGAAGAAGAGGCACCTGAATAGGAAAGGGGCAGCAGCTGAACCAGCAACATCGACAGAATGAGTAGACGGCACCATGGAAAGGGACGATGAAAATGCGGGTTGGCTTTCTGAGTCATGCGTGGACCTCAGCAAAAAAACGCGTTTGTAAGGCTTCAAAGGGTCAAGGATGTTGGCACCAGTGATATACCGGCGAGAGAGGTGAGGAGAGAATTCTCTTATCGATGAAAGCGCTGACCCCCAAACGCCGGATCAGAGAATTTGTATACTTTATATTAGCACGCACAGCGTTCGAAAAAAACCTCAAAATCATATGTTGCTTTTTCATAACACACGATCTTCTTCATTCATGCGCATGATATTCCCTGTCCAAAACCAAGCGAACTATAAGAAATATTGAAATGAATCACTCAAGTTTCGCACCCCAAAATAGCATTTAAGGTGGTGTAAAGATATTCTCCACAAGCAATTATAATAGTAATGGGCTCCATTTTGTGGTAATATTAAGTTATCGATATCACAAATAAAACCAACAAAAGGAGCCCTCCAGCATGTATAGCATTAAATGCAAAAGATTCAAAGGGGAAATCGAAGCTTATCTGTCTAACGAGAAAAACATTTTTGAATCACGAATGGATCGAGCCTTCCGGATGCTCAATGTCAAAACTCAAATGAACCAGGCCAATATCAGAAAAAAGGACGGCTATCATGCCGCTCATCTTCTGTTCGTTCTGAGCCTTCTGCCCTTGTTGAAGATCCCAACCATCCATGGGTTTTGCCTCAAGAAATGGGATCACTGGGGTATGGCACGAAAGGATGCTTTTTACCGATTCCAAAGGAGTCCTTCCCGATGGCGCTCATTTATGTATGCAATCATGCTGAAGATATCAGAAAAGCTTCGCTTCGAAAAATACCCCCTCAAAGAGCGTTACTTTATCATCGATGACAGCCCCATCCCTAAACGGGGCCGAAATATGGAAAACGTTTCCTTCATCTACGATCACTGTGCGGGGCGGAGCGTTTTAGGATACAGCCTTGTGACACTCGGGCTTTTTACCTGAGAAAACTTTTATCCCCTTGACTTCGCCTATCGTTTTGGCAAAAAGCGTCACCCCAAAAGCCCTAAGGAAAAGATCGGAGACCCTAGAAGTATCAGTGGCCGGATGAGTCATGAAGCCAAACATCAAACCAAGGTTCAATTAGCCTTAGAGATGATTCAAAGGGCTTTTGATCGTGGCATCCGGGCCGGTTACGTCCTTTTCGATAGTTGGTATGCCTGGCCCTCTCTGATCAATGCCATTCGACAGATAAGGAACGATCTTCATGTGATCTGCCGTCTCAAGAACAGCAAGGTCCTTTATGAGTATAAAGGGAAAAAATACCGCCTTTCAGAGCTGTATCAAAAAGTCAAATCCTCCATCAAAAAGAATTCCCGTACCGGTCTTTTCCTCAAAAGAGTAACTGTCACATTATCGGATGGTGTTGAGCCCGTCGTCATTGTATTTGCAAAGGGATATCATGAACCCGAAGATGAGAAGACCAAAGGTAAAAAGAAATTAAAAGATCCTAAATGGGTTGCCTTTCTCTCAACCGATACCCGGCTCCATGCATCGACCATCATCAAAAAATATACAAAACGTTGGACCATCGAAGTCTGCTTTAAGGAATGTAAACAGCTCCTCGGGCTTGGTAAAGATCAGAGCAATGATTTTAATGCCCAGGTCTTTTCCACAACAGCCAGCTTTCTGAGATATAATCTCCTCAACTTTCTTAACGAAAAAGAAAGCTGCAATACCATAGGCGAGTTGTTTCAAGGCCTCGTCGATGAATCGGCCACAATCACCTATGCCCAAAGGCTTTGGGATTTCTTCCGTGGCCTGTTTTCAGTGTCTATCTCAAAACTATTCGACCTCTTCAATATTGAGGAACAATGTTCCTCCTATATTCACGCTTTTAACCATGTCATATGCACCTCTACGCCTCTTCAGGGGTGCGAAACTTGAGTGAATAAGATATACCTACTCAAATACCAACTCTAACCGTGTTCGGCATTATGAGATGAAAGGAATTTCCAAAATCTTGACTGAAATCGGGCTGAAGTGATAACATGAACTTCCGTGAAAATATGCACTCCCAAAATATAAACTGAAAAATGACCTCTCGAATGCGTATTTAATAAATGGCTCATACAATGTGTGCATGACACATACGTCGTATGCGCCTTCCTGTTTGAGGCCCTTCGGATAAAATCACCTCAACGAAAGGAGAATACAATGGCCGAAAGTCAGAAGGAACTGAATGAAAATCGAATGAAAAATCTGGGAAGATTTGCAGAATTGCTCCCGGACGTCCTGGGCAGCATCAGGGACCAGGCCAACGAGGCGTACAAGGACGGGGTGCTCGATTCCAAAACAAAACGGCTCATGGCCATGGCCATTGCCCTGGGGGCCGGATGCAGGAACTGCGTACTGGGGCAGGCCACCTATGCCCTGGAATGCGGGGCTACGAGAGAGGAGTTCTTGGAGACCATCTCTGTGGTGGTGAGCATGCGGGGAACGACCGGGGTGGCTGAATCTCTCAGGCTCATACAGTTTCTGGATGAGATGGGAAAGTGAATCTGGATACTTGAAACTGGAAACGTGAAACTCGAAATTTGAGTTTGGCCTTAGGGCCGATCGACTGACAACCTGTTGTAAGTTACGTTGGGAACAGGCCAGAGTTCGGTGTTCAGCGTTCAGTGTCGAAACGATTTTCTTTCCTGAAACCCGAAACCCGATCCCGCGAGCCCGCGGGATTGAGACCTGGCCACCCGTTGGGTTGCGGGCGTGGCCTGCACCAGGACCAAGACGATCTATAGGAGCGATGGCATCTATCCAGTTTCCATTTCTGAATTGGAAACTCCGTCGTGCCCAAAATACATTTGTGTATGGGCATCTATCTTCAGAGATCTCACAGGTAGAAAGGAGTATGACCGTGGAGATGCAGGATCTGATACCCGATTACGGGCTTGAACACGCGGGCCTCCATGATTTGGGGGAGGTCCATTGGAACCTGTCCACACCTGGACTGTACGAATGGGCGGTTCGGAGATATGAGGGGCAGGTCGCCCACCTGGGTCCGCTGGTGGTGAGCATGGGTCAGCATACCGGCCGCGCGGCCAAAGACAAATATGTGGTAGATGAACCGCAAACCACCCAGGATGTCTGGTGGGGCAAGATCAATGTTCGATACCCCGAAGAAAAGTTCAACACACTCCACAACCGCATGACGGCCTATCTTCGCGGTAAAACGGTTTTTGTCCAGGACTGTTACGCCGGGGCGGACCAACAGTTCCGTCACCCGGTCCGGGTCATCAATGAATACGCATGGCACAACCTGTTTGTCCGCAACATGTTTATTCAGATGCCGAGGGATCGGAAAATCATCCGGCACTTCGTGCCCGATTTCACGGTACTTCACTGCCCCAATTTCAATGCCGATCCCGACGACGACGGGACCCGGAGCGGCACCTTCGTGGCCCTTCACCTGGGAAAGAAACTGATCCTTATCGGCGGAACGGCCTATGCCGGGGAGATTAAGAAGTCGGTTTTTACCGCCCTCAATTATCTGCTCCCGGGCAAGGAAGTCCTCTCCATGCACTGTTCGGCCAATGTGAGCAAGGATGATCCCGAGGATGTGGCCATCTTTTTTGGGTTGTCCGGCACCGGCAAAACCACCCTGTCAGCGGATCCCAACCGACTCCTGATCGGGGATGATGAACATGGCTGGTCTGACAACGGCGTCTTCAACTTCGAAGGGGGGTGCTATGCCAAGGTGATCCGTCTCTCCAAGGAGGCGGAGCCGGAGATCTATGAATGCACCCGGCGGTTTGGGACCATTCTTGAGAATGTGAGCCTGAATCCCACCCTTCGAAGGATCGATTTGGACGACAGCCGTCTGACGGAAAACACCCGTGCCTCTTATCCTCTCTCTCACCTTCCCAATATTGTGCCATCCCGAATGGCAGGTCATCCCAAGAACGTCATTATGCTCACGGCCGACGCGTTCGGGGTCCTGCCGCCCATCGCGCGACTCTCTCCCGAGCAGGCCATGTATCACTTCATCAGCGGCTATACCGCGAAGGTGGCCGGGACGGAGAGGGGGGTGACCGAGCCTGTGGCCACCTTCAGCGCCTGCTTCGGGGCCCCCTTTATGGTGAGACACCCCTCTGTGTATGCTCAGCTCCTGGCAGACAAGATCGCCCGGCACCAAACCGGCTGCTGGCTCGTGAACACAGGATGGACCGGCGGTCCGTACGGCACGGGTTCCCGGATGAAGATCCAGCATACCCGGGCCCTTCTCAATGCGGCCCTGACCGGGGTGCTGGATGGGGTGGCCATGCAGGAGGACCCGCTGTTCTCTTTTCTGGTTCCGACAGAGGCGCCCGGTGTGCCGCGAGAGATACTGAATCCCAGAAATACCTGGGCCAGCCCCTCGGATTATGATGCCCAGGCCAAAAAGCTGGCAGGGCTGTTTCAAGAGAATTTCGTTCAATTTGAGGATCAAACGCCGAAACAGGTGGTGGAGGCCGGGCCGAAACAGGTTTAAGGGGCTTCCTGCCGGAGGACCGATCGCGAAAGTGAAGGGAAAGGCTGACGCGCCCCAGGTCTGCTCGGTGCATGGGTAGAGGGATACGCGATGCCGTTGTGGGTTGTCATGTTCATCGGTTTGGTGGGCGCACTGTTCGGTGTCAAACTCCTGTATGTGATTTCAACCGGGGGGATGCTCCCGGTCACGCGGGGGGCGCTCTTTGTATCTACGGCAACGCCCAGGGTCGAGGCCATCCTGGATGCGGTCCCCATGAAACCCGGGGATCGTCTGTATGATCTCGGGTGCGGGGACGGCCGGGTCCTCAGGGCCGCGGTCAGGCGATATGGGGTCTCCGCCACGGGGTTTGAAGTCAACCCGACGGCCTATCTCACTGCCCGAACGCTCAGTCTGGGGAACAAGCGTGTCCGGATTTGCTATGGTAATTTCTGGAAGGCCGACCTTTCCGGTGCGGATGTTGTTTTCTGCTACCTCTTTCCGGACCTGATGGAACGGCTGGCATTGAAACTGGCACGGGAACTTCGGCCCGGAACCCGGGTGGTCTCATGTAATTTCCCCCTGTCTCGTTGGCAGGCCACACAGATTTTGCATCCCCAGCCCCGTCGGCATGGCGATCCCATCTACCTGTATCGGTTTCCGGATTCTGCACCTGAATCCCTTGAGATCCCTCACAGTTCAGAATCCTGATGCCCACGGGGGGATCGGCACAAAGAGGCCCCGGGCGCAATAGTGGATTGTAAGTTTCCGGGCGATGTGCTAACGTTCTTTTGGTTATGCCATTGACAAGGAGGGCGTTTTGTATGGAAAAAAAGCATCGCGTCTTGATCTGCAGGTGTAACGAATACAACCCCGACAGGATCGCAGGGATCGTCAAGGAGGGGATGGAGGAACTCAATGTCACGCCCTCTGGAAAGATCCTTTTGAAACCCAACGTGGTCCTGGCCCACCCTGAGGTGTTTCCCTACGCCTTTACCCGCAAGGAATTCCTGGACGGCGTCATTGCCGCCACAAAGGCCCGGGCAGAAAAGGTGACGGAAATCGCTGTGGGAGAACGGTCCGGCATCACCATTCCAACCCGCTTCAATTTCAAGAATGCGGGGTATCTCGACGTCATCAAAAAGCACCGGATCAAGACCTATTATTTTGATGAGGTCGAGCAGGTCCCTTACACCCTCGGGCGGAAAGAAAACCTGCGAAAAAATATGTTCTTCCCGCGCCCGATTGTGGAATCGGATTGTCTGATCAACCTCCCCAAGTTCAAGGCACATCCTTGGTGCCGGCTGACCCTCAGCCTCAAGAACTTCATCGGGATTCAGGATGACCGACATCGGTTGGTGGACCATAACCTCTTCCTGGAACATAAGATCGCCGATCTTCAGGAGGTCATTCAACCGCGATTCATCGCCATCGACGGCATCACTGCCGGGCAGAAGATGATGCTGACGCCCACCCCTTTTGATATGGGGGCCATTGTCATGGGCACGAATTCGTGCGCAGTGGATACGGTGGGGTGCCACATGGTACACGTGGATCCCAATGACCTTATCCATCTCCGGCTCACATCCCAAAGGGGGTTCGGTCCTATGAATCTGGAAGACATTCAGGTAGAAGGGGATTTCCCCCTGGAAGAGGTGCAGGAAAGAACCCGGGGGTTTGAATTCTGCATGGAGCATATCGATGACTACTTTCGGGAAGACTGCAATTTGAGCTGTACCGTCGGAACATTCCCGGAATCGCATTCTAAGGATTACTGCTGGGGCGGGTGTCCGGGGGCCCTTCAGGAGGCCATGCATATATTCAAGGGCTACTATCCGAATGTGTATCAGGATATGAGGAAGGTGCGCTACGTGGTGGGGAAGGTAAGAGGACCCCTCAATCTCGACGGGGATGAACGGGTGGTCTTTGCAGGCGACTGCACCAGCTGGGAAGGCGACATCGACGGGGAGCATGTCAAGATCAAGAGCAGCTACAAGCCCCCCGGACAGGTGGATGAAACCCAGACCAAATCCAACGACATGCTCGTCCGGAATATCAAGCCCGCGCTGGCGCTCTTCAAGAATCGAAACAAGCGATATATTCATCTGAAAGGATGCCCCGTGTCCGTGGCCGATCACGTGCACTATATATCCGGCCTTGCAAAGATCGGAAATCCCAATTTCGATTCGAGGCTTATTGTGGATGCGAACATCGCCTACTGGCAAATGCGTTTCGGTCGTTTCATGAACCGTCTTACGTGAAATGCATCGAACAATTGTCAGATGAACCCAGGAGGATAGAATGCCAGGCGGATACATGGGGAAATACTGCATTGTCAATCTGACCGACCGGACCACAGAGACGGTAAAACCTCCGGATGAATTCTACCGAAAATACCTTTCCGGGTATGGTCTGGGGGCCGCGGTGATCAGCGGACGCCAGAGACCGGGAATCGATCCGCTGGGGCCAGAGAGTCATCTGGGGTTTTGCTCCGGATTGCTGACCGGTTCGGGCACGCTCTTTTCGGGCCGCTTCATGGTGGTGGGCAAATCGCCACTGACCGGTGGGTGGGGGGACGCCAATGCCGGCGGTTTTCTGTCGCGCGAACTCAAAAAGGCCGGATACGACGCCGTATTTTTGACGGGCAAGTCGGCCGTTCCGGTATGGGTCTATGTTACGGAAAGCGGGGTCGAGATCAAAGACGCCACAGGGCTTTGGGGGAAGGATGCCCTTGACGCGGAGAAGGCCATTCGGGAGGCGTTGGGCGACCCGCGGGTCCAGGTGGCCGCCATCGGGGTTGGCGGTGAAAAGATTTCTCTCATCTCAGGGGTGGTGACCGACGGGGGCCGGGTGGCCGCCCGATCGGGCCTCGGGGCCGTCATGGGGAGCAAGAATCTCAAGGCCCTGGCGGTGAGGGGGAAACAGAAGGTCCCGGTAGCGGACCCGGCCCGGGTCAAGGCCGTCAACGGCCCCTTCCTGAAGGAATATAACACCTCCAGGGTGGCCGACCGTCTCACCGTAAGGTTCATGAACTTCTTCAGCAAGGTCATTGCACGGACGGGTATTTCCATACCGGCCCAGGCATCCACGCTCCGGGAACTCTACAAACGATACGGGACCCCAGGCCTGACCGTCTATTCCGCGCTTACGGGGGACATGCCCATACGGAACTGGGGGGGGGTGGGATATACCGACTACACCTTTGACAGCGCCTTGAAAAACTCAGACGAGCGCGTCATTCGACATCAGAAAAGGAAATATGCGTGTTATTCCTGTCCGTTGGCCTGCGGCGGCATCATTCATATCCAAAAGGGCCGTTACCGAGGAACCGAAGGACATAAGCCGGAGTACGAGACGCTGGGGGCCTTTGGCGGGCTCCTGCTCCACGACGATCTCGGCACCATTATGGAGATTAACGAGATGTGCAATCGCGCAGGGATCGATACCATTTCAGCCGGGACCTGCGTCGCCTTTGCCACGGAGTGTTTTCAAAAGGGGATCATCGACGAGAAGGTCACGGGTGGGCTCCACCTGGGCTGGGGACGCAGTGAGGCGATCCTGAAGTTGACGGAGATGATCATCCAACGTGAGGGATTCGGGGATCTTCTGGCTGACGGGGTCAAGCGGGCGGCCGAGAGGATCGGCAAGGGGTCGGCGGCCCTGGCCATGCACGCCGGGGGGCAGGAACTGCCGATGCACGATTCACGACTCGACCCCGGTTTCGGCATTGCCTATCAGTGTGAGCCCACACCCGGACGACACACGATTTCGTCTTTTCTGTATCCCGGCCTCTTCAGCGTGGAAGCGATCTTCCCTGAGGCCCGCCGGAGGGTCCAAGCGGGCAAAGGGAAAGACGCAAAACAGGTCCTGCGCTACACGGCCGGGACCATATATATGCAGCTCGTCAACAGTTGCGGCCTCTGCCTGTTCGGGGCGCTCACCAGCCGGCTTCCCATCGTGGAATACCTCAACGCGGTGACCGGTTGGGATCTCTCTGCCGATGAATACTTCCGGACCGGAGAGCGGATCCTGAGCCTGCGCAAGGCCTTCACCGTGCGGGAAGGCATTCGACCAAAAGACCAGCGGCTGGCCGACCGGGCAGCCGGGATCCCCCCCCTTGGAGAGGGGCCGATCAGGAATATCACTTTGGACATGAAAACGCTTCAGGACACCTTTTTCCAGGCCGTGGGATGGGATCCCACAACAGGCGGTCCCACCCGGGAAAAAATGGCGGAACTGGGGATCGATATGACGGAATAAAAAGGTTTCCCGTGATTGTCTCTGCCAGTCAGCCTTACTTTGCGCCCTTTTCGGGATTCTTCATGAAGGCCCTTCGGTCCGATACCCTGGTACTCATGGATCGGGTGCAGTTCCCACAGGGGACGACCTGGCTGACGAGAAATCGCTTTAAGAACGACCAGGGGACGCTCTGGCTGACCGTACCGGTCTGGAAAAAGGGGTTGGGGCTTCAGCAGATCCACAAGGTCCGGATCTGCAATGAGGGCCGCTGGGCCAAAAAACATCTCACCAGTCTGAAGAGCGCATACCGAAATGCCCCTTTTTTCGAGGACCATGAATCCTTTCTTGAATCGCTTTATTCTCAGACATTCGAGCGACTGATTGACTTCAACCTGGAAATTATCCGGCATGTCATGACGCACCTTCGGATCCCTACCCGGATTGTCCGGCTGTCGGACCTGCAAACAGATGCCCGCGAACCCCGCCTTTCTGTAGACATCGGGCAGGAACTGGGTGCCACGCAGTTCCTGGCCCAGGCCGGGGCAAATAAATACTTGGATACAAAGGGATTTGAAAGAGCAGGGATTTCCGTTCGATTCCTTAATCCCCGCCCCCCCGTGTACCCTCAGCTGTGGGGGCCGTTTCTGACCCGACTTTCCGTGTTGGATCTTCTGTTCAACTGCGGACCCAGGAGTCGTGATCTGCTCTCTCAACGGAAGGGAGGGCACTGTTGACAGGTGCAGGGACGACCCCGTGGGAAGGGGTATCCTGGCGGACGATCCTTTCTCAGAGCATCCGGTCGTGTGCAGATCTGCCGGCCTTTGTTCAGGCGGACAGGGACCGGCTTCAGGCGGTGACTGCCCGATATCCCATGCGGATCAATCCCTATTATTTAAGTCTTGTAAAGGCGCCGGGAGACCCCATTTACAGACAGTGCATTCCGGACGTCCGTGAGATATCGGAGACCGCCGGCGTGGAAGATCCCCTGAATGAAGAGGCGGATTCGCCGGTCCCCGGACTGACCCACCGGTATCCGGACCGTGCCCTGTTCCTGGTATCCTCCCGATGTGCCATGTATTGCCGGTTCTGCAACCGGAAACGGAAGGTGGGCCGGTCCGCCATGGTGTCTAAGGCGTCGATCCGGGAAGGCCTGGCCTACATCCGGGGGCAGAGAAAAATCCGGGATGTCCTCCTTTCGGGGGGAGATCCGCTCCTTCTCAATAACCGGGACCTCACCGAGATCCTGAAAGCCCTGCGGGCCATCTCCCATGTGGAGATCATCCGGATCGGCACGAGAATCCCTTGCACCCTCCCCCAGCGGATTACACCGCAACTGGCGAATATTCTTGGGAGTTTCAAACCGCTGTATATCAATACCCATTTCAACCATCCCGATGAAATTACAGCGGCGGCATCCACTGCATGCAACCGGCTGGCCGATGCCGGCATCCCTCTGGGATGTCAGACCGTGCTTCTCAAAGGCGTCAACGACCGCCCCGGGGTAATAAGAGCGCTGATGCAAAAACTCTTGACAATCCGTGTCCGGCCCTACTATCTCTTCCAGGCAGATCCGGCCAGGGGAACGTCTCATTTCTGGACGCCTATCCGCAGGGGGCTTGAGATTATGGCTGCTCTTCAGGGCCACACGTCTGGCCTGTGTGTCCCCCATTATGCCGTCGATCTCCTGGGCGGAGGCGGCAAAATACCGCTTCTTCCAGAATATGTAACAGGAACCGAGGGACACGTGATGGTGGCCAGGAACTATTCGGGAAAGGAATTCCGGCATCCGGTGGAGGGTGAATGATCATGCAGAAGGGATGAACATCGAACACTCGACCATAGGGTTCACGGTTCAGCAAAGCGAAATTTAAAATTGGAAATTCGAAATTTGAGGCTAAGGATGTAGTGATTCAGAACCAATTTCTAATTTCCAGTTTCCATTATCCAACATCGAATGAAGGGAATAGAGAATAATCAATCTTCAATTTTCAATATTCATTCTCAACGGGGGAGATCACCATGATTAGAGTAACGTGTCTTGGGGGGGCCGGGTCTGTGACGGGCTCCTGCTACCTCGTGGAATCGCCACAACGCCGTAAACTGCTGGTGGATTGCGGGCTCTTTCAGGGCGGCCGGCAGATGGAGGGACGGAATCGGGAGGACTGGGGGTTTGATCCAAAAGAGATCGAAACCCTGTTCTTGACCCACGCCCACATCGACCACAGCGGCCGTATCCCCAAGCTGGTCAAAGACGGGTTCCAAGGAAGGATTATCACCTCTCCTCCCACGGCCGAGTTATGCGAGATCATGCTGCTGGATGCGGCCCATATTCAGGAGATGGATGCGGAGTGGCAGAGCCGCAAAAACAAGCGTCAGGCCGGCGCCGAAGTCGCGCCCCTCTACACCACAGAGGATGCAGAGGCAAGCCTGAGACTCCTGCGGCCCACGGAAAGAGACGAGATCATCACCGTGGAGCCAGGGGTCAAGGCCCGGTTGCGGAATGCCGGACACATCCTGGGGTCCTCTATCCTGGAGCTGTGGGTGGAAGACGGAGAAGAGCCGCTCAAGATTGTTTTCTCCGGAGATCTGGGGAAAAAGGACCAGTTAATCGTCCGGGATCCTCATGAGATCTTTAACGCCGACTACCTGTTCGTGGAATCGACCTATGGCAACCGGCGCCACCGGACCTTCCAAGACAGCAAGCAGGAATTGGTGGAGGCCATTCAATACAGCACATCGGCCGGAGAAAAGATCATTATTCCGGCATTTGCGGTGGAACGAACTCAGGAAATTCTCTATGTTCTCGGGGAATTCCTGAGGGGCGGGATGATCCCCGAGATTCCCATATACTTGGACAGCCCCCTGGCCATCAAGGCCACGGAAATCTTCCGTAAGAATAAGACCTACTATGACGCGGAAGCCCGGGCCATTGTGGACGCGGGGTATGACCCGTTTAACATGCCCAATCTTCGATTCACCCCTTCTACCCGAGAATCCATGGCCATCAACGACGCGAAGGGATCCGCCATTATTATTGCAGGAAGCGGGATGTGCACCGCTGGCCGGATCAAGCATCACCTGAAACACAACCTCTGGCGGCCCGGCGCCAGCATCGTCATCGTGGGATTTCAGGCCAAGGGAACCACCGGCCGCAAAATTGTGGACGGGGCCAAGCAGGTCAAGATATTCAGAGAGAATGTGTCGGTCCGAGCCAAGGTCTTCACCATCGGGGGATTTTCAGCCCATGCCGATCAGGACGATCTCGTTGAGTGGGTCTCTCATTTCGAGTCCAGCCCCAAGGTCTTTGTGGTGCATGGTGAGGCCGCTGCCAGCGCGGCACTGGCAGATAAGATACAGGAGAGACTACATTTGATCGCCCATATTCCGAGGTGGAAAGAACGGTTGATCCTCAAGCCCGTAGAGGTGATTAGTGAAAAGCCTCCAGAGGAACCCGTGGAAGCCGATGTCAAGACCTCCCTGCTGAATACCATCATCGACCTGGAAAACGAACTCAAGGCCCTTCGAAAACGGGTGAAATCGGCCGAGGTCGATCCCGATGCGGGTGAAGAAGAGATCGATCGGCTGAAATATATCGGCGATGAATTGAAATCAGTTTTTGTCTCTTGACTTTGAGAAATAAACCAACTAACCTTTCTTCATGTTCCATGAGGCAATACCTATTGTCGTGTCATGTTGAATTGTATACTGTATACGCGACATGAAGCGATCGGGGCCAGCCGATCTCTTTGGCCCGCTCTGCGAAAGTGGCAGTGACGATCCGTATGTCTTTGTAGTTCTTCAAATCAAGCGAACCCAAACATCTGGCTTTCATATGTTTCTTTCCGGTCGATTTTCCAGGACCGGCATGAACCCATACAAGGTGACAACCTGCAGGGGACGGCAGAAAGGCCATTCGGAAAGGGTTGAGGCGGATCCGTGGCATCGGGCGCTGCGGGTTCAGAATAGATAACATTGTCGTAGAAAGAAGGAGGAACTATGGAGGTCAAGAAGATTTTTTTACCTGAGTCGGAATTGCCGCGTCAATGGTACAACATCATGGCTGATATGCCCACACCCATGGAACCGCCGCTCCATCCGGGGACCGGCCAACCTGTCGGGCCGGATGATCTGGCCCCCATTTTTCCCATGAACCTGATCGAGCAGGAGGTGAGTACGGAAAGATGGATTGACATCCCGGAACCTGTCCTTGAAAAGTACGTCATCTGGCGCCCCTCCCCTCTCTACAGGGCCTACGATCTCGAGAAGTATTTGGATACCCCCGCCAAGATCTATTTCAAGAATGAAGGGGTGAGCCCCGCGGGGAGCCATAAACCGAATACGGCAATTGCCCAGGCCTATTACAACAAGGTGGCCGGCACCAAGCGGATTACCACGGAAACCGGAGCCGGTCAGTGGGGGAGCGCCCTCGCCATGTGCTGCGCCTTTTTCGGCCTGGAATGCAAGGTCTACATGGTCAAGATCAGTTTCAATCATAAGCCGTATCGCAAACTTATGATGCAGACCTGGGGCGCCAACTGTGTGGCAAGTCCCAGTACCGAAACCGAGGCCGGCCGTAAGATCCTGGCACAGGATCCGGATTCACCTGGAAGCCTGGGCATTGCCATCAGCGAGGCCGTGGAAGCTGCGGTGATGGATGAAAACAGCAAATATTCCCTGGGAAGCGTCCTGAATCACGTCATGCTGCATCAGACCATCAACGGTCTGGAAACCCAGAAGCAACTCGCCATCGCAGGTGACTATCCCGACGTGGTCATCGGTTGCGCTGGTGGCGGAAGCAATTTCGCAGGAAACTGTCTCCCCTTTGTTCGGGACAAGATTCACGGCAAGGAGATTGATATCATCGGGGTGGAGCCGAGTTCATGCCCCACCATGACCCAAGGCCCCTTTGCCTATGACTTCGGGGATACGGTCCAGATGACGCCTCTCCTGCCGATGCATACCCTCGGACACAATTTTATTCCTGCCCCGATCCATGCGGGGGGGCTCCGCTATCACGGGATGGCCCCCATCATCAGCCAGCTTATCGTGGACAATCTGATCCGGCCTGAGGCCGTCCATCAGCTGGAAACATTCGAGGCGGGTGTCACCTTTGCGCGGACCGAAGGGTTTATCAGTGCGCCCGAATGCAACCATGCCGTTGCCATGACCATTCGTGAGGCCCTCAAGGCCAAAGAGGAAGGCAAGGAAAAGGTCATCCTTTTTAACTGGAGCGGGCATGGCCTTGTGGACATGGCGGCCTATCAGGCCTACTTTGAGGGGCAGCTGGCCGATTACCCCCTGCCGGCCGAGGAAATCAAACGGGCACTGGCAGACATTGAACCACTTCCCAAACCAAAGCAGTACCGGGCAGGGAAACTGTAATCTGATTCTAATTGCAGAAGACAGCGAACCGCTGTTACCGGAGGTCGATGTCTCGGCCTCCGGTACACTTTTTGGTTAAGGGGCTTCATGCAATCGGCCCGAATTCCAGCTTCTGGCCTGCGGTGCTTGTTTTCGAGGATATTCTAACCCTACAACGTCACTTACGCGTGACGCAGCATTCAGCAATCCGTCATGCCGGACCCCGTATCAGGTACGGGGCAGGCCCGAACCTGCATCCAGGTGCCTGATTATGGGAAGCAACTCAATGGGTCCCATTTCTGGCGGCGGTGACTGGATTCCCGCTGCAGAGTTTATCCCGTAGTTGGTTCAGGGCCGGAATGACGGAATCTAAGTAGCGTTGTAGGGCTAGCTGGCATGACACCAATGACACGGGCAAGGAATTGACCTGGGCTGGCGGGACGGATGTGTGTAACATCTAAAATCAGCAGAAGAGATGGATATGAAGAATAACGTTGCGCCACCGGGGGATGATTATTTGATTCGATGCCCGAGACTGGGGCATCAGATCTGTTTTTCCTATTGCCGAAGAGAAAACCACGGCCTGCCGTGCTTCAAGACCTTGGATTGCTGGTACGCCCATTTCATGGTTGAAGATTATCTGAGGAATGAACTCTCCCCCGAAGAATGGGGAAAGGCCTTCAAACGGTCGGACAAGACCAAGACCGTCTCGTTGATCGAGCTGATTGAACAGGCCAAGGAGAGGAAACAGAAGGCGCTGGAGGAAGGGATGGAGTCGTGAGAGGTATGCAGGCTAAAGCTGACTGAGATAGGCCTCCCTGTCTTTCATGAACTGATGATAAATCTGGTAGTGTTCTGTTTCTTCATACGCGATTTCGCGTGCCGGGATGCCGTCAAAGCTGAAGATGGTGGCATTGGGGCATGCTAAGAGAATGGGAGAGTGGGTGGCGATAACAAACTGTGCGTGCCCGGCTTTTCCCATATCGTTCAACACCTTGAGCAGTTCGAGTTGGCTTCGGGGTGAAAGGGCGGTCTCGGGTTCATCCAAGAGATAAAGCCCCCTGATGCGGTAGCGGGCCCTGAACAGACTCATGAGGGACTGGCCGTGGGACTGGGTAAGAAGCGATTTCCCCCCGAAATAGGAGAGCATATCAGGATCTTCCGCAGCCCATTCATCGAGAAATTGGGCAAAGTCCTTGAATGTTTCAGAACCGAAAAACGATCCCGGCACCTTCCCGTTGGTCCATTCAACACCGATATACAGATAGAGGGCCTCTTCATACGGGTTCGTTTGGACGCGCGGTCGATGCTCGTGCTCCCATATATGGATGCCGCACTGGCGGCAGAGGGCCTTCAGAAGCGTTGACTTGCCGGTCCCGTTTTCTCCCACAAAAAAGGTGACAGGTGTTTTAAACGGTATGCGTTGGGTTTGGTGTAGCACCTCCAGATTGAAGGGATAATACTCGCGGGTCGGGTATTCCTCGGGCAAAAGCGTGACGCTTCGAATGTGCATCCGGATCTCCATAAAACAGTTGAATGATTCAGGGGCAGTATAGATGACGGATTGCCTCGTGTCAACGTCCACGTGTCTGCAGGACGGGCGTGTACACGCCGTAGTCTCGTGACTTGACTTTGCGGTTTTGAGCGGATACCCTTTCGCCGGATTCACCGCATGCCTCGTTTTTGTCGGGAACGTCCGGGTCGTAGCCCGGACGGGCGCAGCACATTACGGTAACGGATCAGTCAGACAAAAAAGGAATGGTTATGGCGCAAAATGAAATTTTTTTGGGAAACGGGGCCATTGCGTTAGGTCTCGTTGAGGCAGGATGTCAGGTGGTTACCTCTTATCCAGGCACCCCCAGTTCCGAGATTTTACCGGAAGTGGTCCGCCTGGTCCAGTCAGAGGGCCTCAATACCTATGTCGAGTGGTCCACCAACGAAAAGGTGGCCCTGGACAATGCATTTGCAGCAGCTGTTTCGGGAAAACGGTCGGCCTGTTGCATGAAGCAGGTCGGCCTCAATGTGGCCGCAGATTCCCTCATGAGCGCGGCCTATATGGGGACGAACGGCGGATTTGTGATCATTTCATGCGATGATCCGGGACCCCACTCTTCCCAGACCGAGCAGGATACGCGGCTGATGGCGCGTTTTGCCAAGGTGCCCGTCCTGGACCCGTCCAGCCCTGAAGAAGCACGGCAGATGGCCGGCCTGGCCCTGGATCTGTCACAGGAGTTCAAGATTCCGGTTATACTGCGGCCTGCCATCCGGGTATGTCATGCGCGGCAGAACCTCACTCGGGGACATATGCGGCAGAATGGCCGGGAGGCGTCCTTTGAAAAGAACCCGGGCAGATGGGCGGCCACACCCAAATTTCGCTATATCCTCCACGGGGAACTGAACCAGAAATTGAAGGACATCGGACAGCGATTCGACACCTTTTCCCCCTTCAATTTTCATAATCTGACAGACGGAAGGACCTATCCTCTGGGAATCCTTGCCGCCGGTGTATCCTATGCCGTGGTCAAGGATATTTTGTCGGAGGAAGGCCGCGAGGATATCCCGGTCCTGAAGCTCTGCGCCCCGTATCCCTTTCCGGAAAAACTGGCCGGGGAATTCATGGCGGCCTGTGACAAGGTGCTGGTTCTGGAAGAGACCGATACGGTCATCGAGTATTTCCTGAGAGACCGCGGGAAGGTCCTGGGTCGTCTGTCGGGGCACGTCCCTTCCGAAGGGGAACTGGTACCCGAAGTCATCTACGGGGTGATGGGCCAGGTTCTCAAGTCTTTGAAACTGAAGGGCTTGAGCAATAACGGCGGCGGCGCAGCCGCCGACCTGGTGAAAGGCCTCAACCTGCCGGTGCGCAAACCGACCCTCTGTCCGGGCTGCCCTCACAGGGCCTCATTCTTTGCCATCCGGAAGGCCCGGCCCAAGGCCATATTCACCTCGGATATCGGCTGCTATACCCTGGGCCTCAATCTGGGGGTCGTGGATACCTGTCTTGACATGGGCGCGGCCATCACCATGGCCTCTGGCTTTTACCATTCATTTGCCCAGGATGGGCTGGATCAGCCGATTGTGGCCACCATCGGGGATTCCACCTTTTATCATTCAGGTACAGCGGGTCTGATAAACGCCGTATACAACGACGCCCGATTCATCCTGGTCATTCTGGACAACCAGACGACAGCCATGACCGGCATGCAGCCGACGCCGGGGCTGGGCATTCGCGCCGACGGCAGCAAGGGAAAAACCATATCCCTTGAACGGGTGGTGGCCGGGTGCGGCGTGGATTTCATCGAGGTCATTGACCCCTATGATTTGAAGGGAATGACGCAGCTGATCAAGAGGGCGGCTGAATACGTCAATGACCCGAACGGGGGGATTGCGGTCGTGATTGCACGGCATCCCTGCGTGATCGCTTACAGGGACGAGGCGATCCCCAAAAAGGTGAAGGTGGTGATCACAGAGGATTGCGTGGAGTGTAATTTCTGCCTCGATCGGTTCGAATGTCCGGCCCTCTACAAGGACGAAACCCTCGGACGTACCGCCATCAATGAGGCCTTGTGTGCCCAGTGCGGGGTCTGCATTGAGATCTGCCCTAAGGGCGCTATTGTGGAAGCCTGAGCAGGGAAAGGAAAAGAGAGCAAAACCCATGAAAAATACAAATTTTGTACTCAGTGGTTTAGGCGGGCAGGGGATCCTCTTCATGACCAAGCTGCTGGCTCAGACAGCGGTCAACATGGGCCACAAGATCATGGTGGCCGAGACCCACGGAATGGCCCAGCGAGGCGGGTCGGTGGTGTCTCACCTGAGGATCGGAGATGTGGCCGGAAGTCTGGTCAGGGCCGGTTCCGCCCATACGCTTCTGGCCCTGGACGCGAACGAGGCCTACCGCACTATCGCCTTCGTGGCCAAAGGGGGAACGCTCTATGTCAATGCCCCTGAAAATGTCTCCCTCCGGGAGGAGGTCAAACCGTACATAGAGAACATGGAGATGGGGTGCCGGTTCTTTCCCGCGTCGGAGACCGCCCTGAGACTGGGCGCGCCCCGGTCTGCCAACCTGGCCCTGCTGGGATTTTTTTCCGCGTTTCAAAACGGTCCGGTGGGCCATGATGACATCAGAGGGACCATCGAGCAGGTCAGCCCCGACCGGTTCAGGGAGATCAACCTGAAGGTTTTTGATGCGTCATTTGAGCGGGGATTGGCCGAAAAGGAGACAAGCTGAGCACCGATGAACCGGGCGCAGGTTAAGGTTGCCGGGATCGTTCTGGCCGCTGGTGCGTCGAGCCGCATGGGCACGACCAAGCAGCTTTTGACGGTCGGCGGCGAAACGCTGATTGAGCGGATCGTCCGGAGGGCCTTGGGGTCTGAACTGGATCGCGTCATCGTGGTCCTGGGTCATGAGGCGCAGAGGATAGAAAAGAATATCGCCCCGCTCCTTATTCATCCAGGCGTAAGCGTCGTTGAAAACCGGGACCATCGGCAGGGTATCAGCTCTTCCATTGTGGCCGGCATCCAGGCGGTGGAAGTGACCCATGATTATGCCATGATTTTTTTGGCCGATATGCCGGGCATCTCGTCCGGTATGATTAATCTCCTTTGCGACCGCTGCCTAAATTCCGGCCTGCCCATCGGCGCGATCAGGGAAAAAGACCGCCCCGCCCACCCGGTGATTTTTGGCCGTGTGCTGTTTTCGGAACTGAAAAGACTGAAAGGGGATGTGGGCGCTCGATCGCTTCTCAAGAAATACAGCCACCGGGTTTGCCTTGTCGAACCGCTTGGAGATTACAACAGCCTTGACATCGATACGCCCGAGGACTATGCCGGGTTTGAAGGGATGAACGTCGAACATTGAATCCCGCTATAAAGCGGGAAACTTCCAACATCCAATAAACCAGGATCCAGGATCCAGTATCGAGCAACCCGTAACCCGTAATTAGTAAAGGGAGAAAAATATGTCGAATGTTGTCGTAGTGGGAACCCAATGGGGGGATGAAGGTAAAGGCAAGGTGGTGGACCTTCTGACCGCCCGTTCCGATATGGTGGTGAGATTCCAGGGGGGTAACAATGCCGGACACACCCTGGTGGTGAACGGCAAACAGTTCATTTTTCATCTGATCCCCTCAGGGATCCTCTACGAAGACAAGAAGTGTCTTATCGGAAACGGTCTGGTGGTGGATCCCGAGGTGCTCCTGGAAGAGATGGACAAATTGAAAGCGGCCGGAATAACCATTGGGCCGAAAAGACTGTCGCTCAGTGAAAAGGCCCACATCATCATGCCCTACCACAGGGCCATGGATCTCGCCAGGGAAACCGCCAAGGGCAAGGCCAAGATAGGGACCACCGGACGGGGTATCGGTCCCTGCTATGAAGACAAGGCAGCGAGAACCGGCGTCAGGGCGGTGGATCTTCTGGATGCTGAGGTCCTGAAGGAAAAGGTGGCGGCCAATCTGAAAGAGAAGAACTTCATCCTGGAAAAATTTTTTGGCGCCCAACCCTTGGAGGCCGATCCCATTGTGGAGAGCTATCTAAGGATGGGAGAGACATTGGCCCCTTATATCACGGACGTCTCTGTGGAGCTGGATCAGGCCGTCAAGAACCAGAAGGATATCCTGTTCGAGGGGGCCCAGGGGACCCACCTCGATATCGATCATGGCACGTATCCGTTTGTGACATCCTCCAATCCGGTGGCCGGGACCGCTTGTGCCGGGTCCGGGATCGGACCGAAACATCTCCATCATGTGGTGGGAATTGTCAAGGCCTACACTACCCGGGTCGGCGCCGGACCTTTTATCACGGAATTGGAGGATGACGTCGGGGATTATATCCAGGAACGGGGCAAGGAGTTCGGTGCCACCACAGGGAGACGCCGTCGCTGCGGCTGGCTCGATCTGGTGGTGGTGCGGGATTCGGTTCGGCTGAACGGACTCAGCAGCCTGGCCATTACCAAGCTGGATGTACTCACGGGACTTGACCGACTCAAGATCTGCGTCGGTTATGAGATTGACGGGGAGGCCGTGGGACAGCGGCCGGCAAACCTCCGCAGGATGGCGGCCTGCACCCCTGTCTATAAAGAGATGTCTGGCTGGCAGGATGACATTTCCGGGGCCAGGGAACTCAGCCAATTGCCTGAAGCGGCACGGGCCTATGTCGAGACGGTCGAGGAAGTCACTGGGGTGCCCGTCTCCGTTATCTCAGTCGGGGCCGGCCGGGAAGAGACCATCGTGGTCCGGTATCCGGGGGAATGACATTTGGAGATTTTGGGAATTGACGAATTTGTGGATTGAGGGATTTTGGATCGTCATGAAGTCGTCATGACGTTGTGGAATGGTGAGGGGGTAACCAACCTAAGACGAGGAGAGGCACATGGCAGATGCAGAAGGGATCCTGGAGGCGAGAAATGTGAACGAGATGCCGCCTGAAGCGGAACGCGGGAGAGGCAACTGGATCAAAGGCACCGACCACCTGGACTGGGGTATGAAGAACCGGCTGTCGCGGCTGATCCGATCGGACGGTCGCTGCCAGTTTCTCCCCATTGACCACGGCTATTTTCAGGGGCCTACCCGGTGCCTTGAACGGCCGGGAGAGACCATTCGCGACCTGATCCCGTATGCGGACGGCCTCTTCGTGACCCGGGGCGTACTCCGGGCCGCCATCGATCCACATATAAAGACCCCGATTATCCTGAGGGTTTCGGGTGGGACGAGTGTGGTGGGAGGCGACCTGGCCAACGAAATGATCACCACGTCCATCGACGAAATGATCCGCCTGGATGTGGCTGCGGTCGGGGTTTCCGTTTTTGTGGGAAGCGATTATGAACGGGAGACCCTGGAGAACCTGAGCCTGTTGGTGGATGAATGCGAAGGCTACGGCATCCCGGTCATGGCCGTGACCGCGGTGGGAAAAGAGCTGGAGAAAAGGACGGCCCGCTATTTGGCCCTCTCCTGCCGGATTGCAGCTGAGCTGGGGGCCAAGATCGTCAAGACCTACTATTGTGAGGAAGGCTTTGAAAAGGTGACCAACGGATGCCCGGTGCCCGTGGTGATTGCGGGCGGTCCCAAGTGTGAGACCGAACTGGAGGTTTTTGAGTTTGTCTACGACGGCATACAGAAAGGGGCTATCGGCGTCAACCTGGGCCGGAATGTCTGGCAGAGCCCGCATCCTGCAGCTGTCATGAAGGCCCTCAACGGCGTGATCCACGGGAACCTTACCCCCCAACAGGCTTTGGAGCTTTTCAAAACCGTCCGGGACGGGTAGACAGAAGTCGGCAGTCAGAGCAGCACGTTGCTGCAAGCGACAAGCTCAAAGCTGATATGGCTGTCAGCTGTCAATATGAAAAAGAAGTTCCTGCCCTTTTTTTAAGGGTTGTATTTTTTGCCTATTACCCCAGTGCACAGGCAGAGAC
>Ga0272444_10000796_pt1 | contig 32000 bp, 32 predicted proteins | sample SSMForm13_FD_201033 | JGI IMG/M metagenome (GOLD analysis project Ga0272444, IMG submission 201033) | Marine sediment archaeal communities from Little Sippewissett salt marsh, Falmouth, MA, United States - SSM-Form-13 | ecosystem: Environmental > Aquatic > Marine > Wetlands > Sediment ...
CTTATATCTTGTGCAAATTTTCAGGAGGTCATTTTGAAGGAAGGCCAAAAACGAGAGGTTTTTTAGACAAACTCCAAAATAAATACTAAAAAGATACACAAGTAGTGACTAGTGGAATTAATCGAATCTTTATTTAATCCATTCGTTATAATAATTCTATAGTTTGACCCGAAAATAATCCTTCTGCTTTTTTACTATACACAATTTGAAATATTCGATTTATCTGCTTTCAAAAAACGAATTTATATCAGAGATATACTAAATCGACATCGTCAAAAAACAGCTCCACAGAACCATCTTCGGATGAATCGTATAACGCCATGACTGATTCGGCGATTTTAGTGGAATATGGTTCGATAGGAAATATATTGTGAGTCCGAAGGATTTCAACCAAGGCGTTCATTCCTTTGGAGATGGAACTAACAATAATCTCACTTTCATAGGTTTCTTCGCAAAGAAATGAAAAATCTCCCTTTTGCAGCATTGAAGACTCCACTTTTTTCAGATCTTTGTCGATGATTGCATATTCACTGATTTTGAGTTTATTTTTGGCTCCATTTCGAGAAATCACATATTTTTGACGCATACCTTTTCTCCTTTTCATCCGGTTTCTATGCTTATAGTTTCCCTCCTTCATTCTGAGACTAATTTTGATTATCTTCTGACTTCATAGTGTTTTTATTCAGCTTTCGTTGTCTCTTTCGTTTTTTCTTTTTCTTCCTTGCTAATTCTTTTTGACGTTTATTAAATTAATAATTTTAGCTTGCCAATTTGTTACCTTCTCGGCTGTTATTTTTGACAATGACAACGAGAATAAGGATCCATGAGCGGATTTTTTTGAGGTTTAAGGTCTGATCATAGCAAATTGTAACGAATTTAAACCAAACAAAAGGGCATCCCCTCAATATTAAAAGGAATGCCCTTTTTACTCAAAGCATAAGGTTAAATCACAGTGACATTTGCAGCGGCAGGACCTTTTTGTCCTTGCTCTATGTCAAAGGAAACTCGGTCGCCTTCATTGAGGGATTTAAAACCGCTCGCATTGATTGCTGAATGATGAACAAACACATCCTCTCCGTCTTCCTGCTCAATGAATCCGAACCCTTTTCGGTCGCTAAACCACTTAACAGTTCCATTGGTCATGATAACATCCTCCTTTCTTAAAATTTTCAACGTCACAAACTGGAGGGTGCCACTTTGACAAATGGGTTGTGCCTTCAGAAAGAAACCGTCCCTCAGATTAAACAGGACTTAATTGAGTAATGTATAATAATCATTATTTCGAAAGAAAGCAAGCTAATTATTTATTATTTTTAAAAAAATGGGGGATACGCATTTAAACGTGCAAAAACGAAATGTTACGTGGGGACGTCCATTGGAATATTGGTTGACAACTGATTGGAATTAAATTATAAGAAATCCTATGCCACGAAAAGCCCGTATAGACGCCCCTGGCGCCTTACATCATATAATAGTAAGGGGTATCGAACGTCGAAAGATATTTTATGACGATAATGATCGTAATAATTTTTTAGACCGGCTTGGAAATATTTTGACCGATACCAAAACCTCTTGTTTTGCATGGGCTTTAATACCGAACCACCTGCATTTATTGTTGCGAACGGGGGTCACACCCATAGCCACTGTGATGCGACGCCTGTTGACCGGATACGCGGTCAGTTTTAACCGTCGTCACCGACGTCATGGTCAGCTATTTCAAAATCGTTATAAATCAATCTTGTGCCAGGAAAATCCGTATTTATTAGAGTTGGTGCGTTACATTCACCTAAATTTCCTAAGGGCCGGGATCGTATCAGATTTAAAAAAATTGGATAAGCACCCGTATTGCGGACATAGCGTACTGATGGGCAAAAAGAAGCATAACTGGCAGGATACGGATTACATCCTAAAGCTTTTTAACAACAAATATTCAATTGCCCGCCGGCGTTATCGGGAGTATGTCAAGAAGGGAATTGCTCAGGGTAAAAGACCCGATTTGGTGGGAGGTGGTTTGATTCGCAGTGCTGGTGGGTGGTCAGTGGTCAAAGCATTAAGAAAAAGCGCTGCTCGAATCAAGGGTGATGAGCGTATCTTAGGTGATGGAGATTTTGTTGAAAAGGTATTAAATGAGGCACGGGAAAGCTTGGAGCGAAAGTACACGCTTGAGGCACAAGGGTACGATTTTGACTGGTTGGTTAAGCATGTGGCTATGTTGTTGAATCTTGAGCCAAAGGATGTTTTAGCTCGTGGCAAATATAAGCAAAGCGTGAAAGCACGGGGTTTACTGTGCTACTGGGGGACGCGGGAGTTGGGAATGACGACCGTAGAACTGGCCAAAAAACTAAGTTTAGCTCAACCCACGATAAGCCAATCCGCTATGCGAGGGCGAAAAATAGCCGAGGAAAAAGGATTAAATCTATTGGAACAGATCAATCAATAACCCAATGGACGTGCCCTAAAGCTCTTGGATGGTTAATGCCTGGAGGGAACATACTGAGAAATCGGCCAGTTGGAAATTTTTCAAAACTGCTCGCAACAGTATTGAAGCATGATGGCAACTCCCCGTTTTCATTGGATCATGCTTCATCATTAAACGCCTATTAACAAAAGGCAAACTTCGCTAACTGCAAGGTTTGTTGGTTAGGCTATAAAAAATCGCACAGGTAGTAGAAAGGAAATTGAGCATGTACCAAAAACACAGTGAAAGTGGATACACTCTTGCCGTTCCGGGAATCTCACAGAAGACACTAGTATACGGGAAAAGGACTTTGATGACCGAGTTCTTGCTGAAAAAAGACAGTCGGCTACCCAAACATTCCCACCCCCATGAACAGACGGGTTACCTCGTAAATGGCCGAATTCGTCTTTCAATTGGCTCGGAAGAATACGACGTGATGCCTGGCGATAGTTGGTGTATTCCGAGTGGTGTTGAACATGGTGCGGAAATCCTTGAAGACTCGGTGGGTATTGAAGTATTTTCCCCTGTAAGAGAGGATTATTTGCCGAAGGAAAGAAATCAACAATAAGTGACCCGACCTTTATATGGCCCCGTTATTTGCGGCTTTTGTTTTCAACCGCAAGCCCCATTAACACGAAAAGGATGGTCTTCTCGCTTTTCATAACACACCTCCTATTTCAGGCCGGAACGGTCAAACATCATTTGCAAAAACTGACCGGCCTTTTCAAATCCACCTACCCTGGAGTAAGAGATCTCATGGCTTCCGTCATCGTTCATCGTTGATTTTTACACCTATAAAGTGCGGGGTGTAAATCAAGACTGTTGTTTGCTAAGATTGCTATGGCTATTTGGTGTCAGGAAACATGTTCAGTATTAATGGTCCGGCCCTGAGAGAACGATTCATTTTTTACGCCATACACTACCGTTTCCTCAGCTAACTGCCAGCGGCGTTCTCGCTCCGGGACTTTACGCTTCAATGTTTTCTCCAATCCATTCAACAAATGTGTAACCGACGCAACTTTTTATAGACCTCAAGATCCTCCACGTCCATATAATTGCTATTGGTCACCTCGTTTCCCCCTTAATCCTTAACCCTGACACCTGGGATGATTAAAATTGCCCATAATATGGCTTTAAAAAATATCCCATATTTATTCCTTCCCGTATGCCTGGTGTCAGGTTTCAGGTGTCAGGGTTAAGGTGCCAGCGCCTCTGTTCATCATTCCTGACACCTGAAACCCGAAACCTTAAGATATGGAACAAAAATGGGATTAATCCGCCAAAGTTCGGTGGCGGATTAAAATTCCATCTGTATACACGACGATTTTCACCATCCCACCTGACACCTGATACCTGATACCTGATACCTGATACCTGATACCTGATACCTGATACCTGATACCTAAAAAAATGGCTTCGGAGCCACGATTTGTCAATAGACAAGGATCAGCGTTTACCAAAGGTCTTGATTTACACCCAAGGGTCGGAAATAGTATTTACTTGACTTGGAAGTTAAAATCTACGATATTCGTGATACCATAGAATTGGGCAAGATAAATAGAACTTAAAAAGAATGAATGCGGATCTCAAGATGTTTTGTTCGCCTTCTTTGCTCATCCACGGCGTTCTGGAAATACCGATAACAACAGGGGACTGCCTGTGAGAATAACAGATATGAGCACTAAAAAAGTCCTTGTTATTGATGATCAACGAAGCCAACTGAAATTAATGAGAAAAATGTTGGAGAAATTTGGTTATTTGGCTATTACGGTCGATAGCGCAGAAGAGGCCGAATATATCTTAAGGTCTGGAGAAAACTTTTCAATAATCATTACGGATCTGAGAATGCCATGGTTGGATGGCTTAAATTTCTGCAGGAATGTGAAAATCCTACATCCCCATTTAAAGATATATGCATTGTCCGGCTATCTTTATGATTTTGATATTAATGAATTACAGGATGCAGGCTTTGATGGGCTTTATCAGAAACCTATCAGTAGAGCGCAGTTAATAGAAATTTTAAATTCTGATACCGAAAAAACCTGAGACAGATCCTCTGGATATCATTGGACATGCCGAAACCCAATTTCCTATTCATCGGTGCACAGAAGTCTGCGACTACAAGCATCAGCGTGATGCTCTCGAACCACCCCGACGTTATCGTTGTCAAAGGCAAGGAACCGCATTTCTTTTCCGAAAACCGTCAATACGCCCTCGGTTGGGACTGGTATATATCCCGTTTTTCACACTATAACGGCGAAAGGGCCATCGTGGATGCGTCCACGTCATACTCACGTGCAAGGGCCTTCCCGAATACAATATCGCGCATTATTAAGCATGTTCCAGACGCGAAAATCCTTTACTCAGTCCGTCATCCCCTTGACCGAATGGAATCGGCTTACATCGAGTGGATGACCACGCCGGGTTTTCCGTTTATTGAAAATTCCATAAATGATATGGTTCGCAAAGAGCCAAACATTATCGAATCGAGCCGGTACTGGAAAAATATCAGCGTTTACAGAAAATACTTTCCGGACCATCGCATTAAGATCATATGGTTTGATGAGTATGTTGCTGATCCGGATTCAGTTCTCACAGATATTTTCGAGTTTATGGGTGTAGATCCTTCGATTAAGATCCAGCACTCCCATTTGGCTATTGCGTCCAGCCAGAGTAGAATCGAAAAGCTGCAAATGACTAACCAAACCACCCATATTGATACAACCTGGAACCGATCGGATAGACAATGGGCCATAGCCCAGCTCGGCAATGACACGCGACAATTCCTTGAATGGTGCGGAAGGCCGGCGGACTACTGGCGAATCGACCCAAATGACAAGACTTCTCCTTCGAAAATATAACCTGAGTTGAGCAATTTTTTGCGAAGAGATGTGCTGAGATCTGGTCTATTCTTGACGGTCTCGTAAAAAGTCCAACTTCTGCGTTGTGCTGCATTTCGCAATCATTCAACGTACGAAAAGTACGCTCCCTACGGAACCGGCGGATAGCCGATGATTACAAAATTTGCACGCCTTTTTATCACGCCTATGTTTGGCGGGGGAGTTTGAACTTTTTACGAGACCGTCATTCTTAGACATCTTTCAGATTTATATTTCCCTTGTATTGTACCAAAAGTATGTAAAACAAGTTAGATTGTGAAGTGAATGCCATAATAATTATGCACATCTTTTTTATCTCTAAACTTGAATTTATTTATAACCTATTGTTTTAATAATCTATTTGTCTGAATAATTAGTTTGGCACAGTTTTTGGATAGAAAATATCCTTATCCAAATTTTATCGCAACAAACCGAGCAAAAACGCCGATTTTTAGGAGGTCTTTATCATGCCATTACCTATGGGGCATACCGCTATTGGATTAGCGACTTACGAACTGAGTACCAATAATAATTCTAAGAGAAATAGTTTAAAACTTATTATTTTTCTAACCATTCTTGCCAATTTACCTGATTTTGACGTTATTTTTGGCCTTCTTATAAAATGGAATGGAAACGCTTTTCATCGTGGTCCGACTCATAGCTTAATATTTGCTTTGTTTATGGGATTCCTTGCATCAAGAGCATGGAAGTTATCATCTCAAATTCCGAGGATAAAGTTTGGAGTTTGTTTCTTGATAATCCTTTCCCATATTTTAGCAGATTTTTTCTTTACCCGTTCACCGGTTTCATTTTTTTGGCCTATTGAGGTGAGTTGGAGTTGCGGATATAGTGGCTGGGGCGATGTTCTAAGTTTAGTTTTTTTTAAAGGATTTCAGGACGCCGGGATCATAATAGGAAGTGCAATTTCAATAATACTTATCAGATTGATAAAAGGACATCGACAAACCTTATTTGGTTTTAAGATCAGGCAGAAACCGTTAACTAGTGTCCATCCAGAAATAAGGATTTTTGTTCAAGATCAAGGCATGCGAAAAAAATAACCGCAGACATATAGTTGATATTTCGAGGATTATTTTTTGAGCATAACGCAGAGATTGGGCAAAAAGACTATTTATGGTCAGGTTTATTACATGATCAGATTGACCCGGATCCATAATTTATTGAGATGTTACGAAAAGAGATAGGGTCGAAAATTGACGGTCTCGTAAAAAGTCCAACTTCTGTGTTGTGCTGCATTTCGCAATCATTTAACGTACGATCAGCACGCCTCATGATTATAAAATTTGCACACCTTGAATTTAAACTTTTTACGAGACCATCTAAATCGGACTTTTTACGAGTTTATCAAAATTGTCCATGTGCCAAAAGGATTTGGTTGACTTGAGAATTACAAATATAAAAAAGACTCTGGTTGCAGTTGTTATTATTCTATCAGAACTCTCTACTTTTGCTTATGCGGATCAGCCGGTAGATGTATTACAGGAATTAATAGACCAAGGAACCAACATATTAAAAGATCCAATTTATAAAGATACCGATCAAAAAGAGGTCCAACGTCAAAAGCTGTCGGAGATTGTAAACCAAACCGTTGACTTTAAAGAGTTTTGTCGATGTGCTCTGGCAAGCAATTGGTTAAAATTCAAGTCACAGCAACGAGATGATTTTACAGAGCTTTTTTCCAAGTTTGTAACGGTTTTTTACCTTGCCATGCTGCAAGATAAATATAATAATGAGGAAGTTATTCTAATCGGTCAAAAGCTGATCAGCGATTCAAAAGCTGTGGTTCGGGTGAAAGTGATTTGGAAGAATAAAGAAGTTCCGGTAGAAATTAAAATGATAAGGCGGGGAGATTCCTGGAAAGCATACGATATTATTATACTCGGAATCAGTGCGTTTAGGTTTTATGGAGCTCAATTTCAGGCGGTTTTACGTAAAGAAAGCCCTGCTCAAATCATTGATCGATTAAAAATAAAAATTAGAAAAATCCAAGAGCTACTCCAAACGAGTTTTTCGAAAAGGTCCCGGATGAATTTAGTGTTATTTTGGAAACGATATTAGAATGCGTATTTACCTTGTTCGACATGGTGAGACCGAATGGAATAGAGTCCGGCGATTTCAAGGCAGAAGCAATTTGCCACTGAACAAAAAAGGAAAAAAACAAGTCAAAGCCCTGGCACTGGCCCTAAAGAATAAACCCTTGACTGCTATATATACCAGCCCTCTTATTCGAGCCCTTGAAACTGCACGTCTGATAAAAGTCTTCCACCCCTCAATTCCAATATTTGAAGAAAAGGGTTTAATTGAGATGGACCTGGGTGAATTCGATGGAATAAAAGCCCAGGATTGGGCTGAACAATATCCGGATTTTCGGAAAGCTTGGAATGAAAATCCGGCCTCCGTCAAAATGCCGGGGGGTGAAAGTCTCAAGGAGGTTCAGGTTCGAGCAAAACATACCCTGGAACGTATTACACGCATCTATCCTCCCGATACCACACTATTGATAAGCAGTCATAATTTTGTAAACCTCACAATATTGTGTGATTTATTAGAAATTCCACTCCGCAGATTTCGAGAATTGCGTCAGGAGAATGCAGCGTTCAACCTTATCCGTAAAAAAGGGGATCGATTATATGCTGAATTGGTGAATGAACGATCCCATCTTAAAAAATGAAAAGAAAATATGTTGAAATTCAAACAAGTTTCGATATATGTAACCGGTATAAAGGGGGTTCCTTCAGGGCTATCCCCATAAGCAATGATGAAAATATCGTGGGAATAAAGATCTTCGGTAACAAAAAGAATCCCAAAAAGCGTTTGAAAAAGGGGAAAAATTATGTTCACTGAAAGGCAGTTGGGTAGATATGCAGATGTGCTCTTATGGGGGCTTAAAACATCCCGAAGCGGCAGATTCAAAAAAAATGACATCGTACTGATACGGTATAATACACCTGCCAACCGTCTGGCCGAAATTGTCTATGCCAAGCTTTTGGACAGGGGAATGAATCCGGTCCCGCGAATGAATCTCACAGCAACCATGGAGCAAAGCTTTTTCAAACTTGCAAATAACAAGCAGATTGTCTTCCAGCCACCCGGCGAGAAAGAACTTTTTAAAAAATTAAACGGCGCTATTTTTCTCCATGCACCGGAATCTATTACCCACTTGAGTAATGTAGATCCCAAAAAGATTGGAAAAGCTGCTCTTTCCAAAAAATATTTGCGTGATATTCTGGATGAGCGAGATCAAGCAGGCGCTTTCGGATGGACCCTGTGTGCCTACCCCACAAAAGAACAGGCCCGGCATGCCAAACTTTCCCTGCGGGCGTATGCAAACCAAATCGTAACCGCTTGTTTTCTCAACCGGACATCACCGGTTTTACAGTGGCAAAATGTTTTTAAAAATGCAACATCCATTAAAAAATGGCTCAATAGCATGAAAGTAAATTTCTATCATATTGAATCTGCAAATATTGATCTTAAAATAACACCCGGAGAAAAAAGAAAATGGATCGGCATCTCCGGCCATAACATTCCGAGCTTTGAAATATTTTTATCACCGGACTGGAGAGGAACCAGCGGAATATACTTCGCGGATCAGCCCTCGTTTCGAAGCGGCAACTATGTAAAAGGCGCAAGGCTTGAATTTAAAAAAGGCGTTGCAGTTAAAATCAATGCCCGGAAAGGAGAAAATTTTCTAGTCAAACAGCTCTCAATGGATAAGGGAGCCAACAAGCTGGGCGAATTCTCTCTTACGGACAAAAGACTTTCAAAGATCAACACATTCATGGCAAACACGCTTTTTGATGAAAACTACGGTGGGAAGGACGGCAACTGCCACGTGGCGCTGGGTGCTTCCTATGTGGATACTTATGACGGCAATTCACAAGAATTAACCAAAGAAAAAAAGAAAGCCCTGGGTTTCAATGATTCCGCCTTGCACTGGGACCTTGTCAACACTGAAAAGAAAAGGGTTGTCGCCCATCTTACATCGGGCAAGAAGGTTACCATCTATAAAAACGGCAAATTTACAATGTAAATCAAAGTTTTTTGTAGTTGCACTGACTGCCAGGAAACATGCGTGTTAATAAATAGAAATTTATTTCAATTTTTCAGGGATAGTCAATGCCGCAATCGATTTCATTTTTTTTGGATTTCTATACAAATGTAATGGGTGCACTACCCGTTTGTTAATTACTATCCAAAACTTTTTGGTGTCAGGTGTCAGGTATCAGCTAATTCGTTTCTTACTCCTAACACCCGACACCTGAAACCTGATTGCAAGGCTTTCGCTCAAAAAATGAATAAGTTAATGGGTGAAAACCATTTTAACAAATCGGTAATGCTCCCCATGTAATTGATATACATTGTCTATGAGTTGTGGTAATAATAAAAAGCATTTTCGTATCAACTCGTTGAGTTTAAAAGTTTTTTTAGGAGCTAAAAATGGAATGTGAACGGTGTAAAGAGACCATCGCCAAAGGTGAAAAACGGGAGCATCACGGGCAGATCTTGTGTGAAGATTGCTATATGGATCTGCTCTCCCCGGCCCGCACATGTGATCCGTGGGCGGTTCACAGTGCCCAAACTCTTGCCAGAAACAGTGCCGGCAGTCTTGAGCTAACTGAAATACAGAAAAAGATTCTCGAAATTGTCAAAGAGACCGGCGGTGCAGAGCCCGGAGTGGTCGTGGAGAGGCTTCAAATCAAACCGGCGGATCTAGAACGGGAGGTTGCGGCACTCCGGCATATGGAGAAGATAAGGGGAGAACTGAGGCAAGGAAAAAAATTTTTGATCTCCTGGTGATTTGCTGTTCCGGTTTCCATAACGTTCTCATATTCACCGGGACACCTCAAAGAGGCTGTCTATTGTGGAGAAACCGTCACATGCCATAGAGTTTGCCAACATCCTCCATCACCTCAACTACCGGTGGAGTGCAGAGGCACTTGCCCTGTCCAAAGGAGACAAAGCCCCCTTTGAGCTCTATCAGATATATGAACCGTATAAAAATTTCATCAGTCTTGATACCCTGGCCCAAATCGACAGGCTAAGAGATGACACTATCAAACTCCGACTGAAGCACTCCTTGATCGATCATTACCTTCGCCTGCGACTCCTCCCCCATGAAACCGAAATGCAGGCCTGGATGAGGGGAGCGGCGGCGGCCGTAAACGGCGAAAAAATCTATTTTAAAGAAATTATTCCTTGGTGTCAAAAGTCGAGCACCTATAAAAAGAGGCAAATTCTTCATAAAGAAGCCCGGTCCTTATGCAAGTTTTTAAAGCCTTTTGTCCTAAATTACTGGAACATGTTGCTGGAAATCCTCGAAAAGGACCTGGGGTTCCATAGCTACATCCAATACTGCCGCCATAAAAAAGGGATCGACTACCCATATTATTACCGATACTTTAAGAAGATTCTTCAGGAAACCGATGAGATTTATTTCTCCGCAATGAAACGATGGAGTCGGGAGCGTTACGGGCTGTCCATGAACGACCTGACCCGGTTTGACGCCATCAACCTCCTGGGTCTTGGAGAGTTTGATGTTTTTTTTCCGGATATACCCATGAAAAACCTTACTCGTTTTTTTCACTACTGGGATATCGATCTCCATGAAACCCCGGGTCTGAACCTTGAATTGGGAAGAGAGTCCGGGAAAAGCGCCCAGGCCGCTTGTTTCATTCTTCAAGTACCGGAAGAGGTTTACATTCTCATGAGACCCGAGGGAGGATGGATTGATCTCGAAACACTCTGGCATGAGTTGGGGCATGGATTATCCGCCGTCTTTACATCCCCCGATCTCACCATCGTTGATCGGGACATGGCAACCAACTACAGCCTTTCTGAATCTTTTGCCTTTCTTCTCCAAAACCTGACCTTTTCCCGTCCCTTTCTAAACCAATACCTGGGCCTTGAGCCCGAGACTTCCAACAACTTAGTCTATTATAAGATGCTTAAAGATCTTTCCGTTTTCAGACGGTATGCGGCCAAATTATTATCGGAGTTTGAGATGTTCTCAAAAGGAGACCTCTCCGGCGGAGATCAATATTCAAAACTGATGACCCGACATACCGGTTTTTATTACCAAGCAGAAACACACCTTTTTGACCTGGTACCGGAATTCTATTGCCTGGACTATCTTCTGGGTTGGATGGGTGAATCCATGCTGGAAGACTATCTGCGAACTACTCTTGGAGACCGGTGGATATTCGAATACGAGACCGGCAATATTTTGAAAAATTGGTGGGCGCAGGGAAACCGGTATGATATTTTTCAGTTTTTCGATCAAAATCGTCTCGGACACCTGAACGCGGACAGACTGCTCATGCGCTGGAAAGAAAATTTACTTTAAGGAGATTTAAATGCCGTTTGAAAAAATTTCCCTCAAAATCCTTGAAAAAGCTCTGAATCAACTTGAAAGCGGATTTAAAGCATTACCGGATATAGAACACAATTATAATGTCGAAAAAATAGAAAAAATTATTCTGGATACGGCTGAAATTATGAAAAATAATTATCCCTACTTTCATCCGTATTATGCCGGCCAAATGCTTAAGCCTCCCCACCCCATCGCACGCCTTGCATATATGTTATCCCTTTGGATTAATCCGAATAATCATGCTCTTGATGGCGGGCGGGCAAGTTCACAACTTGAGAAAGAAGCGGTTTCTGAAATTGCGAAGCTTTTTGGCTGGGATCGTTTTCTGGGGCATCTCACGGGGGGAGGCACCATGGCCAATATGGAAGCGTTATGGATATCAGGAAAAACAAAGCCTGATATGAAAGTGGTTGCTTCAGAGCAAGCACACTATACTCATAAGCGCATATCCGATGTGCTGGGTCTGCGTTTTCAATCCGTTCCCTGTGATGAAAAAGCGAGGTTAGATATCCCTTCCCTCAAACGAATACTTAATAAGGGCGATGTTGGAACGGTGGTAGCAACCATTGGTACAACAGGAACCGGGTCTGTGGATTCATTGCCGGAACTTCTTGAGTTAAAAGAACAATATGATTTTCGTCTTCATGCTGATGCTGCTTATGGCGGTTACTTTATTCTTGCGAACAATCTGAATCCGGATACGAAAAGAGTTTATGATTGCCTTCATAACGTCGACTCAATCGTAATTGATCCGCATAAGCACGGGTTGCAGCCCTATGGTTGCGGCTGCATACTCTATAAAGATCCCAGTGTGGGTAAGTTTTACAAACATGATTCTCCATATACCTATTTCACATCCCCTGAATTACATCTGGGTGAAATTAGTTTAGAATGCTCTCGGCCCGGCGCATCTGCTGTTGCGCTTTGGGCAACCCAAAAATTATTACCTCTGCTTCCAAACAAAGAATTTGCTCAAGGCTTATCAAAGGCACGTAACGCGGCACTTGCATTATATGAAAAAATAATCTCCGATGGACGATTTAAAACAATCTTTCCTCCGGAATTAGACATATTGGTGTGGGCGCCAAACCGTGGCAGTGCAAGTCAAATTTCCAAACGATCCCAAGAGATTTTCCACGCTGCGGCGGAAGATAATTTACATTTGGCAATCTTCAAATACCCTTCTTCCTTATTAAAAAATAAATGGACGGACGTAATTTTTGATCAACAGAACGTTACGTGCTTACGATCCTGCCTGATGAAACCCGAACATTATGATTGGATTGAAAGAATTTGGAATATACTCGACAACATTACGAAGTAGCGTTTACCCTAATGTTGCATAAAAAGCATGGCGAATTAAGTATACAGTTTTGATAATATTAGACAAAAAGATACAAAGGCGTCCTATCCAGGAATTAACCGCTGGTGAATTCAAGGATCTTGGCCGTTTTTCGCCATGTTTTTTACCCTTCGGGAAAGCCGGAGAACTCCAGATCCTTTGTTGTCAAGGGTTCGCAGTAGAAATATTACGGCTTCACCCTTGACGCCGCGGCTCTGAAGTTCTCCGACTTTTGCAACGTTAGGGTCTACAGAAACATTCATTAAAGGAAAACCTATTGATGACGGAATCTAACCATCTGATATCCCACCTCAAACAAAAGTACCCCATGTTACAGTACTTCACCGAGCACCCCTTTGGTGTGGAGATTGAATTTTTTGGGCTAAATTATGTGATCGCGCCAATTGACGGTAATATCATTAAGCCATACTGTATCTCATCCCGAGCCAAAAACGGCCGGCACATTTTAGATCTCTGTAAGCACTACAAGATACCTATCGGCACCGACAGTGACTCCTGGCATTTTGAACAAGATTCTTCCGTCAGAGGCAAAGGCCATACCCAATGCGGCGCCGAACTGACAAGCCCGATTCTAAGCGGCATAGAAGGCTTGGTGCAAGCCTACCGGGCCTTTCAGTTTCTATGTGATATTCAGGGGGTCGATATCGATAACACCTGCGGATTTCATGTTCATCACGGTGTTGACCCTGAAAAATACGGCTGCGATCAGCTTCGGCAACTGGTTCGTATCGTGAACCAATACGAAGATCAATTTTATCTGCTCATCCCGGGAAATCGGGAGAATGCCGAAACCTGCCGGCCCATGGAAATCGATGTGGACGCTTTTCTGGATATCTGTGAATGTGAATTAGAAACCGGCATCTGCCGGATCAAACAAATCTGGTACTCACCTGAAAATCGATACGATATAGAATCGGCCCGGAACCCGCGTTATGATAAAACCCGCTATCATGGCCTGAATCTTCATTCATACTGGTATCGCGCCACCATCGAATTTCGCTACCACTCGGCAGTTCTGTATAAGATCGATGACGCCATGCAGTGGATTATTTTTACCCAGTTTCTTATTGAGTTGAGCCGGGGACATGTTCCCGAAGTCCATTTCTACTCTAAAGCAAATAAGTGGTTACAGATGATCTATAAAATTTACGAAGAGTTCGGCTACCAGGACCGTCTGAAGAAGGTGGCAAACTAAACCATCACTCAATTTGGGAATTATTACCTGAATTTTGCACGAGTCGGAGGCTTTCATATGCAAGTTGAGCTTAGCGAATTACCGGCATCGGGGGCACTTAAGGGCCTCCTAAAGGGTTATGTCAAGGGGTCAGTTAAACCTTTAGAATCGATTTTCTTGAGTCTGCTCAGCCTGGATTTTTTTGTGGGCACTGACAAAGTATATGCCGATCACCGGGAATCCGGCAATCCATTTTACACCAGCCTAAAACCCTGGAACCGTAACGCTTCGGATATGCGAAATTTCGCAGCATTTCTCGAATTCTGGGGTTGGCAACTTTAACGGATTCCGGCATGGAACGGCTTGTGGTATCCACTCTTAGCCATGACAAGGATTATGCCCGCATAATCCTGAAAAAGGTTCCTGATCAATCGGGCGTTTCCACTAAAACTTTACACCGATCGCCAATACCAGTATCGTTGTGGATATCTCACGTCTAATCATTTATGGCTCAACTTTCTTTTTAAAAGATTTTGAGGTTTTAAAAAATCAGGGAGGAATTGAACTCGTTCTTGCTGGAACATTGGCTGCATTTCCGGGTGCCTTTATCGGTTCGAAACTGCTAAATAAAATTACCATGCGAAGCATCCGCATCCTGGTAGGTGTTCTGCTATTTCTACTGGAAGCATTACCGATTTGTTAAAATGGTTTTCACCCATTAACTTATTCATTTTTTGAGCGAAAGCCTTGCAATCAGGTTTCAGGTGTCAGGTGTCAGGAGTAAGAAACGAATTAGCTGAAACCTGACACCTGAAACCAAAAAGTCTTGGATAGCAATTAACAAACTGGTAATGCACCCATTTCTACTTGCCCTTTCACTTGGAATCGGAATAGTATGAGAAATAGATGGGATTTTAAAGGACGCGTTTTAAATTAAATTTATATAGTTGAAAAAATAAACTCGGAACAACCATCAGGAAACCCGTCATGTCCATTTGGATTGTGTCTCTGATATTGGTCGTCACCCTCTACCTGTTGATCACCCAAAGAATACCGGTCGACGTGACGGCCATCGGTATTATCGTGGTGCTCATGGTCACACGAATCCTACCGCCCTTGCAGGCAGTTCTGGGTTTTGCCAATCCTGCGGTGATTACCGTCGCAGCCATGCTGATGGTCAGTCAAGGTATGATTCGTACCGGGGCCGTCGGGTTTATCGGGCAGAAAGTAATCGAATATTCCAAGGGCAGCCCGAGACTTTCCCTGATCGTCACCCTTCTCATCGTGGCAGTGGCCTCGGCATTCATCAATAATACCCCCGTGGTGGTCCTTTTTATTCCCATCATTTTCAATCTCAGCTGTGAATACAATTTGAGTCCATCCAAATTTCTCATCCCCGTCTCCTATGCCTCCATTCTGGCAGGCACCTGCACTTTGATCGGTACATCCACCAACATCATCATAAGCGACCTGAGTGTGATGCAGGGATACGGTGGTATCGGCATTTTCGAACTGTCTCCTCTGGGTATCCCGATTGCCGTGATCGGTCTTGCCTTTTTGTATTTTTGTTCGCCCATATTGATGCCCGGTCATACGACACCGACCTGCGAGATGGAAGACCGAGAGGACAAACGCTATTTGGCGGAACTGTCCGTTCCGCCAAACAGTCCCATGGTCGGTCAAGACTCCGGCCCATTTCTTGCGAAACGATATCCGACTCTGTTCCTTTTTGAAATCGTGCGCGGTCTCCGTATCATTCCTCTTTCAGATGATTCTCTGCCCATCGCTCCGCACGACCTTATGCTCGTCAAGGGATCGGCCAGTGACCTGATCGCCATTCTGAACGATGCGGTGGCCGAACTGCCCCATGCCGACGAGCACCTCAACTTTTCCGCATCGGATCAGAACACCTTGATTGTAGAACTGATTATCCCTCCCCAGTCTTCCCTTATCGGCGAAAGACTCCTCGACACCCATCTCCAGGGAGACCCCAACGCCCATATCATCGCCATTAAGCGGAGAAGTCTACATTATTCGGCTCAAAAAATTCGCTCGGTCAGACTCATGGTCGGCGATATCGTCCTGGTTCGCTGCTCCATCGACAAGCTGCAACAAATCCGCGCGGAAGCCGATTTCATCATCATTGAAGATGTGCATCACGAAATCATTCACAAAGGCAAGGCACGTTGGGCAATTCTGATTTTTACCGGCCTGATTGCCGCAGCCAGCAGTGGACTGGCGGACATCATGGTATGTGCTCTGGCAGGTGTCTTTCTCATGGTCCTGACGGGATGTCTCAATTTGAGGGATGCCTACCGCGCGATTCGCGGAGATGTTTTGCTGTTGATTGTCGGCACCATTGCTTTAGGTGCCGCCATGGAAAAAACAGGCGCCACCCAACTCTATGCCCAATGGTTTCTAAGTCCGTTCAAAAACGCCTCCCCGGGTGTGGTATTGGCCGGCATTATATTGCTGACCAGTATCAGCACCCAAATCCTCAGTAATAACGCAACGGCAGTCCTGATTCTGCCCATCGCCATCGCCACGGCACTTGCATTAAACGTAAATCCCAAACCGTTCATCGTTGCCGTATGTTTTGGTGCCAGCGCCTGTTTTGCTTCCCCCATCGGCTACCAGACCAACCTGCTGGTCTACGGTCCTGGCAATTATCGCTTCAGTGATTATCTCAAACTGGGCATTCCCCTAAATATACTTGTCATCGTCATGGGATCACTGCTGATTCCGGTGTTCTGGCCGTTTTAATCCCGTCATTTTTTGTTAAACCATCATAACAATAGGTGTCGCCGGCATCAATTTCCACCAAATCATGTACCAGCAGCATTTTCATCACCCGGCATAAATCAATTTCCTGATCCTTGGCATATTCTGAGAATAAGAATACCGTCAGCGCAATATGCCAGGAATGCTCCGCAGAATTTTCCTGTCGGGATCGATCCATCAAAATTGTTTTTCGCAAAATATGCTTTAGCTTATCGATATCAAGCATAAATTCAATTTGTTGTATAAAACGTTTGCTCTGTCCGGGCAGCAAATCCTGATCTACTTTAACTGATATAGATTCATTTTTTTTAAGAAGTTATGCATTTCAAGATCTTTAATGATTAAATATGTTCACTTTTACTGGTAAAAATGGAATTGCCTTCGGAAAAAACCAGCAACTGGCCCGGGTCAACCCTGGTCCAGTTCTCATCGCTCAAAGGCTTGCTGGCTACTAGGTATCCTCGTTCATTCGGATCTACGATTTCTGCCAAGTTGATGGTCAGATATTGGCCACGAAGTCTGACAACCTCGTAGGGTGCCTGACGCAGTAAGAAATAAAGCCCGACATATCCAGACCTGTCGTGGTATGCAAATAGGCTCCTGCCGTCACTGAAGACCAGGTTCAGCTTGCCGAATCGGTTTATTTCCATTAATTTCTCGTGTAAGAGAATCAAGCCCTTCCTATCCGTTAATTGAATACCGCGATGACTGAGCCATGCCAGAAGATTACAGAAGACCAACTCAGAATCAGTTTCACCAATCGGGCTGAACTCTCCGGAGGTAAAACTCAGTTGACCGCGATCTATCGTTCCGTTGTGGGCAAAAACCCAGGTCTTCTGATCAAATCTCCTATAAAAAGGGTGGGTATTAACGTAACGTGCCGCACCTTCTGTAGCACGGCGGATATGCGAGACAAAGATGCGTGAACGAGCGCCCCGGTCTTGCAGAAAGCTTGTGGCAAGATGACTCCGGTCCGCCGGTTTTGCTTCCTTTACGATTTGGGTCCCATTTTTATCATACCAGGACACTCCCCAGCCATCAGCGTTCTTCGTTGCCCCGGCCTTCAGACCTGAAAAGGCCAAATGAAGGGTGACTTCTGTGTTGAAACAAAGGCCAAGTAGCTCGCACATGGGAATTACCTCGTTTTGTTAGGATTTCTCTTCACTCATTATAACATGGGATAACAGAGGGAGGTAGCTTTTTCATATGATCAATCAAAATAATAAAATATACGTTTCTGATATCATATAATTTATTTCAACACAACTTCGCGTTTTTATTAATCCCAATTTCTCGCTGCTAATTTCTGGCTGCTCGTTGCTGGTTTCCTGTCACGGGTTGAAATGTTCATGATAGTTTTTGTCTTGCTAAAACCATACGATATACTTGATTGCTTAAGGATAAAGAGGTTTTATTTGTTGGTGATTCAAGGAATCTAATGAGGGTTGAAATTTTTGGAGAAAACTGTTAGCAATTTGCTTAAGGGTTTTGCATCTATATTTTTTTTACAAAAACAAGGAGTAAAAAATGCAGGACGAAATAAAGACCGCACAAAAACTGGTCAACATAATTATTGATTTCTTTGCCAATTACAGTTTCCAGGTAATCGGTGCTATTCTTATTCTTGTTATTGGGTTTCTGGTTGCAAGGTCGGTGGCTTCCTTCCTTTTGAAGCTCTTTGAGAGGAAAGACTTGGATGTTACCCTGACAAAATTTACCGCCGCTACGGTCAAGGGCATCATCATTGGCTTTGCAATCATTATCGCCCTTGGAAAATTTGGTATCACCATAGCCCCCTTTATCGCTGCACTCGCCGCCATGGCTTTTGGAGCCAGCTTTGCGATCCAAGGCCCGTTGGCAAATTATGGCGCGGGTCTTGTAATTATCCTCACACGGCCTTTCGTTGTCGGCAACACAATTACCGTTTCCGGGGTCAACGGTGTCGTTGATGAAGTCAATCTCGGAGCTACGATTCTAACAGATGAAGACGGAGTGAAAATAACTATTCCCAACAAGCATATCGTGGGTGAAATTCTACATAACTCGGGAGAAAAAAGGATCGTGGAGGAAATTGTTGGGATCAGTTATGATAGCGATCCGGATAAAGCCATCCAGATAATTAAAGAGGCCCTGAACGAGTTTCAGGAGATTTCCAAGGAGCCTCCTCCTCAAGTCGGAATTCAAAAATTCGGTGACTCATCAATCGAAATTGGCCTGCGCTATTGGATACCCACCCAAAAATATTTTAAGACACTTTACCAAGTAAACCTGGCGATCTACAAACAGTTGAAAGCAAAAGATATAGAAATTCCGTTTCCACAAAGAGACGTTCATATTGTTTCGCAATCCCAGGATGGACCGTCAACGACTTCAGAGATTTGAAAAAATATAATGTGCACCGAGAGTAATAACGGCATTTAGGGAAGCTAAAATATAACAATGAGACCTTTGAAAATTCAATTCTGTCGTATCGATCACTATATTTAATTCAATTTCAGATATTTTCGTAACATTCAGATAGATCTGGTGTTTAATCTTTCTTTTGCGTAGTATCTAAGGTATCTTCAACCTCTTGCTTTTCGGAATCATTTTTCTCGTTCTCTTTTTTTACTCATGACACTTGATTTGGGGTAGAAGATGGAAGGGCATCTTGAAGGATCTTCATTTCTTTTAACAGCGAAGAATATTCGGAATTTTTCATTTCCTTCTCGGATTTCCCGGTTTTTTCAGTTAATTCTTCCAAAAAATTTCGAATCCTCTCCGCTCCCAAATAAACTGAGCTTTCTAATAATCCCAACAGATCTAATGATTTTCCTGCTTCAGTTTCTCCTTTTATCCTTTTTTCTAATAAAGCAATCTTATCGTTTATCATAGACGCAAAAGTTCGGGCAACTTCCTGGTAGGTTTCCTCGTCTAAACCCAATTGAGTTTTTATTTCATTTTTGTCCTTTAAAACCGGTTTCTCATTTTCCAAGGTTTCTCGAACTTTTGCCAGCAGGTGTTCTTTTTTAAACGGTTTTATAATATAGTGTTTACATCCGGCATCCACTGCTTTTTTAACGGTCTCCATATCCGCCAAAGATGAGCACATGATAATAGGGATGTTTTTCCACTCAGTCTGTTCTTTTATTTTGTTAATCAGTTCTAATCCGTCCATTTCCGGCATCATGATGTCAGAAATGATGAGTTGAATTTGGGGTGTGGATGTGAGGTGTTCCAATGCCTCTTTCGCACTTTGTGCTAAAATGGTTTGATAAGCATTTTTTTGAAGATTAACCTCCAAAAGTTTGGCATTAATAGGGTTGTCTTCCACAATAAGAATACTCATAAAATTTCTCCCCCTTAACTTTCAATCACTTAGAAAACTTCCTTTATCTGTCTTGGCATATACATATGGAACAAAAATTAAACTGATAGCCAGCCATAAAATGTAATGCCATATTCTAATGCATATAAATATTTTAAACATGCTGATTTTTAAATCATATATCTTTTACCATATGACATATTAGATTGCAATCGCTCAATAGTATGTTTTTCTCATATTTTTTAGGTCGAAATTCTAGTACTTTGGTATTAGATTTTGTGTACGTGTTCACGGGGTGTCCCTCCCCGTTTCACTCCGGCGTCTACGTGTCTGGTCATTTCAATGACTTAGCAGCGGTGGCATTCCTGCCTCCTCCGCGTTCTCCCGCGAAAAGCATGCAGGAGCCGCGGTTTCCCCCACTGCTAAGTCACTGAAATGACGAAGCCACTCCGCCAATATCGTTACACGAGAAAGCACACCCCGTGAACACGTACGATTTTGTTTCTAATGGTACTATATTTATAACACCAGATTTTTTTGAGATGTTACCTGGGGTGATTAAAATTGCCCATAATATGGCTTTAAAAAATATCCCATATGTATTCCTTCCCGTATGCCTGGTGTCAGGTTTCGGGTTCCAGGTTTCAGGTGCCAGCACCTCTGTTCATCATTCCTGACACCTGACACCTTAAGATATGGAACAAAAATGAGATTAATCCGCCAAAGTTCGGTGGCGGATTAAAATTCCATCTGTATACACGGCGATTTTCACCACCCCAGCATTTTATGCTGTGCCCGGCATCATAGGCGCGAGGTTTGGACAGGACCTGTTGCTGCCCCTGTTTATGCAAAAATCGTATTTCGTCATACTCGTTGATATCATTGACCCTATCGAACTTACTTTTTAATGGAATTTTATCATATTGTGTGATTTACATGTTTTCCATATGTTTTGATAATAATAAAAGCATATTTAATATTTAGCCGGATTGAATGGATATACAATTTAGAATAATATAATAATCCAAGGTTTCTTCAACCATGAATAATTCAATTCAATTAATAAAATTTACAAATTTGGCATTGGCTTTGATTCCTGTTTTGGTAGTAGTAGGAATTTTCTATAAATGGTCTTTAAACTATCGTAACGCATTATATGCCATTTTCAGAATGCTGGTTCAACTTTTGCTTATTGGCTATTTTTTAATTTACATATTTGAATCTAATAGCCCTTGGATTGTCATCCTGATCCTGGCTGTTATGGTTTCCGCCTCAAGCTGGATCTCCCTTCATACCATTAAGGCCAAACGAAAAGTGTTTTATAAAAGAGCCCTGTTTTCCATAACCGTAGGAGGAGGTACAACTTTATTACTAATCACTCAAGGGGTCCTGGACCTTCATCCATGGTACTGGCCTCGTTATATGATTCCACTTGCAGGGATGATTTTTGCAAATGCTATGAATAGCGTTAGCCTTGCAGCAGAAAGATTAGAGGCAGAACTTGCAAGAAATGTTCATTATGAGAAGGCACGCAGTATTGCGTTCAGGGCTTCTCTCATACCTATTACCAATTCACTATTTGCAGTAGGACTTGTTTCTCTCCCGGGCATGATGACGGGACAAATTTTATCAGGAATTTCCCCACTTATAGCTGTCAGGTATCAAATTATGGTCATGTGCATGATATTTGGTTCAGCGGGCATTTCCTCGGCTTGTTTTCTTTTATTGGCCAAACCCAAAGAGCAAAAGTTTACGCTAAATGTAAAGAAGTTATTTAACTCAACAAAACCTTGGACATAAAACGGGTGAAAGGCAGTAGAAATCAAAATTTTCCTGACTCGAGTTTTTTGCATAAAAAATCCACCTGTTTCTGCAAAGGGCCATTTTCTTTTAATTCCCGTTCAATGGCGCCGATGGAATGAAGGGCTGTGGCATGATATCTGTTGAAGCTTCTCCCAATTTCCTGGAGGGAAGTATCCGTATATCTTCGGGACAGGTAAATCGCAATCTGCCGGGGTCGAACAATAGATTTTTTGCGGGAACTTGAAATAATATCAGTAATGGAAATTTTGTAATCTTTACAAATCATCTTTTTAATAACATCTATTGTAATATTTTTCCGTTGGCGTATGATATTCTTGGTGACACTTTCTGCAAGCTTAAAGTCAATGGGTTCCCCCAAAAGAAGTGATTTGGCAGTAACTCCGATAAGGCCGCTTTCAAGCTGTCTCACATCCTCTGTAAGTTCACTGGCTAAGTAGTGGATGATGGTTTCGGGAATTTTACATCCGTTAAGCTTTGACTTTTTTTTCAGTATTCTGACCCTTGTCTTGAAGTCCGGCGGATCAATGTTTGAAATGAGACCGCATGAGAGACGTGATCTCAATTTATCATCGAGTTTCGGGATGTCTGCCGGAAGATAACAACTGGAAAAGATTATTTTCTTATCAGCTTCAAACAGCGTATCAAGGGTTAATGCAAGCTCGACCTGGGTGCGCTCCTTGCCCCGAAGATAATGAACATCTTCAAGCAGCAATACATCACATTGATTTCTATATTTTTCCTTGAACGAATTGATGGAATTGTGCTGATAAGCACGGACCATTTCATTGCTAAAACCCTCTGCAGTAGTATAATAGACTCGGTCTGACGGATTCTCGGACAAAATGAAGTGTCCTACAGCCTGGGTAAGATGGCTTTTCCCCATCCCTGTCTTTGACAATAAAAACAAAGCACTCTGGGAAGAATTCTTTGTTGAAGCCATTGATAGGGACGCTGAATAGGCAAAGTCATTATTCTTACCGACTACAAAATGATCAAAGGTGAAATCCTTTTTCAAAATACGCCCGTTGTGCGGACGCGCAGTTAGATTGGGAAGCGACAGTTGAAAATTATCATCCGCTTTCGATTTTGAAGGGGCGACTGTTGCGGAAATCTCGATGGAAAGCCGACATGATCTTCCCAAAACTCTTTTTATTTCAGACTCTATCATGGCGCCATAATTCTCAAGAACCCGCTTTCTTGAAAAAAAGTTAGGGGAGAAAAGAATCATACCGTCTTCATCACACCTTGCTATCCGCAGTGGCTCAATCCACATCCTGAAACTGTGATCAGGAATGCGTGACTTGATCGAGGCTTTTACCTCGTTCCAGACTCTCTTCATAAGGATCTATGTTCTTTATTTTAAAAAAACAGATTTACCTGCTTTTGTTAGAGGGAATAAATAGGGAAAAAAACAATTAAATAAAACGGTTTAGGAGTATTATTACAGGTTATCAGAAAAATTGATTGAATACCGAAATCAGTTGTAGCTTATTTAACGAATCGGACCTTTAGTGTCAAACCTGATAAATCCGGTTTTTAGTATTTTTATTAACAGACCGTCCATGGTTTATATTTTGTTGTTATCACTTGTTTAATTTTTTATCAAAAGGCAACTGCTTTTAAATACAACCTTTTTTGAACACTATATTTCTACAGATATTTCAATCAGATCCACCTTTATGTTTAAGTTATCAACAAATATATTATCTTCCATATACTACATTTTTCATTGATTATTTGCCATTTTTAAAAAGTTTTTATTTTGGGATTGTTGTCTTGTTCGGATATCTATTATATTATCATTATTGTATTAATTAATCCATTAAACCTTCAGCTATGCTGATGGTCCCAGCTTTGCTATGCAGATATGTGAGTTTATATTCACCGCCCGCTTCGCTTGAGGCACAGAGAGCGCAGAGAATAATAATTTTTCCGTTGCCGTTGAGAGGACGGCAATGGAAAAGCACTAAGCTGCTTATGCTGCAAGAAAGCAACGCATGATAGATGCTTTCAATACAACAAGAAATCAGATGTTATATTCCACGAAGAGTTGTGTCATTTTGCTTTTCGGCGTCTCAGCGAAAAGCAAAAAAGAAAGACCAAAAACTCTGCGATCTTTGCGGCTCTGCGGTGAATAAGCTTTTATTGAAGACCCTTTTAGGGTCACCGTCAAGCCACCCTTTTTAGGGGTGGTGTTTGACTGAAAAATATAATTCGATCCTGATCAAAATGTCGTTAATCGAACTTTTTAACATATTAGATCCAAACAAAAATGGAGAACTTTCCAGATCCCAACTTCATGAATCCGCCCAACGTATGGGATGGCACTGGAATGAAGCCTCTGTTTTCGCAGTTCTTGATCTCCTTACCGTACTTGAGCCTGTCTCCAGGGATGACTTCATCGCTTATATGACTCAAATTATTAAAGACCCCCATGGCCCCTATGGTAAAGTGCTTCTAAATTTACAATATTTTTTATCCTCAACCGCTTCAAAAAGAACTGTAACTTCAAAAGAAAAAATAGCAAATATTCATAAAATCAATAAAAAACAGCATGGGTCAGAATCAAATCACAAAACATGGGATGATATGATTTCACTTCTAAAATATATAGGCCATCTTGACATTGCGAATACCTACAAAAATTTTCTGAAAAATATGAGGATTAATATACTTAGAATTCCCACGGATAATGCCGCACTGCTGATCATTGATCCTCAACGATCCTTTACAAAAGGGGTTTGGATGCAATCAATAGGATCTAAAGCCGAACTTGAGGTTAAACCGATTCAATTGGCATTCGAAAAATGTGCTCAATTTTTAAATCAAAACCACAAGTTCATTGAAACCATGTTTACCAGATGCCCGTTTCCACCGAGCAGTTATGATTGGGACCATGCATTCACCGGTATCATCGATACTCAACAGCTTTACTTTATAAAGCCGGGAAACAGTATATTATTTCCAACCACAAACGGTTTCCGCGAATGGGTTGAACGCGTTATCGATGATGGCAGGAAAACATTAGTGATAGCAGGGTGTACCTTAAATAGCTGTGTCCGGAAATCTTCGATTGAAGCACAAAATTATTTTAAAAACCGTAAGCTTCAAATTGTCGTGGATTTAAGTTTATCCGGAGCGCGTACAAGCAGATTCATCCCGTCTTCATTGTATGGTGGCTTATCCGCGGTTGAATCTGCTATTCGTGAAATGACAGGTGCGGGGGTGCGGGTGACACAATATGTAGAATGGATATAAAATTGTTAAACCGAAAAAAATGATGCCTATGTTTTAGGTGACATTATGGAGCAAATTTTTCTTTACCAACAGTGGCTGGCCCAAAGGTTGGATGAATATGTTCACTTGTCCCGACCTCCGAAACTGCGAGGTCGGGAAATCGTCATGTCCCCAAGCCAGTATGGCGCGGCCTTGATGCAGGCCTACTTTGGCAAGGCTTCCCTGAAATGGATCGCTGGACATGTGGGGATATCCGTGCAACTCTTGCGGCAATGGCGTCAGGAACCGCAATTCCTTCTCACCATGGATTGGAGTAAATCCATATTCTCTAAGGCTTTTCAGGAAAACCTGATACTAAACGATTATTCCATGGCTCAGTACTATTACATGGCTGCGGAAATCTTGCTGCTGGAAGAGTCTCTGCGCCTAACCGTTCGAGTACCTCTCAACCGGCGCTTCGTAAAATTAGGCCGGAGTCTTATAAGTCGTTATCAAAATGACCTTGATCTAAATAACTATGATCTCCGCCTGTTCCGTCGCCTCTTTCTTTTCTTTCTGGCTCTGGATAATCACTGGTCGGGTTCAATTTGTCATTGCATCATTGAAGACTTTCTCACCTTAGCGAAAGATGTGGTTTGGCCACTCCTTAACCAAAACCAATGGGTAGGAGAAGAACTCAAATTTATACAGCAAACCGCCCCCCTATCTCAGATTCTTCTTGAGCTTGACAGCAAATTGCGCGCGACCTTTCGGGACGTTATTTAACCGGGGAAACGGGTTTATCTTGATCGGTGATTATTGTTATAGTAGATTAAACAAGAGCAAAATGGTGAGATGATAGAGTAATGGCCTCGGTGAAACAGAAAGACGGTATAAGCAGGTTACCTTTAAAAATAAATGTAATTTCATAAAGTTGTAGAATCTCAGAGACGTTAAATTACTTGGAGAGTTAGGAGGAAATTATGAATAAAAAGGTCGGCCCCCGTAAAGACAAACCTGATCCCGAGCGTATGGCGATTCTGCGCGCTCTACCCATTGAAATCAAACAAAAGATCTCTGGAGAGGAAGCTCAAGCATTTCTTTATAAAGAAGAATTGCCTGATTCTCTGATGGAAAAATTGAAAGATTACATGGTTATTGAAGATAAATAATTCATTAAAAACTCACGACCCAATTGCATGCCTTTTGCCAATAATGAAATTGGAATAAAGAAGAAGTAAAAAAATAAAAAGGATCATAGGGTCCGCCTGGGGTGGTGAAAATCGCCGTGTATACGGATGGAATTTTAATCCGCCACCGAACTTTGGCGGATTAATCCCATTTTTCTTCCATATCTTAAGGTTTCAGGTGTCAGGTGTCAGGAATGATGAACAGAGGCGCTGACACCTGACACCTTAAACAAGACATACGCAGGAAGGAATAAATATGGGATATTTTTTAAAGCCATATTATAGGCAATTTTAATCACCCCAGGATCGGCCTGTAACGGTTGGGTCATAAGCGGCGTGATCCGGGCAACCGCCCTATAAAATAGTGTCCATGAATATTATATTCGCAATTATTGTTCTGAGTGCTTTCTTATTTGCCGGCTGGCATCAAATTTTCTTTATTCCTGTGAAAGGTGGCCCTTCACCCATGGAGGTACTCTCCAAGGCCATGATCGAATCGGCCACCGGAGCCGTGGAACTGGCCATCGGTCTGGTGGGCGTGATGGCCCTTTTCCTGGGGCTGATGAAAGTGGCCGAAGCCGGCGGGTTGCTCACCATTTTAGCGCGCCTGATTCGCCCCTTGATGGTAAAGCTGTTTCCTGATGTGCCGGCTGATCATCCGGCCATGGGCGCCATGATCCTGAATCTTGCGGCCAACATGCTGGGGCTGGGCAATGCCGCCACCCCCTTCGGTATCCGGGCCATGCAGGAGCTTGACAAGCTTAACCCTCAACAGGGTACGGCCACCAACGCAATGGCCCTGTTTCTGGCCATCAACACCTCCAGTGTGACCCTCCTGCCCACCGGTGTCATCGCCCTTCGGGCAGCGGCGGGTTCGTCAGATCCGGCCGCAATTTTGCCCACCACCTTGTTTGCCACAATCGGCTCGACCGCTGTTGCCGTAATTGCGGCCAAACTGTATCAAAGATTGTCGCCGCTCACGGTTGATGACAACGCTGTTTTACAGCAGGCGCCTTCAAATAATGGGGAGAAAACGCCTCTAAAAGACGATGCACAAGCATATCCTTTATGGGTCAGCCTTGGAGCCCTGACAGCCCTGGTCGCATTCATACCCGTTGCCGTGTTTTACGGGAGGTCCGTATCCCCGTGGATCATACCGTCCCTTATGGTCGGATTTTTGGGTTTCGGCCTGGTGCGCCGCGTGCGCGTCTATGAAGTGTTTGTTGAAGGTGCCAAGGACGGGTTCCGAGTGGCCATTCGCATCATCCCATACCTGGTGGCCATACTGGTGGCTGTGGATATGCTGCGGGCAAGCGGTGTTATGCATGCCGTGGTTGGTGCGATAGGCGGCATTACCGGGCGTTTCGGTCTGCCGGCAGAGGCCCTTCCCATGGCGTTAATGAGACCGCTTTCCGGATCCGGGGCATACGGCATCTTAGCTTCCATCATCAACGATCCGGCCATCGGACCCGATAGTTACACCGGGTATCTGGTTTCCACGCTCCAGGGGTCCACCGAAACGACCTTTTATGTGTTGGCTGTTTATTTTGGTGCCGTGCAGGTCCGTCGTATCCGCCATTCACTTGCAACAGCATTAACCGCCGATGCGTCCGGTGTGATTTTTGCGGTCCTGGCCTGTTCGTTTTTTCTCGGATAGAAACGGCGCTGCTATAGGGTTATACTGGGGTAATTAAAATTGCCCATCATATGGCTTTAAAAAATATCCCATATTTATTCTTTCCCGTATGCCTGGTGTCAGGTGTCAGGAAACATGTTCAGTAGTAATGGGCCAGCCTTGAGGAAACGATTTATTTTTTACGCCATACACTAGCATTTCCCCCTTAATCCTTAACCCTGACACCTGACACCTGACACCTGACACCTGAAAAAAGCTTCGGAGCCACGGTTTGTCAATAGAAAGGTATCAGCGTTTACCAACGGTCTTGATTTCCACCCCCCTGTCACTATTTGAAACGCTCAGTTTATACGTTACTTTCCGCCAATAGCCGTTGAATATTCAATCCGCAAATAATTTCCTTTTGTTCCCGGGGAATCTGAAGATGCATAATTTTTTGAAGCTCTCGCTTTGGATCTCCAAAGGGAAAGTCAGAACCGAAAATGATTCTGTCAATACCATACGCATGGATATAATCCGTTATTTCACTAACAGAAGCCAGCGCCGTATCCGCATATACATTGGGCCGTGCCCACAACCCTTGCCTTTTTATGGCACCGTACCCCCCGTTTAACAGGCCCATGTGAGGAATAATTACCGTAACGTCTTTGGCGATCTGTTCTATAAACCGAACGGTATTGTCAAATTCTTCCTCCAACACCACCGGCATATTCCTGCTTCTGATCTCATCAACGGCCTCTCGGCATCGCGGACTGTCATAATGATACACCGGTTCATCTGAATGCCGGTGCCATTTTATCCCTTTGTGTTGTGATGTGAACTGGTCAACAGCGAAATCATTCCAGATGAAAAAATAAGGAACAACCGTTAAATCGGTTGTCCCGATATCAAGGAGGTATTCATTGGCGGCTTTCCGCCGGTTTTTCCATTGGGCGGAGTCGGCAAAATTCTGATCATACCGGTCATATATTTCCATAACCGGCGGAAACATCACCGCCTCCTTGATTCCGCTGCCGCTGATTATTGAAAAATAGTCATCAAAAGATTGCGGCGGAAACTTGTCCTGAATTCCGCAATGGACGTGGGCGTCAATAATCATGGATATGAACCTCTCAAGCTTTTTACAAAGGATTTATTTTAATCCCGTTTATTAAAATGACAACATGATCCCGGCCATGGGTTGTCAGCACAATCTTGGCTTCACTTTTTCCGGCCAGTTCGGGGTATGTGCTCCTTAAATTACCAAAATTAGAATTCTCAAGCACCGTTTTTAAAACATCTATTATGGTTTCAAGTTGTTCCCGGTTGCACCCCGGCTTAAAGTATTCTGACAGGCTCCGGTTATAAAGCCGCTTTAACTCGGTTTCAACGCAGTGTTTGCTCAGGTTAAGTTTAATCTTCATGACTAAAGACTGACGGTCTCGTAAAAAGTCCAACTTCTGCGTTGTGCTGCATTTCGCAATCATTCAACGTACGATAAGTACGCCTCATGATTACAAAATTTGCGACACCTTTTTATCCCGCCTATGTTTGGCGGGGGAGTTTGAACTTTTTACGAAATCGTCTAAATCGGACTTTTTACGAGATCATCAATACTAAAGGGACATCCGAAATATATCCCCGGACTAAAATAAGACCTTTGAAAAGCGTTAATTGCCGGATCAAATTCTGTCACAATCCACTTAAAAATGTCAAGGAGTGAGAAACTCGAAGAAGTCTATTCGGTAGGAACACTCTGGGCGTTGTTGACTAATTGGACATATTGAAATATAAATGCAAGTCGTGAATGCAGAGATTTTCGGGATGCCTGTCAAACACATTTTTTTTCTTCGTTAGTTAGTGTCCATCCATAAATGAGGATTTTTGTTCAAAATCAAGGCATGTGAAAAAAATAACCACAGGCATATGTTTAATATTCCGAGGATTATTTTTTGAACATAACGCAGAAATTGGGCAAAAAGACCATTTATGGATGGACAATAGTTAGACCCATGGATATGACTGATGTAATGCCGACATATTTAAAAAGGTAACCACCGGGAAATTTTAATGGAACCGATCTATATTGCATCTTTATTCAGTTTTATTGTTGGCCTTTTGGGCTATATTATCATTCGCTTTTGGATATTACCGATCCGCAGGTATTTAAATATTAAGAGCCGGCTTGCATCCGATATCGGAGCGTTTCTGGATATGTTGCAAGCCGACCGGCCGCAGAATAATGAAAGCTCGCAGATACCAGATCAAGGGCTGTCAGTGCGCCGTCACTGTTCGGACCTGATTTCCATCTATCAAAACGAGCTGCCCTATTGGTACCGGCTTTACCTTGAAAGTAAAAAAGAGCGGCCCTTAGAGGCCTCCAAGTTTTTAATGCGCCTTGCCAATACACGCAAACAGATGCATGCATTTCGACAAGCAGAAGAAATTAAACAGCTTTTACGCATAAAGGCTTTGTCTTAAGGAGATAAAACAGCATTGAAAATGAAATCTAAAATCATTGAAATTGATAGTGTCGGTCAGATGTTGTTTGAGCGCAGTAATCGGGCAAAACATATCCGTATTTCCGTGAAACCATTCAAAGGCGTACGAGTGGCCGTTCCTTATGGGGTATCATTTGATCAAGCCAGGCAGTTTGCTCAATCCAAAAGAAACTGGATAAAAAAACATCTGTATAAAATGAAGCAGGTGGAAAAGGAACACGAATCCTTTTCAAAGCATTCGACTGAAATCAACAGAGCCGAAGCCGGAAAGAAACTTGTTAACCGCCTCGATGAATTGTCCGAGCAACACGGTTTTAGCTATAACAAGGTATCCGTGAGAAACCAAAAGACCCGATGGGGGAGTTGTTCTTCCAAAAATAATATTAGCCTTAACATGAACTTGGTCAGATTGCCGGATGAGATGATTGATTATGTCCTGTTACACGAACTCGTTCATACCCGGATAAAAAATCACAGTCATGAGTTTTGGGCGGAGTTGGATAAGCTTGTGGGAGATGCCAAAGGAATGGGTAAAAAAATAAATGAATATAAAGTGGGGTTTATTTAATTTTACTTTGCCTAATTCAAGACCACAGACCATTTACGCAGCCTTCTTCTAGTCAATTTAACCCTTTCTGTATTTGCCTCAACTTCACTGCAAAATAGGCAATGGAAAATAGATAAGCTGGCAGGTAAAGCCACCATGCAAAAGGGTTGGGGATCCCTGTTCTTTCAATATCGCCGGGAATCTGAATAATATTCTTCCAATCCCAACAAAATGCCACGATCATAAGCAAACCACAGTTCACCTCAACAACCATGTCGTACCACCGCCAGCGGATATCATAGCCTTTTTCATCATAATAAAGAATAAGAGAACCTGCCACCACCATAGCAAGTGCAATCAATAGCGGTGTGATTACCGGGCCTACCCAGGGTAGCGGCACATAGAACAAAAGATCCCATGTCATAAGGCTTTCGGGCCAGCTCACCGTGACATACAGCCAAATGTAGTAAAATATGTCCCATATTCCAAAGGCAATCATAAAAAAGCAAAACTTTTGAAATCTGTTCCTTCCGGCAACCCAGCCCACTGCCAACAGCATGATTATTGTGGCAATTTCACGGACAAACTCGATTCGAACCAAAGGATCGATAACGTGTTTACCGCCCTCCCACTTGACTACCAGAGGGAAACTAAATTCTCCGTTAAAGTAAATTTCACGGAGATATATAACAACAGTGCTTTCAACCCATGCGAAGGCAATGGCAAAAACCACCACCCAAACCCAAATTCT
>Ga0272444_10000797_pt1 | contig 31968 bp, 21 predicted proteins | sample SSMForm13_FD_201033 | JGI IMG/M metagenome (GOLD analysis project Ga0272444, IMG submission 201033) | Marine sediment archaeal communities from Little Sippewissett salt marsh, Falmouth, MA, United States - SSM-Form-13 | ecosystem: Environmental > Aquatic > Marine > Wetlands > Sediment ...
TGGTCACCGAGGCGACTTCCATCATCCGCTTTTTGCCCTTCTTCTGTTTTTCGAGCAGCTTGCGTTTGCGCGACACGTCGCCGCCGTAGCACTTGGCGGTGACGTCTTTGCGGAAGGCGTTGATCGTCTCGCGGGCGATGATCGTGCCGCCGATGCGGCCTTGAATCGGCACCTTGAACTGGTGACGCGGAATTTCATCTGACAGGCGCTTGCAGATCTGCCGCGCGCGTTCGATAGCGCGCTCTTTGCTGATCAGCACGGCCAGCGCGTCGACCGGTTCCTTGTTGACCAGGATCTCGAGCTTGACCAACTCGGTCGGATGGTAGCCGATGAACTCGTAGTCGAACGAGGCATAGCCGCGCGAAACCGACTTGAGCTTGTCGTAGAAATCGAACAGCACTTCGGCCAGCGGCATCTCGAAGACGACCTCGACGCGTTTCTTGTCGAGGTAGTTCATGCTTTTTTGCGTGCCGCGGCGGTTGATGCACAGGTTGATCACCGCGCCGAGGTGTTCGCTGGGCGTGATGAACGACGCCTTGATGTACGGCTCTTCCTCTTGGGTGATTTGCGTCGGGTCGGGGTAGTGCACGGGGTTGTCGATGACCTGCTCTTCGCCGTCGTTTGTGGTCACGCGGAACTGCACCGAGGGCGAGGTGAGGATGATCGATTGGTCGAACTCGCGCTCCAGTCGTTCCTGCACGATCTCCAAATGCAGCAGGCCGAGAAAACCGCAGCGGAAACCCTGTCCCAGAGCGATCGAACTGTCTTTGGTGTAGACCAGCGCGGCGTCGTTGAGCTTGAGCCGGGCGATGGCGTCGGCCAGTTCGCCGTAGTCGTCGGTAGACAGCGGGTAGATCGAGGAAAAGACGACCGGTTTGACCTCGACGAAGCCGGGCAGCCGCTTCGGCGCGGGCTTTTCGGCGAGGGTGACGGTGTCGCCGGTGGCCGCCTCGCCGACGGTTTTGATGCCGGCGATGATGTAGCCGACGTCGCCGGCCTGCAGGCGATCCTGCCGTACCAGCTTGAGCTGGAAGATGCCGACCTCTTCGACGCGGTGCTCGGCGCCGGTGGCGAAAAAGCGAATGCGGTCGCCCTGCTTGAGCGTGCCGGTCATCAACCGCACATGCACGAGCACGCCGCGGTAGGAGTCGTACTTGGCGTCGAAGATAAGGGCGCGGAGGAAGTCGTCGATTTCGCCGGTCGGCGGCGGTACGCGCTGCACGAGGGCTTCGAGTATTTCCTTGACGCCTTCGCCGGTTTTGGCCGAGCAGAGCAGGGCGGTGTCGGGATCGAGACCGAGGTCGTGGTCGATTTGCTCCTTGACCGCGTCGATGTCGGCGGAGGGCAGGTCGATCTTGTTGATCACCGGAATGATTTCGAGGTCGTGCTCCATCGCCAGGTAAAGGTTGGCCAGCGTCTGCGCTTCCACCCCCTGGCTGGCGTCGATCAGCAGCAGCGCGCCTTCGCAGGACGCCAGCGAGCGCGAAACCTCGTAGGAAAAGTCGACGTGCCCCGGCGTGTCGATCAGATTGAGCAGGTATTGTTTGCCGTCGGCGGCCTTGAAGGGCATGGTCACCGCCTGGCTTTTGATCGTGATGCCCCGCTCGCGTTCGAGGTCCATGTTGTCCAGAATCTGATCGCGGAATTCACGGTCGGGAATCTGCAACGTCGCCTGCAGCATACGGTCGGCGAGCGTCGACTTGCCGTGGTCGATGTGCGCGATGATGCAAAAGTTCCGAATGTGATCCACAAAAACCTCGTTTAACGCTTGCGTTTCCAAGTGCCGCCCGATTCCATCCGCTTGCGCGTACTTTCGACGACGTCGGGCAGGTCGTCTTTACTCAGGGCGCGCACGACTTTCGAAGCCACGCTGGAAAAGACGCCGAGCGACAGTTCCAGCTCGACGCGATATTCGGCGAGGATCACGCCGGGCTCGAGGATTTCCAACTGCCAGTGGCCGACGTTTTTCTTCTGGAATTTATGCGGCCGGCTTTCGTCGAGCGTCCAGGTCATTTTCATCCGGTCGGCGGAGATTGTGCCGATGGTCGTGTATTGCAGCGTGGTCAGCGTCGCGTCCATGAAGAATTCGACGTAGTAATCGTTGCCGACTTTTTTCAGCAAGTTGACTTTTTCCAGGCGCGGGTAGATGTCGAGGTAGTTGTCGTAATCGAAAATGACCGACCAGAAATCGTCGACCGAGCCGCGCATGATGCCGTAGGCGACGCCGTAGCCGGTTTCGTTGTCTTCGTCCATTTTGTTTTTGACGATGATCTCGCCGTTGCGCAGCCGTTTCATTTCGTCGGCGGACAACTGGCTGCTGACCGGTCCGGCCAGGGCGAGGGTGAACGACAACATCAGCGCGCAGCACGCCGCGACGGCGAAAACGATCCACAATTTCTTACTCATCAGCATCGACCTCCTTGGTGCCAATCAAGGTCAAGACGGTAACGGTGCGAGCGTTTCGGGTCAAGCCTCACCCGCCGGTTTGTCCCGCGGCGGTCAGGCGTGGTAGCATGCGCCTGCAATCCTCAACGTACAACACGAAACAGACGAATCCGCTTTTTCTTTGGGGGGTACTTCATGGCTGGAATTGTTTCTTTTGGCGGTTATGTGCCAAAACGGCGACTGCAACGCGCGGCCGTGTTCGGCGCCGTCGGTTGGCATGCGCCGGCGATTATGATGATGGCGCAGGGCGAGCGTTCGATGTGCAACTGGGACGAGGATACGCTGACCATGGCGGTCGCGGCCTCGCGCGATTGCCTGACCGGCGCGGATAAAAACGCGGTCGAGGGTCTTTACCTGGCGTCGACCTCGCTGCCCTTCGCCGACCGGCAGAACGCTGGCATCGTCGCCGCGGCGCTGAATTTGGGCGACGAGCTGACCACCGCCGATTTCACCTCGGCGCAGAAAGCGGGGACGACCGCGCTGATCGCCGCGTTGCAGGCGGTCGCCGGGGGCGAGACAAAGCGTCTGCTGGTTGCCGCCGCCGACCAACGCCGCACCAAGGTCGGCAGCTTCTACGAGTTGTGGTTCGGTGACGGCGGGGCTTCGCTGCTGGTGGGCGACGACGACGTTATTGCCGAATACCTCGGCTCGTTTTCGGTGTCGTACGATTTCGTCGACCATTACCGCGAAGCCGGGCGCCTCTTCGACTACACTTGGGAAGAACGCTGGGTGCGCGACGAAGGCTACGGCAAGATCATTCCGGAAGCGATCGGCGGTCTGTTGAAAAAGTTGAGCCTGCAGGTCGGCGACGTCGCCCGCTTTGTTTACCCCTGCTACTTTTCTTCCGAGCATAAAAAAATCGCGCGGCGTCTGGGCATGGAAAAAGAGCAGGTGGCCAACAACCTGCACAAACAGCTCGGCGAAACCGGCACGGCTCATCCGCTGCTGATGCTGGCCGGCGTGCTCGAACAAGCCAAGCCGGGCGAGAAGATCGTCGTCGCCGGCTTCGGCCAGGGCTGCGATGCGCTGTGCTTCGAGGTAACCGAGAAAATCGCCGACCTGCCGCCGCGCCGCGGACTGAGCGGATCGCTGGCCGACCGGGTCGCCGAAGAGAACTACACCAAGTTCCTCGGCTTCAACGACATGCTGGATACGGAAGAGGGCATTCGCGCCGAAGCGCCGAACCAGACGGCGATGACCGCGCTGTGGCGGCACCGCAAGGAGTTGCTCGGGCTGGTCGGCGGCAAGTGCACCGAATGCGGCACGCCGCAGTTTCCCAAAACCAAGGTCTGCGTCAATCCGAAGTGCAATGCCTTCCACAGTCAGGAAGATTACGAATTTGCCGATCGCGGCGCGAAGATTAAATCGTACACCGGCGACATGCTGTCGGTGTCGATCGAACCGCCGGCGATTTACGGCCTCGTGCAATTCGAGGGCGGCGGGCGGATGATCGCCGACTTCACCGATTGCGAGTTGCATAAACTCAAGGTCGGTCAACCGGTGCGGATGTCGTTCCGCAAGCGGTACCACGACGCGCAACGCGGCTTCACCGGCTACTTCTGGAAAGCCGTACCGCAGCAGGAAGGGGGCAAGTGATGGCCAAAGGCATACGCGATAAAGTGGCGATCCTCGGCATGGGCTGCACCAAGTTCGGCGAACGGTGGGATTGCGACGCGGAAGATTTGGTGATCGAAGCCTTCGAAGAATGCATCGACGACGCCGGCGTCGAGAAAAACGACATCGAGGCGGCCTGGTTCGGCACCTTCCTGCCCGAGATCAGCGTCGGCAAGAGCGCGATTCCGCTGACCCAGGCGCTGCGTCTGCCGCGCATTCCGGTCACGCGGGTGGAAAACTACTGCGCCACCGGCACCGAGGCGTTTCGCGGCGCGTGCTACGCCGTCGCCGCCGGGGTGTACGACATCTGCCTCGCGCTCGGCGTGGAAAAATTGAAAGATACCGGCTATGGCGGGCTGCCCAACTTCGGCGCCAACGCCGGCAGCTTTACCTGGTTGTGGTGGCCCAACCTGACCGCGCCCGGCGCCTTCGCCCAACTGGCCAGCGGCTACGCGGCCAAGTACGGCGTTTCCGAAACCGATTTGAAAACGGCGATGGCCCACGTCTCGGTAAAAAGCCACGCCAACGGCGCGCTCAACCCGAAGGCGCACCTGCGCAAGCCGATCACCGTCGACCAGGCGCTGATGGCTCCGCCGGTCGCTCATCCGCTGGGCCTGTTCGACTGCTGCGGCGTGTCCGACGGTGCCGCCTGCGCGATCGTCACCACGCCGGAGATCGCCAAGAAGATGGGCAAGCACGATTTGATTTCGGTCAAGGCGCTGCAGCTTTCGCTGTCCAACGGCGAGGAGATGGGCTTCGACGACTGGGATTACGACCGCTTCGTCACCACCGAACGCGCCGCCCGCGCCGCCTACGAGGAAGCGGGCATCACCAAACCGCGCGAGCAGTTGAGCATGATGGAAGTGCACGACTGCTTTTCGATCACCGAGTTGGTGACGATGGAAGACCTGCTGGTGTCCGAGCGCGGCACGGCGTGGAAGGATGTGCTCGACGGGTTCTTCAACCTCGACGGCGGTCTGCCCTGCCAGGTCGACGGCGGCTTGAAAACCTTCGGCCACCCGATCGGCGCGTCGGGCCTGCGCATGCTCTATGAGATGTACCTGCAATTGCTGGGACGCGCCGGCGAGCGGCAATTGAAGAACCCCCAAATCGGCCTGACGCACAACCTCGGCGGCTTCCCGTTCCTCAACGTCGCCGCCGTCGCCATCGTCGGCCGTTACGGACAGTGAGTACAACTGTTCGCACATACAAACACGCGAAAGTCGGCGAGGAAGTTCGCGCCATCGGCGGAATGTACGTGGTGCTGCGCGAGGTGCGCATGCCCTGGCAGGGGCGCGAACTGCTGGTGGTGATCGGCGTCGGTCATTTCGACACGTCCTGCTGCGGCGTCGGCGGTTGTGGTTTCGCCGACGTACCCGGCTTCGTCGTCGGGTGGCATGTTTCCGAAGATGAAAGCGAAGTCGAACCGGTAACCGATCCGGACGAGCGCGCGACGATCACACACGCGATTAAAGAAAAGGAAAAGGTGCTGGAAATCCGCTTCGGCGATTAAACGGGGCGGCCGGTGTTCGCCGACCGCCCGCGTGTTTGCCTGCCTAAAGCATCGGACCATAAAAGAAGGAATGTTCTCCATCGATGCCGTAGTCGATGGTGTCAGCCAATTCGCAACCATCGGTATCGCAGGTGTAGATGTCGATGTCCTGGCTGAGGGCAACTTTCGCCGCCCAGTTGTTTTCCACGACGATGTCGAGCGCCCAGTCGCCGGTCAGGTCCAGCGTGGTGTATAGCATATGGTAATCATCGTAACTGTCGCCGAGCTGCGTGGAAAAGAGTAGATCCATCGTTGCCCCGGTGTAGACATACAGCCAGGTTTCAGAGTCCCACTCCGAACCCGTCCAGGTCCGCGAATAGGCACGCACAACCAACTCCAGCCGCCCGTCGCCGCCGATGTCGGCAACATAGTACTGCGTACTACCTGATTCACCGAGAGAGTAAGTGGCGAGCACACCACTGGTGGTGTCTTCGGTGATGTCGATCAATTCAATTTCTCCGGTGCGTGCGCCGGCGCTGTCATGTTGATGAATCATGATGACTTCATCGTGACCCGATCCGGAAAAATCATAACCGTACCCGAAGTGCCCTCGTCCCGCTAGGATGGCGTATCCCCCTAAGTAGTCGTCCGGCGAGTTGTAGGAAAACATGTTGCTGTAGCCGTCGGTGCCGTCGATGATCTGAAAAAACCTCTCCGTACCGCTTACGGCAAAGTCGATGCAGGACGGGTCGATAATGCCGTCGCCGTTGAAATCATTGGTGATGCCGATGGATGCGCGGCGATTATTAATGTCGCCGGAAAAGTATTCCTGGGTGAAATCGGAGCCGCCGAGAATGTAATGACGTGCGATCGGATCGGCTTCGGCGCTGGTGTCATGGTAGGTTTCGGCGTAGTGGATTTCGTCCAGTCCGTCACCGTCGTAATCGGCCGCGCAGGCGGATGAAGAGTCGGCGCCGTCGAAGGTGTCGAAGGGTGTGGACGAATACTTGATGTTGCCGGTGTCGATGTCGAAGACGATCATCTGCGCGTAGCTGTGCCCACCGTCTTCGTATTCGCGATAGGCCAGCAATTCACGTGCGCGGTCGCCGCCGCTGAAGTTGGACGCCCGGGAGTAGATCTCGCCGGGGGTATGGGTGATCAACGGGTTAAAACCGCCGATCAAGGCCGAACCGAAGATGGCAATTTCCGCGAAATCCTCACCGGGATCGACCAGCATCAGCTCGTTGCAATAAACGCAAGCGCCGTCGGAGACCAGCAGCAATTCCGGTAATCCGTCCAGATCGGTATCGACGATATAGGAGTTGGTGTCGGAATCGACGAACGGACCCAAAGTGTATGCCGGAGTGTCGAAGTCGCCGTTGAGATACACTTCGTATGATCCGAGAATGCCTTTGTCCGTGCTTTCGTTAATCGCCAGAACCAAATCCCAGACGCCGTTGCCGTCCAGGTCGGCGACTTTGACGTGCGGACCGGCCTGTTTGGTTTTGCTGTAGTCGTATTCCAGGATCATCTCGCGTTCGTAGGTGCCCGGTTCGATCAGGTAGTAGCGATAAATCTCGTAGGTGCTGTTGATGGTTAACGCCAGCAATTCCTCGTCGCCGTCGCCGTCGTAATCGACCGGCGGGATGCAGTTGACCTCCGGAATCGGTTCGGGGCCGGTGTCGTCATCGCCGGTGTCGTCATCGCCGGTATCGTCGTCGGATGTGTCGTCATCGTCGTCGCCGGTGTCGTCGTCGTAATCGGTGTCGTCGTCTGCCGGACTGGCGTCGTCGTTGTCGTCGTCATCGTCATCGTCGCAGTCACAGGCTGCGGAAAAAATTAATAATGCGGCAAGCATGGAAAAAACAAACAACCATTTGAGCTTCATGACTTTCCTCCTTTGTTGCCTGCGGTAACGCTGTCGCCGGAACGACGCGTCAGTTTTCTTTGTCATCGAAGTAATACCACAAACTGTACATGCCGTCATCGTACTCGATGTGCATGTCGTTTTTGATTTTCGCGTCTTGCAGACTGTGCAGAAACAGGTTGAGCATGGCGCGGTTTTTTTCGTCGACCTCGGCGCGGAAGCCGGCGATGTCGCGGTTTTTCGCGATGTGAATCAACTCGTAAAACAACGCGCTGCCCACGCCCATGCGCCGGTAATGCGGATGCACGGTGAAGGCGCATTCGGCCAGGTCGCCGTCAACGACGCGTTCGTAACGGGCGATGCCGACGATCGACTCGCGTTCCTGGCCGCCGACGGTGGCGACGATCGCCATGCGGTCGCGGTAGTCGATGACCGTCAGCGGCTGCACGCGCTTGTGGCCGAAGCGGCGGTCGTGGCCGAGGAAGCGGAAATAAACATCTTCGTCGGACAGCGAATAGAACAACCGTTGCAGCAGCGGCTCGTCGCGCGGGCGGATCGGGCGCAGGGTCAGCACCTGTCCGTTTTTCAACTTCGCGGTCAGTTCCCAGGTTTCGGGGTAGGCGTATTCGCTGTCGCAGGGCAACTGCTGATCTTCATAGACGTAGTGCATCTGCTTGGCCTGGGCCAGCAGGTGGGCGCGGAATTTGGGATGGGCGATTTCGATCAACGCCAGCGCGCGTTGGCGGATCGACTTGCCGTGCAGGTAAGCCACGCCGTACTCGGTGACGACGTAATGCACGTCGCCGCGGGTCAGCACCACGCCTGCGCCGGGGGTGAGGCGGGGGACGATGCGCGAAACGGTGTCGTTTTTCGCCGTCGAGGGCAGGGCGATGATCGGCTTGCCGCCTTCGCTGCGCGCCGCGCCGCGGATGAAATCGACCTGCGAACCGAAGCCGCTGTAAAAGGTGTGACCGAGCGAGTCGGCGCAGATCTGCCCGGTCAGATCGACTTCAAGCGCGCTGTTGATCGCGGTCATCTTGGCGTTGGCGGCAATAACGCCCGGATCACCGACGATGTCGACCGGGTGCAACTGCACAGCCGGGTTGCCGTCGATGAAATCGTACAACCGTTGCGTGCCCATGACGAAGGTGGCGACGGTTACGCCTTCGTACGCGCCTTTGCAGCGGTTGGTCACCGCACCTTTTTCCAGCAGATCGAGCAGGCTGTCGGTGAACATTTCGGTGTGGACGCCGAGGTCGCGCCGGTCGCCCAGCACGGCGAGCACCGCCTGCGGCACCTTGCCGATGCCGATCTGCAGCGTCGCGCCGTCGTCGATCAACCGCGCGACGTGATAGGCGATGCGGCGGCTGATTTCGTTGGGCGGCGGCGCCTGCCAGGTCAGCAGATCTTCCTCGTGCAACACCAGCGCTTGAAGTTGATCGAGGTGGACGAGGCTGTGCGGACCGGTACGGGGCATGCGCGGATTGACCTGGGCAACGACGAGACGGGCCGCGTCGACGGCGGCGGGCGTCGTTTCCACCGAAACGCCCAGGCTGCAATAGCCTTCGGCGTCGGGCGGGGAAACCTGAATCAGCGCAATGTCGACCGGCACTTCGTCGCGGCGGAAGAGACCGGGAATCTCAGACAAGAAGACCGGCGTGTAGTCGGCGCGACCCTCGGCCACCGCGGCGCGCGAACTGTCGCCGATAAACAGCGCGTTCAAGCGCACGTGGTCGGTAAGCGCCGGGTCGTTGAAACTGACTTTGCCCTCACCGAGTAAGTGAATGATCTGTACGTCGTTCAGCTTGGGCGCGTAAGCCAGCAGGCGGCGCATCAGGTGTTGCGGTTCGGCGCAGGCGGAGGCGACGAAAATGTTGTCGCCGGGGCGGATGGTTGCAAACGGCTTTTCCGGCTCAACGATTTTATGCCGGTAGGCCGCCAGTTCTTGCGCCCAGGCGGGGAGGGCGCCGCTCGCGTTGGTTGTGGTCATCGCTTGCTATTCCGGTTGCTGATCGGTCCGGTTTTTCACTTCCAATGTCTGAATCAATTCCGTCAACATCTCGTTGGTCGGCGTCGGCACCTTCGCTTCCCGACCCAAACGGGCGACCGCGCCGTTAATAAAATCGATTTCGGTGCGCTTGCCGCCGAGGATGTCCGCCAACATGCTCGAGCGGTTGTCCGCCGTCTGTCGCGCCACGTTCAGCGCGCGTTCGTATAGCGCCTCGGCGTCGAGGGGCAGCCCCTGCGTAGCGGCGACTGCGACGACTTCGGCGACCGCCTGGCGCATGATGTGTCGCGTCTGCTCATGCTCGGCCAGCACGCCGTTGCGCACGCGCAGCAGCGCGGTGAGAGGGTTGATCGCCGCGTTGACGCAGAGCTTATTCCACAGCAACTCGTTGATGTTGGCGACTGTGTCGGTGACGATGCCCGCGGCGGAAAAAGCTTCGGCGATGTGTGCGGCCCGCATCGATTCATCGCCGCCGATTTCACCGATCGCCGTCGCGCCTTCACCCGCGTGGCGGATGACGCCGGGTTCGATCAGGTTGGCGCCGAGGGTCGTCGTGCCGGCCAGCACGCGCTCGGGACCAAGCTTCTGTGCAATCAGCTCAACGTTGCCGATGCCGTTCTGCATGGTCAGCACCGCGCCGCCGTTGCTCAGCGCCGGTCCGTGCTCGTCCATCGCCGCGGCGGTGTCGTAGGCTTTGACGAACAGCAGGACCAACTCCGCCGGCGGGGCTTCGTCGGCGTCGGTGACGATCGGCAGGCGCATGTTGAGCCGCCCGCGGACGCCGTCGACATTCACGCCGTCGCGCCGGATGCGGTCGACGATGTCGCGGTGACGTTCGACGAGCGTCACCTGCATGCCGCCGTTGGCGAGGTAGGCGGCAAACAACGAGCCCATCGCACCGGCGCCGATCACGGTTACGTTCAACGAAAATCCTTTCCTGCCGAGCCTTCGTCGATTGATCTTACCTTAATCGTCGAGTTGCGCAAAAACCCGCGCGCTCAGGGTTGGTTGCTGATCGGCAGCGTCGTGCGTTTGGTGCCGACGCTTTCGGGGATCGGGTCGGGCGGCGGCGAGCCCGCGACGACGCCGGAAGCTTGAATCGTTGCCGAAGCGCAGGGGCGGCAGCATCCGGTTTGTCCCCGCTGTTGCTTGCGGCGGAAGGTGGTGATGCGTGTGTTTGTTCGCGCCGGCCTGTTGGGGCGGACGTTGCGGTCGCGGCATCCCGCGCGGCAAGGGGTCCGCGGCTGCATGGAAGGCTCCGACGAAGCCTTGCGCGGCATTTGCGGCCGGCCGACGAAGGGACGATTGTTCCAGGGATCGTACGGTTCGGGAGTATTTTGCGGGATTTCGAAGTTGCCGACTTGCAAATCGGTCAGCCGTTCGCTGGCGTGGTAATGAATGGTCGAAACTTCCGGCTTCGGTCGTTCGGGTGGAACCAGCAGACGATAAACGACGATCCCGCCGACGATCAGCAAGGCCACGTAAGCCGCCGCCGTCAGTAAACGCACGCCGATTCGGCGGTGTTGCGGACTCATCACGGGCATCATAAACCAATCGCCGCGCGCGCGGTAGGGGTTGTGTTATTCGGTGGGGTATCCGGTTTTGTGCTGCGGTGTTTTCAGCTTGTGCTTGATTTTCGGCACCACCGGCGCGATGACGCCGCCGGCGTGCTGGCCGACGATCGGGCTGATCGGCTGCTGTTTGGGAGGCGGCGTGGGCGTGATTTGCTTGGGCATCTGCGGCTCGCCGACCTTTGGGCGCATCGTCATGTAATCGTAGGGAGTTTCTTCGGGCGTATCGTTGTCGTCGCCGGTAAACAGACCGAGAAAGCGTTCGGAGACCGTCATGTTTTCGTCGCCGCCGGTCAGGAAATGGTAGACGCCGTAGCCCAGCGCCGCCACCGCCGCCAGCAGCAGCACGATCTCCCAAGCGGCCAGTCCGCGATTGTTCATGCGACGATTATACAACGATTTGCGCCGGCGTGAATCGAGGCGATCAATACGGCGTGCGCGGCCATTCGGGCATCGGCGGGTAGGGGTCGGGCTCGGCGGGCAGCAGCGGATCGTATTCGATCATCTCCGAAACGATGCCGCCGCCGGAAGCCAGCACGCGCGACTTGTAGCCGACCAGGCCGAGCACGAACGAACGATACAATCCGTCGCCGATGATATCGGCCCCGCGGCGGGTCGGGTGCGTCATGTCGCCGGCGCACAGACGCGGGCGCATCTGATACCAGCGCGCCATCGAGCCGCGTCCGCCCATGGCCTGATAGGTATCGTAAAAAGCGCAACCGGCCTTCAGTGCGGCGCGGCGCTGAGCCTGTACCAGTTGCGGCAGAATCGGCTTGGTCGTCAGTTGGCCGTTGACGCGCGCGGCGCGATCGAGCGGGGCCATCACCAGGCACGACGCTTCCGGGATCACCGCTCGCAGGCGCTGCAGCACGCTGAGGTAATCGGCCTCGACTTGCGTCATCGGCCGGCCGACGTCTTCGGATTCGTTGGTGCCGAAGTTGACGATCACCAGGTTCGGTTTGCGCAGGCGCAACTGCTCGGCCCACAACTCGGGCCGCAAGCGTTCGAGCGTACGCGCGCGGGCGCCGTTGATGCCGAGGGTGTCGTAGACGATGCCCGGCACGTCGCGTTCGAGTGCGCCGCCGAAGATGCGCACCGGTCCGTCGCCGGTGCATTCGACGCGGAACTTGTGCGGACTATCGACCGTGCGCACCGTATGCACGCCGCTGCGGCGCACCGGTCCGGCGGTGTTGACCCGTGAGTGCAGTTTGCCGTCGACGAACACCTCGAAGGAGCCGCCGCCCGGCCGGGTCAGGTAATGCACTTCGAAGCGGCTGGCGGTGCGTCCGAACTCGCCCTTGCGCGAGGTGCCCATTTCGAAATATTCACTGCGGCTGTAGCCGTCAAAGGCGTAACCGCCGACGCCGAAGTCGCCGTAGCCGCTGGTATGCTTCATGATGCCGTCGATCTGCCACGACCGCGATGTGCGGTAGGTCACGTCCCAATGCTGGTACCAGCGCCAGGGTTTGCCGGCGAGCATGTAGCCGTGGCCGGCGTCGCCGAAGCGTTCCTGCAAACGGCGGCGGACCTGGCCGGTGAGGAAATCGACGACGACCAGCGAGTCGCCGTAGTGCAGAATCCGCGTGATCGCCCCCGGCTGTTTTTGCACGGTGCGGCCGAGCGACTCGTAAAAGGCGCGCATGGCCAAACCGGTGGGATCTTCGATCGGGTGCGTAGCGCCGTTCAGGTCGGGCGCGGCGAGGCTGATACCCAAACTGGCCGCCGCTTCTTCCGTGCCGACCACCGCCGGAGCGACGCGGACGGGATGAACGTCGGCTTGGGTGCGTTCGATGGCCGAAGGGCTGTGGGAAATCAGCGAAACGCCCTGGCTCGGCTGAAACGACAGGTGGCGCAGCAACTCGCGCGGATCGTCGCGGAACGCGGCGATGGCGCACAAAACAAGCAGCCACAGGATCGCCTGGGCCGTTTTACCGGTCAACACCGAGCCGGCTTGCTTGGCTGGCTGCTCGGCGGGTTTCAATCGATACTTCCCCCTCGCGCCCTTTAAAACTGATAGTAAATAAAGGGCACAACTTCGCTACTGGCGACGGAATATAGCATAACAATCAACAAGAACAACACCAACCCTTGTGCGTGGGCCGGCAACCGTCCGAATAAATCGCGCACCGTGGTCTCCCAGCGGGCCGGCAGCCAATGCAGCGCGTAGCCGCCCAAAAGCACCAAAAGCACCTGCGGCGCCAGGTTGGGAATGCCGCCGCGGAAGGAAAATAGTATATTTATCAACGCTTTAGACGATTGCATGTTGTCGGCGCGGAAAAAGATCCAGCAGAAGCAGACAAAGTGGAAGGTAAGAAAAACACTGAGGTAATGGCCCCATTTCGTCCGCGCGCCTTCGCGGCCGGTATGCCGCTGCCACATGCGGGTGAACATCACGCCGACGCCGTGCAGCGTGCCCCAGAGCACGAAGCGCCATTCGGCCCCGTGCCATAAGCCGCACAGCAGCATCGTCACCCACAGGTTGAAGTAGGTGCGCCACGGTCCTTTACGCGAACCGCCAAGCGGGATGTAGAGGTAATCGCGAAACCAGAAGGAAAGACTGATGTGCCAACGCCGCCAGAAGTCGCGCAGGTTTCGCGCGATGTAAGGCGCGTCGAAGTTGATCGGAATGCGGTAGCCGACCAGCAGCGCCGCACCGATGGCGATGTCGCTGTAGCCGGAAAAATCGCAGTAGATCTGCATCGCGTAGGCATAGATCGCCGCCAAAGCCTCCCAACTGGTGTACATCTCGGGCAGCGAAAAGACGCGGTCGACCAGGTTGATCGCCAGGAAGTCGGCGATGATCACCTTTTTGAACAACCCGCCCATAATCAGCCACAGCGCGCGCGAACCGTTTTCTTCGGTCAACTGCGGCGTCCGGTCGAATTGCGGCAGCAGATCCTTAGCCCGCACGATGGGCCCGGCGACCAGTTGCGGGAAGAAACTGACGTACAGCAGGTATTCGTGATAGCGGCGCGTCGGCAACAACTTGCCGCGGTAAATGTCGATGACGTAGCTCATCGTTTGGAATGTGTAGAAGCTGATGCCCACCGGCAGAATCAGGTTCAGCCGCAGGCGGATCGGGTCGAAGCCCAGCGCGGCGACCAAATCGGAAACGTTGCCGATGAAAAAGTCGGCGTATTTGAACACACCGAGGATGCCGAGATTGACCGCGAGGCTGGCCGCCAGCATCAGTTTTCGTTTCCAGCGTTCGTCGGTCAGCGGCATCGACCAGCCGACGATGTAATCGAGCGTCGAGGAAAACCAGATCAGCAGCAGAAAAGTCGGGTTCCAGTTGGCATAAAAGAAGTACGACGCCGCCAGTAGAAACAGCATCCGCGCCAACCGCCAGCGCACGAGCAACCAGAAGACGGCGAAAACGACGACCATGAAAATGCCGAAGCGGACGCTATTGAACAGCAAACAATGCCCCCTGATGAGCCGCCGAGTTTATCACGAGTCGCCCGGCGGGGGCAGGTCGATCAGGTTGGTAAGCGCTTCGGCGATGACCTGGTGCCCGCAGGCGTTGGGGTGACCGAAGTCGGTGGAAAACCATAGCCAGCCGCCGGGACTCGAATTGAGCACGGCTTTGCCGAGCATGCGCTCCGGCCACTGGCGGCAGTCGGCGTATTGCGGATCGGTTTTGATCTCCTCCACTTTGGCGAACAGCAGCGGAAAGGTGTTGAGCACCTTCACTTTCTTTTGCTTGGCGACCTCGAACATCGCCGCGCGGTACTGCTCGAAAAAACAGCCGATGTTGACCAGCACGATCGGCACCTCGTGTGCCCGCGCTTGGGCGATGAACTTACGCAGGTTCGCTTCGTATTGCGGCAGCGGCACGCGGCGCAGGGCGTCGTCGTGATCAGGCGTTTTCGCTTCGTCGGGGCCGGGCGCGCTTTTGTGTTCGGCGATCAGGCGTAGCGCGAGGCGGTACAATGCGGAAGCGCGCAGGCGTTGCAACAGCGAACGCGGCGGCGGCTCGACGATGCGATCGCCGGGCATCAACTCGGCGTCGGTGCGACCGCGGGCGTGGTCGGTCGGCGAGAAGGCGGTGTCCAACTCGTCGTTGCGGCCGTAGGCGACCAGCAGCAAGTCGGGCTTCAGCTCCCACACTTCCGGCAGCAAAAGCAAACCCTGATGGCTGCTGTAACCGGGTACGCCGAGGTTAAGCACCTCGACTTCGCGTCCGCTTTCGCGCAGCAGCCGTTCCAGCACCTGCGGCCAGGCTTCGGCGGCCTCGACGTCCCACCCGAAGGTGGCGCTGTCGCCGAGGGCGACGATGCGGAAGGCTTTCTTTTCGCCGAAGGGGTCGTCGCGGTAGCCCTGCGCGTTGATCGCCACGTCGTAGGTCGCGCCGCTGGCCCGCCATTGCTCGGCGTATTGGCCGAACAGGCCGACGGGAATCGTCGCGCGCGCGCCGGGCTTGAGCGCATGAATGCGCGTCGGGTGGCCCTGGTAAATTTCCTCGTAGGCGACCGCCGCCGGGTGCTGCGACATCTTGCCGGCGATGAAGTTCATGCCGAGCAGTGTCAGCACGAGCATGATCACGGTGAAAAGAATTTTCTTCCAGTGCTTCACGAAACGCCCTCCAGCGCTTCGCGGTAGAGGTTGGTCATGCCGTGGTCGATGCCCAATTCGTCGAGCAGGTCGATCAGCTTGTGCAGCCGTTCGACGCGCACGGCGTAGGTGTTGTCGCCGTCTTTACTGTGCCACTGGCACCAGTGTTCGGGTTTGGGCAGCACGATGCCGAATTGCTCGGGATCTTTTTCCAACGCGCATTGGGCGACGACGATGCAGGTCGACGCAGCGCTGACGCGGTCGATCAGATCGCCGTGTTCACGCAGAAAGTCGCAGGTGGCGGCGAAGGCCTGCTCGCTTTCGCCGGGGAAGCCGACGATGAGGTTGATCAGTGTTTCGATGCCCGCCGCTTTGGCCGAAGCCAGCGCCTTGGCGGCGGTGGCGGCGTCGAAGCGTTTGTTCATCAGCTTGAGCACGTCGTCGGAAAAACTTTCCACGCCGAAAACCAAACTGGCGCAGCCGGCCTTTTTCAGCAGTTTGTAGTCGCCGGGCGTCATGTCTTTGCGCACCACCGCCTGTCCGGTCCAGGCCATGCGCTCGTTGCTTTCGACGACAAGTTTGCAGAAAGCGCGCAGGCGCTTGAGGTCGGCGTTGATCAGCAGGTCGTTAAAAGAAAAGGCGAAGGCGCCATAGTTGCGCTTGAGCGTGACGAGATGTTCCAGCGTTTTTTCCGGCGACAGCGCGCGGTAGCCGGGCGTCATGCGGTGGTCGTTGCAGAAGGCGCAACGGTTGACGCAGCCGCGTCCGGCCATCAACGGCATCTGGTTGGTGCGGTACAGGTGCAGCGGCAGGTCGGTGTAGTCGGGCACGGGCAGGGCGTCGAGATTGTTCAGCGGAATCCGCTCGACGCCGAACTCCCAGTGATCGTCGCGCCAGGCGGCGGTGCCGGCGATCTTGTGCGGCGTTTCGCCTTCGCGCAGGGTTTGCAGAATCTCCACCGTCGTTGCTTCACCCTCGCCGATGACGAACAGGTCGGCGGCGTCGCCCCCGATGCGTTCGCGGTCGGCCGGCCAGTGCACGCCCGGTCCGCCGAAGATCAACAACGTATCCGGCAGTTTTTCTTTGACGCGCCGGCCCAGGCGCACGGCCAGCGGCAGGTTCGATTCGTTGGTGGAAAAGCCGACGGCGCGCGGCGCGGCGGCAGCGACCTCGTCGATGAAGGCGTCGATCTGCGGCGCGAGGAAAGCGGCGATTTCATCGAGCCGGCCGTCTTCCGCCCAGAACTTGAGGCGTTCCAACTCCCAGTATTCGCGCATCGCATCGCCGCAGGCTTCGTACCATTCGATGTTCAAGTCGCGCGGCGCAACGACGAAGCCTTCGGCCCGCAGCACGGCGGTCAGCGTCGCCAGTCCCAACGGGGGGAACTCGATGCCCCAGGGCGGCGGCAGCGCGAGCACGAGGTCGGTCCGCTCGGCGTTCGGCGCAACGGCGCAGGCGTCTTCGTCCGGCGCGCGCGGCTCGTCGTCGATTTCCACCGTCGGCAGCTCGCCGCGTTTTTCGTCGTAGAGGTTAACGGTGTGGATGCTCTGATCGCGGTGTGCGAGCATCGTGGTCAGCGCGAGCACGCGTCGACGGCGCATCTCGAAGTTGTTGCCGTCGTCGGAGAACCACTTGATCGACCCTTCCTGTGGCGGGAAGCGGATGCCGTAGTCTTCGAATTTTTCGAACAGGCGGCTGCCCAGGTTGATCAGGCAAGGACTGATCGACGCGACCTGATCGATGAAGTCGCCGTGGTCGCGCACGAAGTCGTAGGTTTCGCGGAATTCCTTTTCGCCCTCGCCGGGGAAGCCGACGATGATGTTGATGATCGTTTCGACACCCGCTTCGTGGCAGGCCTTGAGTACCTGGTGCGCCGTCTCCTGCGTGTAGGGCTTGTTCATCCCTTCCAGGATTTTGTTCGAGAACGACTCGACGCCGAAGACGAAACTCTGGCAACCGGCGGCGCGCATGGTGCGGAACACGTCGAGCGTCATCTCTTTGCGGATCACGCCCTGGCCGCCCCATTGCACTTCGTGTCCGGAGGCGATCAGCAGTTCGCTGAGACGCACGAGATTTTTCACGTCGCCGTTGATCAGCACGTCGTGGAAGGTAAAGCGCGTGCGGCCCTGCTCGGCGTGCCAGATCATTTCTTCGGCGACGGACTCCGGCGCGCGGCGGCGGAACTTGCGGTAGATGTGGTGGTCGTTGCAGAAGGTGCAACGGCGGATGCAGCCGCGGCTGCCGAGGATCGGCACGGCATCGGTGGCGTATTCGGCAATGTTGAAGTCGTCCAGACGCGGCCAGTCGATGACGGCGAGGTCTTCCTGAATCGGGCGCGTCAGGTTGTCGAAGTCGATCGGCTCGCCGACCTTGATTACGCCGTCCACGTCCGGCGTTTGGCCGTCGAGCAGCGCGCGGATCAACGCCAGCGAACTGATCTCACCTTCACCGAGCACGAGGTAGTCGGCCTCGTCGGTGCTTAACGTGGCGATGTCGAAGCTGTTGGTCACGCCCGGTCCGCCCAGCACGATCGGCCGTTCGGGGTTGGCCGCTTTCATCCGTCGCGCGAAGGCGCGGCCGAAGGCGAAGTTGCCGGTGTTCAGCGAAAAGCCCAGCACCTTGGCCGGGTGCATCGCGATCTGCGCGGCGTAGTGGTCGATCAGATCGGACAGCGAGTCGAGCGTTTGGGCGAACAACTCCGGCTCGGTCCAGTGCTTGTAGGCTTCCATCCGCCACAGGTCCGGATCGGGCGCGCGGTTGTAGAGTTTGACGTTGAGGTCGAGGCATTGCGCGCTGACGCCGTGGGCGGCGAGGTAGCTTTGAATGTAGGCGATGCCCAGCGGCGGCACGTCGGTGCCCCACACCGGCGGCATGATCAGCAGCACGTCGACCTCGCGCGCGTCGAGCTGTTCGTAGCGCGGCAGCCCCTTGCGTTCGTCGGGCTTGCCGGGGTCGGCGGAAGTCGGCGCGAGCACCTGTTCGGTCGGCAGACTTTGATGCGGGGGCGTGCCGAGGTCGGCGACGTCGGCGGCTTTTTCGTGCAGGTTGGACACGCGGATCGGCAACTCCAGCTCTTCCAGCAGCGCCAGCAGACGCTTGGCACGGGCGGCGCGCAAGCCGGGCGTGTTGTCGCCCTGCACCCAACCGGTGTCGGGTTCGGACCCGGTGGGCACGACGATGCCGAGTTTGTCTTTGTTGTTTTCCAGCGGCGAGCCGAGCAGCATGATGCAGGTGTTGATGCTGGTGACGCCGCAGATGTTGTCGCGGTTGCGGCGGATGAAATCGAGCGTGGCGGCGAAGTCGTCTTCGGTTTCGCCGGGGAAGCCGACGATGAAGTTGACCATCGTGTTGATGCCGGCGGCGCGGATTTGCGCCAGTGCTTTTTCGATGTCGGCGACGCGATAGCCCTTCGCCATTTTCTTCAACACGGCGTCGCTGCCCGATTCGATGCCGATGTTCAGCGTGTAGCAGCCCGCGCGTTTCATCTTGCGCGGCAGGTCGTCGGGCATGTCGCCGCGCGGCGCGGCCAAGGCGATCCACTCGATGTCGGTGCCGGCGTCGATCAACGCATCGCACATCGACGAGAGCGCGTCGAGGTCGCCGTTGATCAACTGATCGTTGAAGCGGAAGTTGCGCACGTTCAACCGGCGGACGTGACCGAGGATCTCGTCGGCAACCTGCCGCCCCGGTCGCGCGCGGAAGGGGCCCATCGCCGGGTGGTCGTTGCAGAAGGTGCAGTGGCCGGTGCAACCGCGGGTCGACAGAATCGGCAACTCATCGCTGCGGTAAAGCGCGAGGTCGAAACCGGCGAAGGTCGGCGCGGGCCAACGCGAGATGTCGTCGACGTATTCGCGCACCTGCAGCGGCGTCAGGTGATGCCCTTCGAAGCGGACGACACCGGGGATCGTCGCGCCGTCGCTGCCGGCGAAAATCGCGGCAAGCAGTTCGGGCAGCACGTCTTCGCCTTCGCCGACGACAAAGTAATCGACGCTGTCGGGCGGGAAGAGCAGGCGTTCGGCGGCGGTGTGCACGCCGCGGCCGCCGACGACGATCACCCGTTGCGGATCGCTGCGCTTGATGTGCTTGCAGACTTCGATGGTGAAGCGCCGGTTGGGCGAGTAGACGCTGAAGCCGATCACCTGGCGACCCGAGGCCAGCAACTCGCCGGCGATTTTCTCGATTGTTTCTTCAAGGTGCGGCAGCAAGCGGCGCCAGTCGGCCAGGTCGGTCCAGTGCCGGAAGCTGTCTTCCTCCCAAAAGCGTTTCAGCTTGTCGTCGACCCGGTGGTAAACGGCGACGTTGAAGTCGCGCACGAGCGGGCGATAGCCCTTGGCTTGCGCGGCGGCGGCGAGGGCGGCCAGGCCGTAGGGCGGGGCGTCGATGCCCCAGACCGGGCAGATCGTCAGCGCGACCTGCCCCGCGCCCTCGGGTTCGGCGCGGCTCTGCGTCGCCAGCAGTTTTTCCGCGCGAGCGTCGAGCGTGCGCAGGCGCTGTTCGATTTTCGCTGCGCGTTCGCTTAGTTCGCGGATGCGTTCGGCGCTGCGGCGGCTGTCGTTGACTACTTCGTCGCGGTTGGAAAATTCGACCGGCACGTCGAGCGCGCGCAATTTCGCCAGCAGTTTGTCGACGCGTTCGGCGCGCACGTCAGCGGTCAGGTCGTCGCTTTGCCAGCGCCGCTCCCACCCGGCCTTGGTGCGGTCGACCGGCTGCAAGCCCCAATGGTCGGGGTCTTCGCACAACTCCGCGCCGGGGATTAAAAGCAGGCTGTTGACGCTGCGCACCAGTTTGACGAAGGGCGCGAGTTGCTCGACGGCGTCCAATGTGGCGGCGAAGTCGTCTTCGCTTTCGCCGGGGAAACCGACGATCAGGTAAAGCACGACGTCGATGCCGGCGGCGTGGGCGGCGCGGCACATGCGGATCGCGCGGGCGGCGGTGTAGCGCTTCTTCATCGATTTGAGCACGCGGTCGGAACCCGACTCGACGCCGAATTCCAGCCGGTAGCAACCGGCGCGCGCCATTTTGGCGAATTGCTTTTCCGTCAGTTCGTGATTGGGGCTGATGCCCGCCGACCACTTGAGTTTCAATCCGCGCTCGACGATACCGTCGCAGATTTTTTCCAACTCTTTCGGATTGCCGTTGATCACCGGATCGACCAGGCCGAGCCATTCCACGTCGTGACGCTCGACCAGCGTCGACAACTCAGCGATCACGACGGAGGCCGGTTTGAAGCGGTAGCGCCGCCAGTATTGGCGCACGTTGCAAAAAGCGCAGGAGCCGGTGCAGCCGCGCGACCACTCGACGGCCAGGGCGGGATGGCCGTAGCGTGCAAGATCGAAGTCGCGGTAATCGGGCACGGGCAGTTTGGCGATAGCGACCGGCTTTTCGCGCTCGACGAACGTCGCCTGTCCTTCGCGATAGAAAGCGACGCCGGCGATACCTTCCGGCGACTCGCCCTTGGCGATGGCTTGCAGAATTTCGGCCAACACCGCTTCGCCTTCGCCGACGGCGAAAACTTTGACCGCACCGTCGCAGAGGGTGAAGAAGCGGTCGCGTTCGGCGCGGGTGGCGGTGCCGGGACCGCCGGCAATCAACAATTTTTCCGGCGCGAGGCGGGCGACTTCTTTGGCCAGCAACGCCGCCGCCAACTCTTTGCGGCTGGCCAAGCCGAAGCCGATGACCGGCGCGGGGTGCGCGGCGAGCTCGGCGGCGATGGCGCGCAGCTTTGCGCCGAACAAGCGCTCGACGTCGCGCTCACGTTCCCAAACCTGCCCTTCCTCCCACTCCCACAAACGCTGCTGCGCTTCGGGCACGGCGTGGAAGAGGTCGATGTTGACGTCGCGCACCGCTGCGTCGAAGCCTTCGCGTTGCAGCCAGGCGCTCAATGCGGCGATTCCCAGCGGCGGACCGGTGGTCAACCAAGGCGGCGGATGCACCAGCAGGATGTCGGGCGTTTTGTCGGTTTTGATTTCCACCGGCGCGTCATCGACGATTTTTTCTTTCGCCGGAGCCGGAATCGCGTCTTCGCAATGCGCGCAGAGAAAATCGTCGGGCAACTCGCGGCCGTCCATGCTTTCGAGGAACTCGCGCCGCGCGTCGCCTTGCCAGACCTTGAGCAGCCCGGCGTCGCGCACGTTGCCCCACACCGCTTGCCGCCGGTAGTCCATGCAGCAGGGTACGACCGCGCCGTCGAACAACACGTGCACCATTTCGTAAGCCCACACGGTGCGGCAGCCGAGCACGCCCGCGTGTTTAACCGGCTCGTGGTCATAGACCTCGACGTTGCCCGCGCGGCTGATGTAGCCGTTGATCAAATCGAGCCGCTGAACGCCGACGCTGCGCCAGAAGTCGATCGCTTCGTCCCACTGCTCGTCGCTTACCTGCGGGCGCACGCGGGTGATGTTGATCATCACCGAATCGGGGCCGTGCTTGTCCAGCATCCGCTCGACGTGACGCACGACGTTGCCGCGCACGCGCGCGAAATCTTTGCGGCCGGTAATTTTGCGGTAGGTGTCGGCATCGTTGGCGTGCAGGCTAAAACCGATCCAGGTCAGTCCGGCGTCGAGCAATCGGTCACTGAGTTTATCGGTGAGCGCAACGCCGTTGGAAACGATGTACAACTCGACGTCCGGCAGCGCTTTTCGCGCGGTTTCGATGCGCGGCACGATCTGCGGATCCATCAAAGGCTCGTTCATCAGGTAGAGCATGACGCGCTTGAGATCGGGGTAGCCGGCGATTTCTTCGATCAGCCCGGCGAAGGTCGCATCGTTCATCTCGCCCTGCGGCATCGTTTTGCGGATCTGCGGGTGCGGGCAGATGACGCAGGCGCTGTTGCAACGGCTGGTGGTTTGAATCATCACCGCGCGCGGGTGGGTCAGCTTCATCGCCTCGCGCCGGTTCATGATTTTTTCTCCACCAGAAACGGACCGATCGCGAGGTAGGTAAAGCCGCCCTCGGCGAAAGCGCGCAGGGCGTCGGCGGGCGTCATCACAATCGGCTCTTCGTGCATGTTGAAGCTGGTGTTGATCAGCACCGGCACGCCGGTCAGCTTGTGGTATTCGCTGAGGATGGCGTGCATGTCGGTGTTGTCTTCGACGCGCACCAGTTGCGGGCGCGCGGTGCCGTCGACGTGGACGCAGCCGGCGGCGATAGCGCGCATCGACTCGGAGCAGTCGAAGCACATGTTCATGTACCGCGCGGTGAAGCGGGCGCCGTCGACGCCGACGAAGCACTCCTCGGCGTGGTCGTCGAGCACCGCCGGGGCGAAGGGCATGAACTCGGTGCGTTTGAGCATTTTGTTCAGCCAGTCGTTGACCTCGGGGTCGTTGGGCTGGAAGTAAATCGTGCGGTTGCCCAGCGCGCGCGGGCCGTATTCCATCGCGCCGTTGAAGCGCGGCACGACTTGGTTGTCGGCCAGCAGTTTGGCGATTTTCTTGGCGATGTTTTTCGGCTTGGTGAACTTGAGGTTCTGCCGCTCCAGTTCGGTGCGGATCGCCTCGTCGTCGTAAGCGGTGCCCAGATAAACCGTCGGCAACGGCGTCGGTTTGGCTTCGCCTGCGCCCAGCGCCGCGCCGGAGGCCAGCCCGCCGTCGCTCATGTTGGGGAAGACGCTGACGCGCGCGACCTCGGGCAATTCGCGTACGCGCTGATTGAGTTTGACGTTTTCGAAGATACCGCCGGCCAGCACGACATGGCTGATGCCCGTATGCTGCACCCAATGCTGCACGAAGGTAGTGACCGCTTCTTCCAAAACGAACTGACAGGCGGCGGCGATGTCTTCACGCGTGTGCCCGTCGAGATGCCGATACCAACCGTACTTGCGGTGGTGCCGTAGCGGGTTGCCGAGGGTGGAAAAACCGGGGCCGACAAAGCGCAGCGTTTGGCGGAACAGGTCGGCCAACTTGTGCTCGTCGCCATAAGCGGCCAGGCCGGTGATCTTGCCCTCGTGGCGGTTGGGGCGGAAGCCGAGGTATTCGGTGATGCGGCTGTAATAGGGATTGAGCGCGGCCATGCCCGATTGCTCGAAAAGGCGCTTGATCGTGCCGTCGGATTCGCCGACCGATACCGTCGCGGTGACGCCGTCGCCCATCGCGTCGGCGGTGATGATCGTTGCCTTGTCGAAAGGTCCGCACAAAAAGGCCGACCAGGCGTGGGCCCGGTGGTGGTCTACCATCCGCACCGCGCAAGCAAAACCCATCTTGCGCAGTTTGCGGCGCAGCAGCCATTGCGAAAGGGTGCGGTCGATCGCGTAAGGCAGGCGCAACTTGCGGGCCAGCACCTGGTAGTAGGTGTAGAGGTTGAACAGCCAGCCGAATTGGCCGGCGACGTTCTTTGCGCCGTCGTGCAGGTTGGGCAGGCAGCGCAGCAGAAAACTGGGCGTGATCTCCCCGGCGACGACGATCAGGTCGATCTGGTCGGGGCGCAAGTCACCCAGCCGCAGCACTTCGGCGATGGCTTTTTCCGGAAAAGCCATTGCGTTTTTGCGGCGGATGATCCGCTCTTCGTTCAACGCGGCAACGAGGCGGCCGTCGACGACGAGCGCCGCGCCCGCGTTGTGGTTGTCGCTGATGCCCAAAACCCTCATTCGAGCGAATTTACACTGGATTTTGCCGGAGTGAAAGGCTTGTGCGGTTTAGCGTTTGGCGCCCGATTTTCCCGGCGGGGCGGGTTTGTCTTGAAAAGCGAGATCTCGCTGCCGCCCGGGTGACGCCGACGCTTGTGTATCTTCTTGTTTTTCCTTGCCGTTTCCTCTGTTGGCCGGTTGTGACTGCTGCTGCGGACGGTTGCCTTTGCGCGGGCGCCGCCGGCGCTTGCGATTGCTGCGCTGGCCGAAAATAAGCAAGCCGCGGTCGCGGGCGATGTTGGTAAGCCCCGCGGGCAAGCGCTCGCCCCGTCCGAAAGCCTCGATCTGGTAAAGCTGCAGGCTCTGGTTGAAGTAAGATTTCCGCAGCAGCGACTTGGGCAGATTCGGTCCCTTCGAGATGGCGCGGTGAATGGCTTTGACGCCGAGCAGAATCATCGTCGCCGCTTCGCTGTCGGCCTTGCCCACACCGACCTCGCGCAACATTGGTTTGACGTAGTCGCGGGTCAGCCGCTGAATGGTGCTGCGGCGCTGGCGCGGATTGTTGACGCGGGCTTCGAAATCCTGCGCCTTGACCATCGGGGCCATGAAGGCGGCCAACTTGACCGGCAGCGATGGCGATTTTTTTCGTTTGACCGCGCCGTCGATGCCTTTGAGGTTAGCCAGCAGGTAACGGCAGTTGTCTTCCGCGTGCGGGTTGGTGCCGTTGTAAATCGAACGGGCGGCGGGCATCAGGGCAAAGAGCAGGTCGGTTTCGAGCATCAGTTCGAAACTGCGTTGGGCATGACCGTCGCACAGCTCGCGCATAAATTCGTCGCGCACGCGCGAGCTGTTGGCCTTGGCGATTTCGCCCGCGTGTTGGCGGATGGCGTTGAAGGTTTCTTCTTCGATGGTAAAACCGGTGCCGGCGGCGTGGCGGATGGCACGGATTATTCGCACCGGGTCTTCGCGGATGCGTTCGCCGGGGTTGCCGATGATGCGGATGACGCCGTTTTTCAAGTCTTCGATGCCGTCGACGAAATCGTAGATGGCGAAGTTTTCCAGATCGTAGAACAATCCGTTGATCGTCAGGTCGCGGCGATGGGCGTCATCGGCCGGGGTGCCGTAGGTGTTTTCGTCTTGCGTCGGGCTGTCGCTGTCCGGGTCAAAGGGCACCAGCTTGCGGAAGGTGGAGACCTCGATGATCTCGCCGCCTTTGAAATAAATGTGCGCCAAGCGGAAGCGGCGTCCGATCAATCGGCAATTGCGGAACAGCGCTTTGATCTGATCGGGCCGGGCGTCGGTGACGACGTCGAAATCCTTCGGTTTGCGGTCGATCAGGATATCGCGAACGCAGCCGCCGCAGAGGTAGGCTTTGTGACCGTGGCGGATCAGGCGTCCCATCACTTTCAACGCGTTGGTGTTGACGCGCTTGCGGCTGAGTTTGTGTTCGGGGCGGGCAATGACGATCGGTTCGAGTCGCGGCGGGCGCAGAGGCGGCGTCGTCGATGGAACGGCGGCCGGCATCAATCCTTCGTCGTTTTGGTCCGGCTGGCCGGTGATCGCTTTTCCCAGACGGCGGAACAGCCGCAGCACAGTACTTTTCTCCTTTCGCCCGTCACGTATTGGACGATCGCAGGCTAGGTATCATGCTACTCGATTCCAGTCAAGCAGGCGAACGCCGCGCGGGAAAAAGCAAAAACACCGGTTGGCGCACTTGCCGTTGCCTGCATGCGGTTGCTAAAGTATCTTGCATTGAAACTTTTGGTCGCAGGCACCCGAACAACAGATAAGGAGAAGTGGCGATGAGCGCGCGCGTTTGTTTCGCCGTGACGACCGCCCTGGTGTTGGCGTTGTCCGCCGCGCTGGTTGTCGCTGCGGGGCCGATCACGTTGACGACAACCGACGGGGTCAAGCTGGCCGGCAACTACCTGGACAGCGGCAAGCCCGACAGCAAAGGTTTGATTTTGCTGCATATGATGGGCGGCACCTGGCAGGATTGGGGGCCGCTGGCCGAGCCCGCTCGGCAGCGCGGCTATTGCTCGGTGGCGGTGACGTTGCGCGGCCACGGCAAGTCGGTGTGGACCACCGAAGGGCGCAACCTCAATCGCCGCAACTTCAGCAACGCTCAATTCGCCGCGATGATCAACGACGTCGAAGCGGTGTATCAATATTTGATCGCGCAGGAAAACGTCGACAAAAAACGCATCGCGATTATCGGCGCGAGCATCGGCGCGAATCTCGCGGTAAAATACGCCGCCGAGCATCCCGATCGCATCCGCGGCGTGGTGCTGCTCAGCCCGGGTCTGCGCTACCGCGGCATCGAAACCAAGCCGGCGGTCAAGGCCTTCGGCGGGCAGATGCTGTTTTACGCGGGTAGCGGCGACGAGTATTCGGCGCGCTCGGTGGCGGCGCTGGGCAACCTTGCCGGCGATCGCGGCGCCGTGCGGTATTACCCGGGCGGCGAGCACGGCACGCGCTTGTTTGCCAAGCATCCGGAGATGATCGACAAAATCATCAAGTGGTTGAACGCTTACATCTGACGGAGAATCGACGAAGCAATGAGCAACAAGGTGAAAGTCGCCGGCATTCAACTGGCCGGCCGCATGGACGTCGAACGCAACATCCGCCGCGCGGGCGAGATGATCGATCTGGCCGTCGACAACGGCGCGAAACTGGCGGTGCTGCCCGAGCTGTGGTCGTGCCCGTGGTTTTTGTCGCAGGTCGATTCGGCGGCCGCGCAAATGGCCGAAACCGTCGACGGGCCGGCGATTACGGCGATGCGCGCCAAGGCGAAAGAACACGGGTTGTACATCGTGGCGCCCTGGTTCGAGCGCGACGCGGAAAGCGACGCCTGCTACAACAGCGCGGCGTTGATCGACGATAAAGGCGAACTGGCCGGCGTCTACCGCAAGGTGCACGTGCCGCAGATTCCGGGCTGGGAGGAGCGTTCGTTTTTTACGCCCAGCGAGCAGGGTTTCCCCGTGTTCGATACACCGGCGGGCAAGCTCGGCATTCAACTGGGTTGGGACTTGCTGTTTCCCGAAGGGCTGCGCGCGCTGGCGTTGGCCGGGGCGACGATCGTCGTTGCGCCGATGGCTGTGACCGCCGCCAATAACGACCTGTGGCAGCAGGCGGTGCTGGCCGGCGCGTTCGCCAACGGGCTTTGGGTTTGCCGCGTGGGGCGCGTCGGCGCGGAAAACGGCGTCACCTTCGCTGGCTGCTCGCTGTGCGCGACGCCCACCGGCGATTTGCTCGACACGCCCGCCAACGACGACGAAAGCGTCAGCCTGTGGGAAATCGACCTGCGTGCCGTGCCGCTGGTGCGCCGGTCCTGGCCCTTTTTACGCGAGCGGCGACCGGAACATTACGGGTCGTTGACCGCGGTCGATGCAGTTGACGAACAGGAGGAGACGAACGGCCGATGAGAGACTTGCGTAAGCTGCGGACGAAGTACGAGATTCGCCTCGACAACCGCCAGATCGCCTTTTTGATCATCGGCGCGATGGCGGCGCTGGCGATCATGTTCACTCTCGGCGTGTGGATCGGCAAAGGGCTGGGTCAGATGCAGGCCCAGAGCATGACGCCGACGCCGATGGCGGCCGACCCGACGCCGAGCGAGCCCGATCCGTTGTCGTTGGCCTCGACCTTTACCGAAGAGCCGACGCCGATGGACATGTTCGGCGAACCGACGCCGGAAGAGATCGGCGAACCGACGCCCGGGTTGGATGAATCGCCGACGCCGGAAATCATCGAGCCGACACCGACGGACGGCGAGTTTACGCCCACGCCTTCGCCGGCCGACCTGGCTCCCGCCGTCGAACAGACGCCGACCGAAGATCAGATCGCTTTCGGCGCGCTGCCCGGACCGCCGCCCGGCGGCGATTTCTGGACGGTGCAGATCGGCTCGTACCCGACGATGGAAGAGGCGCAGCAGATGTACCAACGGCTGACTGCCAAGGGCAATCGCACGTTCATTGAAAAAGCCGACCTCGGCGAACGCGGCATGTGGTTCCGCGTCAGTGTCGGTCAGTACGCCACCGAAGCCGGTGCCAAGGCGATGGCCAGCGCGCTACGCGAACGCGAAAATCTGGATGACACCTGGGTGCGCTACGTGCCCTGAGGGGAGGAACCGGTTTGCGGAAGTTGAAAGGACTCATTCTCGCCGGCGGCAAGGGCACGCGCCTGCGCCCGATCACCCACACCCAGGCCAAGCAACTGGTGCCGGTGGCCAACAAGCCGGTGTTGTTTTACGGCATCGAAGCGATCCGTGACGCGGGCATCGAACAGATCGGCATCGTCGTCGGCGACACCGCCGCAGAAATTCAGGCCGCGGTCGGCGACGGCGGCGACTTCGGTGTCAAGGTCGAGTACATTCATCAGAGCGCGCCGCTCGGGCTGGCTCACGCGGTGAAAGAATCGAAAGATTACCTGGGCGACAGCGCCTTTGTCATGTACCTGGGCGACAACCTGATTCTGCACGGCATCAAGGAACTGGTCGCCGAGTTTCGCGACAGCGACACCGACGCGCAGATTCTGTTGGCCGAGGTGCCCAACCCGAGCAGCTTCGGCGTGGCCGAGTTGGACGACTCGGGCCGGGTCACCTGCCTGGAAGAAAAGCCGGCGCAACCGCGCAGCAACCTGGCTCTGGTCGGCGTGTACATGTTTGATCAGCCGATCTGGGAAGCGGTAGAGGCGATCAAGCCCAGCCAGCGCGGCGAGTTGGAAATCACCGACGCCATACAGTGGTTGGTCGACGCCGGCAAGCTCGTGCAAAGCCACCGGGTTACCGGTTGGTGGAAAGACACCGGCAAACTGGAAGACATGCTCGAAGCCAACCGCATGGTGCTCGATGCGTTCGAGACCGACATCCACGGCGAGGTCGTCGATTCGACAGTGACCTTCAAAGTCGTCATCGAGAAGGGCGCACGCATCGTCAACTCGACCGTACGCGGTCCGGCGATTATCGGCCGCGATACGGTCATCGAAAACAGTTACATCGGCCCGTTCACTTCGGTCTATCACAACAGCCACGTCGACCGCTGCGAGATCGAGCACTCGATCGTTCTCGAACACAGCCAGTTGACCAACGTCACGGGCAGGATCTGCGACAGTTTGATCGGCAAAAACGTGATCGTCGCGCCGAGCCGGCGCAAGCCGCGCGCCTATCGCTTTATGCTCGGCGACGGTTCGGAGGTGCGAATCTTTTAATCATGGCCGTTGCGGCCCCCGATTTTCTCGCCCATCCGGAACCGTTCATCGGTTCACGGCGCTTTTTCGCCACCTTGCATCGCATCGAAAACGGCCGTCGCGGCGGCGCGAGCGCCGTCTGGGCGAGCCAACGCCGCAACCTGGCCAACCTGCTGCGCGTGGCCAAGGCGCGTAGTCCGTATTACGCGAAAGTCTTGCAAGGTTTCGATCCCGACCGCGGCGACCTGCGCACGATCGCGCCGATCGACAAACCGACGCTGATGCACAACTTCGACGAGGTGACCACCGACCCGGCGCTGCGCTACGACGCCTGCCACGCCTTCGTCAACGACCACGATAAAATCGGCCGACTTTTCGACGGCCGCTTCGTGCTGGCGCACACCTCGGGCTCGACCGGCAAGCGCGGCATCTTCGCCTTCGACCGCATGGGCTGGGAATTCCCGCAGGCGCTGGGTTTCACGCAGCCGTATAACAATCCGCACATGCAGCGGATGGCGCTGGCGCCGCTGGCTTCGCTGAAGGTCTCGGCGATTATTCCCATCGGCGGTCATTACACCAGCTACCTGCTGCCGGCGATCACCAACACCGGCCTGCGCAACGTGTTCGCCAAGATGGAGTTTGTCGACATCCTCGATCCTTTCGCGAAGATCATCGACCGGCTCAACGCGCAGCAACCGAACATCGTGCACAGCTATCCGTCGATGCTCGATGCGCTGGCTTTTCATCAAGAGCAGGGGCGGCTGCGGATCAAGCCGATCGTGATGATGGGCGCGTCCGAACCGTTTCCGGAAACGGTCAAGCAGCGTCTGCGCGCGGCGTTTCCCGGCGTTTATCTGGTCGAGGTGTACGCCGCCACCGAGGTGCCGACGATCGCGCACACCTGCACGCACGGGCGCATGCACCTGGCCGCCGACTGGGTGATTCTGGAAAACGTCGACGGCGCGGGGAACCCAGTGCCGCCCGGCGAGTGGGGCGAAATGGTCTACGCCACCTGCCTGTACAACTACGCGCAGCCGTTGATCCGCTACGAGCTGTCCGACTCGATCCGCTACCACGACGAGCTTTGCCCCTGCGGCTGTCCGCTGCCGACGATTGAAATCTCCGGTCGCTCGAACGATACGTTGTGGGTGCCCGACGCCGAGGGCAACGTCATTACGCTGCTGGCCACGCCGATTCTGGTCGCCTTCATGGAAGTGCCGGGTCTGCGGCAATATCAACTGGTGCAACGCGCGGCGCACCACATTCACATCAATTACGTCGTCGACCGTCCGGGCGGTGAAAAGCGGGTGCAACGCGATATTGAAAACGTGTTCGACGCTTACCTGAAACGACACGGCATCGGCGGCGGCGTAACGCTGTCGTTTTCCGTGTTGGACGAAATTCCGCGCGATCCGCGCAGCCACAAAGTGCGGCAGGTGGTGCGCGAAGTCGGTGAAAGCGAGGAGCGATGATACGCGCATTGGGTATCGACGTCGGCGCGGTGCGCATCGGGTTGGCTTTGTCCGACCCGTTGGGCATGACCGCGCAACCGCTGGATGTGATCAAGCGAACCACGCCGGAACGCGACCTGGATGCGATCCGCAAGGCGGTCAGAGACAACGAAGTCACTGTGCTGGTGATCGGCCTGCCGTTGAACATGGACGGCAGCGAAGGACCGGCCGTCGAGCACGCGCGGTTGTTCGGCAAGTTGTTGGAACCGCTGGGGTTACCGATCGAATTCGTCGACGAGCGGTTGTCGACGGTGGTGGCCGAGTCAGTGTTGCTTGAGGCCGACATGCGGCGCGACAAACGCAAGCAGGTGCGCGATAAGGTTGCCGCTGCCGTCATTTTACAGGCCTGGCTCGATCGGCAGGGGAATCCGGTGAAAACCTAATGGTTTCTGCAGGATATTTGCCCTTGTCACCCGCCGGAATCATGGTATGCTTACGCGACGATTTTATGTCGAATAACCGTCCGGCCCCGCGGGGGAGGGAAAGCGGGACGGGTTGTGTAGTAGCATGCGTTTGACGCGCAGCAGGAGAGGTTCATGGGGAAAGTAATCGCCATCGCCAGTCAGAAAGGCGGCGTCGGTAAAACCACGACGACCGTTAATCTCGCGGCCAGCCTGGCCACGCTCAAGCAGCGCACCCTCGTTCTCGACCTGGACGAACAAAATGCGGTGGGCTTCGGGCTCGGATTAAGCCGGCAGCAGATGGACAGTGGTCTGTACGATGTGTTTCTCGGCCGCAAGAAGCTGTCGGAGATCATTCACAACTCCATGCTTTCGTATTTAAAAATGATCCCCTACGGCAAAGGCACGCTGACCGACGAATTCGAAAAGTTCGTGCGACAAAAGGGCAGCGCGCCGCTGCTGCGCAAATATGTCAACGCGCTGCAGAAAAGCTGCGATTACATTCTGATCGACTGCCCGCCGGGCATGGGCGATCTGACCATCTACGCCCTGTCGGCGGCCAACAGCGTGCTGGTGCCGATGCAGTGCGAGCCGCTGTCGCTGAAAACACTGACCCAGATTCTCAAGATCATCCGCAAGGTGCGGCGGCAGATTAATCCCGACCTGGTCATCGAAGGCCTGCTACTGACGATGTACGATGAAAACTACCGCATCGCCCGCGAGGTCTGCCAGCAGGTCTGGGCCTCGTTTCCCGAAGA
>Ga0272444_10000798_pt1 | contig 31967 bp, 28 predicted proteins | sample SSMForm13_FD_201033 | JGI IMG/M metagenome (GOLD analysis project Ga0272444, IMG submission 201033) | Marine sediment archaeal communities from Little Sippewissett salt marsh, Falmouth, MA, United States - SSM-Form-13 | ecosystem: Environmental > Aquatic > Marine > Wetlands > Sediment ...
TGCGCCAGCTTCGCGCCGGAACCGGTCGTCCCATCTCCGAACACCCACTGGTAGGCGACGATGTTGCCGTCCGGATCCGCTGACTCCGAGGCATCGAGCAGGACCGTCGTTCCACCTCCATCCTGCAAAGCGCGAGCTCGGATAAGCGCCACAGGTTGCGCATTTGCGGCCACTTGCGGCAGCGCAGCCCCGGCGCTTGCGAGGACGAGCGTCACGATAACCAAGATGATTGCCAGAGTTCGTCTTCCCATATCGTCCTTGTTTTCGCCGCCCATTCTACACGCTCGTGAGCTGCATGGCGACACAGGTGCCACGGAAGGTGGATCTCTTCCGCGGTCAGTCGGCGAGCCTGTCCGCCAGGGTCCTCGCTAGCTCCTCGACTGCGTGCGCCAGCCCGAGAGACGTGATCAGCGTGTACGTGTCGCCCGGCGGACGTGATACCCAGACGACCTCGTTCATCGCCGTTGCGCCGTACCGGGGCGGTAGCTCCGCCCGCTCGGGAGTGCATGCGACACGCCGGCCCTGGGCGAAGCGAAGTTGGATAACCACATCGCTTTCGGCGCAGACGCCGACGACGTCGAAACCGGCGTCCGTCGCCGCGGTCAGGATCTCGAGGACGAGCGGATCACGCTGAAGAGCACATGCCCCGAACCCACCTTGACGATAACCGCCTCGAACTACGTGGGGATCACCTGTCCGAAGGTGAAATCCGCGTCGACGAACCCACCGTCCGTCGTCTGAACGCGCCCCGCAGCCGGGCCGCTATCGTCACCGCGACATCGCTCGCGCGCAGCGGACTGATCACCGGGAAGAAGCGTGAGTTCGATCGGAACGACGTCGGGTCGCTGCTCTAAGGCTCTTCCGGGTCGCATCGATCAGGTCACCGATCACCAGGAACGCTTTCTGGGCTCCTTCCCCACCGCCGGCGCCCCGACTGTCATGCCTCCACTGCCTCAACCGAACGTCGGAGAGCTTTCACGCACCATCGCCGTCAACTCGCCTCTTGCCACCGGGGGATCGGTGCAGGATCATCTCCTTCGGTGGAGAGCGCTGGGTGTCCTCGGCATCGGGGACGAAGGACCGACACGAGTCGACCTGTGGAGGGTTCATGGCGACGATGGAGTCACTGCATGAGCTGATTGAGGGCGAGGCGATCGAGTTCGTCGATCTGCGGGTCGTGGATCTGACGGGCCGATGGAGACATGTGACGGTCCCAGCCGAGCGATTCGACACCTCGCTTGTCGGCGAAGGCGTCGCGTTCGATGCGTCGAACCTCGGATACGCGAGCGTCGAGGGAAGCGACATGATTCTCCGTCCCGACCTGGGGACGGCGGCCGTCGTGGCGTACAACGGCGAGCAAATCCTGACGCTGATTTGCGACATCCATCTCCCCGAAACGGGCGAGCGCTTCGCCGGAGATCCTCGCGCGGTGGCGAGCAAAGCGGAGGCGTACTTGGAGGCGGAGGAAGTCGCCGAGTCCATCCTCATGAGCCCGGAGTTCGAGTTCTACGTCTTCCGCGAAGCGGTCTTCTCTTCGAGCCCATGCGAGCCGGGCTTCGCTCTCGAACCGCTCAACGACAACGCGGAGCGTTCCTTCTACCATGCCTGTCCCCCGGAGGACGGGCTATTCGAGCTGCGCAACGAGATCTGCCGACAGCTTCAAGGACGCGGCATCGAGGTGAAGTACCACCACCACGAGGTGGGGGCCTACGGACAAGTCGAGATCGAACTCGGCTTCCTCGGTCTCAGGAGCGCCGCCGACGCCACAATGATCTTGAAGAATCTCACCCGCAGCATCGCGGCAGAGTTCGGTCTTACCGCGACATTCTTGCCGAAACCGATCCACGGAGAGAACGGAAGCGGCCTTCACGTCCATCAGTTCTTGGCCGCGGCCGGAGCCAGCCTGTTCGAAGATGAGGGAGAACTCTCGGACCTCGCGCTCTGCTACATCGGAGGCATTCTGACTCACGGGCGCAGCCTGTGCGCCCTCACGAACCCTTCGACAAACTCCTATCGTCGTCTCGTCCCAGGCTATGAGGCGCCGGTTTGGTTCGCCTTCGGCGAAGGAAATCGCTCCGCGGCGATCCGAATCCCTCGATACGCGTCTCCCCGGGAACGGCGAATCGAGCTGCGAACGGGCGACGCCACGTGCAACCCGTATCTCGCCTACGCCGCGATGCTGATGGCGGGCATCGACGGGATCCGTCGCGGTCTCAACGCCGTGGACCTCGGATTCGGACCCTTCGGCGACAACCTCTACGAGACATCGGATGCATCGCGGGGACCGCTGGAGGCCGCCCCTGTCAATGTAGAGGACGCGCTCGCCAGTCTCGAAGCCGATCACGACTTCCTCCTCGCCGGAGACGTCTTCTCGACCGGCCAGATCTCCAATTGGATCCGGACGAAGCGGCAGGAAGCACGCAGCGTCAGGGACCGCCCTCACCCATACGAGTTCCCCCTCTACTTCGATCTCTGACCGACTCGCTCGCTGCCGCTCAACCTCGATGGAATGTGCGACGTCCGGAAAGAGCTGTCCGGTAGCTCGCCGGACCGTCGCCGGATAGAGGGCAGGGGCAGCTCTTTTCGTTTCTTCCTTGCGCTTGCGCCGGCCCGCCGGCTCGACTAGGCTCGATGCGGCCGCTCGAGAAGGGCTTCCATTGGATCGGCTCGGAGACCTCGAGCCTGGCAGAAGAAGGGAGCGAAGATGGCAACCGTTGAGAATCTGAAGGAGGCATTCGCGGGCGAGAGCCAAGCCAATCGGACGTATCTTGCGTTCGCGAAGAAGGCGGACCAGGACGGCTTCCCTCAGGTAGCGAAGCTCTTCCGCGCCGCCGCCGCGGCGGAGACGGTGCACGCGCACGCTCATCTTCGCGCCATGCGCGGCGTGAAGGGGACGGCAGAGAACCTCGAGTCGGCGATCGAGGGCGAAGGGTACGAATTCACGCAGATGTACCCGCAATACGTTCGCGAGGCCGAAGCGGAAGGCGAAACGACCGCACTGACCTCGTTCCGAGCGGCGCTTGCAGTCGAGGGAATCCACCACGACCTCTATTCCGCCGCGTTGGAGTCCGTCAAGATCGGCGAGGATCTCGCTTCGCGACAGGTCTTCGTCTGCGATGTCTGCGGGAACACCGTGTACGATGAGACGCCCAACGTCTGTCCGATCTGCGGCGCCAAGAAGGAGAGGTTCTTCGAGGTCAGCTAGCCTCCCTCACTTCAGGATCCGCCGCTCGAACTCGATGCGACGAAAGCAGCGGCGAAAGCGAGGATCGAATGCTCGAGCTTCTGAATGATATCGACCTGTTCTCTGGTCTCGACGCCGCGGCGCTCGCCGCCCTCGGACGTGCGACCACCCACGTGACCTTCGAGGCTGGCGAGGAGCTATGCGCAGAAGGGGAAACCGGCGACCGGATGTTCATCATCGAGTCGGGCGATGTCGCCGTCCTCAAGACCGTCGACGACGGCGATCCGATCGAGGTCACCGTCCTGCATCGAGGGGACATCGCGGGGGAGATGGGGCTCTTCGGAGAACGAACCCGCACCGCGACCTTGCGCGCCTGCACACCGTGCGAGACGCGGGTCCTAGGCTATGACGCCTTCGAAACCCTCCTCACAGCGGAGCGATCCGTCGCGAAGGGTCTTCTCTCATACATGTCGAGGAACCTCGTCCGCGAGACGTCGGCCGTCGCGACGCTCCGCGCCAAGGAAGAGGGGCGCGGCCTCCGCGTCACCTTCTTCCACGCCAGCCCCTACCGGAACCGACTCTACGGAGAGCTGAATCGCTACGACTACGCGATGCGCTTCTTCTCTCCGCGCCTGACGCTCGACACGGCTCCCTTGGCGACCGGTTCTCGCGTCATCGTGGTCAGCGCCAATGACTGCCTCGACGAGGAAGTCCTCGAAGCCTTGCATGGCCTCGGCGTGGAAATGATTGCCCTCCGTTGCGCCGGCTGCAACAATGTCGATCTCGCGGCCTGTGCGCGGCTCGGATTCAGCGTGGCTCGTGTCCCCGCCTACTCACCGTACGCCGTCGCCGAGCACGCCGTCGCATTGATGATGGCCCTCAACCGCCGCACGCACCGGGCCCACACTCGCGTTCGCGACGGCAACTTCTCTCTCAATGGGCTGGTCGGCTTTGACATGCACGGGAAGACGGCAGGTGTCATCGGGACAGGGAAGATCGGGATCTGCCTCCTCAGCATCCTCAACGGATTCGGGTGCAACCTCCTCGCCCATAGCCGCACGCAGAAGCAGGAGCTCGTTGACCGTTTCGGCCTGCGCTACGTGGAGCTCGACCAGCTCCTGGCCGAGTCCGACATCATCAGCCTCCACTCCGCGCTGACGCCCGAGACCCATCACATGATCGATGTGAATGCGATCGCGAAGATGAAGGACGGCGTCATGCTGATCAACACCGCGCGCGGCGGCCTCATCGACACGCCGGCCCTTCTCGAGGGCCTGAAGAGCGGCAAGGTCGGCTATGCCGGCCTCGACGTCTACGAGGAGGAGGCGGAGTACTTCTACAGAGATTTCTCCGACAGCATGATCGGCGACGACACGCTCGCCCGCCTGACGACATTCGGCCACGTGATGGTCACAGGCCACCAAGGCTCACTGACCGAAGATGCGCAGCGGAACATCGCCGAGACGACGATCGAGAACATCCGCGAGTTCGAACTCGGCAAGCGACTGACCGAACTTACGAACACCGTCGCCCCGCCGACCACGTAGCCAACGCGGCAGCCTGAAACTATCGCTGTCTTCGGGGGGCATGCATGTACTTAGAGAGGGCTTCCTTCGCTGAGCCCACGTTGCGCTCAGGATAGCGTCGGAGCATTCCGCGGACTCAGGAGGGGGCTGTGCTGATTCGCACCCGTCGCTACGCGCTGCTGTTGGGAGCCGTCCTTCTCGCTCACTCCGCGGCGCCGCGCCTCGCTCACAGACCGCCATCCCTAGATCCTCCTCGGCTATCGTCAGCATCCGGCGTCCGATTCGGCAGACTCCGTCCCCCGGTGCACCGTCGGCACTCCTGCGCAGCCGTTGCACCACGCCCGACAGCTCGCGCCCGGATCTTGCGTCACGCGCGAACGACAGGACGGACAACGGGTGGATGCTTCGTCGGAGAAGATCTCGACGGAGGCGCCGCACTGCGCGCAGGTGACGAGTCTCGAGGTGAGCAGTCGGCCGGCGAGTCCAGGGCAGCGGAAGCTCACGACCGTGTCGCCCCACCCTGGATCTCGACAACCCGAATCTCGAGTGGACAACTGAGCTTCGCGACCGCGTGCGCCTCGGTCACGATCTGCGCCAGGCCGCCACAACACGGCACCTCCATTCGCAGAACCGTGATGCTCTTCGGCTGTGCTTCGCGGAAGATCCCCTCGAGCTTCGCACGGTAGTGGTTCGCATCATCGAGCTTCGGACACCCGACGAGGACTGCTCGACCGGCGATGTATCGCGCGTGCAGGTCCGGCATCGCAAACGGGACGCAGTCAGCGCAGATGAGAACGTCGGCTCCTCGCAAGAACGGCGCGCCCGGCGGCACAAGCGTCAGCTGAACTGGCCAGTGTGTGAGGGCTGATGCGCTCGCCGGGGCGTTCGAAACGCGCTCCGCGGCATCTGCCTTCAGCATCCGCATCGCGGAGCCTGGGCAGCCACACGAAAGCGGATCCTCACCATGCGGCCGCTCGAGAAGCGCCTCGACCGCCTTCTCGTCGAACGGATCCGCCTCTCGCCTTTCAAGCGTCAGCGCTCCTTCAGGACACTCTCCGAGACATGCCCCGAGCCCGTCGCAGTAGATCTCGCCGATCAACCGCGCATTTCCATCCACGATTTGAAGCGCCCCTTCGGCGCATCCGGGAATGCACTGACCGCAGCCAGTGCACTTCTCCTCGTCGATTTGGATGATCGCTCGTACGGCCATCGTCTCTCCTCTCCGTCACCCTGGTCTGGGCTAGCCGAGGATCGCCGCCAGATCCCGTTCAGGGGTCGTAATCGGCGTCAGCCCGAACCCTTCAACCAGTGTGGTGAGGACGGCGGGGGTGACAAACGCCGGAAGCGATGGGCCGATGCGGATGTTCTTGATCCCAAGATGGAGCAAGGTCAGCAAGATCACGACAGCCTTCTGCTCGTACCAAGACAGGATGATCGAGAGCGGAAGCGAGTTCACGTCTGTCTCGAAGGCGTCGGCGAGCGCCAGCGCGATCCGGATGGCCGAATACGCGTCGTTGCACTGCCCGATGTCGAGAAGACGCGGAATCCCGTCGATCGCTCCGAAGTCGAGCTTGTTGAATCGGTACTTCCCGCAGGCGAGCGTCAGGATCACACAATCCTCGGGGACCGCCTGCGCCAGGTCCGTGTAGTAGTTCCTCCCGGGCTTCGCCCCGTCGCATCCGCCGATCAGGAAGAAGTGCCGGATCCTGCCATCCTTCACCGCATCGATCACCGGTCCCGCAACGCCCATCACCGCATCTCGTCCGAAGCCGACGGAGATCGATCGATCCGGCCCGGCTTCGGCGAACCCAGGCGCCTCGCGAGCTGCGTCGATCAGCGGAGCGAAATCCCCGTCTGTTACGTGTGTCACATTCGGCCACGCGACGAGGCCGGTCGTGAAGATCCGATCGACGTAGGATTCGGTGGGCTTCTGGATGCAGTTCGTCGTCATCAGGATCGCACCCGGAAACGCGGCAAACTCCTTCTGCTGATCCTGCCACGCGCCGCCGTAGTTCCCGACCAAATGCGCAAACCGCTTGAGACCAGGATATCCGTGTGCCGGCAGCATCTCGCCGTGCGTGTAGACGTTGATTCCAAGCCCCTCGGTCTGGACGAGCAATCCGTGGAGATCCCTAAGATCGTGACCGGAGACGAGAATCGCCTTCCCGGAGAGTGGCTCCGTCCGCACGCTCGTCGGGACCGGATGGCCGTAGGTCTCCGTGTTCGCCTTGTCGAGGAGTTCCATCACGCGGTAGTTGATCTCTCCGCAGCGCAGGCACATCGACGTCAGCTCCCCGATGTCCGTCGGGTTACTCGCGAGGTAGGCGAGCGCTTCGTGCAAGAACGACCAGACGCTCTCGTCCTCAAAGCCGAGGATCAGCGCATGGTCGGCGTACGCCGCGGCGCCCTTCAGGCCGTACGTGAGGAGTTCCTGCAGACCGACAACATCGTCTCCGTCCGCCGTCCTCCTCATTTCAATCCCAATCGCCCCATGCTGATCGAGAAGGCCCGACAGGTTGGATGCCGCCGTCCACGTCACCGGACCATCGTTCAGATGCACGGGCTCCTCGCCCCGTTCACGTACTGCCGCTTCGTACAAGTCCCTTGCTTGATCACGCACCGTGAGCCCGCGCAGGAGGATGTCCTCGAGCCTCTTCGGATCGAAGTTGACGTTCGTGATGGTCGTGAAGAGGGCCTCGATAACGAACCGATCGACATCGGCGTCCTTCGCGCCAAGCCCGCGCGCGCGATGCGCGTAGGCCGAGGCTCCTTTGGCCACGTACAAGATCAGATCCTGAAGTGCCGCCGTCGTCGGATCCTTGCCGCAGACCCCGTATGTCGTGCAGCCTGTTCCTTCCTTCGTTTGCTCGCACTGATAGCAGAACACTCGTCTACCTCCCCTGATGACGCGCAGCCGCTTCCAGCGTCGTCGCGCGCATGTAGTCAGAGACTCCGGCGCGCACGCGCTCAACCAGATCCCCGAAAATGCACCTCTCCCGGTCGCAGACCGGGCGGCTGAACAGACACCCGCCGAGCCGCATCTCGCCCTCCAACGCCTCGTAGACGTCCAGGAGCGTGATCTCCGCGGCCGGTCTCGCGAGGACGTAGCCCCCGTTCGGACCGCGCTTCGATTCGAGGATTCCGGATCTGGCCAGGACTTGGAGGACCTTCGAGAGGTGTGCCTCCGACGCAGAGAGTTCCTCGGCGATCCTCGTCGTCGTCACGGTCCCGCCCTCTGCGGCGGCAAGGACCGCGGCGTGAAGTCCAAGAGCCGTCGCTTCCGACATGCGCAAGAAGTCCGCCACGGAGGCCTCCCAAGGTGCTATTATGGTGCGAGTATACCAGTATTGGCGCGCCCGACAACCCGTGCCCCGTTCCGGCCTGGCTCCTCACCCTTCCGGCGCTCTTCGCGTCCTCAGTTCAGTTCGAATCATCAAGACAAGCAGGAGCGCCGTCGAGACGATCGCTCGGACCGCGTACACCGTCGCCAGCGTCCCTTGGCTGGAGAGGAGTGAGAACATCGGGGCTAGCATCAGGCCGATCCACATCGAGAACGACTCCGTGTTCCGGCTCGAGCCCCACAGCCGCTTCACCACCGGGAAGTAAGCAATGACGAGAATCGTCTGAATCGCCGCATGGGCGACCGCATGCTGTCGTGTCACGCCCCAGGCGATGAGAATCCCCGACACTGCACCCAGGCATCCGAGATCGAACCGGCTGAACCGCGTACTTCGATCCCCCCACAGGGCGATGGCGATCGCAACAGATCCGACCAGCGCGATGTCCGCCGTGTTGAGGATGTTGTCGAGGAGCCCGAACTCGCCCTCCGAGAGGTAGGTCAGCAAGCTTCCGATGACGGCGATCGTGAAGAAGACCCACATCGCCAGCGCCGGGCTGATCCTTCCCCTTCGGATCAGCCAGATGTAGCGCAACCCGATGAGCACGTTCGTCGCGGCGACGGCGACAATCGAGAAGATCCTCATCCCCTGCTCCTCTCGACAGTTCCTTGGGCTCTCGGAGCGCGCCCTTCCGCCATCGCCCGCTAGTCGTTTGAGGACGGACTTCCTGCGGTCCGTCGCCCCTTCGCGAGTCGCGAGAAGGCGGGCACCTTCGCCAGCAGGACCGGTCCGACGAACAGGTCGCCGGCCAACGCGGCGATCACGGCGGTCCCCGACAGGATGCCGTAACTCGCCATGATCCCCAGTCTGGCGAACAGGAAGACGACGAATCCGGCGGTGAGGATCGACGTCGTGAAGCAGAGAGCCTTTCCAACCTTCGTTAGCGCGTTCATCATCGCGAGTCTTCGGTCCTCGGTTTCGACGAGTTCGTCTCGGAAATGCGAGAAGAAGTGGATCGTGTCGTCGACGACGATCCCGATCGCGATCGACGCGATGATCGCGGTCGCAATGTTGAGTCCAAACCCGGCGTACCCCATCAAGCCGAGGACGAAGACGATCGGGAGGACGTTCGGCACGATGCTCAGGAGACCGGCCTTCCAGCCGAACAGGATGATCATCATTGCGGTGATCGCAACGACCGCAAGCCCAAAGCTGCGAATCTGTGTCAGTACGATCCGATCGTTGACACCGCTGATGAGAAGATCCATCCCCGTGATCTCCGTCCGCAATTCGGAGAAGGCCTCATCAGCATAGCCACGTACATCCGCTAGAAGCGCCTCCCGTTCCGCGTTGCTCATCTGCTTCGTGCGAATCGAGACGCGAGCCGTCGCATAGTCTCCCGACACGTAGTCACGAAGCGATTCCCCACCGGACATCTCGTAGAGGAGGACCGACTGGGCCACCGCGGCCCGTGTCTCCGGAATCGAATAGAAGAACGCGTCGTCCGAGTGAAGCGCACGATTGATCAGCTTCACGGTGTCCACGAACGAGTACGCAACACTGACGCCGGGGTGCGACTCGGCGATCATGCGCAGGGAGTCCATCCGGTCCAGAACCGTCGGATCCTTGAAGGTGTCGCGTTCACCGTACAGCAGCACTTCCGTGCTCGAGATCCCGCTCATCCGCTCGTCGAGGAAGTCGATCGATTCGCGGATGGTTGAGCCCTTCCGGAAGTAGTCGATCATCGACCCCTCCGGCTCGATCCACAGGATTCCCAGAGCCATCCCTACAATCACCACGGCCGTGACGCCAATCACGATCGCGGGGCGCGCCACGTTGAAGCGTCCAATCGCTGCCAGCGTACGCTCCAGGCCCAGGTTCCGGGGGAGCTTGATCCTTCGGTGACTCGTCCAATCCATCCCGATCGGGACGATGATCATCGCGAGGAGGAACGCCGTCATGATCCCGAAAGCGGCGAAGATCCCGAGGTGGCGAATCGCCGGGATTCCACTGACCGCGAGCGAGCCGAATCCGACCGCCGTCGTCAAGGCGGTGAAGAAGCATGGTTTGCCGGCGCGGCGGTACGTCGCGAGGAGCGTCTCCTCGCGTGACACGTGCAGAGAGCGCTCGATCCAGTACTGCGAGATCAGGTGAACCGAACTCGCCACGCCGATGACGGTGATCAGCGCGAAGAGCGTCGTCGAGACGGGTGTGAGCGGCGAACCGACCAAGCCCTTCAGCCCCAGCGTCCATCCGAGGCTCAGGACGACCGTCATCAGTGGGAGGACGACGCTCGGTATGTGGCGGAAGAAGAGAAAGAGGAGCCCTCCGGTCAAGATGAGACTGAGCGGGAAGAAGAGCTGGATGTCTTGGCCGAGGACGCGCTCGACTTCGCGTTCCGTCAACGTCCCGCCGCCACTGAAGAAGCGCAGGCCCGTCAAGGTCTCCACCTCTTCGAGCAGAGACTCGAGCGCGGCGATGATCTCGGCCGACATCTCCTCATAGACGCCCTCTTCGGGTCGATCGATCTCGAGGACGACAGCGACCGTTCGCTCGTCCTCGGAGATGAGGTTCCCAACGATGAACGGGTTGCCCGCGATCCTCCTGCGAAGCTCACGGAGGTCGATCTCATCCCCCTCCCCGATCAGAGCGCGAACCTCGAGAGCGGTCTCGGTCCCGACGATGTCTTCCACAGTCGCGAGGCTGACCGCGTCTCCGGCATAGGGGATCTCATTCTCGAGACGCTCGGAGAGCGCGCGGAGGGTCCCGATCGACGAAGGCGAGAACGGGTCGGACCAGTCGTAGGCGACGACCACGAACTCGTCCGCCTCGAACCGATTCTCGAACGCGTCGTAGGCCTCAAGCGTCGGATCCCCCGCCGGATACCACGTGCTCTCATCCTCCTCCATCGACAGATCGCCAAGATTGAGGATTAGAAGAGCGCTCACGGCGACAATTCCGATGAGCCAGAGCCACTTGTGGTTCAGAATCGCGCGTGCCAGTCCGTCCATCGAGCTCCTCACCTGTCTCGGATTGTCGGCGATGGTAGTCGAACGAGATGAATCGCACAAAGGCCCGGGCCATCGAGGGATTGCAACTTCGGCGCCGCAGCCCGTCACCTTCCAGCGAGGTGTCGAGACGGCCGCCTCAGCGGGCCCGCGTCGTTACGCCTCCTCGCTTCGGAAGAGCGATTGGCAGAGGAGCTGCTGAAGTTTCGCCAACCGCTCGAGAGCCGACGCGATCTTGATCCGGGACTCGATCGGAAACGGGACCGGGCGGGCGCCACGAATCCTGGAGTAGTCAATCTCCGGGACAGGGTCGTTCTTGCGCTGCGCCGCGTCGAGAGAAACGTAGCTCATCGCCCCACGCGCCTTGAAGATCTCGGCGATCCCGTCTTCAGTGATGTTGACCGCCTCGGCGAGCTCGGTCAGCGTGGGAAGTTCGCCTTTCTCCCCAAGAAGTCGAGCCTCCGCCGCCTCCAACTGCCTGTTGAGATCACGCATCCAACCGGGAATCGGCGTCTTCCGAACACGATCCCGGACGTGCTGACGGATTTCCCCTTTGATCAGATTCTCGGCGTACTCCCGGAACGGCCTTCCGTGCGCAAGATCGAAGTTGTGAACCGCATTCATCAACCCGAGATACCCTGCGCGGAAGAGCTCCTCGCGGGGGAACCCCGTGCTTGAGAAGAACCTGTCGATGGCGGCATCGAGAATCGGAGTCGCTCGACGAAGCACTTCCTCCCGCAACGCGGTCGCTTCCTCTTCTTCGGTCGCTAGGTCGCGAAGGAGGTCATCGAGGGAGCGATCGTCACGGTCTTCTCGGCTCACGCTGTCTCCTCTAGAAGCTCAGCACGAAGCCGAACGTCACAACCTGGATCCCCGTGGCGTCGAACCCCGCCCGCGTGTACAGCTCGACCCCACTGAAGGCGACCCCCGCATAGACGCACTCCTCGGCGAATCCGCCGGCGTCGAAGACTGTCAGGCTCCTGAAGGTGACCGGGTCAATCACGGCGTCGATCGCGATCACTTCCTCCGCGAACAGGAACGAGCCGTCGAACGTCGTTTGCGACGTGACTACGACGTTGCAGATCTCGAATGAGACGGCGAAGACCTGGCCGCCGAAGACGATCGGGATCAGCGACGGCGGGGTCGCTTCGACGAAGAAGGTGTGCGACGTGAAACGCACGACGTCAATCTGCAGATCGAGGATGAACGCGAGACCCGTGATGACGAACGACCCATCAATCGTGATCGACGTCAAGAAGCTGAGCACAGGCTCCTCGAAGCGATAACCCACCTCGAAGAGCATCTGCGACAGGCCCTGGTAGTCGAACCACGTCGTGTTGCTGGCGATCATGCCGAGGTAGTCGACCTCAAGACGGATGAGCGCCTCCTCGAAATAGAAACCGTCGACGATGGTGACGTCGAGGTCGATCGCCGGACCACAGAGCGCATCAAGATAGTAGGAGAGGCCAAGCAAGTCGTACGAAAACGGAGCTTCGATCCCGCCGAGAAGGTTCACGAGATCGACGGCGCCGAACCCGGTCAGACTGGCGATCGAGAAACCGCACACGATCCCGCTGGAAACCTCGATCACGGCTCCCATTGAGTAGTCCGGCGTCTGTACACTCCCGATGTTGGCGAGAATCCAGTCGACGCCGAACTCGACCCCGACGATCGCCAGATCGACCGCGAGTTCGTTCCAGCTGAAGGTCGGCTCAAAGCGGATTTCTTCCCCAATTTGGACCGCGCCGAGGTCGACCGAGAGCGCCACCTTCTCAGACTGGAATCCGAACAAGTCGAATCCCGTCTCGGACGTGAACGAGAAACCGTCCACGTCGAACCCGAGACTCAGGTCCGCCCCAATGTTGTATGACGCAGGAGGGATCGGCGTGTAGGAAACTTCGAGCCCAACCCTGCCTGAGAAGCCGAGATCGCTCGCCATCGCCGTTCCGCCCCCGAGGAGTGAAACGAGGAGGACGAACGCCATCCAACGTGCACACGTGCGTGGCATGATGACCTCCTCCAAGATCTCAGCAAGAGAGTATGGAGAGCAGCCCTTGACGTGCGGGAAACGAGGCCCGAACCCCTCGTGGGTTCGTCACCGCCGGTCGGGACAGTTGTACCCGGAACTTCCGAACGGCGAACGTGCATTCCAAGGATCCGACCACAACACCCGCGACCACCCGATCCCCAACCGGTTGACCACAAGGCCTGTGAGAAGCTTCGGGTGGAAGTCGGTCGGCTTCGACCGGACCTACGCAGGCTTCTCAATCTTCATCGTGCTCAGCACAAGGCCTGTGAGAAGCTTCGGGTAGAAGTCGGTCGACTTCTGCGGCATCTTCTCCCCGTGATCGGCGACGCGCACAACCTCGTCTGCCGACGTCGGATTCAAGTAGAACAGGATCTGCTCGTCTCCCGCTGCCAGGGCGGCCAGCCCCTCACGCGGGTCAACGGTGTAGGTGACGTTCGCCTGCTCCTCCAACGCACGAGCGTCAATCCCCAGCAAGCGGTCGAGGATCCCGGCGTGCAGGATCGACACGTCGAGGGACTTGTAGTCGCTCGACCGATCCCCGGGAACGAAGTCTGCCAACACAATGTCGTCGCGGAGGCTGAGCGTGGCAAAGACCCCACCCGTCACACACCCGAGCGTGTGACGATCCCTCCCAGCCCCGACCGCTTCGACCATCTCCTCGAGAGACCCGTGCCGTTCCGCGATGAAGGCCTCCCCGGCCTGCTTCAGGAACGTCTCGGGATCGTAGCCCGAGATCGCATGAACGAGTCGATGGATCGGCCGAATCGACATCCCCGGTTCATCGATGTTGAACAGCGTCATCATCCGAACGTCGAACGACTCCGGCGCCGCCGGCCGCCAGCCGTTCGCTTCCGACTCACGCATGAAGTTGACCGCCGTCTCGTAGCGGTGATGGCCGTCGGCGATGTAGAGGTCCTTGTCCACCAGCGCTTGCTGAACGATCTCGATCACCTCGCGATCGGCAATCGGCCAGACGCTGTGGAGATTCCCGTCGCCATCCGTCGCTTCGACCGCCGGAGGGCGACCGTCGATCGCAGCGGCAACGGCCGCGTCAGCCATTCGCTCACGATCCGAGTAGAGCATGAAGATGTGGCCGAAGTTTGCCTCGGTCGCCCGCATCAGTCTCAGGCGATCCTCTTTCGGACCCTTGAGTGTCTGCTCGTGTGCGTGCACCTTCTCCGGCTCGAGCTTGCCGAGCGCGATGATCCCTTTTCGCGTCAGTCGAGCCCCGGAGAAGGTGTACGTCTGATGATAGGCGTAGAGCGAGGGATCGGCTTCGCGAAGAAGGACGCCCTGGTCGATCCATTGCCGCAGATGCTTCGCCGCACGCGAGTAGACGTTCTCCTGCGGCCCGTCGCCCGGCGCTTCCTTCCCCTTGATGATTCGAACGACGTTGAACGGACTGCGCTCGTAGCACGCCGCCTGTACATCCGGAGAGATCCGATCGTACGGTGGAGCCACAACGCTCGTGACGTCCCCGACCTTGGTCGGATCGTAACGATACCCACGAAACGGGATGATTCCCGCCACGCGCCCTCCTATCCTGCCGCGGCGGCAAAATCGATGACGATCTGCGCCGCCTCCGCGCCGACCCGCGCCTGTGCCTCGACCGTCGCCGCGCCGATGTGCGGCGTCAGCGAGACGTTCTCCTGTCGGATCATCGGTTCCGCTCCGGTCGTCGGTTCGCTCGCAAAAACGTCGAGGGCAGCACCCGCGACCTTGCCGCTCTCCATCGCCGCGACGAGCGCTTCCTCGTCGAGGACTCCGCCGCGAGCGCAGTTGACGATGCGCACCCCGTCCTTCATCTTGGCGAATTCGTCCGCCCCGAGCGTCGCACCGACGGCAGGATCGAACGGGATGTGAAGCGAGATGAAGTCGCTCTCGGCGAGGAGCTCGTCCATCGACACCAGTTCGGCGAGATCCGGAAGCGGGCACTTATCGATGTACGAATCAAACGCGAGGATTCGCATTCCGAGGGCGGCCGCCTTCCGCGCCAGCGAGCACCCGATCCGGCCGATCCCGATCAGTCCGAGGGTCTTCCCGGCGATCTCCACTCCTTTGAGCGCCTTCTTCTCCCACTTCCCGTCCTTCATCGAGACCGTCCCGCGTCCGATGTTGCGGGCGAGAGAGAACATGTGCCCAAGCGCCAGCTCGGCGACCGAATTCGAGCTCGCCGCCGGGGTGTTACGAACGGTGATTCCCTTCTCCTCCGCGTAGGCGACGTCAACGTTGTCCAGCCCCACGCCAGCCCGAACGACCAACTTCAAGTTGCTTCCTGCATCGATGATCAGGGGCCGAACCTTTGTCGCACTCCGAATGACGATCGCCTCGTAGGAACCAATCTCGCCTGCGAGCTCCTCTGGACCCAGATCCGTCTTCTCGTCAACCTCCAGTCCGGCGGAACGCATCGCAGCGACGGCCTTCGGATCGAGCGGATCGGACACAAGCACCCTGAACGTCATTGCAGGCCTCCCTCGAAATTCGTGCTACAGCTTGAGAATGCTCTCGATCACCTTGAGCAGGCCCTCGACCTCATCGACCTGCGTGTCGCCCATGTGGGCAATCCGGTACGTCTTCCCCTTGATGTCGCCGTAGCCGTTGGCGATGCGAACGTTGTACTCGTCCGCGAGCGTCTTGATCAGCGCCGCAACGTCGATCTCTCGTGTGTTCCTCACACACGTCAGCGTCGGCGACCAAAAGCCCTCCTCCGGATAAACATCGAAATGACGCTTCGCCCAAGCTTGAACGATCCCGGCCATTCTCTCGTGTCGGGCGAAGCGGGCGTCGAGTCCTTCGGCCATGATGTCGTCGAGCTGCGCGTCAAGCGCGTACATGTGCGGAATCGAGGGAGTGGACGGCGTCTGGTTCTTCAGATGCGACTTGTGCATCTTCGGCAGGCTGAAGTAGTAGCTGCGCGGCGGCACGGCGCCCGCGCGTGCGAGCGCCCGCTCGCTGACGGCTGCGACTGCGAGCCCCGCGGGGAGTGCGAATGCCTTCTGCACACCGGCGAGGATGAAATCGATCTTCCACTCGTCGGTCGCGATCTTCGTCCCCGCCATTCCGCTGACGGCATCAACGAGGAGGAAAACGCCGGGGTAGCCGGCAACCACCTCAGCGATCTCGCGGAGCGGGTTCAGAAGGCCGGTCGAGGTCTCGTTGAACACGAGGGTGACCGCATCGAAGGCCCCGGTCTTGAGTTGCTCATCGACCATCTCTGGCTTGATCGCGACGTCCCAGTCCGTCGCGAACGCATCGCACGGAACACCGTTTCCGGCGGTGATCTCGTGCCAACGCTTGGAGAACGCGCCGTTCACCAGGTTCAGGCACCGCTTGGCGACCAAATTCGTCACAGCAGCTTCCATCGCACCGGTTGACGAGGACGTGAACAGAAGAACCGGGTTCTCCGTGTACAGCAGCCGCTGAAGCTTCGGTTGAATGCTCGCGTACAGCTCGGAGAACTCCGGCGACCGATGGTGAATCTGCGGAGTCGCCAGTTCCTTGAGAATCTCCGGACGGACTTGCGTCGGCCCCGGAGTCATCAGACGCTTGTACATTACCCCTCCAGTTCGCACGTGAATGCCGCGGGAGGATATCACGCCGTATCCCCGCCTGCAACGGCAGAATCCCCCAATCCAAGAGGCAGGCTCGCGGTTCGTCTCGCGGGCGAGTTGGTCCTTCGGACACCACCGGCTAGAATCGAGCCGGACTCGAAGGAGGGACCATGGGAACCGCCATTCTCCTCGGCATCGTTGCGGCCGTGATCGTCGTCTGGAGCCTGTTCACCTACAATCGTCTTGTCCGGCTGCGCGTTCGAGCGGAGGAGTCTTGGCGCGACATCGACACGCAACTGAAACGCCGTTGGGACCTGATTCCGAATCTGGTCGAGGCCGTAAGAGGATACGCGTCCCACGAGAGGAACGTTTTCGAGCGCGTCACCGCGGCGCGAGCACGGTCCGTCGACGCGTCGAACGCTCCCGAGCGAGCAGAGGCCGAGGAGACGCTGAAAGACGCGCTCTTCTCCCTCTTCGCCATCGCCGAGAGTTACCCCCAGCTTACGGCAAGCGATAACTTCCTCGAGATGCAGCGATCCCTTGAGCAAGCCGAGGACACCATCCAGCGATCCCGTCGCTTCTACAACGCCGTGGTCCGCGAGCTGAACACGGCGATCATGAGCTTCCCCAAGAGCCTGATCGCCGGAGCGTTCGGATTCAGACCGCGCCAGTACTATGCGCTACCCGGCGACGAGGAACGCGAAGCGCCGCGGGTTAGGATCTGATGCGCCGCGCGTTCGTCTTTTCGTGCATCCTCCTGCTCGCGTGCGTCGCCGCGTTCGCGAGCGTCCGAGTCGATCACTTCGATGCTCACCTCGAACTCCTCGAAGACGGCACCCTTCTCGTCGAAGAGCGGATCACGGTCACCTTCTCCACCCCGCATCACGGAATCGAGCGAACGATCCCCATCTCGTATCGCCTCCCAGTGACCGCCGCGAGCCTGACGATCGGCTTCAACCTGCGGGACGTCGGCCTCGACGGCGCAGATGTCCCGCTCGTATCGAAGCGTCGTGGGCGCAACCAATACTTGCGTCTTGGCGATCCCGATCGAACGATCCTCGGCACCCACACGTACACGATCGCCTACACCCTCGACCGAATCCTTCTTTTCCACGATGACTACCTGCAACTCTATGTGAACATCACGGGAAACGAGTGGCGGGTCCCGATCGATCGGGCGACCGCCACGGTCAGCCTCCCAACGTCCGTCGCCCCCGGAGTGGTCACCTCAACCCACTACGCCGGCTACCTCGGGGAATCGACCCGTGCAGGAGCGGCAATCGTCGATCCTTCCGGTCAGCTCATCTTCGAATCGGGGCCGCTCGGCCCCGGCGAGGGACTGACGATTGACGTCGCCATCCCCCGAGAAGCTCTCCCTATCGTGCCCCCATCGGCGGCGCAGCGGGCGCTCTGGTTCCTCGGCGCGAACAAGGCCGCCGTTCTTCCGATCGTGGTCCTCGTCACAATGGTCTTTCTGTGGTTCAAGATCGGACGGGATCCGCGAACGGGAATCATCGCACCGGCGTTCGCCCCGCCGCACGGAATGCATCCAGGGGAAGCCGGTGTTCTCGTCGACGATCGCATCGATCTGCGCGACGTCTCGGCGATGGTCGTCGGCCTCGCCGTCAAGGGCCATCTGAGGATCGAGGAGATTCGGGATGATGACCCGGGACTACCCGACAAAGCCAAGGACCGTCTCGGCCGCTCCAGCCCGCTCGACTATCGCTTCGTCCGCCGCGAGCGCCCGACCGGCGATGTCTCGGACGTCGAGAGACTCCTCCTCGACGCGATCTTCGTCGAGGAGCAAACCGAGCAGACGCTCTCAAGTCTCGAAACGAGTTTCTACAAACACCTTCCGGCGATCCGGTCTCGACTCTACGGCGGTCTGATCGAGAAGGGATACTACGCGCGCAACCCTGAGCGGGCCCGCAGCTTCTATCGGAGCCTCGGCTTGTTCGGCGTCGCCGCGGGTATCGGGGCCGGCGTGGCCTTCGGCTCCCTCTATCTCGCTGCCGCCGTTGCCGCCAGCGGCCTGGTCGTCCTCGCCTTCTCGCCGATCATGCCACGCAAGACGCGCAAGGGGGCTCGTGCACTCGAGGATGTCCTCGGTCTGGCGAAGTACATCGAGCTCGCCGAGGTCGATCGGATCGAGTTTCACGACGCGCCGGAGAAGAGCCCCGAGGTCTTCGAAAGGCTTCTCCCCTACGCGATCGCCCTCAACCTCACCAAGATCTGGACCGATCGCTTCGAGGGGCTCCTCGACGAACCGCCGGACTGGTACCGGGGCGCAGACCCCGTCTTCCGGGGACACTGGTTCGCTCTCTCGATGCTCCACCTCTCATCCGGCATGAATCGCACGTTCGCTTCTGCCCCAAGAACCGTTTCCGGTGGACGTTCCGCGTGGGGCAGCGGGAGCAGCTTCGGCGGTGGGTTCTCCGGCGGCGGCTTCGGCGGAGGCGGAGGCGGGGGCTGGTAGCCGCCTTCGGTCCGCGCTGCGGAGCCGAGGCGCGCATTGCCTGCGCCCGTCTTAGGATGTTGGCGCGACATCCGCGCCGCCTCACCTGATGACATTCGTCCCGTGTGCGGCGATGATCCCTTCAGAACGCGCCTTCGGCGGTGCCGAGCCAGATCAGGAAGGAACAATCGGTGCGCTCTGGGGTATGCTCGACAAGTCCGTTTCGGAGAAAGGTGAGGGATGACCCATCGGACCCGCACTGCGTTACTCGTAGGCATCGTCGCCGTTGCCTCGTTGGCAGCGCTCAGCGAGACGACACACCTCGTCAGCTGGAGCGAGAACGTCGAACTCAGCTGGAGTCTTTTCCTCGGAACGGTTCCGCCAAACATCCCGCCAAGTGATGTCGCGGCGATCCACATGGAACTCAAGTGGCACACGTTTTTCGACGGAGCGCGCAACGGGAGCGGGTGGGTCGGCTACACAACGAAGGTCATCGTCTCGAACTCGATGAACCCACAGCTCTCGTGGGCCCGCCGGGAGAGCGTCACCGACGCTGCCCTTCGGCATGAGACGTACCACTTCCACCTGAACGAGGTCTACCGGAGGAAGCTCGAGACCGAGCTACTCACCGTCCGGGTTTGCGGACGAACCGCCGAGGAAACGCGGGATCTCCTCGATCGGCAGGTTCACGACATCGCTGCGGAGATTCTCGGCCAAGCGGAGTCCGTCCAGCAGTCCTACGAAGTCGAGACCAAACACGGAAGCGATTCCGCCATGCAGTTCTCGTGGGAACAGAAAATCGATGGGTGGCTCGCCAACCCATCGTCGGCCCCTTAGCCGGCTCGAACCAACGTCGATCGAAGCTACAGCAACGCGACGTGGAGGGATACGAACCGTTGGATCGGGCTACGTCTGGTTCTCGTCTCGCTTGCTCAGCTTCTGTTCGGGTGCTGCATTGGTCTGGTCTGTTTCTGATAGACCCCACTTCTGTCCGGCGAAGACAGCTTGCCCGAACGAAACGCCACCATCGCCGCAGGGAACACGCTCATTGGTGACGTAGCGCAGGCCTGCCTCTTCGACACGTCGTCGGACACGGCTTGAGATCGCGCCGTTGTACGCAACGCCGCCCGTGAGGGCGATCACATCGATCCCACATTCCTGCGCGACTTCCACCGCTAGGCACGCCGTGCCGTCGGCCAGCGCCACCTGAGCGGTCGCGGCAACATCCTCCACCGAGCGCGATCGGGCCAACTCGACCAGAGCGGAGAACAGGGCGACGGTATCGACCCTTCGCAGTCCGTCCAGACGTTCGATCCCGACTCCTACGCCGAGCGGCACGCCGTTGGCAGCCATCGCCTCGAGCCGCATCGCCGGCTCGCCTTCGTACGTGCGTGCCGTGCAGATCCCGAGCCACGCCGAGACCGCATCCAGAAAGCGACCTGCGCTCGTCGTCCATGGGGCGTTCAACCCCTGGCGTATCTGAGCGAAGAGCGCCGCCATCGTGCTCGGGGAAACCCCTCGGCAGCACAGCTCCTTCTCAACCTTACCTTCCGGCCAGTTCGCCGCTCGGAGAAGCGCGGCCGCAACCCGAAGCGGCTCGCGCGCCGCAGCGTCTCCACCCGGAAGGCGCACCCGAGACAGCGACCCGACACGTTCGACCCGTCTGTCGAGAGCAACGAACACCTCGCCTCCCCACGCCGACCCGTCGAGGCCGTAGCCGTAGCCATCCAGTACGATCCCCACCGCGGAGTCAAGCGCATGCTCTCCCATGATCGAAGCGAGGTGGGCGATGTGATGCTGAACGGGAACGACTCGCGCCCCCACATCGCGTGCGATTTCGGCGGCGAGGATCGTCGTCAGGAACTGCGGGTGCAGATCGCACGCGACGATCTCCGGACTGCCGAACGCCGTCAGCCGTTCCAGATGCGCGACGGCGGCGTTCAGAAACTCGTAGGTCTCGAGATTGTCGACCGATCCAATGTGCTGCGACATCGTGACCTCGCCGTCTGCGTAGAGAGAGAATGCCAGGTCCGACTCCGGCCCGAAGGCGAGAATCCTCGCACTCCCGAGATCGACACCAATCGACTCCGGGACGTAGCCACGGGAGCGGCGGAGGAAGACGGTTTTTGCTCCCGCTCTTCGCCGAACCGAATCGTCGCAGCGAGCGACGATCCGCCGATCGTGAACGAGAAAGTGGTCGGCGATCCCGGCGAGCCTCTCGCGGATCTCAGCGTTCTCAATCAGCATCGGCCTGCCCGGCAGGTTGGCGCTCGTCATGACCAACGGGGCGTGAAGCCGGCGGAACAACAGGACGTGAAGTCCGGTGTACGGAAGCATGATACCGATGGTGTGAAGCCCGGGGGCGATCCCCTCCGGAAGGACGTGCTCTCGCTTCCGCACGACGACGATCGGACGCTGCGAAGAGCGCAACAGGTCCCATTCAACGGGGCCAATCAGAGCCAGGTGGTCCGCGACTTCCTCGGTCGCCATGAGCGCAAACGGCTGACCGGGACGTCCAAGTCGCTCGCGGAGGGTAGACACGGTCTCCTCCGCGGTCGCGTCGCACGCGATGTGCGTTCCCCCGATCCCCTTGATCGCCACGATCTTCCCCGATGCAAGGCCGTCGACCGCGCGACCAATCGGATCTTCCTCAGCCCCGTCGAACGTGAGTCGCGGTCCGCACGTCGAACAGGCGATCGTCTGCGCGTGATAGCGACGATCGATCGGATCGCCGTACTCCCTGGCACAGACCTCACACATCGGGAAATCTCGCATCGACGTCTTGGGGCGATCGTAGGGGAGCCCCTCAATCACCGTGTACCGAGGGCCGCAGTCGGTGCACGTCGTCGCCCAGTAGCCGCAGAACCGGGTCTTCGCAAGGATGTCAGCGACGCAGGACGGGCAGAGCGCTGTGTCCGGAGGGATCGAACCGTGACCGGCACCGCCCGGCTTCGAGGAGGCAATGACGAACACCGTCGCGCCGGTCGGATCACACTGCTCGATATCGATCGAAGCCACTCGCGCCAACGGAGGCGCCGATTCCCTGAGCACAACGACGAACGCATCAAGTTCCTTCGCTGTCCCCTCTGCGAAGATCTCGACCCCGGCGTCTCCCAAGTTCCGGACCGAGCCCGCCAACCCGAGACCAACCGCCGTGCGATAGACAAAGGGCCTGAATCCAACGCCTTGGACGACGCCCTGAACCCGGAGCCTGCGGCGTTCACGCACCATGCGCCTAGGCGCTCTCGTCAACGGGCGTTCTCACGGACACGCGGTCGACGGACAACTCCCGCCCGGATCGGATCTCCACGTCCGCCCCACACTTCGGACAACTCAAGATCGGGACCGCGAAGTGAAACTCCTCGTCTCGGAGCATCTTGGCGGGACCTTCGTAGGAGCAGCTCCGGCAGGCCACCGAAGCCGGCACCGACTCGATCTCCAGCGTTGCTGCCTCCAATCGCGTTCCCTGAGCCACGATCTCGAACGCGTTACACAGGGCGCGGTCTGAGAGGATCCGAAGGTCCCCTTTCTTGAGGAAGACGGCGCACACCTGGCCCGGGTGTTCCTCGAGCCGCGGGAGGAGCGCCGCGACCAGCTCGGCTACCACAGAGTACTCGTGCATTCGATGTCTAGCGCACGTGCGAGTTCATCGATCCCTCGCTCATGCAATGCGGCGGCAAGAATGACCGTCCCGTGAGGGTTCAGCGCACGATAGTCGGCGATGATTCGTTGCGGATCGACCCGCACCGCGTCAGCCAGATCGGTCTTGTTGACGACGACCACGTCGGTTTGAGCGAAGATCTTCGGGTGCTTGCGCACCATGTCATCCCCTTCCGTCACCGAGATCACGACGATCTCGGTCTCGGTCCCAAGCGGGAAGTCGGCGGGGCAGATCAGATTCCCGACGTTCTCTATGAACACGACGTCCAGTTCATCGAGCGGCAGGTCGTTCAACGCGTGCGCGACCGTGTCTGCGTCGAGATGGCAATCGTCCTGCGTGTTCACGTTGACCGACGCCGCACCGCACGCGACGAACTTCCTGTGATCGTCGTCCCCAGCGGAGTCGGCGGCGACCGTGCCGACCCTCAGTTCGCACGAGGCCGCGCGCGCGACCAACCGCTCGATCATGGTCGTCTTGCCGCTTCCGATCGCTCCGAGGACGCTGATCGCACGGACGTTCTTCTCCTTCAGTCTGCGGTAGTTCGTCTCGGCGACCTTGAGTTGCCGCGCCAGGATCTCTTCACCGGTGAATCGGACATCGTGCATTTCCCCCTCCGGAACCGACATGATAGGGTTCCCCGGAACCCCCCGCAACTGGCCTCAACGGTCGTCGTTCCGCGTTCTGGCAAGCTGCCTTGAACCCCCACGGGCTCCCTCTATCATATTGGGCATCACGGCAGAGCTTCAAGATGGCGCGAACCACCCGCGCGCATCTGCGTATATACTCATGCGGCGGGCGTGTCCCATCGCGGGCGCGGCCGTGCTGTCATGTAGATTGGACGCTACGGAGGAGGAGAACTGATGCTCACAAGATTGGCAGGAGCGATTACGCTGATGCTCGTTCTGGGCTTCGCAGCGGTCGCGGCCCCCGAGATCACCGTCGACGCTGACACTTACGATTTCGGAACGATCCTCGAGGGCTTCGCCGTCGAACACGCGTTCGTGTTGACGAACGTCGGCGACGAAACCCTCACGATCGAGACCGTTCGAGCAACGTGCGGCTGCACCACGACAAAGCTCGCGACTGATGTGCTCGAGCCGGGAGAGTCCGTCGAGCTGCGCGCGGTCGTTGGCACGACTGGATTCGGCGGCAATAAGATTGTCAAGCAGATCTACGTCTACTCGAACGATCCCCGATACGCAGAGGACGACGGGCCTGATCGCCTGGTCCTCTTCATCACGGGGACGGTCCTGCGCGCCGAGGCCTACCACACGACGACTGAGGACCTGTATTTCTACTCACTCCTCCTGATCGACCTTCGCCCTGAGGACGAGTACGCGGCCGGCCACTTCGTCGGCGCGCTGAACATCGCGGTCGAGGAGCTCCAGGAGATGCTCGACGTCCTGCCGGAGGACACCGTGATCGTCCTCTACGATGAAACGGGAGTGCTCGCCAACGACGTCGTGATTGATGTTATCGCGGCCGGCTTCCCGCTTGCGCGAGCCCTCACGGGCGGCCTCGCCGCTTGGACCAACGCCTACGGCACCGACTACCTCTTTCCCGTGCCCGCGGCTATCGACTACGGAGACTCGGTGCCGGCCCTGGCCGGTCCCTTCCTCGAGCCGGTCCACTTGCACAGTGCGCTCTTCGCGCTCGTCGATCTGCGAACGCCCGATGAGTACTCCGCGCAGCACCTGATCGGCGCGACGAACATCCCGATCGACGAGTTCGACGTTGAGAGCCTCTCTCAGTGGCTTGGCGATCTGCCGGCAGACGCGGAGATCATCGTCTACGATCAGACCGGAGCGGAGAGCGATGCCATCGCGCAGGCTCTGATCGCCGCCGGCTACACCCGGGCGAAGAGCCTCCTCGGGGGCCTCGACGAGTGGGCGCGCATCTACGGGGATCAGTTGATCTGGGCGGACGACTCATAGCGGCGTTCGAGCATCGATTCGCATGATGAGAGGAGTCGCTACGTTGAATAGGGTTCTGCTCACAGTCACGGCATCCCTCCTTGCCGTCGGGCTCGCCGCCGGTGCGACGACGCTCGTTGTCTTCCACGAGATCGGTTGCTCTCATTGCGCGCGAATCGAGTCCTTCATCGAGTCGATCCATCCCAGCTATCCGACGCTCGAAATCGTCCGCTACGAGATTCATGATCCGGAATCCCAGGACGTCTTGGCCGGCCTCTTGGCGGCCTACAATGTGGAAATCGGCCCCGTGCCGATCCTGTTCGTCGGCGACGTTGCGGCCGTCGGAGGGGTCTACTACGGACTCTATGCCGAGCCGTTCCGCACGCAGGGTCGTGGGGAGGATCTGGCACTCGAAGAGGCGATTCAGCGTGCGATCGCCGCGGGCGCCCCGTCTCCGCTCGATCGGGTCTCCGACGTCCCCGCAACGAGCCTGGCTGAGAAGCTCACCATCCCGGCCGTCGTTCTCGCGGCGGCCGCCGACTCGGTGAACCCGTGCACGTTCGCCGTACTCGTTCTCCTCCTTGGCACCCTGATCGTCGCCGGAAGGAAAGGGAAGACGCTCCAGATCGGGATCGCCTTCATCTCCGCGATCTACGTGTCGTATTTCCTGATGGGGATCGGCATCTTCTCGGCGATTCAGGCGGCCGGCGTGCAGCGCCCGTTCATCCTCGCCGTCTCGTCGCTGGCCATCTTGCTCGGCCTCTGGAACATGAAGGACTACTTCGCCTACGGGAAGTGGTTCACGATTGAGGTCCCGCAGCGTTGGCGACCGATCGTGAAGCGGCTGACCGCCTCGGTCGTCTCCATTCCCGGGGCGATCCTCGTCGGCGTCCTCGATTCGCTGTTCCTCCTCCCCTGTTCCTCAGGTCCCTACATCGCCATTCTCGCGCTTCTTTCGAAGACGACCTCGCGGACGGAGGGGATCCTCTACCTGCTCTTCTATAACCTGATCTTCGTCCTCCCGTTGGTCGCCATCATGTTGGCGATCCATTTCGGCTACACGACCACTGCGCGCGCCGAACGATGGCGGAGCGCCCGGCTCGGCAAGCTCCACCTCATTTCCGGCGCCGTGATGCTCTTGCTCGGTGTCGGGATGATCGTTGCGGTGCTGCTGGGGTACATGTGATGAGCCGCGTTCCCGGTCTCCGTTCTCTCATCGCACGAGCAGGGGCCAGTCCCCGCGGGACTCCTCTCCGAGGTCCGACCCTTCTAGCACTCAGCCTGATTCTGCTCTTCACCGTCGCCGTCTCCGGCGCCGATGCCGAAACCGACCCGCTCGTTCTCGTCTTCTACGAGGAAGGCTGCCCAAGCTGCGAACTCGTCGAGGAGCTGATCGCCGCACTCGCCCCCGACCTTCCTGCGTCGTCCATCCGGAGGTACGAGATCTCCGAGCCGGAGTCCTTCGAGCTCCTCACTAGACTCGCGGCGGCGTTCGAGGTCGAGTTCGAGACCGTCCCCGTCGTTTTCGTCGGGGAGGAGGCGATCCTCGGGGCCGGGAGAGCCGCCGAGTTCGCGCTCCGTGCAGCGATCGGCGACTGTGTCAGCCCGGGCTGCCCGTCTCCACTCGATCGGATTCGACCGCCTTCGTTCCCGTGGTCCGAGGTTCTCAGACTCGGCGCGTTCATTGGACTTCTCATCTTCCTCGTCGCCCTCCAACCTCTCTAGGATCCCCCGCCCGTCCGCACTGCGGCTATACTGACGCCGACCCCTGATCGAGAGGTTCATGGATGGACGAGACGAGGAAGTCATCCTTAACGTCGTTGACGAGCGAGGAACTCATCCGCCGTCTCCGCAAGACCGACAAGAGCGATCAACTCTCTTCCGTGGCTGTTGCGCTCCAGGAAGAGATCGTCCGCCGCAATGTCGGCCTGGTGAAGTCGATTGCCGTGCGGTTCGTCCATTCGGGCGAACCGCTCGACGATCTGATCCAGGCAGGCTACATCGGCCTTCTCAACGCAGCAGCAAACTTCGATCTGGCCAAGGGAACGCGCTTCTCAACGTACGCAACTCACCTCATCCAGGGCGAGATCCGACACCACATCCGAGACAAGCACACAACCATCCGGGTCCCGCAGTGGGTGCAGACGATGAACCGGCGAATCAAGGAAGCGGAGGAGACTCTCTTCCAGGAAGAGGGACGCCCTCCGACGCTCGGCGAGCTGGCCCGACGCCTCGACCTGACCACGGAGCAGGTCGCGGCCCTTCTGCGCGGACGCGAATCGATGATGTATGTCTCCATTGACCAGGAGCGACGGGCGAGCGACCCGAATCCGGGCGTTCCAACGTTGGAACGCCTGATGCCCCGCTGTAACGGCATTCCGCACGACATCGGAATGCGCATTCTGGTCGCCATCGAACGTCTGACGGAGATTCAGCAGCAAGTCATTGAGGGACTCTTCTACCAAGGGAAGAGCCAGTCCGAAGTCGGAGACGAGCTAGGGATCTCGCAGCGTCAGGTCTCTCGCATGAAGGATCGGATCCTCTCCGAGATGAGGGAGGACTTCGAGGGGCGGGATGGGTCGAGCAACTAGACCGCACGCGTCTGAGGAACAATCGGCCTGTATGGAGGAGAGAGAGTGAAGGATGCGAGTGCAACTGCAGATCTTCTCACGCTGATCGGACATGCGATCAATCAGCTGCAGCAATGTGCCGCGCTGTTTGAGGCGTCCGAGAAGGAGAGCGGCCTGGGACACATCGCGACGGTGATCGAGGAGATCGACCGGTACTTGGAGACTTCCGACGAAGACCCCCTGTTGCGCCTCGCCGCCCTTCCCAAGGCACGCGTTCGCGAGGGCCTTCTCGATGTTCGCACCGATCTTGCGTCCGTCATCGATACCCTTCGTACGGGACAAGCCTGAATGCCCTCCACACCACGCGCGCTGATCACGGGCGGCACTCGCGGCATCGGGCGAGCAATCGCCGAGGAACTCGCGATCCGAGGGCACGAGGTCATCCTCAACTACGCTCACGATGATGCGGCCGCCGCCGCCGCCGTCGACCGCGTCGGCCAACATGGTCAAGCCTCGGCGACCAAGGCCAACGTCGGGGACGAAGCGGCCGTCGAGCAGATGATCGCAAACCTCCTGGACGCGGGCCCGATCGATCTCCTGGTCAACAACGTTGGAGATTTCCTGTTCAGGCCGTTCCTGGAAACAGACCTCGCGGAATGGGATGCGATCCTGCGGAGCAACCTGACGAGCACCGTTCTCTGCTGTCGCGCCGTCCTGCCACACATGCGACAACGAAGAACTGGGCAGATCGTGAACATCGCGTCAATGAACGCAGAGGTCCTGCGTGCAAAACCGAACACGCTCCCTTACGCGATCGCAAACGCAGGGATCGTCCTTCTCACGAAGACGCTCGCTTCGACCGAAGGCAGGTTCGGGATTCGCGTCAACGCGGTTTGTCCGGGATTCGTTGAGACGGGAGACTATCCCCCCGAGAACGGCCTCGGCACGATCCCGCTCGGCAGACTCGCCCGCGAGGCGGAGATCGCCCAAGCCGTCGCTTTCCTGGCGTCGGACGACGCCTCGTACGTCACAGGAGCCGTCCTGAACGCCCACGGAGGGGCGTTTCTCTAGTCCTCGAACACCTCTGCGCTCAGTCGCCCTCCGACGGAACCGATGACGATCCTCGTCGTTCCGTCACCGGAGATGACGACGTCCTCTAGTTCGATCGGCGGCACGGCATCGATGATGACCGTGTACGTTCCGGCCGGCAGCTCGCCCGGCCCCGTGTCACCGAGATACCCGGTGTAGACGACGTCCCCGTCAGCGTCGGTCACCGTGTAGGCAAGCGGCGCCGCCAGGCTGAGGGCCAGACTGAGTTCGTCCGCATCCCGCGCATCGAGGTAGTCACCGTCCAGCACTCGGGCGATCTCGACCAGCTGGTCGCGGGCCGCGAGGTTGCCGCCAACGTCAAACCCGATTGTGTACGCCGCCAACTGGCCCGCGGAGGCAGCCAGCTCCTTCGCGGCCTGGATCGGGTTCCCCTTGCATGTCTCCATGCCGTCGCTCACGATCACGACCGTCTTCGCTCCCGGAATGCTGGCGCAGTCAGCCTGCGCCTGTTCAATCGCGAAGGCGAGGGGTGTCGAGCCCCCCGGGCCGAGCAGGCGCACGGCCGCTTTCAGCGCGGAGATGTCAAGCGGGTCATCGAGCGGAGATAGGAGCTTGCTCTGACCGCAGCTGGCGAACGTACGCAGCCCAACCGTCGCTCCTGCCGGCAGGCGATCGAGTAGCCCGATCACTGCATCTTTGGCAATCTCGATCTTGGGACGGCCGTCGATCGTGTCCCCCATGCTCGACGTGGTATCCAGAAGGATGAGGATCGCGTCCGCAGCTCGTTGCCCGAAGCTGAACAGGAGCTGCCCGACCGGCTGAATTGCCAACCCACCGGACGCTTCTCCGAAGAAGACCTCCTCCTGGCCGGTCCCCATCGCGCCGATTGCGTCGATGCTGGCGCCCGGACAATCGGAGTGATCTTCATCCGCCGGCACGTCTGTCATCCGGACAAAACGAAACTCCTCCCCCTCGTCGACGTACGGCCCGATGTCGATTCCCGCGGGACATCCGGAGGTCTCTCCAACAGGAATCCATGTGAATCCGTTGATGCTGATCTCAACGTAGCACGGTTTCCCGTTGGTGATGAAGACGAACAGGTCGTCTCCCGGCACGTTCATCAGCACGTTGTCGACGAACTCGATCACAAGGAAACCACGGTCGTCGATCTGGCTGAGTCGGAAGCCAAGGGAGACCGCATGGGTGTCACAGCCGTCGCATCCATAGCACCCGGAGCAGCCCGACATGAATGCGTCAGGCGGACCGAGCGCCTCCTCGGGATCGTCGTACGCATTCCGAACACAGCTGGCCGCCACGTACTCAACGACTCGGTCGGCGAATGCGAGGTCGCCGTGCGGAAACGTAACGCCCAAGTAGGTTTTGGGCTCCGCCAGCAAAGAGAGAGCCACCGCGCTCACCAAGACAAGGGAGATCAAAGCGATCTCCATCCATCCGGCAGGGCGCCTGCCTTTCATCCGGTCACCTCCGCCCCTCCTTGGTTCCACCGCCATGCACAAGCTTTCCATGATAGAGCGATTCCCTGCAGAAGGCAAATCCCGCCCTTTGCCCTACCGGCGGACTCCCTACTGCGGAGTCGTTGAAACCTTCCGAAGCGCTCGATACCATGGCTCATGTTGCCGAGGTGGCGGAATTGGCAGACGCGCATGGTTGAGGGCCATGTGGACTTCAAACGTCCGTGTGGGTTCAAGTCCCACTCTCGGCATTCGTCCTTCTCGAGTCGGAGGGATCCGTCATGAGAGTCTTGCTGGACGTCATGGGAGGAGATCTGCCTCCGCGGGAGCTGGTCAAGGGCGGCGTTCAGATGGGGCGTCGCGGCGGCACGGATGTCGTCTTCGCCGGAGACCCTTCGATCATCAAGAGCGCCCTTGCAGAACATCGAGAGAACCCGGGGAGCCGCTTCGAGATCCTTCCCTGTTCTGAGGTTGTCCGGATGGACGATTCCCCGGTCGCCGCGGTCCGAGAGAAAAAGGCGTCGTCTCTGGTTCGGGGGCTCAAGAGCCTGCGGGACGGACAGGTTGATGCGTTCGTCTCCCCCGGCAACACGGGCGCGGTGGTCGCAGGGTCGATCTTCATCCTCGGCCGCACTCCCGGGATCCCTCGCCCAGGCCTGATGGCCGCCCTGCCGACCGTGGCCGGCGAGGACGTCTACGTAATCGACGTCGGCGCGAACACCGACTCCACCGCGGAACAGCTCCTCCACTTCGCACTGATGGGTGCCACGTACGCTCGGAAGGCCGCCGGGATCCCTCACCCAACGGTCGGTCTCCTCAACATCGGATCCGAAGAGGGAAAGGGGAACAGACTGATCGGGAAGGCGTTCTCCCTCCTCGACGCCAGTCCGCTCCCGTTCGAAGGAAACGTCGAGGCGCATCGCGCCCTCATCGACCGACCGGTCGACGTCATTGTGTCTGACGGATTCGTCGGGAACGTCTTCCTCAAGTCAGTCGAGGGCGGCGTCTCGGCTCTCGCACGCCTCCTCAAGCGGACGATTCGCGGTCGTGCGATCGCGATGCTGGGAGCGCTCTTGATGAGCGGCTCGATTGCCCGCGTCAGAGGGACGATGTCCTATCAGAGACGGGGCGGCGCTCCTCTTCTTGGGGTCAACGGCGTTGTCGTCATCGCTCATGGACGCTCCGATGCCGAGGCGATCGGGAGCGCGTTGGACGTGGCATGCCATCAGGTTAGGGCCAACCTGATGGACCGCTTCTCCCGAGGGATCGCCGGCTGGGAGACCGATGGGGACTAGGATCACCGGAAGCGGCAGTCACCTCCCCCAGACCCGCTTAACCAACGCTGATCTCGCAGAACGCGTCGACACGTCCGACGAATGGATCGTCCAGCGGACGGGAATCCACACGCGGCACGTCCTGCGAGAGGATCAGGATCCGTCAGAGATGGGCATCGCGGCAGGACGACAGGCACTCGAGGACGCGGGGATCACGCCGAGCGATGTCGATCTCGTCCTGGTCGCGACGAACTTCCCCGACATGATCTGCCCGGGCACGGCGCCATTCATCGCCGAGGAACTCGGCCTCGGATCGACGCCGTTCTTCGATCTCACGGCCGGTTGCACCGGATTCGTCTATGGCATGGTCGTCGCCGACGCTCTTCTGCGCGCCGGGCCGTTCCGCCGCGTCCTCCTGATCGGGATGGAAGCCCTCTCACGCGTGACCGATTGGGATGATCGGAGAACGTGCGTTCTGTTCGGCGACGGCGCAGGGGCGGTCGTCCTCGAGGTCGACGCGGAAAGCGAGGGCATCCTCGGAGCTGCCTTGTTTGGAGACCCCGAGAAGACCCTCCTCCTCCACATGCCCGGGGGCGGGTCGAGGACTCCGCCGAGCCCGGAGTCGATCGCGTCCGGCGCGCACTACCTGAAGATGGAGGGCTCGGGCGTCTTTCGTCATGCCGTCCCGATGATGGCGAAGGCGACTCAGGCGGCCCTCGACGCCGCCGACATCTCGCTCTCCGATGTCGATTGGGTCATCCCGCACCAGGCGAACGCACGGATCGTCGATTCCCTGATCAAACGGCTTTGCGTGCCAAGCGACCGCGTCATCGTCAACCTTGACCGCGTCGCCAACACGTCGACTGCCTCGATCCCGATCGCGTTTGACGAAGCGCGTCGCGACGGACGCATCCGACGCGGTGATCTCGTCGTCAT